>Ga0065165_1002662_pt1 | contig 14423 bp, 12 predicted proteins | sample AraplaMF_Cvi_mMF_FD_63813 | JGI IMG/M metagenome (GOLD analysis project Ga0065165, IMG submission 63813) | Arabidopsis root microbial communities from the University of North Carolina, USA - plate scrape MF_Cvi_mMF (version 2) (version 3) | ecosystem: Host-associated > Plants > Roots >...
GGTGGCGCATGAAGGCCCGCACTCACGCCAGCTTTTCCCGGCGCAGCTTCCTGCAGCACGCCACAGGCCTTGCCGCGCTGGTGCTGCCGGGCATCGGCGTGCCGCACGTCGCGCAAGCGGCCCCAAGCCTGCTGCGTGTTGCCACGGATGTCCTCGACGTCGCTTATCTCGCAAGCGGCCCCGTAGACGGGCGGCCGGTGGTGCTGGTGCACGATTTCAGCTACGGCATCGACAGCTTTTCCAGAGCGGCGTCTTTGCTTGCCGCGGCCAAGCTGCGGGTGCTGGCGCCGCAGCTGCGCGGGCACGGCGGCACGCGCTTCCATGATGCGGCTGCGCCGCGCTCCGGCGAGCAAGCCGCGTTGGGCAAGGACCTGATCGACTTCATCGACGCCCTGCACATTCCGGAGGCCGTGTTCGCCGGCTTCGGCTGGGGTGCGCATGCCGCGTACGCCGCTTCCCTGGTACGCCCGACGCGCTGTGTCGGCCTGGTGCTGGCCGGGATCGAGCGCATCGACGAAGCGGGGCCGCGCGAGCGCTACCTGTACGCCAGCGACGCCGGCCGGCAGGTGCTGGACCGGGACCGGCGCGCGCTCGCGCGCGAGACCTGGCGCCGGCTGTCGCCGCGGGGGCCCTTCGAGGCCGCGCTGTTCGCGCAGGTCGCGCCGGCCTTCGACCATCCCGACTACGCGGCGGTCCTGGCGCATGCCTGGCTGGGCCGCCATGCGCCCCTCGACCCGCTTGCGGCGCCGGACCCGCGCTATGCGGCGCTGGAAATGAAATTTTTCGGGCCGGGCACCGCGGTGCCGGCGCTGAGCCTGAGCGGCGGCGCCAGCGGCGTCGTCACCGCGCCCGGCGCCGGCATCGAATTCCGCGGCCGTCACGCGCAGCGCGTACTGGCCGGCGTCGGCCACCACCTGCCCTTCGAGGCGCCGCGTGCATTCGCCGAGGCCGTGCTGGAGCTGGTCCACGCCGGCACATGGCGCACCTGAGCCACTGCATTCATTCACTGTTAACTTCAAGACCATGAACACATCCTCTCTTGCTTCCAACCTGGCCGACAAGGCCTCGCGCACCATCCCCCCTTCCATCCTGTTGCTGCTGGCGCGCGTCTCGGCCGCCACGATCTTCTTCCAGTCCGGCCGCACCAAGGTGGAAGGCCTGTTCACCATCAAGGACGCGACCTATCAACTGTTCGAATACGAATACGCCCTGCCCCTGATTCCGCCCGAGACGGCGGCCCAGATGGCGACCCTGTCGGAGCATCTGTTCCCGTTGTTGCTGCTCCTCGGCCTGTGCACGCGCCTGTCGGCGCTGGCTCTGCTCTTCATGACCGCGGTGATCCAGCTGTTCGTGTACCCATCGGCGTGGCCGACCCACCTGAGCTGGGCCGCGCTGCTGCTGCCGCTGGTGGCGCGTGGTGCCGGTGCGATCTCGCTCGACTACGCGATCGAACCGGCGTCGGTCCGGCTGGACGAGCGCCGGGACGCTCAGTGAGCCGCTCAGTGAAGTGCACAGTGAAACGCCTCAACGGCTGGCTGGCCGTCCTCCTGCTGGGAGGCGCCGGCCTGGCCCACGGCGCTGCACAGGAGCAGCCCTGCGGCCAGGCCGGCTGCGGTGCGAGCCGCATCGACCCGGCAGCGGTCCGCGCTGCCTTGCGCAGCATGGAGCGCGAGACGGTGCGGGATGTGGGGGCCGCCCGCCCGCGCCACCCGGACACGCTGGTGCGCGGGGACGGGGCCGCCGGCGTCTGGGAGCGCCGGTTTGGCGGTCCTGGCCCGCGCGAGGACTACGATTGCGCCCTGAGTTTCGGCGTGGGCGGCACCCTGGGCGGAGATGGCTTCCTGGCCTCGCGCCTGCTGGGCCGGACCCAGGTCTGGCGCGACAAGCTCAACCAAAGGTGAAGGCGTAGGCTTCGGCGCCGCGGTCGAGGAAACGGATCTCGAAACGGCGCTGGTGCACCTTGCTGCGCTGGCGCACCAGTTGATACAGGCGGGTCTCTCCGATCACCCCATTCCCTTCGGCGTCGATGTCGCTGCCATGGTCGGCGCCCGGCGCCAGGCCGTCCAGCGTGACCTTGACGCGCAGCCTGCGGCCGACTTCGCCCGGCCCGAGTACGAGGTGCAGGTCGCGTGCGCTGAACTGATAGGCCAGCCCGGCGCCGGCCTCGCCCGCGCGCGCACTTTCGGCGCCGACCACCCACTGGCCTGCCAGGCCCCACTGGTTCAAGCCCAGCCGGCCCACTGTGTACTGCTGCGGATCGTCTTCGCGCAAGCGCTCGGGCGAGCGGAAATTGGCGGCCTTGCGGTAGCCCACATAGGTCTCGTCCGACTCCATGCGTCCGATGTCGGGCGCCATCAGCTCGGCGCTAGCCCTGGGGTCGACCAGGCTGGTATCAGGCAGCGGCGCGCCGCGCGTTTCCACCAGCAAGGACTGGATCGCCCTTTCCATCTTGTCGTAGTCGCCTTCGCCGAACTGGTGGTAGCGGATCTTGCCGCTGCCATCGACCAGGTAATAGGCCGGCCAGTAGCGGTTGCCCCATGCGCGCCAGATCCGGTGGTCGCTGTCGACCGCGACCGGAAAGTCGATCCCGAAGCGCCCGATGGCCTTGTTCACGTTGCTCAGGTCTTGTTCGAAGCGGAATTCCGGCGTGTGTACACCGACGACCACCAAACCCTGTTCGCGGTATTTGTCGGCCCAGGCGCGCACGTATGGCATGGTGCGAATGCAGTTAATGCAGGAATAGGTCCAGAAATCGACCAGCACCACCTTGCCGTGCAGTTGGCTGGCACCGAGCGGCGCGCCGTTCAGCCAGGTGGTGGCGCCGTCGAAGCCGGCCGACTTGCCCTCTACCGGCAGTGCGCCGTGGCCGATCTCCGCACGTGCATGCGGGGTTCCGGTGGCGTCGATACCCGCCAGGACGCAGGCGGCGGCGATGGCGCCGGCAAGACCGGGAAGATGCCGTTTCATGTCAGGCTCCCGCGGATACGATTTGTCTTCATTTGGTTTTCCTCGTGCGGTGCCGCCTTGCGCTGTGCCGGGATGGCGCCATTCGGCGCACGGCGGTCCGTCCCATTACATCGTGACCGGGTGTCGGGAGAATGTCGCAATTGTGTCTGCAGAGCGGGTCAGTGTGTCCGCAGCGCCGCTTGAAACATTCGGCAACAATCTACACGCCGCCGGCACGAATTCATTACACCATGTATCAATTAAATTAAACAAACCCTGATTTATTTACATAGAGCGTCTTCGTATAGTTGTCCCACTGCAGCAAACGCTGCACCAACCAGACAACATAGGAGTAAGACATGAGCTCGAATCAAAAAACCGTGATCGTCACCGGCGCATCCAGCGGCATTGGCTTTGCCATCGCAGAAGCCTACCTGGCCCGCGGTTACAACGTCGTCGGCAATGCGCGCAGCGCCGAGCGCCTGCAGGCCGCCGCAGCCCAGCTGGGGAACCCGGCCAATTTCGTCGGGGTGCCCGGCGACATCGCCGATCCGCAAACCGCCAAGGCGCTGTTTTCGCGCGCCATCGAAAGCTTCGGCCAGGTCGACATCCTGATCAACAACGCCGGCATCTTCATCGCCAAGCCGGTTGCCGACTACACCCAGACGGACGTGGAAGCCATCGTCGGCACCAACCTGATGGGCTTCTTCTACCCGTCGCAGCTGGCGGCGGCACACATGTCCGGTCGCAAGCAGGGCCACATCATCAATATCACCGCGAGCATCGCGATGCAGCCGAACGCCAAGGTGCCGGCACTGCTGCCGGTCCTGATCAAGGGCGGCCTGAACCAGGCAACCCGCGCCCTCGCGCTGGAACTGGCGCCTGCGAACGTGAAAGTCAATGCGGTTGCCCCTGGCATCATCGAGACCCCGCTGCACGCCGACTACGAAGGTGTGCGCGACTTCTACAACACGCTGGCGCCGACCGGCACGACCGGGGTGACCAAGGACGTGGTGGACGCCGTCATGTACCTGAGCGATTCCTCCTTCACCACTGGCATCGTGTTGCCGGTCGATGGCGGCGCGACCACCGGCGTATTCTGAGGAAACGGCATGAAACTCGTCTATGTAGGGGACCCGATGTGTTCGTGGTGCTATGGCTTCGGCAAAGAGATGACGGCACTGATGCAATCGCACCCCGACCTGGAGCTGGAGATCGTCGTCGGCGGCGTGCGCGCCGGCGCCACCGATCTCCTCGATGATGCCGGCAAGGCGTTCCGCCTTGGACATTGGGAGCGCGTGCAGGCCGGCAGCGGCCTGCCGTTCAACCGCGACGCCTTCATGGCGCGCCAGAACTTCGTGTACGACACGGAGCCTGTCTGCCGGGCCGTGGTAGCCGCGCGCAGGCTGGCGCCGGAGGCGGACCTGCTGAGCGTATTCCGCGCGCTGCAGCATGCCTTCTATGCGGATGGGCTCGATACGACGGATGGCCGTGTGCTGTCGGAAGTCGCCAGCACTGCCTTGAGCATCGCCGGCCATCCTGTCGATGCCGCCACATTCCACGCAAGCTGGGCGGCGGCGGCGACGATCGCCGAGACCAATGCCGACTTCAGGAAGGCGCGGGCGATGGGCGTGCGAAGCTTCCCTGCCTTGCTGCTCGAGACGGGGACGGGCATGGTTGAAGTCAGCCCAGGCTACGCCAAGGCCCCAGAACTGGAGGCCAGGCTGGATGCCCTGCTGAGGCATTTCGCCGGCGCTTGAGCAGCGCATGCGGCAGAGCCGTTCGATACCAGCACGATCTGCTAGTTGAACGGCTCGACGCGTGCCGGTATCTTGTGAGACAAACGCGTCCTATAATGAAGCAGGCGTTTCGGCAGCCATACCGGTCACGATCCTGTTCGGACTCGTGCCAACGCGCCGTCAAGGTTCAGCCATGACTATCGATGACAGGTCCGATACCGAAGAACTTGCGCGCGTCAGCCGTACGCTGCGTACGATCTGCGCCGGCAATCGAACCCTTCTCAGGGCCACCGATGAAATGGCGCTCTTGAACGCCATGTGCCAGGTGGTGGTGGAAACGGGCGGATACCGGATGGCCTTCGTCGGTTATGCGCAGGACGATGCGCAAAAAAGCGTGGTGCATGTCGCTGCATTCGGGGCCGACGCCGCGTTTCTCGAAGTCGTGCCCAGCACATGGGCGGACAACGAATTCGGACAGACAGCGATCGCGACCTCGATCCGCACCGGCAAACCCAGCGTCGCCCGGAACATCCTCAAGGAATCGGCGTTTGCTGCGCTGCCAAGGCTGCGCGAGCAGGTGCGTGCCAATGGCTGCTCGGCCGTGACGGCGCTGCCGCTGGAAGTGGAAGGCAGGATCATCGGCGCGATGACCGTGCTGGCCGCAGAACCGGAAGCCTTCGGTCCGGCCGAAGTGGAACTGCTCAGCGAGCTCGGTTCGGACCTGAGCTACGGGATTGCCAGCTTGCGGATGCGCGCGCGGCACCGGGAAGCGGAGGCGACCATCGAGCGCCTGGCCTTCTACGACACGCTGACCGGCCTGCCGAACCGTACCCTGCTCATGCGGGAACTCGGCCACATGCTCGCGCATGCAGGCGCCGGCAACACCCCCGCAGTCGTGCTGCACCTCGAACTGGGCCGCTTCAGCGAAATCAACCGGGTACTCGGCTACGCTTGCGGCGACCAGCTCCTGCATGCGCTGGTGCGTAGGGTCCACGCACTCCTGCCGGCGCACGCGGTCTTTGCCCGGCTCGGCGAAGCTGAATTCAGCGTGATCATGCCAGGTTGCGCTTCCGATGCGATCAGCCTGGCACGCGAGCTGATCGCGTCGATGGAGGAACCGGTCCTGATTGGCGATGGCATGATCGATGCCCGCATCGGTGTCGGCATCGCCATCTTTCCCGGTCACGGAAACGATGCCGCCACCCTGGTGCGGCGCTCTGCGGCCGCGTTGCACCAGTCCCACCACGCCAACGGCTGCTACGCCATGCATGCCGGTAGCCTGGAGCGGGACAGCCATCGGCGCCTGCGCCTGATTGGCGACCTCCACCGCGCGGTACGCCAGCACGAACTGCAGCTGTTTTGCCAGCCCAAGGTCGATATCCGCTCAGGCGCGCTGTGCGGCGTGGAAGCGCTGGTGCGTTGGCAGCATCCGGAGCATGGCATGATTCCGCCCACCGAATTCATTCCCGTGGCCGAGCAGGCCGGGATGATCACGCCGGTTACGCAATGGATCATGGACGCAGCCTTCCACCAGAGCTATCTATGGCACCAGGCCGGCATCCATCTGCCGATCGCGATCAACCTGTCCGCGCATGACCTGTACAGCCCGCATGTGCTCGACCGTGTCGACGGCCTGTTTTCGACCTGGGGTCTGCCGCCAGAACTGATCCAGTTCGAACTGACCGAGAGCGCGCTGATGGCCGAGCCGGCCACGGCCCTCGGCACGATGCGCCGCCTGAAGGACACCGGCGTGCAGCTCTACGTCGACGATTTCGGTACCGGTTACTCGGGCTTGAGCTACTTGCAGCGGCTGCCGGTGGATGGGATCAAGATCGACCAGTCCTTCGTAATGCCGATGGTGAGCAACAGCGATTCCGCGGTGATCGTCTCATCGACCATCGACCTCGGTCATAACCTCGGCCTGAACGTGGTTGCCGAAGGGGTCGAGAACGAGGTGATTCTGGAACGCCTGGCCTCCCTCGGCTGCGATATCGCGCAGGGCTACCTGATCGGCAAGCCGATGCCGGCGGCCGAGCTGCTGAAATGGGAAAGCGTTCACCGGGCGCACCCTTACCATTGAACCCCTGGACCTGACTTGCCCTTCCTTACAACAAGGCCAGATCCTGAATGGTAGCTGTGCCGACATCCTGGAACGCGGACACTGCGCGCGGCAACTGGCGCCGGCTTCGAATTCCCGCCGCGGAAAACAAAAAAGCGACCCGCAGGTCGCTTTTTCGTTCGAATCTTTGGCGGAGGCGGTGGGATTCGCCTACATGCTGCAGGCCGCCCGCGCGCAAGCATGCGCGCGTCTTCGAATCCCACCCGCAGGGCGAACTGTCGCCCTGCTCGCCTGTTATGCCGCGGAAAACAAAAAAGCGACCTTGCGGTCGCTTTTTCGTTCGAATCTTTGGCGGAGGCGGTGGGATTCGAACCCACGATGCAGGTTTAAGCCCGCATGCTTCCTTAGCAGGGAAGTGCCTTCGGCCACTCGGCCACGCCTCCAGTCAGCTCTTAACAATGTTGCTCGTTGTCGCTGAGTGCAAGCATCTTAATGGCCACACCCCATTTCGTCAAGGAAGCGCAGCCAAAAATATGCGATAAAGTTAAGCTTTCTCCAGATCAAACGCTTTATGCAGGGCGCGTACGGCCAGCTCCATGTATTTTTCGTCGATCAGTACCGAAATCTTGATCTCGGAGGTCGAGATCATCATGATGTTGATGCCCTCTTCCGCCAGCGTGCGGAACATCTGCGAGGCCACGCCGACGTGGCTGCGCATGCCGACGCCGACCGCCGACACTTTCGACACCTTGGCATCGCCCACCAGGCGGGTGAAGCCCAGCTCTGCCTGCTGCGATTCCAGCACGCTCACGGCGCGCTGGTAGTCGTTGCGCGAGACGGTGAAGGTGAAGTCGGTTTTACCGTCGACCGACACGTTCTGTATGATCATGTCGACCTCGATGTTCGCATCCGAGACCGGGCCCAGGATGTGATAGGCGACGCCCGGCTTGTCCGGCACGCCGAGGACGGTGATTTTGGCTTCATCGCGGTGGAAGGCGATGCCCGAGATGACGGCTTGTTCCATGTTGTTCTCTTCCTCAAACGAAATCAGGGTGCCCGAGTTGGCTTCTTCTTCGAGCGGCATCAGCGGATCGGTCAGCGACGACAGCACGCGCGTCGGCACGCGGTAGTTGCCGGCGAATTCGACCGAGCGGGTCTGCAGGACCTTCGAGCCCAGCGAGGCCAGCTCCAGCATTTCCTCGAAGGTGATCTTCTGCAGGCGCCGCGCTTCGTCGACCACACGCGGGTCGGTCGTGTAGACGCCGTCGACGTCGGTGTAGATCAGGCATTCGTCGGCCTTCATCGCGGCCGCGATTGCCACCGCCGAGGTGTCCGAGCCGCCGCGGCCCAGGGTCGAGATATTGCCGTCTTCGTCCATGCCCTGGAAGCCGGTGATGATCACGATCCGGCCGGCGTCGAGGTCCGCGCGCACGCGCGTGTCGTCGATCGACTGGATGCGGGCCTTGGTGAAGGCCGAGTCGGTGCGGATGCCCACCTGCCAGCCGGTATAGGACACGGCGTCCTTGCCGCGCGCCAGCAGCGCCATGGCCAGCAGGCCGACGGAAACCTGTTCACCGGTCGAGGCGATCATGTCCAGTTCGCGCGGGTCCGGCTGGGCCATGATCTCTTTGGCCAGGCCGATCAGACGGTTGGTTTCACCCGACATCGCCGACGGAACGACGACGATCTGGTGGCCGGCATCATGCCATTTGGCGACGCGCGCAGCGACGTTCTTGATGCGGTCCGTCGATCCCATCGACGTACCGCCGTATTTGTGGACTATCAAAGCCATGAATGGAGGTTTCCGCTTGTAAAAAATAGAAGGGGTCTTTAACTCTACATGCTGCGGTGCAGAATCACAAGATGTGGGATTGCGAAAGCTATACCAAATTGGAATAAGGTAATGCAGAAAGCACATATTATGCGCCTTCTGCACGCCCTTTAGGCAGCTTCCCAGCGCAGGGCGATGCGCCCTTCCCCTTCGGATACGAAACGGCAGTCCATCCCCAGGCCGGCTGCGAACAGCAGGTCGAAGCCGCTGCCGACGATCGGCAGGCGCGAGCGTTCCCAGACCGGCACGTCGGCCGCCTGGAACAATTGCTTGAGGCCGCGGGTGGGCCGGTTCGGCGCCAGCTTCAGGCGTTCGCCGCCCTTGCGGAAGTCGATTTCCAGTGGCTGGCCACGCAGCCAGGCGGCGTCGAGCCCCTTGTCCGCGCGATCGAAATGCAGCACGCCGCCATAGTCCGGGAAAGCGATGCTCGCCTCCCCATTCCAGCGGAAAGCCTGCGCATGCTTGACGATGATGCCTTCGTCGTCCGGGTCGCGCAGGCCGGCGAGGTCCGGTTGCTTGGGCACCAGGTAAAGTCTGTCGCGGTGGCGCCGCGCGTCGACTTCCGGATGCGACACCAGCGGCTGCGCATCCTCGCGCGCCGACAGCAATTGCGCCACCATCTGCTCCAGCCACGCCGTCGACGGCATGCCCAGGCCGCGCTGCGAGAACCAGTGGCGCAGCAGGTTGTTGATGCGGTCCGCGCTCAGCAGGCGCAGGCGCGGGAGGACGATGGCGTCGCCGTCGCGGCAGGCGGCCAGGTCCTGCTCGGCCAGCTCGTCCAGCAGGCGCTGGGCCGACTGTGCGTGCGCGCTGCTGCGCGCGATGCGGCGCTGGAAGCCGGGGAAGGCCTGGGCCAGCACCGGCATCACCTGGTGGCGCAAGGCGTTGCGGGTATAGCGCGGATCGGTATTCGATTCGTCCTCGACCCAGGCGATCTGCTGCGCCGCAGCGTAGGCTTCGAGCTCGGTGCGCGCCACCGCCAGCAGCGGGCGTGCGATCACGATGCCGGCATCGCCGAGCAGGCCGGGTGCGCGGTTGGATGCGTCCATGCCCGACAGCCCGGCCGGGCCCGAGCCGCGGAACAGCTGCAGCAGCACGGTTTCGGCCTGGTCGTCGAGGTGGTGGGCCGTCAGCAGCAGGTGCACGCCGTGGGCGCGGCACATGGCGCCCAGCGCGGCGTAGCGCTGCTTGCGGGCGGCCGCCTCCACGCCGGTCTTGCCCTTCTCGATCTCGACGTCGCGATGATCGAAGCTGACGCCGAGCGCGGACGCGGCGGCCTCGCAATGCGCGCGCCAGGCATCGGCATTCGGGCTCAGGCCGTGATGGACGTGGAAGGCGAACAGCGGCAGGCCGGCAGCCTGCGCCGCTTCGTGCGCAAGATGCAGGAGCACCATGGAATCGAGGCCGCCGCTCAGGGCGACCGCGATACGGGACGGGGAGTATGCAGACCGCAGGCTGTCGAAAGCCTGGGTGAAAGGACCGGCGGCACCAGCCGGTCCGGATTGACTACGACTCACTCTTCGCGCGGGGTGGTTTCCTTGAATTTGCCGTAGGCCATCAGCTTTGCGTGACGGGCTTCGAGCAGATCCTTGGTCTTCATGCCCTGGAACTGGCGCAGGGTGTCGGCCAGCGCGCGCTTCAGGCCCTGGGCCATGGCGGCCGGGTCGCGGTGGGCGCCGCCCAGCGGTTCGCTGATGATCTTGTCGACCAGGCCGATGGCCTTCAGGCGGTGCGCGGTCAGGCCCAGCGCATCGGCGGCTTCGGCGGCGCGCTCCGAGGTCTTCCACAGGATCGAGGCGCAGCCTTCCGGCGAGATCACCGAGTAGGTCGCGTACTGCAGCATCAGCACCGCATCGCCGACGGCGATCGCCAGCGCGCCGCCCGAACCGCCTTCGCCGATGATGGTGGCGATCAGCGGCACTTTCAGCTCGGCCATGACGTACAGGTTATGGCCGATCGCTTCGGACTGGCCGCGCTCTTCGGCGTCGATGCCCGGGAAGGCGCCCGGGGTATCGACGAAGGTGAAGATCGGCAGGTTGAACTTTTCGGCCAGCTTCATCAGGCGCATGGCCTTGCGATAGCCTTCCGGCTTCGGCATGCCGAAGTTGCGCATCGCGCGTTCCTTGGTGTCGCGGCCCTTCTGGTGGCCGATGACCATGCAGGACTGGCCGTTGAAGCGCGCCAGGCCGCCGATGATCGACTGGTCGTCGGCGAAGGTGCGGTCGCCATGCAGCTCATGGAAGTCGGTGAAGATCGCGTTCACGTAGTCCATGGTGTACGGACGTTGCGGGTGGCGCGCGATCTGGGAAACCTGCCATGGCGTCAGCTTGGCATAGATGTCTTTCGTCAGTTGCTGGCTCTTCTTGGCCAGGCGGTCGATCTCTTCCGAGATGTCGACTGCCGAATCGTCCTGCACGAAGCGAAGCTCTTCAATTTTGGAATCGAGCTCGGCGATCGGCTGTTCAAAACTGAGGAAAGTTGTTTTACTCATCGTAACTCCGGTTATTCTTGTGGCCCCGCAGCGGCGTGGGCGGCGGCGGCAAACGCGTATTTTAACCCGGATTCGGGTCCAAACTACGCCATAAATACCATGTGGCAACAGTGCGCCAGGGTTCCCAGTTGGCCGCAACCTCGCGCGCATCGCTGCGCGAGACGGGTTCGCCCGAGAAATAGTTCTGGCTGATGCCCTGGATCAGGCCGGCGTCATCGAGAGGGAGCACATTCGGCCTGAGTAGATTAAATATCAAAAACATCTCCGCTGTCCAGCGGGTGATGCCGCGAATCCGGACCAGCTCCGCGATCACGGCTTCGTCATCCATTTCCGACCACTGGTCAGCGTGGACCCGTTTCGCCTTGAAATGGTCGGCCAGGTCGAGGATGTATTCGGTCTTGCGCTTCGACAGGCCGCAGGCGGAGAGCTCCCCTGCCCCGGCCTTGATCACCTGGGAAGGCAGCATCTTCGGGCACAGTTCGCGCAGCTTGCCCCAGGCGGCTTCCGCGGCCTTGACCGTCACCTGCTGGCCGACGATCGAGCGGGCCAGGGTCGTGAACGGGTCAGGATGGCCGCGCAGGTGCATGTCGCCGAACTGCGGGATCAGCTTGTTCATGATGCGGTCCCGCTGCATGAGCGCGGCCTTCGCCTCCGCCCAATACGGGGGGACGTCAGGCAATGACGGGGCCGCGCCCATGAGCTCCTTGGTCACGCGCGGCGCCAGTTGGTCGTGCCGTCGGGCTTGTCTTCGAGCACGATCCCTGCCGCGGTGAGCTCGGCGCGGATCGCGTCGGCCTCGGCAAAGTTGCGGGCTTTCTTGGCGGCGGCGCGGCGGGCGATGGCGTCGTTGATCGCAGCCTCGTCCATGCCGCCTTCGCCCGGGCTGCCGGCCTGCAGGAATTGCTGGGGCGAGCGGTCGAGCAGGCCCAGCACAGCGGCCAGGGCCTTCAGCTGGCGCGCATCCTTGACCGACTTGCTCTTGTTCACTTCCGACGCCAGGTCGAACAGCTCGGCCACCGCCAGCGGGGTGTTGAAGTCGTCGTCCATCGCTTCGCGGAAGCGCACGGCGTGCGGCTCGTCCCAGTCCACCTCCGGTTTCTCGCTGCCCAGGTCCACGTCCGCCAGGGCCGTGTACAGGCGGGTCAGCGCGCCTTTCGCATCGTCGATGTGGGCGTCCGAATAGTTCAGCGGGCTGCGGTAGTGAGCGCGCAGGATGAAGAAGCGCACCACTTCGGGATCGTATTGCTTCAGGACGTCGCGGATGGTGAAGAAATTGCCCAGCGATTTGGACATCTTCTCGTTATCGACGCGGACAAAGCCGTTGTGGATCCAGTAGTTCGCCATCGGCGCACCAAAAGCGCCTTCCGACTGCGCGATCTCGTTCTCGTGGTGCGGGAACTGCAGGTCGGCGCCGCCGCCGTGGATGTCGAAGTGCTCGCCCAGCAGCGCGCAGGACATGGCCGAGCATTCGATGTGCCAGCCCGGGCGGCCGATGCCCCACTTCGAATCCCATTTGGCCTCAAGCGGTTCGGATTCCTTGCCGGCCTTCCACAGCACGAAGTCGAGCGGATCGCGCTTGCCGGTGTTGACGTCGACGCGCTCGCCGGCGCGCAGGTCGTCCAGGGACTTGCCGGACAGCTTGCCGTAGCCTGGGAAGCCGCGCACGGCGTAGTTGACGTCGCCGTCCTCGCCCTGGTAGGCCAGGCCCTTGTCTTCCAGCTTCTCGATAATCGAGAGCATGTGCGGCACGTGGTCGGTGGCGCGCGGCGCGAAGTCCGGCGGCAGGATGCCCAGCGCAGCCGTGTCCTCGTCCATCGCCTTGATGAAGCGGGTGGTCAGCTGGGACATGGTCTCGCCGTTGTCGACGGCGCGCTTGATGATCTTGTCGTCGATGTCGGTGATGTTGCGGACGTACTTGACCTCGTAGCCCGAGGCCTTGAACCAGCGGTAGATGACGTCGAAAGCCATCATCATCCTTGCGTGACCGACGTGGCAGTAATCGTAGACCGTCATCCCGCACACGTACATGTTGATCTTGCCGGGCTGGAGGGGAACGAATACCTGCTTGTCACGCGCGAGCGTGTTGTAGATCTTTAGTTGGCTCATCGGATGGTGTTCTGGATGGTTGGAGCTTGACGCTCGGACGCAGCGCTGCTGGGCAGCGTGCCGGGAGTGTGGCACCCGTCGCGACCGTCAGGACTGTTTACAATACCAGGCATGCTACTTTGATAAAATCAACAGTCCGTCGCAAAGTATAGCATTGATAAAATCCTGACTGGCCGCATATGCCACAGGTTTATTTTTCTGCAAAACTCTTGACATCACTTTGCGTTTGCCCACAGAGAGGAAGCCACGATGCACACCATGAAACCCGCCTTCACCCGTCTGCTGACCCGCGCTTTGGCCAACTCGGCGGCCGCCGCTGCGGGCGCCCTGCTGCTCTCCACCGCCGCCTGGGCGGCCGATCCGCAGGTCTCGCTGAAGACGACGATGGGCGAGATCGTGCTCGAACTGAACCCGGAAAAGGCGCCGAAGACGGTCGACAATTTCCTCCAGTACGTGAAAGCCGGCTTCTACAAAGGCACCATCTTCCACCGCGTGATCGACGGATTCATGATCCAGGCCGGCGGCATGGACGCCAAGCTGCACGGCCGCAAGACCCGTCCGGCGGTCAAGAACGAATCCGACAACGGCCTGTCCAACGCTGCCTATACCGTGGCGATGGCGCGCGAATCCGCGCCGGACACCGCCACCTCGCAGTTCTTCATCAACGTGGTGGATAACCCCGGCCTGGACTTCCCGAACATGAACGGCTCCGGCTACACCGTGTTCGGCAAGGTCGTGAAGGGCCAGGAAGTGGTCGACAAGATCAAGGCGGTGATCGTGGACGACGTGCGCGGCATGGAAAACGTGCCGGTGACGCCAATCGAGATCAAGTCCGCGACGATCGTCAAAGCGAAGTAAAATACCGAACTCTTAACAATAAGGCACAGGACACACCATGACCACCGTACTCATGACCACCAACAAGGGCAACATCAAGATCGAACTCGACGACGAAAAAGCGCCGAAGACGGTTGCCAACTTCGTGGAATACGTCAACCAGGGCCACTTCAGCAACACGATCTTCCACCGCGTGATCAAGGACTTCATGATCCAGGGCGGCGGCTTCGAGCCGAACATGTCGCAAAAGCCGACCGAGAAGACCGTCGAAAACGAAGCCAAGAACGGCCTGAAGAACGACAAGTACACCATCGCAATGGCCCGCACCATGGCCCCGCACTCGGCCTCGGCCCAGTTCTTCATCAACACCAAGAACAACGACTTCCTGAACTACCCGGGCCAGGACGGCTGGGG
>Ga0065165_1002663_pt1 | contig 14420 bp, 14 predicted proteins | sample AraplaMF_Cvi_mMF_FD_63813 | JGI IMG/M metagenome (GOLD analysis project Ga0065165, IMG submission 63813) | Arabidopsis root microbial communities from the University of North Carolina, USA - plate scrape MF_Cvi_mMF (version 2) (version 3) | ecosystem: Host-associated > Plants > Roots >...
AGCCCGATCAAGGCCAGCGAGGCCAGGAAGGTGCGGCGGATGTTCGTGCTCATGTCTGTCTCCTGTTGAGGCGGTCAATTCTGGCGCGCCGCAGGCACCAGGCCTGTGTCGCGGATGACGGACGCGTTCTGCGGCGCGGCGAGAAACCGAAGGAAGCCCCGCGCTTCTTGCTGGTGCTCGCTCGAGGCGACGATCGCCGCGGCGAACTGCGTCACGCGCTGCACTTCATCGGGCAGGTCGCCCACGATGTCGATCCCGGCGACGGCGAGCAGTTCGCTGCGTTGCTGGCATCCGAATTCCGCCTCGTGCCTGGCCACGATCTCACCCACCGGTGTCGCGGGGATCTTCCGCCCTTTGCCGCGCAGCTGCTCGGCAATGCCGAGCTTGGGCAGCAGCTCGTGTTCGATGTATTCGCCGCTGGCGCTGTCGGACCATGCAACGGAGCGCGCGGACAACAGGGCTGCCCGCAGCCCCGCAACCGTGTGGATGTCCGGGACGGGCGAGCCGCGAGCGACTGCACAGGCAATGGTGGAGTCGGCGAGCACCACCTTGCTGCCCGGGACCAGCGCTCCGGAGGCCATCAACGGGTCCAGCGCGTCGGCCACCATGATCACGACGTCGATCTTTTCGTGACGGGCCAACCGCGCCGGGATGGCGTTGGGCGTCTGGCCCATGGAAGGTCCCCATTCGGAGCGCACGCTGCGCGATGGATCGGCCTGCCACGTCTGGACGAGCTGCTTGTAGGCGGCCGCGAAGCCGCCGGAAGACACCACGTTGAGCGTGTCGGCGAGCGCTGCGCCGGCCGCGAGGGTCAGCGTCAATGCCACGCACGCGCTGCGGGCAAGAGGCGGGATGTGGGGTCGCACGGCGGTACCTGGTTGCTGTCGTGGCCGAATGATCTGCCTCGCCGCATGCTGCAACAAGTGCAATGCTCACTACAATTGTTGCGTGCAGCGCATCAATTTCGATCTGCAGCAATTGCAGGCTTTCGTCGCCGTCGCGGACCGGCAGGGATTTCGTGCGGCCGCGGAGGACATCCACCTGTCTCCCGCCGCGCTGAGCCGCCGCGTCGAACGCCTCGAGCAACTGCTCGGGGCGCGCCTGTTTCAGCGCACCACGCGGGAGGTGCGTCTGACCCGCGTGGGCGAAGCGTTCCTGTCGCGCGCACGCGCCGCGCTCGACGACCTGGAAGCGGCCGTGCTGGGGATCAACGAGATGTCTGCGCGCCATGCGGGGCGTGTCACGGTCGCGTGCCTGCCCAGTGGCGCGAACACGCTGATGCCGGCGGCAATCGCATCGTTCGCGAAGCAGATGCCGCATGTGCGCATCCGCGTGATGGACGAAGGCATGAACGATGTCGCCGCGAGCGTGCAGTCCGGCGAGGCGGATTTCGGACTCGGTTTCCGCGCCGCGCCGGACGGGGGACTGACGTTCGAAGCGCTTTGGGACGATCCTTACGTGCTGGCGCTGCGCCGCGATCATCCGCTGGCGCGCAGGCGCCGCGTGTCTCTCGCGGACCTCGCCGACGAGCGCTGGCTTTCGCTTGCACGCACGAGCAGGAACCGGCAAGTGCTCGATGAATATTTCGACGAGGAGAGGCGCCCGCCTCAGCCTTGGTTGGAGGTGAGCCACGTGGCGACGCTGCTGGCCATGGTGGAAGCCGGGCACGGTATCGGCATGGTCCCTTCCATGGCACTGAAGCGCAGTCATGCGGTGCTCAAGGGAGTCGTCATCGCCGACGCGAGCCCGACGCGTCGCATTGGCTTGCTGAGTCTGGAAGGCGGGCGCCTCAAACCCGTGGCGCAGCGCTTCTACGATCAGCTCAAAGCGACGATTGGTGCGCGGCTCGCCCATCGTTAGCGAGCCGGGTTGCGTACCGGCGCGTCAGTCGTTCATGGTCGCACCGCTGTGTTTCCGCGACACGGTGCCCGCATCAGCGACAGCGGACTCGAGGTCTTCCCCGCCCACTGATCTTCCCGTTTGGGAGCCTGCGCTGCGATAGGTGTCCGGCTAAAGGGCTTTCACCACGAAGGCGTGCAGCTCGGCGAACAGCCCGTCGCGAAGGCGCCAGACGTCCGAGTAGTTGTGAAGGACGGCCTTTCCGTGCGCATCCGGCACGGTGATCTCGCCGAGCGCGACCAGGAAGTCGCCTTCAGCCACCGTGCGCTGGAGCGTGAAGGACGGGGGCTCCTTGTAGTTTTCCAGCATCCATTGGCGGACCGCCTGCTTCCCCGTGAGCACCTGGTCGCCCTCGAAGGTCCAGGCCGTGTCGTCCGTGCAGAACGCCAGGGCGGCATCGAAGTCGAGCTTGAGGATGGCGGCATTCATCTTTTCCAGCGTGGTCTTGGGCGCTTCGGGCATGCGTGATCTCCTCGCAAGAGTGGGTCGCGGCATGGCACTGTAAGCAGTTCATCAATCCACGGCAGCCTTCGGGGCATGGCGGCGGTCGGCGATGGCCGATGATTGCAGCAACTGCACTGGCCACCCCGGAGCTCAGCCGTTGTCGCCCAACATCTCGCGCAATCGCGCGCGCCGGCGTTCCAGATCGTCGATCTGCGTCTCGATGAGGGCCAGCCGCTCGCGTTGCGTCGACAGGGTCTGCTCGCAGGGTGAGGCGCCTTCGATCAGCAGCATGCAGCCGGGGAAGGTCCGGATCTCGTCAAGGCTCAGCCCGGCGGCCAGGAGCCTCTGGATCTGGCGCACCTGCGCAGCTGCATCGGACTCGAATTTCCTGTAGCCGTTCTCTGCGCGCGAAGATTTCAGCAGGCGCAGGGCGTCGTAATGACGAATCGCGCGCACGCTGATACCGGTGAGGCGGGACAGCGCGCCGATGGTGAGCAATCCAACAGGCTTCATGAGGATTTGATGGCGACGGCTTGACCCTGACACGGACGTGAGGCTCGACAGTCAGCGCCCTTCATCTCATCAGGAGCTACTCCATGACCCTCGTGCCGTTCGGCATGCTATCTCGCTTGCTCGTGGCCTGCTTGCTGGCCCTCGCAGTGGCCACGATCAATCCCGCGTGGGCTGAGACCCCTTCGAAGCACTACACGGCCGCCTCCGCGGATGGCGTACGTTTGTCGATCCAGGAGGCGGGCGACCCGAGTGGCGAGCCTGTTGTCTTCGTGCACGGCCTGTTGGGTAGCCACCTCAGCTGGCAAGCGCAGATCGACAGCCCGGCGCTGCAACGCTACCGCTTGATCACCTACGACCTGCGGGGCCATGGGCAGTCCGGTCGTCCCTCGGCGTCGCAGATGTACACCGACGGGCTGCGGTGGGCGGACGACCTGGACGCGGTCATCCGCACGTCGAAGGCCCATCGGCCCGTGCTCGTCGGATGGTCGCTGGGCGCTGCCGTGATTTCCAATTACCTGGCGAAGTACGGCGATGCAAACGTCGCCGGCGTGGTGTATGTGGGCGGCGTCATCGAACTGGACGCGGCACAGATCCAGCCGCATCCCGAGGTCTATCGAGACATGAGTTCCTTCGACCTGCGCACGCGTCTCGATGCGGAACGCGATTTTCTCGCGCTGTGTTTCCATCGCCAGCCCTCGGATGAAACCGTCCAACGGCTGCTCGCCAATGCCGCGCTGGCATCGTTCGACATGCAGCGTGTCGTGCACCGCATGACGGTCGATGCGGCGAAGGGGCTCCAGGCTGTTCGTAAGCCAATGCTCCAGATCTATGGCGAGCAGGACGCCCTGGTGCATGCCAACGCCAGCGCCAGGCGCGCGCAACAACTCAATCCTTCGATCCGGACGATCTTCTATTCCGACACCGGGCACGCACCATTTCTTGAATCGCCACAGGCGTTCAATGACGACCTGGTCGGGTTCATCGCGAACGCGCATCCCGCCAATCACTGAATGCCCGACGAGCCCACCCGGCGAACGCATCCCTGGCGTATGGAGATCTCATTTCTGCCAAAGACCGACCGGCTGCTTCAACTGAACGGAGCCACCTACCTTCCATATCAGACGGCGCCGGACTCGATCCCTCGTTTCTTAGGAACCTGTCCAGAGGTTTCCCAAGCAATTCAAGCAACGGAATGCAGCACCATGCTGTCAGGACCAGCAGGAGGATGCGCAGCGCCGACAACGCGGCCATGGTGCCGAACACCAATCCGCAGAACGCGACCGGAACGCCGAGCACCAGGCCCAGCGGAATTGCAATTGCGAGCCGGGCGAGGGAGCGGATCAGAGCAGATGTGGCAATGGCCTTGCCTTTCGGAATCGAGGTGCATAGCAGCGCGCAAGTACAACGCCACCCGCGAATATCGGCCACCAGTTCCGCCAAACGAGTGACCCCTACTGGCCGGGAGTGCGTCGCTCGGCTAACGCATCACAAGAGCTGCCAACGCGAGAGCGCAGAAGACGCCGACGTTGAGTTTCGGCTCCCAATAGCCCATGAACAGGAAGGTGATCCCCCACCAGCCCAGGCCTGCCGCCAGGGTCAGGATCAACACTGCAGGCTCGGTCACGAGGTGCATGGCCCGCCAGGAGAGGAACAGGCCGAGCAAGCCGAAGGCCACCTGCCCGAGCGAGAACGCAGTGTTCAAGCCGTAGTAGAGCGTCGTCTCCGGCCCCGGCGGATGCTTGGCACGAATCGCGTGCGAAACCACATCGATGACGAAGTGCAGGGCACCGCTCAGGGCAAGCCAACCGTAGGTGGCGTAGATCAAGTACTTGCTCATTGTCATTTCTCGTTCAGGCATGCGCCGGGAAGCCAGGTTCAGGAGCCGTGGCCAGGATGGGTTGCCAGGCGGTCCGCCATCGCCTGAGCGCGGCGTCGTCGCGCTGGAAGGTCAGGTCCAGGAACGCCAGCGAAAGCTCGGCGGTGGCGGCCTTCACCTTGGGATTCAGCGCGGTGCCGCCGGTGAAGGCTCGGTCGGTGAAGACGCTGTGAGAGCCGCCCTGGAAAACGGCCAGCAGCTTTCGACGGTCACCGATGGCCTCAAACACGGCCAGCCGATCTGCCGCGCCCGAGCGGTAGCCCGGAATCTCGATCACGTCGTCGGTGGCGGTGACGTGGACGGTTGGCACCGCTACGGGGCCGAGCACCGCGGCCAGATGGGTCTCGCCGTAAAACGGCGGCGCAGAGATGACGATGGCGGCCGAGAAGCGGGCGTCACGGCAGTCGACTGTGCGGCCCTCGCGGATCACCTGCGCTCCCACCGTCAGCAGTGTGGTGTTCGCGCCGTAGGAGTGGCCTCCCGCGACCAGGCGCCGGTGGTCCACGGCCGCCCCGAGGGGACCTGTCTCGTCCGAGAGCATCCGGTCCAGCGCAAAGCGCATGTCCGCCGCCCGGGCCATGGCCTCGCTTTCCTGGGCCGCCGCCTGCAGCCGTCCGACCACACCGAATGGGTTGCCGCGCCAAAGGGCGGCGTCGCTGCCGGCGTGCTGCACATGCAGGCTTGCAACGCCTTGGGACGACCAGTGTTTCCCGAGGTAGCTGTAGCCCTGCCGGGAACCGCCGATGCCGTGCGAGAACACCACCAGCGGAACCTGCGTCCCGGCCGGCAGCTCCGCAGGCCAATACAGGCGCGATGGCACAGGGCGCGAGCGGTGGGCATCGACCCAATCGAAGTCGATCACCCGGTACGGCAGCGCGGCGGGTTGTGCCCGCGCCATGGCTGGCAGGGGCAGGGCCGCTGCGAGCAGCAGGGCATTGAGCCGGCGCCGTTGCGGGTTCGCCGGAGCCTCGGTGTCGGCATTCAAAAGCGGGCTCCGGTAAGCAGGGTCGATTCGGCCCACAGCCGCTGCGCATCTTTCTGGGCCAAGGCCTGGGGCGGGATCCGGGCCGCAACGGGATGGCCGCGCGTCTCGCCGAGTCTGTCGGGGCCGTAGTAGTGGCCGCCTTCGGCCTGGGGCGAGGTAGCCGCGAACAACGTGGGAAGCGCCCCTTGCGCGGCGGGCTGGAACAGGAACCACAGGAAGCGGCGAATGATGGCTTCGGGGCTGGAGGGTCCGGCACCGTTTGGCAGCAGGTCCGTGCGAGCGATGCCCGGATGCGCAGCGATGCTCTGCAGGCCCCAACCGTTGGCGTCGCTCTGGCGCTGAAGCTCGAGCGCGAACATCAGGCAGGCCAGCTTGGACTGGCCATAGGCCAACATGGGCTTGTAGCCCTGCTCGAACTGCAGATCGTCGAAGTGCAGGGCGCCCGAGCGGGCCGCGACGCTGGACAGGCTCACGACACGGGGCCGGCTGCCCTTGCGCAGCAACGGAAGCAGGTGTGCCGTCAATGCAAAGTGGCCGAGGTGGTTGGTGCCGAGTTGCAGCTCAAAACCGTTCGCGGTCAGCTTGCGCCGGGGCGGCGCCATGACGGCAGCGTTGTTGATGAGCAGATCGAGGCTGCCCTGCGAGGCGCGCAGCCTCGCGGCGAACGCCTCGATGGACTCGAGGCTCGCGAGGTCCATGGGTTCGAAGCGCACGTCGGCCTTGGCGACGTTGCGTCTGATTCCTTCGACGGCAGCAGCGCCCTTTTGCGGGTTGCGCCCGGCGATGACGACTCGCGCGCCGGCGCGAGCGAGTTCCAGTGCATCGTGGAACCCCAAGCCTCCGGTACCGGTGACGACCGCCGTGCGGCCTTGCTGGGAGGGGATGTCGGAAGCTGTCCAGTGAGCCATGGGTCCTCGTTCGTAGTATCCTGAATGCAGAAAAACATGCACCGGGTGCAATTTGTACTGCACTCGGTGCGAAAACACAAGAGCCTTTCCATGTCCGGAACCTCCCACCCCGCGGATGACGCGTCTGCTGAAGGCGTGCGAGAGCGCAAGCGCCGCGAGACTCGCCACCGCATCGCCGAAACCGCGCTGCGCCTGTTTCTCGCCCATGGCTTCGAGGGCACGACGCTCGACGTCATCGCCACCGAATCGGGCATCTCCCGGCGCACGTTCTTCTCGTACTTCAAATCCAAGGACGACATCCTGCTGTTCTCGCAGGACGTGCATTGGCGAGCGATCTACGACGACCTGTTGGAGACGTCTCCGGACGTGCCGCCACTGGACGCGGTGCGAGACATCATGGTGAAGCACATGGCTCGCTACACGACCGAAGAGATGGTGGCCATCGACGCGGTGATGCGGTCGAGTGCCACGCTCCAGTCGCGCAAGCAGGCCTTCTATGCGGAGCAGGAGCAGGTGCTCTTCTCACAGCTCTGCGAGGTCTGGCGCCAGCCGGAGAGGCGCACGGCACTGCGCATGGTGGCGATGGTCTCGATGGGCGCGATGCGCTTGACGACGCAGACCTGGAACGAGCAGGCCAGCCCGCGCAAGCCGATGGCCAAGGTGCTGCGGGAGGCCTTCGAGAGCCTGAAGTCCGAGCTTTGAAGTCCGATGCAGCCGCATTCGGTATTCGTATGATGACGGTACGCCGACGGCATTTCCTGTGCGAGGACGACTCCGCTCACCTCTGCATAGGGGTGAGCGTTGCGCCGATTGATCATCGCGTGAGAGTGATTCGGGGCGGATCGGTGCGGTCTTGAACTGTTCGAAATCCGTTGGATTTCCTGAGTAGTTGGTACTCTGCGCCACTTGATCGCTGGGCGACCGCTTTCAGGGCGATCGACGAATGGGCACAGTCGGCCATGAACTGCCGGACGCGTCCCCGCTCGCAAGCCGCCATTCATCTTCGGCATCCCGCCCCCATCTGCCGTTCAGCGCCGTGAGGACCAGCAGGTCGCGGACCGCAAGTCCCGGCTACGAACAGACATTCGTGACCATGCCGCACAACGGACCTTCGAGTCAGTGAGCTACCTGATGTACCTCCCGGCTGCGACGTTCGCAACGCCATACGGTGCTCGACAGGCACGACGTGATGTGCCGTGGTGCACACTGTTCAACTATCGGTTGTCATCGATGCCTTGGCCCTCCCTCAAGTCCAGTCTCCATGCGATGAAGCCGGCATCGCGCAATGACGCAGCGCACCCGCGCACGGCGGCAGCCTGAGCACGACCCGATGGAACTGCGTCAGCTACGCTACTTCATCCGGATCGTCGAGCTAGGCAGCATGGGCCGCGCCGCGTTGGATTTGGGCGTTGGTACGCCGGCGCTGAGCCAGCAGATCAGCCGCCTCGAGGGCGAGTTGTCGACGCGGCTGCTGCAGCGCACCACCACCGGTGTGCTCCCGACCGATGCGGGACTGGCCTTCTTCCGCCAGGCCCAGCTCGCGATCCGCCATGCCGACGCCGCCGCCCATGCCGCACGGCAGGCGCGGCTGGCCGGGCACGTCAGCATCGGCCTCGCTCCGTCCACTTCGGGCGTGCTCGCGCTGCCGCTGCTGGAGGCAATGCGCGAGCGCTATCCGGACGTGCGGCTGCGCGTGGTCGAGAGTCTGTCGGGCAATCTCGCGACCATGCTCAACGCGCGGCAACTGGACCTGGCCGTGCTGTTCGAGACCGATGGCGCCCGGCGCTGGAGCGTGCTGCCGCTGCTCGAGGAACGGCTGTTCGTGATAGGCCGGCGTGACCTGCCGGGCATGCCGACCGGCCGCAGCGTGCGCATCGCGCGGCTGGCCAGTCTGCCGCTGGTTCTGCCCAGCGGCACGCACGGGCTGCGCGCGATCCTCGATGCCGCTTTCGCACGCGAGCGTTGTGTGCCTCACGTCGTGCTCGAGATCGACGGCCTGGCGGTGCTGATGGACGCGGTGCGGGCCGGACTGGCGGCGACCATCCAGCCCGGCGCTGCGACGGTGCGCCTGCCGGCCGACGAAATGGCGCGCATCGAACTGGCGGAGCGCAGCGCGCGGCGGCGCAACCTGTTGGCCAGCCTCTCCGACGACGAGCTGTCGCCGGCCGCGCTGGCAGCGCGCGTGGTGCTTCGCAGGGTGGCCGCCGGGCTGGTCGCGCAGCAGCGCTGGCCCGGCGCGACCCTTCACGAACCCTGAACACCACTTGCCCTGGAGCCGTCTACCGTCCCGACGCGAGCGTCCCTACAGTGCGTCTCCATGCGAATAGGAGACGATCAGATGCTCGACGTGCTGGTGATCGGCGGCGGGAATGCTGCGTTGTGTGCTGCACTGATGGCACGCGAGGCCGGCGCGTCGGTGATGCTGGTTGAGGCCGCGCCACGCGAATGGCGCGGTGGCAATTCGCAGCACACGCGCAATCTGCGCTGCATGCACGACGCGCCGCAGGACGTGCTGGTCGATGCCTACCCCGAAGAGGAGTATTGGCAAGACCTGCTGAAGGTGACCGGCGGCATCACCAACGAAGCACTTGCGCGCCTGACAATCCGCGCTTCGTCGAACTGCCGCGATTGGATGCGCAAGCACGGCGTGCACTTTCAGCCGCCGCTGTCGGGAGCCCTGCACGTGGCACGCACCAACGCATTCTTCATGGGCGGTGGCAAGGCGCTGGTCAACGCCTACTTTCGCAGTGCCGAGAAACTGGGCGTGCAGATCCACTATGACACGCCGGTGGTGTCGGTCGCACTCGACGGAGATCGCTTCGTCGCCGCCTGCACTGCCAGCGGCGAGCGGATCGAGGCCAGAAGCTGTGTGTTGGCTGCCGGTGGCTTCGAATCCAACCGCGATTGGCTGCGCGAGGCCTGGGGCCGGAACGGGCGCGGCGAGTGGCCCTCCGACAACTTCCTGATCCGCGGCACGCGATTCAACCAAGGCGTGCTGCTCAAATCCATGATGGAGGCCGGCGCCGATTCGATTGGCGATCCGACGCAGGCGCACATGGTGGCGATCGACGCGCGCGCGCCGCTGTACGACGGCGGCATCTGCACGCGGATCGACTGTGTCTCGCTCGGCGTCGTCGTCAATCGCGAAGCGCAGCGCTTCTACGACGAGGGCGAGGACTTCTGGCCCAAGCGCTATGCGATCTGGGGCCGTCTCGTGGCACAGCAACCCGGCCAGATCGGCTACTCGATCATCGACCAGAAGGCGATCGGCCGCTTCATGCCCCCGGTCTTTGCCGGTGTCACGGCGAACACGCTGGCGGAACTGGCCAGCAGGCTGGGTCTGCCCGAGCGGGCTTTCGTGCACACCGTGGAGGCATACAACGCCGCCTGCCGTCCCGGCAGTTTCGACCATACGGCACTGGACGACTGCCGTACCGAGGGGCTGACACCCGCCAAGACCCATTGGGCACGGCCGATCGATACGCCACCCTACTGCGGCTACGCGCTCAAGCCCGGCGTCACCTTCACCTACCTGGGCCTCAAGGTCAACGACAAGTCCGCCGTGCACTTCGGTGGCCGCCCCAGCCCCAATCTGTTCGTCGCCGGCGAAATGATGGCCGGCAACGTGCTCGGTCAGGGCTACACGGCAGGGGTCGGCATGTCGATCGGCACCGCATTCGGCCGCATCGCCGGCACGCAGGCGGCCTTGGCTGCACGCAAGGAGTTCGAACATGCAGCAGCTTGAATCATTGGCCCGCGAAGCGGTGGCGCTTGCCGCCGGCAGCCGCACGGTCATACCGATCCTCAGCGCCCGTGAGGCCGAGGTCGGCCGCCAGATGCAGATCTGCAATGCCTGCCGCTACTGCGAGGGCTTTTGCGCGGTGTTCCCGGCGATGACGCGGCGGCTGGAGTTCGGCAAGGCCGACATCCACTTCCTGGCCAACCTGTGCCACAACTGCGGCGCCTGCCTGCATGCGTGCCAGTACGCGCCGCCGCACGAGTTTGCTGTGAACGTGCCGCAGGCGATGGCCCGGGTGCGTGGCCAGACCTATGTCGACTACGCGTGGCCACCGGCCCTGGGCGCGCTGTACCAGCGTAACGGCCTGACGCTGTCGCTGGCATTGGCCACGGGCCTGGCACTGTTCCTGATCCTGGCCGTGGCCGTCAACGGCACGTTGTGGGGCGGGCAGCCCGGCGGCAACTTCTACAACCTGTTCCCTCACAACCTTCTGGTCGGCTTGTTCGCGCCGGTGTTCCTGTTCGCAACCCTGGCCTTGGCGATGGGGGTGCGCGGCTTCTGGCGAGACGTCACGCCTGCCACCAGCGGCGCATCCTTGAGCGGACGCGCGGCTGCGGAGGCCACGGACGCGGTGCTGCGCCTGAAGTACCTCGACGGTGGCCATGGTATGGGCTGCAACAACGACGACGACGCCTTCACCCTCGCGCGCCGGCGCTTCCACCACTTCACTTTCTATGGCTTTCTGCTGTGCTTTGCGGCGACCAGCGTGGCGACGATCTACCACTACGCGTTCGGCTGGACGGCGCCCTACGAACTGCCCAGCCTCCCCAAGCTGCTCGGCGTGGTCGGCGGTGTGAGCCTGATGATCGGCACGGCAGGGCTGTGGCACCTGAACCGCCGGCGCCATCCCTTGCATGGCGACGCCGTACAAAGACCGATGGACTTGGGATTCATTGCCTTGTTGTTCCTCACCAGCGCCAGCGGACTGGCACTCTGGCTGGGCCGCGGCACGCCCGCCCTGGCCGTGCTGCTGTGCCTGCACCTTGGCGCGGTGATGGCCTTGTTCGCCACGCTGCCCTACGGCAAGTTCGGGCACGGCATTTTCCGCAGCGCCGCCCTGTTGCGGCATGCGATCGAAAAGCGCCAGCCCAACTCGATCGGTCTGGCGGCCGACTGAAGACCACTCACAACACTCTTTCCGGAGATCCGCGATGAACAAATCCCACCTGCTGCACGCCACGGCGCAAGCTTTCGCTGCGCTGTTGCTGAGCGGCCCTAGCCATGCACAGGACTTCCCACCCAAGAAGCCGGTCACGCTGGTCGTGGGTTTTGCCGCCGGCGGCGCGGCCGATGCAGCGGCCCGCCTGATCGCCAAGAAACTGGGCGAGAACATCGGCCAAACCGTTGTCGTCGACAACAGGGCCGGCGCCGGCGGCAACATCGCGCACCAGCAGGTGGCCAACGGTCCGGCCGACGGCACGATGCTGCTGTTCGGCTCGGTCGGCCCGCTGACCATCGCTCCGCACGTGATGAAGGTCAGCTACGACCCGTTCAAGGATCTGGCGCCGGTGTCGGGTGGCGTCAACTTCCCCAACGTGCTGGTGGTCCACAAAGGCGTGGGCGCGAAGACGCTGGCCGAGTTCGTGACCTTGGCGAAGAAGAAGCCGGGTGGCTTGGACTACGCCTCCACCGGCGCGGGATCGGCATCCCACCTGGCGGGCGAACTCTTCAGCCAGCGCGCCGGAATCGAGATGACCCACGTGCCCTACAAGGGCGGCGCGCCGGCCCTGCAGGACCTGCTGGGCGGACGCATCGCATCCTATTTCTCGGCGCCGCCCACTGCGCTGCCGCACGTGGAGGCCGGAAATCTCGTCCCGCTGGCCACCACGGGTCCGACGCGTCCGGCCTACATGCCCAACATCCCGACGGTCGCGGAGTCCGGCTACCCCGGCTTCGAGGCACTGAACTGGTATGCCTTCGTGGCACCGGGCAAGACGCCCACGCCGATTCTGGATCGCTGGAACGTCGAGATCGTGAAGGTGCTCAACGACCCGAGCGTCAAGGACGCGCTGGATAAGCACGGGCTGACCCCGCAGCCCACGACGCGCGCCGAGTTGAGGGCCTTCATGAAGAAAGAAGACGCGAAGTGGAGCACCGTCGTGCGGGAACGCAAGATCACGGCCAACTGAAGCGGACCTGAGGGCCAGGTCTGATCAATCACAGCTTCCATGACGGCCGCAAGGTCAGCGATGCCGACCACAGTTTCCGAATCGATCTGCTCGCCCGCCAGCTGGCCGCGCAAGCCCTTTGCACGCATTCGGGCCGAACATGAACCGCCGCACGGGCGCAGAACACGCACCGACTCAGCTGCCTGTATTGGCATCACCCCTGACGCAGCTGAATGCCGACACACCCCGGATGTCCGCTCGAGCGGGTGGACGTGCACCCCATAGGGGTCGGTAGTGCCGCTTCACCGTCCGCTGTCCGGCCCAGCCGCAACAGGCAGTAATGAGCCGGTACTTGCCGTCAGCGACGGGCCGCTGCTGTGGATGGTGGCCGACAGCAACGGCTCGATAGCTCCGCTTCGCATTTCGCGAGAGACGCGAAGCGGAGCTATCGACCCGTTGCTGCCTCTTGCTGCTTCAGGTGAGTGACATCGAACCGGTCATTCGGCTTCGTGCTGAACCAGGCTGTCGCGCTCCGCGAAGATGCCTGCCATTTCCGCCGCGTTCTTGGCTCCCCAGTCACGCCGGAACAGCTGGGGTCGCCTGATCTTCAAGGACCTGGTGACGTTCGAGTGATGAAACGACGCTCGAATCGGGTCGCGCACGATCCGATTCGCGCCTGACGGAGAAGACACGACGGCGACGATCTGCGCACGGCGTGGGCAGCGCGGGTGGACACGTCGGGGCCGGCGTAGCGAAGCCTCACCGCTCGGGCTTGGCAGGTCGCTTGGCGACACCGTGACTCGGCAGATTCGGCAGGATGGCGCTGGCGACGATGTGGGACAGATGATCGGCCCGCGAAGCGAACGCCGGCAGGTCGACAAGCCAACCGAGCGCCGACATCAGGCCGAACAAGTCGTCCCCATTCATGTCGGTGCGCGCCTGCCCGCCGGCCTGTGCGCGAAGCAGCAGGCGCGCGCTGGCTGAGTGCACCGCTGCACACGCGGCATAGAGAGCGGACTCCGGGTTCGTGTGGGCGGCCGCCATCATGGCGACAACGCCTCGATAGCTCTGCGCGAACGCCATCCATTCGCGGAACCATGAAACGAGCGCCTCGCCGGGTGCATCCGACTTCTCGAGTCCGTCTGCCGTCTGCACCAATGCGTCCAGGTGTGTGCACAACAGCGCTTCGAACAAGGCTTCCCGCGTCGGGAAATGACGAAGCAGCGTGGCCAATCCGACCTCGGCCCGGCGCGCGATGTCGCGCATGGACGCGTTGACACCGTGCTCGGCGACGACCTCTCGCGCAACCGCAAGGAGATGGGTTCGATTCTTCTGGGCGTCGGCTCGCATAGGTTCCTTGACAAACGGATCACTGATCCGTATATTTGGATCACTGGTTCGGATGCCGTGAATCTGGATCTGGATCGGTGATCCAAATGGTACAGCGCTTTCGTGCCAATCGAAACAGCGGCGCTGAGTCAAATCACAAACGAAAGGCCAAGATTGTGAAGAAACTAGAAGGTAAGGTTGCAGTCATCACGGGCGGGAGCAGCGGGATTGGCTTGGCCACCGCCAAGCGCTTCGTGGAAGAAGGTGCACACGTCGTGATCACTGGGCGACGAGAGAAAGAGCTGGTGGAGGCCGCTGCCTCCATCAAGAGAAACGTCACGACGGTCGTGGGCGACGTGTCGCGCCTGGAAGATCTGGACCGGCTCTATGCCGTCGTCAAAGAAAAACACGGTCACATCGACGTCCTCTTCGCGAACGCGGGCGCGGGGACCATCGCGCCGGTCGCGGTAGCTACCGAGGCGCATTTTGACCAGACCTTTGACGTGAACGTGAAGGGGCTGTTCTTTACGGTGCAGAAGGCCCTTCCCCTCTTCAAAGA
>Ga0065165_1002665_pt1 | contig 14417 bp, 16 predicted proteins | sample AraplaMF_Cvi_mMF_FD_63813 | JGI IMG/M metagenome (GOLD analysis project Ga0065165, IMG submission 63813) | Arabidopsis root microbial communities from the University of North Carolina, USA - plate scrape MF_Cvi_mMF (version 2) (version 3) | ecosystem: Host-associated > Plants > Roots >...
CATCAGCGCTTCCACAAAGCTCGGCCGCCCTGTCCGCTTAACCGCCATCGATACCTCCAAGGCTTTGCCCTAGGGAATCACAACTGACGGATTACGCAACAGGCCCACAAGGGGAGAAGGAAGAGAAGAACACGGCCTTTTAACCTTGGCTGCCCTTCAACCGTTCATTGCGCCGGCGCAGGCCTTCGAGGGTGGCAAGCAGGATGACCGACACCGTCGTCAGAACCACCGCCGCTGCCGTGATGGTCGGGCTGATGTTCTCGCGGATGCCGCTGAACATTTCGCGCGGCAGGGTGCGCTGTTCCGGCCCTGCCATGAACAGCACGATCACGACCTCGTCGAAGCTGGTCGCGAAGGCGAACAGTGCGCCCGAGGCGAGGCCGGGCAGGATCAGTGGCAGGATCACGCGGCGGAACGCGTAGATTGGCGAGGCGCCGAGCGAGGCGGCGGCGCGGGCCAGATTGGTGTCAAAACTTTGCAGCGTCGCGCCGACCGTGATCACCACGAACGGCGTCGCGAGCGCGGTGTGGGCCAGGATCAGGCCGAGATAACTGCCGGTCAGCCCGATCGGCGCGAAGAAGAAATAGAGCCCGACCGCGGTGATGACACCGGGCACGACGACCGGCGACAGCACGAAGGCCAGCACCAAAGGTTTGAACCGGCTCTTCCATTGCGCGAGTCCCAGCGCGGCCAGCGTGCCCAGCACCATCGACAGTGTCGTCGAGGCCACGCCGATGATCATGCTGTTCTTCAGCGAACTCATCCAGCGCGGCGAATTGATGAAGTCGTCATACCAGCGCAGGGAGAAGCCCGGCAGCGGATAGGTGAGGTACGAGCCCGAGCTGAACGACAGCGGCATGATCGCCAGGATCGGCGCGATCAGAAAGACGAACACCAGCGTGGAGACGATGATGGTCGCGGTCCACGCGATGCGCTGGCTGGGCGTCCGGAGGGAGGAATTGTCGCTCAATTCTTCATGCCTCCCGTGACCTGCTGGCCCTGCACCAGCTTGCCGTAGACGAGCGCGAGCAGAATTGTGGCGAGCAGCAGCACGGCACCCAGCGCGGACGCAAGGCCCCAATTGGCCGTCTCGGTCGTGTAGAGCGCGATGAAGTAGCTGATCATCTGGTCGGCGGCGCCGCCGACCAGGGCGGGCGTGATGTAGTAGCCGAGCGCCAGGATGAAGACGAGCAGGCTTCCGGCGCCGATGCCGGGCAGGGTCTGCGGCAGGTAGATCCGCAGGAACGCGGTGGTTGGCGGCGCGCCGAGCGACGCGGCGGCACGCATATAGGCCGGCGAGATCGCCTTCATGCTGCTGTAGAGCGGCAGGATCATGAACGGCAGGAGCACGTGGGTCATCGCCACGCAGACACCGAAGCGATTGTAGATCAGGCGCAGCGGCGCATCGATGATGCCGAGCCAGTGCAGGCTGTCGTTGACGACGCCGTTGCTCTGCAACAGCACGATCCAGGCGCAGGTGCGGACCAGAAGCGAGGTCCAGAACGGCAGCAGGACGAAGATCATCAGGAGGTTTGACCGCGCTGGCGGCAGCGTCGCCAAGAGGTAGGCGACCGGGAAGCCGAGAATCAGGCAGAGCACCGTGACGCTGAGGCTGATGAGGAAGGTGCGGGCGAAGATGTCGCGGTAGATGGCCTGATCAGGTGGTGCCGCGACGATTGTGCCGTCCGCATTCCGCGTCAGATCGAGTGCCGACAAAAGGTAGAAGCCGGTCACGGGGCCGCTGGCGTCCTTGATCGTCGTCCAGGTCGCGCGTTCGCGCCAGGCCGGGTTGATCTTGACGAGCGTCTCCTTCGCGGTGCCTGCATCAGGCACCGCCTTCAGATTGCGCGCCGTGCCGGTCAGGACGGTGCGAAAACCGTTCAGTGCGTAGTTGAGCCGCTTGGCGGCAATCGCGATGGTGCCGGAGGCGCGTGCCGCCTGGATGTCGCTTGCCAGCGCCGCGTAGGCCTTTTCGTCCGGCAGGTCCTTGCCGTCCCAACCGGCGAGAGCCGCGACGGTTTGCGGCAGGACCTGACGGACCTCGCGGTCATCGACGGCGCGCCACAGCATGCCGGCGATGGGGCCTGCGAAGGTGAAGAGCAGGAAGACGAGAAGCGGCGCGACCAGCGCCAATGCCTTGACCTGACGTGCCCGCTCCGCGCGCCTCAATCGGCGCTTGAGCGGCACCTCGGTCGACGCATTGGCGCCGGTCAAGAGCGCATCCGTCATGGGGCGAGCCTTGCGGGCGCTACTTCGCGGCCCATTTGTTGAAGCGCTCGGTGAGGCGGTCGATGTTCTCGAGCCAGAAGCCGACGTTGATCTCGACCGCGTTCTTGATGTTGTCGGGCGCGGTCGGCAGGTTCTTCAGGACGGCGGGCTGGATCAGACCGGCGGCGTCCTTGTTCGAGGTACCGTAGGCAATGTTCTCCGACAGTTTCGACTGGTTCTCCGCCTTGCCGGCGAAATCCAGGAACTTGTAGGCGGCGTCCTTGTTCGGGCTGCCCTTCAGGATGACCCAGCTGTCGAGGGTGAACAGCGCGCCGTCCCACACCATGCCGAAATTCTTCTTGTCGTTCTTGTTGGCGGTGTCGATGCGGCCATTGTAGACCGAGGTCATCACCACCTCGCCGGAGGCGAGCAATTGCGGCGGCTGGGCGCCGGCCTTCCACCAGACGATGTCGCCCTTGATGCTGTCGAGCTTCTTGAATGCGCGCTCGATGCCCTCGTCGGTCGCCAGCACCTTGTAGACGTCCTTCGGTGCGACGCCGTCGGCCATCAACGCAATCTCCAGCGTGGTCTTGGGACCCTGGCGCAGGGCGCGCTTGCCCGGAATCTTCCTGGTGTCGAAGAAGTCCGCCCAGCCGGCCGGGGCCTCCTTCAGCTTGTCCTTGTCGTAGCCGAGAACGAAGTCGTAGAGGATGGCGCCGACGCCGCAGGCGTTGACCGATGGCGGGATATAGGCGGCCTCGCCGCCGATCTTGGAATAATCCAGCTTCTCGAACAGGCCTTCCTCGCAGCCGACCGCGAGCTCGTCGCTCTCGACCTGGACGACGTCCCATGTGGCGGCACCACCCTGCACCTTGGCGCGCAACACGCCGACGCCGCCGTCCCAGGACTCGTCGTTCATCGAGATGCCAGCCGCCTTCTTGAACGGCTCGAAATAGACCTTCTTCTGGGCATCCTGATACGCGCCGCCCCACGACACGACCGTGAGGTCACGGGCCTCTGCAACCGAGGCCAGCGCCGCGCTAGCGCTGAGCACTGCTGCGAAACCCAGAGCCATCTTGCCAGTCTTGCGCTTCACCATGGTCGTTGTTCCTTCTTCATCTGCGTTGCGTTGAGCTTGATTGCTGGTTCAGGCGGGATCGAGGGCCAGGCAGTCCTCGGGGCGGAAGGTGACGAACAGGTCTTCGCCGGGTGTGAGACCGCGATGCGCGCCCGGTTGGAGCTTGACCATGAACTCGGCATTGCCGCAGACATCGAGCACGGCCAGGGCGTGGTCGCCGAGATAGATGGTGTTCTGCACCTTGGCCGGCAGCCGGTTCGGTCCGTCGCTGGAGGTGCCGTCCGGGACGATAGCGATCCGCTCCGGCCGCACCGACAGGGACGTCGATGCGCCCATGCCCGAAATATTGACCGCCCGCGCGGTCACCGCGCCGCCGCCGGCCAGCGCGACGCGGCAGAAGTCCTTGTCAATCGTCTCGATGGTGCCGGCCAGTACGTTGTTCTCGCCGATGAAGTGGGCGACGAAGCTGTTGACGGGATGCTCATACAGCGCGTCGGGCCGGTCGATCTGCTGCACGATGCCGTCGTTGAATACGGCGATGCGGTCCGACATGGTGAGCGCTTCGCTCTGGTCATGGGTGACGTAGACGATGGTGATGCCCATCGTCTCGTGCAGCTGCTTGATCTCCAGCTGCATCTGCTCCCGCAGGCGCTTGTCCAGGGCGCCCAGCGGCTCGTCCATCAGCACCAGCTGCGGATTGAACACCAGCGCGCGGGCCAGTGCCACGCGCTGCTGCTGGCCGCCGGACAGCTGCCCGGGCCGCCGCTGGGCCAGGCTTTCCATCTTGATCATGCGCAGCGCGGCCCTGACGCGCTCCTGCACTTCGGCCTTGCTCGTGTTGCGAACGGAGAGCGGGAAGGCGATGTTCTCCGCGATCGTCAGATGCGGAAACAGGGCATAGTTCTGGAACACCATGCCGATGTCGCGCTTGTGCGGCGGCACGTTCTTGATCGGCCGGTCCGCGAGGTAGATCTCGCCCCGGGTCGGAACCTCGAAGCCGGCCAGCATCATCAGCGTGGTCGTCTTGGCCGAGCCCGAGGGGCCGAGCAGGGTGATGAATTCGCCCTTCCTGATGTCGAGATCGAGGTTCTTCACCACGAGGTGCTCGCCATCATAGGTCTTCTGAATGCCGGAAAAGCGTACCAGTGCCGGCGCAGGCGTGACCATGCCGGCTTCCATGTTGTCCTCGCGTTGTCAGCACCAGTGCTGTCAGCCCCTCGTCCGAGGTTGCGAGGTGCAGCTTAGCATCCTCCGGCGAGGGGGCAAGCATGCGCACGTCGGGCGCGTGGAGGGCGGGCTACATCCCCGACAGCTTGGTCACGGCCACATTCAGCGAGCCGCCGGCTTCGGCGACGATGCGCAGCGTCCTGGAATCGAAGGCGATGTCGGCCAGCGTCAGGCTGTCGATCTTCGCATCGACCTTGAGGCCGTCCTCGCTCTTCTGGTAGTCGGTGATCGCGGCGGCGATCTTCTCGCGCGCGTTGGCGGCGATCGGCTTCAGGTCGAGCGTCGCCTTCTGCACCAGCGCCTGCTGCATCTGCGGCACCACCGCGCGCGCCGCCGCGCCCAGCAGGCCGAAGGCCGCCTCGGACTCGACCGCGAGCTGGATGTCGCCGAGCCGCAGCGTCTGCTGCGCCTGGTCGAGCATCGGCCGGCCCCAGATATGCACGGTCGCCTCGGCGCCGAGGCCGAGCCAGCTCTTCTTCTCCTTGGCGCGCACCAGGAGCGAGATCAGCAGGCGGTCGCCGGAGGGAACTACGTTGACGCTCTTCACGGTGACGTCGACCGGGCCGGAACCGTCCTCGGGATAGGTGTGGCCGACCATCTGCGCCGCGATCAGCTTGTTGATCTCGGTGAAGGGTACGTCGATGGGAACGCCGATGTTCACGCCGGTGCCGGTCGGAGGCACGATCGAGATCTTTTCGGGGAACGGACAGTCCGGCTTGCTCGGCGTCGAGGTGACGCGCGTCTCGAGCTCGAGGCCGAGCAGCAGCGTCACGTTCTGCGCGTCGACGCGCGGCTGCGCCGCAATCGCGCGGGTCGGCTTCATCTCGAGCCACAGCGGCGGCAGCGCGGCCGATGAGCCCGAACCTTGCAGCGGGATCGAGCGGCAGGCCTTGGCCCATTGCAGCTTCGCATTCTCCCGCAGCGACGGATCGTTACGGATGCGCTCGGAGACGATGTTGATCTGCTCGCCGACATTCTTGTCGATCAGCGGCTTGACCTGCGCCGGCACGTTGACCTTGGCGCCGGAGAGGTTGAGGTTGGTATCGCCGAGATTGACCTGCGCGCCGAGATTGGGCTCGAGATGCCAGTTGGCCGCAATCTTCGGACGCGAGGTGACGATGACGTTGCCCTTGATCTCGGCGCTCGCATTCAGATTCTTGATGTTGACCGCGCCGATCCGTTTCGCCGCGTCGCCGCCGAGCACGCTGCCGAGTGCCTCGCCGAGCGCGCCGGTCGCTTTCGACGACAGCGAGCCGGTCACGTTCAGCTTGCCGTTGAGCGGCGTCGAGATCGTCAGCACGTCCTTGTCGCCGCTAGCTGCCATCGGCCCGCGCACGGCGCTCCAGCCGATATCGGCGTTCTCCAGGATCTGCGAGATCGGGTTGTCGGCCTTGCCGGCGAAATTGCGCGGCGCGGCCTTCTCGGCCTGCTCGCGGATCGCCGAGATCGCGATCGCGACCGGCGCGACCACGATCGAGCTCTTCGCGACCGGCGGCAGCGGCGGCAATTGCACGACCGGCGGGGCGGAATTGGTCGCGCGCGGCGACAGAAAGTCCATCGCCTTCAGGCTGACGAGAAACGACACCGCGAGCACCGCGACGGCGATCAGGACAGTTTTGAAATTCAACGTCAGTCGCATCACTCCCCCAGGCCGCCCGGGCAAAGTCTACAGGGCAGGCGAGGAGGGCGCTAGAGCGCACCGGTGGGGTGGAATTGGGGCGAACAGGTTAACGGTTGCGAACGCGCCGTTGGATTGGTTAGCGCGGGGCTAGCTGCGCCGGGGCCGGCGGACCGCCCTCACATTGCCGCGATCTCCGCCACCGCAATAGAAGCGGTCGCCGCCATCGGACTCCAGGCCCGAGACCATGGTGCCTGCGGGCAGGTCGAGCTGCTCCAGCACCTTGCCCGTTTCGGGATCGATCCGCCTGATGTCGCTGTCCTCGCCTTCCCAGGTGCCGTGCCAGAGCTCGCCGTCGACCCAGGTGACGCCGGTGACGAAGCGCTTGCTCTCGATGGTGCGGAGCACGGCCCCGGTCTCGGGATCGATCTGGTGGATCTTGCGCTCGCGATATTGTCCGACCCAGAGCGAGCCTTCGGCCCACGCCAGGCCGGAATCGCCGCCGCCGCCCGGTGCCGGAAGGGTGGCGAGCACCTTGCCGGTGGCGGCGTCGATCTTCTGGATGCGGTCCTCGGCGATCTGAAACAGGTGCCGGCCGTCGAACGCCGTTCCTGCATGCGCAGCGACGTCGATCGAGCGTGCGATCTTGCCGCTGGCGGGATCGACGGCATTCAACTTGTCGCCGGATGCGAACCAGACATGGGCGCCGTCATAGGTGACGCCGTGGACGTGCTCGACGCCCGGAAACGGCCCGTACTCCCTGACGATCTCGGCGGCTGAACGCTTCATGTCTTCATCCTCGTGAGGTGACGCATCCTACGTCTTCAGGAGCGGCGTAGGGAGTAACAAGCCTGTCGGGAAACCCGGGACCGGCGGGGTCATCCAGCGGCGCGCCCGCCCGTGCCCGAACGACTGCACCTTGTTCGATCTTGCGAGCTCTTCAAGTGCCCGCTGCACCGTGCGCGCGCTCGTGCCCAGCGCGAGCGCAAGGGCCGAGCTCGACCACGGCTCGCCGTCGGCGAGGAAGGCCAGGACCGCGGCGTGCTTCTCCTCGACCGGCCGCGCCAGCACGAGGACGTCGCGCGTCTTCCGGGGCGACAGCACAAAGCCCTGCCTGGTCGCGTTGACATCGGCCAGCGGCTTGAGTTGCGTGCGCAGCCGCCCGATCTCGACGCGCAACCGCGCGCGGTGGGACTCATCGACATGCCTTGCGTGAAACGCACCCGAGATCAACGCTTCCCGCGAGACATCCGCGGGCCATGCCTGCGCCAGCAGACGCGCGAGTGCGAACAGCACCGGCCGCGTTCCGAGCGAGACGGCAACGCCGTGCCTGCGCACGACATGATGGAAGGTGTCGACGACCAGCGCCGTCGAGGTCGCGAGGCGCTCGACCTCGCCGAGCAGCAACGGGTGCTCGCTGCCGCGCGCGATCAGGCGCGCGGCCGGCGTGTCGAGGATGAGCCTCGCGCTGTCGACCTCGGCGACGAGCGCCGGGATTTTCGCCTGCCGCGCTGCTGTCGCCGCAAGGTCGAGCGCCGCGCGCGCCTCTTTCGTCCTGAGACGGCGGATGGCGATGCCGGCGACCACCAGCCCACGGACGACTTGGGATGCCGGCGGGAGCGGGGTGGCGCCAAGCTCGGCCAGCGTCCGCTCGGCGTCGTCGATCCGCCCGACGAGGAGCAGGCGGCGCGCCTCGATATGGCCTGCATGCGCCGCATTGGCGAGGTCGCCGTGCTTTTCGAGTGTGGCGCGCGCGGCCGCGAGCGATTTCACCGGCCAGGTCAGGTCGCGCGAGACCAATGCGATCTCGGCCTCGGCCACCACGCATCTCGCGCGCGCCACCGCCTCGCGCGGACCGAAGGCGCGCGCGGCACTGCGCAGCAGCGTCTTGGCCCTGGCGAGATCGCCGAGCTGCGCCATCGCGATGCCGCGCAGCGCCAGCGAGGGGGCGTCGTTGCGCAGTGCCACACGATTCAGGGCGCCGAGCGGATCGCCGGCCTCGAGCGCGCGGGCCGCGGCGGTGATCAGCGATTCCATGTCAATCCCGCCACACTTGTTACTCCCACCGCGCAACCGCCTGGTGCCAGAAATCGTTGACGGCCGACGATGTGCGGCGAGTGAGAGGTTTGGAGAGCCATGATGACTTCAGCAGAAAAAGCAGGAACTAACGTCGCCATGCAGACACCGCCGGTGGTGTCGCCGCAGGACTGGGAGGCAGCCCGTCAGCAACTGCTCGTGAAGGAGAAGGCGCACACCCGCGCCCGCGACGCGCTCGCCGCCGAGCGCCGGCGCATGCCGTGGATGGAAGTGACCAAAACCTATGCGTTCGAGGGGCCCGGCGGCAAGGTCAGTCTGACTGATCTGTTCCAGGGCCGGCGGCAGCTGATCGTCTACCGCGCCTTCTTCGAGCCCGGCGTGTTCGGCTGGCCCGATCATGCCTGCCGCGGCTGCTCGATGGTGGCCGACCAGGTCGCCCATGTCTCGCATCTGAACGCCCGCGACACCACGCTGGTGTTCGCCTCGCGCGCGCCGCAGGCGGATATCGCGCGGCTGAAGAAGCGGATGGGATGGACCATGCCATGGGTCACCGTCACCGACAGCTTCGATGCGGATTTCGGCGTCGACGAATGGCACGGCACCAACGTGTTCTACCGCGACGGCGACCGGATCTTCCGCACCTATTTCGTCAAGAGCCGGGGCGACGAGCAGATGGGCGGCACCTGGAACTACCTCGACATCACGCCGCTCGGCCGGCAGGAGGTGTGGGAAGACTCGCCAAAGGGCTATCCGCAGACGCCGACCTACAAATGGTGGAACTGGCACGACAGCTACGCGGAAGGTGCTGCACCCGACAAGAAATGGGTCGAGATATCGGACGCCGGCGAGAAGGCCTTTCGCGAGGAGGCGGCGCAAGGACGTGACTAGTTCCGTCAGCGCTACGGCCCGTGCCGGCCGCGACGGCGTGGCGGCCGCGCGCCACCTCGCCAGATGGCTGGCTCTGGCGGCCACGCCGACCTTCGCGGTCATGGCCGTGCTGACGGCCATGACCGGCGGCCCGGCGGACATGCTCTGCGCCGCCGGGCAGGGCTCTTTGCTCGGCGGGATGGTGCCGATGTATCTCTTGATGAGCGCGTTCCATTCGGCGGCGTGGCTGCGGTTGATCGCGGAGCGGCGGCGCGGGAGTGGCGGGTAAGCGCCGGCAAACGACGCGGCCCGGCCTCACCGGGACCGCGGCGCATCGCTTTCGTCGAAGAACATGGCCATCAGGATTTCATCGTAGTATCGGCCGCCCCACTTCAGCGCCTTCACGCCGCGGCCGTATTCCACGAAACCGGCGGCCGTGTAGAGCCGCAACGCCGCCGTGTTGTCGCTGACGACGACGAGCTGGAGCTGCTCGACGCGTTCGGCGGCGTGTGCCGCGACCGCGTCGACGAGCAGGCGGCCGACGCCGGACTTCCGGGCCTTTCGCCGCACATACATGCCCCAGAGCACGCCCTTGTGTGCGGTCTTCGCACCGTCCTCCCGGCGGAAGCCGGCGATGCCCACGAGTTCGTCCGCGATGAGCGCGCCGAACACGTCGGATATCGCGAGGCGCGCCTCGAACCAGGCCAGCGGCTTGTCCTGCTCGCGTTCGAGCGTGCTGGTGAAAGCCTCGGGATTGTTGGCGAGTGCTTCCAGCCTGATCGCGCGGTAGAGCGCCGCGTCGGCGGGTGTCAGCAGTCTGATCATGGCTACGAGAGATGCGCCAGCGGCAGGGGCGCGCCGGCCTTGAGCGTCTGGAGCGCGATGCTGCTGCGAACCTCCTTCACGATGGACAGGTTGAGCAGCTTGTCGACGAGGAAGCGCTGGTAATCCTCGAGCTCGGGCACGACGATCTCGAGGAGGTAGTCGGCGTCCCCGGAGACGAGGTGACAGGCAACGACTTCGGGCATGGCGACGACCGTCTTCTCGAAGCCCAATGCCTGGTCATTGGCATGGCCATTGATCTTGACGCCGAGGAAGGCGGAGAAGCCGAGCCCGAGGCGGCCGCGCCGCAAGGAGGCGCGGTAGCCGTCGATATAGCCGTCGCGCTCCAGCCGCCGGACGCGGCGCAGGCAGGGCGAGGGCGACAATCCGACCTTGTCCGCCAGTTCGATGTTGCTCAGTCGCGCATTGGCCTGAAGTTCGGTGACGATGCGCCGGTCGATCGCATCCAGCTCGCATTTTGGCATGAACGGCATCCTGTTGGACCACGAAGGGCGCAATGTTGCGTCCGGGCTGTCGAGACTAGCCCAGTTCGCAAGGACATGCCTCGGCTTTCCGTGGGAGGGATGACTCCGGCATTGATGGAGTGAGCCATGATCGAAAGCCTGACCGTCGCGCCTCTGCTGGAGGCCGTCGAGCGCTATTTCAAACTGATGTACGACAATGACGTTTCGCAGTTCGACCGCGTGTTTGCGCCGACCGCGCAGCTCCACGGATTTCGCGATGCAGAACTGCGCGTCTTGCCGGTTCGCGACTACAGGACGATGCTGGCGGCGACCCCGTCGCCCGGATCGAAGAATGCCCCGCGTCTTCAGGAGATATTGCTGATCGATCTGGCTTCACCCGCGCAAGCCCTGGTGAAGGTCCGCGTTCGGATCGATCTGCTGCAATATGTCGACTATTTGGCGTATCATTGCATCAAGGACGTCTGGCTGATCACGGCGAAATCGTTCCATGTCGAGCGGAGGTATGAGCCGGCAGGATCGTAGCGCCGGCCCTATTGCCCGCCGGCCGCCTGCAAATAAGCGACCACCTTGCCCGCTTCCTCCGCCGAGACGCCGCCATAGGGCTGCATCTTGTTGCCGGATACGACCTCGTCCGGCTTCACCATGAAGCGGGTGAGCTTGTCGGGGTCCCAGACGAAGCCGGCGTCCTTCATCGACGGAGAGTAGTTGTAGTTCGGCAGCGAGCCCGCTTTGCGGCCGACGATCTTGTTGAGGTTGGGGCCGAGGCGGTTGTCGCCTTCCTTCACCGAGTGGCAGGTGCGGCAGGAATTGTTGAAGGCTTGCTGGGCCGCTTCGTCGCCCGCCGGCTGCTGCGCGGGCGAGGAAGGGGCGGCGAGGAGCAGCATCCATGCTGCGGCGCAGGCGATCGCGAGCAACCTTGTGCCGGGCGAAGTTTGCATTTGCGCCTCCATCGGGATCGCGCCGCAGCACGCGCGCGCGATGTCGAGGGCAAACGAAAACGGCCCCGGTGGGTTCCGGGGCCGTTTGCGTCACAATGTCCTGTCGCGTCAGCGCGTGGCAGATCCGAGGTCGGCGCGCCGTTCCGTCATCGGCAGCACGATCACCTTGGTGCCGACGTTGACGCGGGAATAGAGGTCGCTGACGTCGTCGTTGGTCAGGCGGATGCAGCCGGACGAGACGTGCTTGCCGATCGTGTCGGGGGCGTTGGTGCCGTGGATGCGGTAAACGGTGCCGCCGAGATACATGGCGCGGGCGCCGAGCGGGTTGCCGGGGCCGCCGGCCATGTGGCGCGGCAAATAGGGCTGGCGGGCGATCATCTCCGGCGGCGGGGTCCAATCCGGCCACTCGGCCTTCTTGGTCACCGACTGCGTGCCGGACCAGGTGAAGCCGTCGCGGCCGACGCCGATGCCGTAGCGCATCGCCTGGCCGTTGCCGAGCACGTAGTAGAGATAGGTATTGGGCGTATCGATGATGATGGTGCCCGGCGCTTCGCGCGTCGCGTAAGAGACGGTCTGGCGGCGGAAGCGGGCCGGCATCTCAACGGCGTCCTGATCCTCGGACGGTGCGACCTGCGAAGGCGCTGCCTGGTAGGGCTGATAGGGCTGTGGCGCGGCCATCGGCTGCAGCGGCTGGAAGAAGGGGAAGAGCTGTACCGGCGCGGCCTTGGCCGGGCCTGCGAACGCGACGGCGGAGATCGCGACTGCGCCGAGAGCAACGGCGCGCGAATACGTCTTGAACGTGTCCAGATTGAACATTTGTCGCCCCTGTCTGCTTTGGTGTTTCTTCGGTCACCCCGGCACCGTTTCGGTACTCCGTTGCCCAAATCACTAACGGAAGGAAGTTTCGGGACGTTTGCGCGGAAAACCGAAAACGGCTTCATCGCGGCAAGGATTGTTTCATGACGGTTTCATGGCGCGGCGCCCCCGTTAACGAACAAAACAGCGGGCCGACACTTCTGTGACGTCACACGCCTGAAATATCCTTCGTTGATGGTCCTAAACCGAGAATCATCAAACTCTCGGGATTTCCCCATGCGGGTATTAATCGCGACCGACGCCTGGCATCCGCAGGTCAACGGTGTGGTCCGGACGCTGACCTCGCTTGCGAACGCGGCCAAGGCGCTCGATGTCGAGATCGACTTCCTGACGCCGGAGGGCTTTCCGTCCTGGCCGCTGCCGACCTATCCGGGCCTGCGCATCGCGCTGCCGAGCCGCAAGGAGATCGCGCGGCGGATCGAGAAGGCCGCTCCGGACGCGCTGCACATCGCGACCGAAGGCCCGATAGGCTGGGCCGCGCGGGCCTATTGCCGCCGCAACCGGCTCGCCTTCACGACTTCCTACACGACGCGCTTTCCGGAATACGTCTCGGTGCGGACCGGCATCCCCGCGAGCGTCGGCTATGCCGTGCTGCGCCACTTCCACGATGCCGCCGCCATGACCATGGTGGCGACGCCCTCGCTGCGGCAGGAGCTCTCCGAGCGCGGCTTCAAGCGGCTCGGCTTCTGGACGCGCGGCGTCAACACCGAGCTGTTTCATCCCGACAGTCCGGCCAAGCTCGATTTGCCGGGCCCGATCTTCATGACCATGGGCCGCGTCGCGGTGGAGAAGAACCTCGAAGCATTCCTCTCGCTCGATCTGCCCGGCACCAAGGTCGTCGTCGGCGACGGCCCGCAGAAGGCCGCGCTCGAGAAGAAGTATCCCGACGTCGTCTTCCTCGGCGAGAAGAAGGGGGCGGATCTCACCGCGCATCTCGCTGCCGCCGACGTGTTCGTCTTCCCGAGCCTCACCGACACCTTTGGCGTGGTGCAGCTCGAGGCGCTCGCCTGCGGCACGCCGGTTGCGGCGTTCCCGGTGACGGGCCCGAAGGACGTCATCGCCGATCACCCGATCGGTGCGATCGACCATGATCTGCATACCGCGTGCCTGCGCGCGCTCACCATGTCGCGCGAGACCTGCCGCAATTTCGCGCTGGAGCGCTCCTGGGAGAACAGCGCGCGCCAGTTCGTCGGCAACCTGACCTCACTTCAGCCCAGCCGCGTGTTGCGCGCCTCGCCTCGCATGGCGCGGCGGCCGGTGCGCGGTTGATCCACTTCGTTTGACCCACAGCGAGAACCTCATCGATGGCTAAGATCATGAACCTTGACGGCACCCAGCAGCTCGACCTCACCCGTGGCACGGTCGAGCAGGCCTACGACCGCTGGGCGCCCGTCTACGATCTCGTGTTCGGCGGCGTGTTCGCCAAGGGCCGGCAGGCGGCGATCGCGGCCACCAACAAGATCGGGGGCCGCGTGCTCGAGGTCGGTGTCGGCACCGGCATCTCGCTGCCGCTCTACGCGCCGCATCTGCGCATCTTCGGCACCGACATTTCGGAAGCCATGCTCGACAAGGCGCGCCAGCGCGTCACCGAGGGTAATCTGAAGAACGTCGAGGGCCTCGCGGTGATGGATGCCGAGAAGCTCGAATTCCCCGACAATTCCTTCGACGTCGTGATGGCGCAATATGTCGTCACCGCCGTGCCGAATCCGGAAGTGGCGCTCGACGAGTTCGCCCGCGTGCTGCGCCCGGGCGGCGAGCTGATCATCCTCACCCGCGTCAGCGCGGACGCCGGCATGCGCCGCTTCATCGAGCAGAAGCTCCAGCCGGTGGTGCGTCCGCTCGGCTTCCGCACCGCCGAGTTCGCCTGGTCGCGTTATGCCAAGTGGCTGTCCGGCGCCAAGGGCATCGAGCTCGCCGAGCGCCGCCTGATTCCGCCGCTCGGCCATTTCTCGCTGGTGCGCTTCCGCAAGGTCGACGTCGCCAAGGCCGCCTGAGCAGCTGCATCAGAGCGGCGGTGCGACCCGCCGCTCACGCGTCACGTGCGTCATCGCGCCGCTGCACATCGTCACATGACAAAATGATGATGTCACATGGCGTACATCGAATCCCTGTAAATCCAGAACCCGAAAGCATTTTGGGGAAGAGCATGATCAAGAATTATCTCGAGCAGCTGCGGATCCAGCGCTGGGACGACCATCGCTACTATCACCACAGCCGCATCAATCAGAGCCTGCACTTCGTCAGCGCGCTGAGCTTTCTCT
>Ga0065165_1002667_pt1 | contig 14412 bp, 14 predicted proteins | sample AraplaMF_Cvi_mMF_FD_63813 | JGI IMG/M metagenome (GOLD analysis project Ga0065165, IMG submission 63813) | Arabidopsis root microbial communities from the University of North Carolina, USA - plate scrape MF_Cvi_mMF (version 2) (version 3) | ecosystem: Host-associated > Plants > Roots >...
GCATCGGCGTCGCAATGCAGCCAGCCGTTGCTCTGGATCTCGGTCTCGAGCTGGCCCGGCGCCCAGCCGGCATAGCCGAGCGCGAGGATGGCGTGCTTGGGGCCGGAGCCGTTGGCGATCGCACGCAGGATGTCGACGGTCGCGGTGAGGCAGACGCCGTCGTCGATCCGCAAGGTCGCGTTCTCGATGTAGAAGTCGCTGGAATGCAGCACGAAGCCGCGGCCGGTGTCGACCGGACCGCCGCGCAGCACCTTCATGCTCTCGGCATTCTCGGGCAGCTTGATATGCTCGCCCTTCTTGACGATGCCGAGCTGCTGCAGCAACTCGGGAAAATCGATGCTGCCGGCAGGATGGTTGACGATGATACCCATCGCGCCCTCAGCGGAGTGGGCGCAGAGATAGATTACCGAGCGCTCGAAGCGCTCATCGCCCATCACGGGCATCGCAATCAGAAGCCGGCCGTCGAGATAATTGGCCGAACCCGACAGCGCAGGATTTGGAAGCACAGGACCCGCGCCGCGCGTGCTTTCGCCGGTTCTCTTTCCAGTGGGAGCCATCGGTGAAGCACTCCGGTTTCAATTCCTATCCTGATGTCGGGCCGGGCTGCTGTCAAATCAAGGCTTGCGCAGACATGATTCGAGTGCATCCATCACAAGCAATTCAATGGTTTGCCCCGGGGCGACCCTGTAAAGACGTGCCATGCTGACAAGAGTTCCCCTGCATGCGGCGATTGGCGTCGCGACAACCTTGCTTGCGTCGTCACTGGCGATGGGTGCCCGTGCCGACGATTCCTCGCCGTGGCAACGCGACGGACATTCCGCGGTGCGGTTGCTCGCGGGCTCGCGCAGCGGCGCGGTGCTGCTCGGCGGTATCGCATTCCAGATTCAGCCCGGCTGGAAGACCTATTGGCGCAACCCCGGCGATTCCGGCGTGCCGCCGCGGTTCGATTTCTCGAAGTCGGACAACGTCGAAGCCGTGACCATCATGTGGCCGGCGCCGCAGAAATTCGCCGACGGCGCAGGCGGTCATTCGATCGGCTATCACGACCAGATCGTGCTGCCGTTGCGCATCGTGCCCAAGGCCGCGGACAAGCCGGTGACGCTGCGCGCCGAGATCAACTATGCCGTGTGTGAGAAGCTCTGTGTTCCCGTCGAAGCCAGTGCCGAGCTCGGCTTCAACAGCGTCGCCTCGACCGAGGACGCAAACCTGCGTGCCGCGCTGGACACCGTGCCGACGCCCGCCAATATCGGCGATCCCAATCCGCTGACCATCCGCGACGTCAAGCGCGACGGGGCGAAGAACGTGGTGGTGGACGTGGTCGTGCCCGACAGCCGCAACGTCAATTTGTTCGTGGAGGGGCCGACGCCGGACTGGTCGCTGCCGATCCCCGCGCCCGTCGAACGCAGCCCGGCCGGCGTAAAGCGATTTTCCTTCGAGCTCGACGGACTGCCGCCGGGCGCCAAGCCCGACGGTGCAGCGCTGAAGTTCACGCTGGTCGGGCCTGAGAAGTCATACGAGTTCAATACGAGTTTGGATTGAGCCCGCGCTACTCTCCGCTGTCGTTCCGGACAAGCGAAGCGCAGATCCGGGCCCCCAGCCCGAGCGCTCGTCGCGATGCCACAGGGAGTGGTTTGGCGAAGACTCGCAGTTGCCGCCTCCGCGTAACCAAACTTCCCCTGTGGCTATGGGTCCCTGCGTCCGCAGGGGCGGCGGCGGAGGTTGAGGTAAGGCCCCTGCCGTCCAACCGAATCTTAACGAATGGTTGCTAAGCCCCTACCCTGCCGCAGCATGCAGGCGCCCTGGGGATTCTTCGTGGCCGTGATGGATGCAGAACCCGCAACGACCGGACCGGCCGGGCTGATCGCGCGGCTGCGCGGCAGGCTCTCGGGTGGATCGAGCGAAGCGTCGCTGACGCGACGGCTGGCGGGCACCATCTTCATCATTCGCGTCATCAGCGCCGGCATGGCCTATTTTTCGCAGGTGCTGCTCGCGCGCTGGATGGGCACGTCCGATTACGGCATCTATGTCTATGTCTGGACCTGGGTGCTGCTGCTCGGCAGCATGATGGATTTCGGCATCTCGGCATCGGCGCAAAAGATCATCCCGGAGTACCGTAACAGCGGCGACCACGCGCTGCTGCGCGGCTTCCTCTCCGGCAGCCGCTGGCTGGTCTTCGCCGTCTCCGCGCTGGTCTCGCTCGGGCTTGCCGGCATCGTCAAGCTGCTGTCGCCCTGGATGGATCCGGCCGAACTGCTGCCGCTCTATATCGGCTGCATGACGCTGCCGGCCTTCGTCGTCGCCAACACCCAGGACGGCATCGCGCGCTCGCATGACTGGATGCAGCTCGGCCTGATGCCGCAATTCATCATCCGCCAGGCGCTGATCATCGGCATCACCGCGGCTGCATTCCTGCTCGGCTATCATCTCGGCGCGGTCGCCGCGATGGTCGCGAGCGCCGGTGCAGTCTGGATCGCGATGACCGGGCAGATGGTTGTGCTGAACCGCAAGCTCGCCGGCCACATCGAGCCAGGGCCAAAGGCCTACGACATCGGCGGCTGGCTCGCCGTGTCGCTGCCGATCCTGCTGGTCGAAAGTTTCTACCTGCTGCTGTCCTACACCGACGTGCTGGTGCTGCAGCAATTTCGTCCGTCCGACGAGGTCGGCGTCTATTTCGCCGTCGTGAAGACGCTGGCGCTGGTGTCGTTCATCCACTACGCGATGTCGGCGACGACGGCGCATCGTTTCGCCGAATACAACGCCAGCGGCGACAAGGCCCGGCTGTCGGCCTATGTCGCACATGCCATCAACTGGACGTTCTGGCCGTCGCTGGCCGCGACCATCGTGCTGCTCGCGCTCGGCAAGCCGCTGCTCTGGCTGTTCGGGCCGCAATTCACGGTCGGCTACGACATCATGTTCGTCTCCGCGATCGGCCTCGTGGTCCGCTCCGCGATCGGCCCGGTCGAACGCCTGCTCAACATGCTCGGCCAGCAGAAGATCTGCGCGCTGGCCTACGCGCTGGCCTTCGTGATGAACGTCGTGCTCTGCATCGCGCTGGTGCCGCACTACGGCGGCCACGGCGCCGCGGCCGCAACCTCGATCTCGCTGACGTTCGAGACGGTGTTGCTGTTCTGGATCGTGCGGCAGCGGCTGGGGCTGCACGTGCTGGCGTTCGGTAAATAGGTACGCCGTGCTCGCTCCCTTCGTGGGACGAGCGCTTTGCACCGCGCCCGACAACAGGCTGAAACATCTGCCTGCTCCTGGCCCGCAGCAAAATTTTTCTTGTTGCCTGCAGCCTGTTGCACGCCGGAGGAGGTTTATTCTACGTCGTATTGCCCAATCGACGAGATCAACCTAGGATTCCCCGGACATGATCGATCCGCTCTATGTCGCCTCAGGTTTTGGCGTCGGCCTGCTTGTCGGGATGACCGGCGTGGGTGGCGGCTCGTTGATGACGCCGCTGTTGATCCTTCTGTTCGGCATCCATCCCACAACCGCCGTTGGTACCGACCTGCTCTATGCCGCCGCGACCAAGACCGGCGGGAGCGTGATACATGGCTGGGCGCGTAGCGTGCACTGGCCGGCGGTGCTGCGGCTCGCCTGCGGCAGCATTCCCGCGAGCGCGCTGACGCTGCTCATGCTGTGGAAGCTGGACCTGCGCGGCGATGCCGAGCGCAACCTCGTCAACCTCGTGCTGTGCTTTGCGCTGCTGCTGACCGCGACATCGCTGATCTTCCGCAAGTCGATCATGGAGCGCTACCGCAAGCGCCTCGAAGGCGTCAGCGAGCGCACCACCGCATTCGCGACCGTCGTCACCGGCATCGTACTCGGCGTGCTGGTGTCGATCTCGTCGGTCGGCGCCGGCGCGGTCGGCGTCACCGTGCTGCTCCTGCTCTACCCGCGTTTGCCGATGGCGACGATCGTCGGCTCCGATATCGCGCACGCGGTGCCGCTGACGCTGGTTGCGGGCACCGGTCACTGGCTGCTCGGCTCGGTCGACTGGGCACTGATGGGTGTGCTGCTGATGGGTTCGCTGCCCGGTATCATCCTCGGCAGCTACAGCGCGACGCGCATGCCGGAGACGGTGCTGCGCGTGGCGCTCGCCTGTGTGCTGGTGGGGGTCGCCAGCAAGATCATGTTCACGGAGTTGAACGTGCAATCCGCGATCGTGACGGCGCTGGCATGGGGGCATTGAGCGAAGACGGAAGCGGCGCCCCATACGGGCTATCGTAGGGTGGATTAGCCGAAGGCGTAATCCACCTCTTCTGTCTCTGTGGAAACAGAAGAGGGGGGTTATGGCTTCGCCTAACCCACCCTACGGCAACGCCGCCCTTACTCCGCCGTCCAGCCGCCGTCGATCGACAGGTTCGTGCCGGTGATCTGCGCGGCATCGTCGCCGCACAGGAACAGCGCCAGCGCTGCGACCTGCTCGGAGGTCACGAACTCCTTGGTCGGCTGCGCGTCGAGCAGCACGTCATTGATGACCTGGTCGCGAGTGAGGTTGCGGGCCTTCATCGTGTCGGGGATCTGCTTCTCGACCAAGGGCGTCCAGACATAGCCGGGGCTGATGCAGTTGCAGGTGATCTTGTGGGTCGCGACTTCGAGCGCCACGGTCTTGGTGAGACCTGCGATGCCGTGCTTGGCCGACACATAAGCCGACTTGAAGGGCGAGGCGACCAGCGAGTGCGCCGAGGCCGTGTTGATGATGCGGCCCCAGCCCTTCTTCTTCATGCCGGGAACCGCGGCGCGGATGGCATGGAAGACCGAGGACAAATTGATCGCAATGATCTGATCCCACTTCTCCGGCGGGAACTCCTCGATCGGCGAGACGAACTGGATGCCGGCATTGTTGACGAGGATATCGACCGAGCCAAAGCTCTTCTCGCCGAGCGCGATCATGCCCGCGATCTCGGCCGGCTTGGTCATGTCGGCGGGCGAATAGACCGCCTTCACGCCGAAATCGGACTCGATCTTGGTGCGCTCCTTCTCGATATCCTCCGCCGAGCCGAAACCGTTGATGACGACATTGGCGCCGGCGGCTGCGAACGCGCGCGCATAGGCAAGGCCGATGCCGCTGGTCGAGCCGGTGACGACGGCGTTCTTGCCCGAAAGAGTACCCATATCATTCGCTCCTTTTTGGCGGGGGCGCGGTGACGTCCCCCGTGAGATCGTAAGTCACCATGGTCTCGCCGGACTGCGGCTTCTCGAGCCAGTCCTTGTGACGCATCGACAGATGCACGTCGCGCACGCCGGCCTCCCAATGCTCGACCATGGCCACATGCGAGAAATCGTAATCCTTGGACGAGGATTCGTAGTTCTTGCTGCGGTAGATCAGGTGCACCACCGTAACCGTGCTTTCGCGCGAGACCTTGGCAAGAAATTCGACGGACGGGTCGTTCTTGAGATAATCGGGCAATTTGGAAATCAGGTCGCGCACGGCCCGGCGCGCGTTGTGAATCTGCTTGTTCTTGTCGGTGTTCATCCGCGTGCGGCTGGAGAAGCGGATGTCCTTCTCGCGCTCGGTCGCTTCGAGCAGCGAGTTCGGCAGGTCGCCGCGCGCGGAAAACAAGTCGACCTGGAAGATCAGCATGTCGCGCTCGACCTCGGCATCGAGCACGTAGTCGAGCGGGGTGTTGGAGGCGATGCCGCCGTCCCAGTAATGCTCGCCGTCGATCACCACGGACGGAAAGCCCGGCGGCAGCGCACCGGAAGCCATGATGTGCTCGGGGCCGATGGTCTTACCGAGCTTCTTGAACTCGTAATTGTCGAAATATCTGAAATTACCGGACGTGACGCTGACCGCGCCGACCGACAGGCGCGTCTTGAGATCGTTGATGCGATCGAAATCCACGAGCCGCTCCAGCGTCTTCTTCAGCGGCGCGGTGTCGTAATAGCTCTCGGCCTGCGGGCTGCCGGGCGGCCACATCGGCGCGGGCGGGACGCGCGGGACGAAGAAGCCGGGCACGCCGAAGGTCGCGATCAGGGCGGCGCTGGTGGAGTTGAACAGCTCGCGGCTGTGGTCGCTGTTGCCGATCGGCTTCCACGGCACCGGCGCGGAGACCATCTCCCAGAATTCCTTCAGCCGCTTGACGCGGGTGTGGCCTTCATTGCCGGCGATGATGGCGGCGTTGACCGCGCCGATCGAAATGCCGGCGACCCATTCCGGCTCGAAACCGTAGCCGCAGAGGGCCTGATACGCGCCGGCCTGATAGGAGCCGAGCGCGCCGCCGCCCTGGAGGACAAGGACGCGTTGCGCATTCGCGGGGATGCTGGCGACTTCCGGGCTATGATCTGTCATCAGGAAACAATAGCAAAAGACGAGCCACCGTGGCGACAGTCTGCCGCGGCGTCAATGCATCCGGGATCAAGTCTGGCTTATCGTTCCGTCGATGCCAGGATCATGGTCCAGAACACCTTGTATTTGGTGCCTGGAGCATAGCTCGCCGCGATGCCCATTTTTGTGACACCGCCCTTGAGCATGTTGGCGCGGTGGGGCGGCGAGTCGCGCCAGCCGGAAAATGCTTCCGCCAGCGTATGATAGCCGGCCGAGATGTTCTCGACCGCGACCGTCGCGGGATAGCCGCCGGCGGCGAGGCGCTTGGCCAGCGGCGCGCGGACATCGTGGTCCATCTTGTTGGCAGCGGCCATGGCATTGGACTGGGACTCGGCGAGCCGCATCAGGTCAGGGTCGACCACGACGGTGCCGAGGCCGTTGTTCTGGCGGTATTGCGAGATCATGATCGCGGCCGCCGGGGCGTCGAGCTTGGTGCCGGGGACCGACATGTCGGCATACATGGTCGGCTGCTGGACCGGCGTTTCATTGCCTGCACAGCCGGCGAGCAGCAAAAGGAAGAGAATTGCGGCCGCGGCGCGCATGAATCAGGCCCCCAAAAGGAAGGGCCGTTGTTGCATACCAACAGTGGCTGAAAGGTGAATTTTGAGGAAAATCGTAGCTGCAGGTCCCGGGCGGCGCAGAGCGCTGAACCCGGATCTTGCTCAATAAGCTCGAGATTCCGGGTGCGATGCTGCGCATCGCCCAGGAATGACGCGGGCTCAGCCCGCAAATATGCGGTAGCGGCGGGGCTCGAGGCCGACCGTGTCGCCGGCGCGAAGTTCCTTGTCGCGGGGGGCGTCGATCTCGATGGTCTCGCCGCCGGAAAGCGCCACTTCGGCCCGCTGCACGGGGCCGAAATTGCGGACATGGCGGACGGCGCCCTCGAAGGCGCCGCTGCCGGGCGGGCCGACCAGCATGTCATGTCGCCGTACGAACAGCTTTGACGCGCCAGGCACCAGACCCTCCGCCGCAAGCCGCAGCGGCCGGTCGCCCAGCCTGATGACGCCACCCTCGACCTGGACCGGCAGCTCGATGGACTCGCCGATGAAGCCGTGGACGAAGGCCGTCGCCGGGCTCTCGTAGACGTCGTCCGGCGAGCCGATCTGCTCGATCCTGCCCTTGTCCATCACCACGACGCGGTTGGCCACTTCGAGCGCCTCCTCCTGGTCGTGGGTAACGAAGATCGAGGTGACGTTGATCTCGTGATGCAGCGAGCGCAGCCAACGACGCAACTCCTTGCGTACCTTGGCATCGAGCGCACCGAAGGGCTCATCGAGCAGCAGGATGCGCGGCTCGATCGCGAGCGCGCGCGCAAGCGCGATGCGCTGGCGCTGGCCGCCGGAGAGCTGGCTCGGATAGCGGTCGGCGAGCCAGTCGAGTTGCACGAGATCGAGCAGCTCCTTGACGCGCGTACGGATGGTGGCCTCGTCCTTGCGGATGGCGCGCGGCTGCACGCGCAGGCCGAAGGCGACATTCTCGAACACGCTCATATGCCGAAACAACGCGTAGTGCTGGAACACGAAGCCGACGTGACGTTCGCGCGCGCCCTGCGCCAGCGCGTCCTCGCCGTTGAAGGAGACCTCGCCGGCATCCGGCCAATCGAGACCGGCGATGATCCGCAGCAGCGTGGTCTTGCCCGATCCGGAGGGACCGAGCAGCGCCAGCAACTCGCCGTCATTGACCTTGAGGTCGACGCCGTCGAGCGCGGCGAAGCTGCCGAACTTCTTGACGAGATTCCTGACTTCAATGGTCATGGACGTCCTGCCCTTCGTCGAGGTGACGTTCGAGAATGGTCTTGGCGATCAGCGTGATCAGCGCCAGCATCGCCAGCAGCGAGGCGATCGCGAAGGCGGCGACGAACTGGTACTCGTTGTAGAGGATCTCGACCAGCAGCGGCATGGTGTTGGTCTCGCCGCGGATGTGTCCGGAGACGACCGACACCGCGCCGAACTCGCCCATCGCACGCGCGTTGCAGAGCAGGACACCATAGAGCACGCCCCATTTGATGTTGGGCAGCGTGACGCGGAAGAAGGTCTGCAGGCCGGAGGCGCCGAGCGAGATCGCGGCCTCCTCCTCCTGCGTACCCTGCTCCTGCATCAGCGGGATCAGCGCGCGTGCCACGAAGGGGAAGGTTACGAAGGTCGTGGCGAGCGCGATGCCCGGCACGGCGAACAGGATCTGGATGTCGTGATCCCGCAGCCAATTGCCGAAATAGCCCTGCGCGCCGAACAGCAGCACGAAGACGAGGCCGGAGATCACCGGGCTCACCGAGAACGGCAGGTCGATCAGCGTGATCAGGAAGGTCTTGCCGGGAAATTCGAACTTGGCGATCGCCCAGGCGGCGACGAGGCCAAAGACAAGATTGAGGCCGACCGAGATCGCCGCGACGACCAATGTCAGCTTGATCGCGGCCAGCGCTTCCGGTTCGGCGAGCGCCGCGACATAGGCGAGTACGCCACGCGAAAACGCCTGTGCGAACACCAGCACCAGCGGCAGCACGACGAAGACACTGAGGAACGTCACCGCCAGCGCAATGATGGCAACGCGGACCGCGCGCGGCTCGGTGCGGAGGCTATCGCGCGCTGCGGCGGCATGCGCCCGCGCGCGCGCATCCGGCGGGGTCAGCGAGACGGATTCCGCGATCTGCATCGTCATCGCATCCCCCTCAACGCACCGGGATCCGGCTCTGCGCCCAGCGCTGGAGCCGGTTCACGGCAAAGATGATGACGAAGGACACGACGAGCATGACCACCGCGATCGCGGTCGCGTCGGCGTAGCGGAATTCGGAGAGACGGATCACGATCAGGAGCGGTGCGATCTCGGAGATATTGGGCAGATTGCCGGCGATGAAGATCACCGAGCCGTATTCGCCGACCGCGCGGGCGAATGCGAGCGCGAGGCCCGTGAGCAGCGCCGGCGCCAGCGAAGGCAGGATCACGCGCGTGATGGTCTGCCAGCGGCTGGCCCCCAGGCTGCCCGCGGCCTCCTCGATCTCGGGGTCGAGATCCTGCAGCACCGGCTGCACCGTGCGGACCACGAAGGGAATGCCGATGAAGATCATGGCGACGAAGATGCCGACCGGCGTGAACGCCACCTTGATGCCGAGCGCCGCAAGCGGCGCGCCAAGCCAGCCCTTCTCCGCGAACAGCGCTGTCAGCGCGACGCCGGCAACCGCCGTCGGCAGCGCAAACGGCACGTCGACGATCGCGTCGAACAGGCGCCGGCCGGGAAAGCGGTAACGCACCAGCGCCCAGACGATGATGCTGCCCATCACGAGGTTGACGCAGGCCGCCGCGAAGGCGAGGCCGAATGAGACGCGCAAGGCGTTCAACGTGCGACGGCTCGACAGGATGGCCCAGAACTGCTCGGGGCTGAGCTCCAGCGACTTCAGGAACAGTCCGGCGAGCGGAATCAGAATGATGACGGACAGCCAGGACAGCGTCAGTCCCATCGTGAGACCGAAGCCCGGCAGTGTCCGGCGTCGTGCTGCGAGTGCGCTCACCAGGCCCCCTGTTACAGCCCTTCCAACAGCGCCCGATCAGTTCTTGTAGATCTGATCGAAGACGCCGCCGTCGGCAAAATGTTCCTTCTGCGCCTTGGTCCATCCGCCGAACACATCGTCGATCGTGAACAGCTCGACCTTTGCGAAGGAATTTTCATACTTTTTAGCGATCTCGGCATCGCGCGGCCGATAGAAGTTGCGCGCGGCGATCTCCTGGCCTTCTTTGGTGTACCAGTACTGGAGATAGGCATCCGCGGCGTTGCGCGTGCCCTTCTTGTCGGCGACCTTGTCGACGATCGCGACCGGCGGCTCGGCGAGGATCGACAGCGGCGGCGCCACGATCTGGAATTTCTCGGGGCCGAATTCCTTCAGTGCGAGATACGCCTCGTTCTCCCAGGCGAGCAACACGTCGCCGACGCCGCGCTCGACGAAGGTGACGGTGGCCCCGCGCGCACCGGTATCAAGCACCGGCACCTGCTGGAACAGCTTGCCGACGAATTCCTTGGCCTTGTCGGCCGAACCGTATTTCTTCTGCGCGAAGCCCCACGCCGCCAGATAATTCCAGCGTGCACCGCCCGAGGTCTTCGGGTTCGGCGTGATCACGGCGACGCCGGGCTTGAGCAGATCGTCCCAGTCCTTGATGCCCTTGGGATTGCCCTTACGCACCAGGAAGACGATGGTCGAGGTGTAGGGTGATGAATTCTGCGGCAGACGCTTCTGCCAGTCCGCGGCGGTGAGGCCCTTACCGGCGATGGCGTCGATGTCATAGGCAAGCGCGAGCGTCACCACGTCGGCCTGCAGCCCGTCGATCACACTGCGCGCCTGCGAACCGCTGCCGCCATGCGACTGCTTGATCTCGACGCTCTTGCCGGTTTCCTTCTGATAGGCGTTTACGAACGCCTTGTTGAACTCGACATAGAGCTCGCGCGTCGGATCATACGACACGTTCAGAAGATTAATGTCGGCAGCGAGAGCCGCGCTGGCCAAGAACCCAGTCGCGAGAAGTCCTGTCGCGAGAAGGCCTGCAGCGAGCGGAACGATACGGCGCATCATGTCCATCTCCATTCACTTCGACGACGTCAATGTCGGCGAAGGCATGCAGGCGAAACTCGTGGCGAAACGCTCTCAAGTCAACGGAACCGGATTTTCTTGTTCGTAGCGTGGCAGAGCGGCTGTGCTACGAAATCTTCATCGTGTGGATGCCGCATTCTGTCTTGGCCCGGCCGCGCCAGCGACCCGCCCGCTCATCCTCGCCCTCGGCCGTTCTGCTCGTGCAAGGCATACACCCAACCGAGCGAAAACCGGACGCCGCCAATGGATGACGCGGCAATTTGGCGCGGACAAAAATCGCTTCGAGTTCCTCGCGCGAGACATTGGCGAAAGGATTGAACTTCAACCGTGTGCCGTCATCCTCGACGACAGGAATATCGGCGCGCGCATTGCCCTGGAAGCGCTTGCGGCCGTTGAGCCAGGCCGAAAAAGGCCTCAGCGCACGCGCCAGCGGTTCGACCTTGCGGATACGGCAGCAGGCGTCGGGATCGGAGAACCAGAGCTCGCGGTCGGGATCCTCGCGCGACAGCGTGTCGTCGGCCGGCTTGATCGAACGGACGTCCGTCAACCCCAGCGTCGCAATCAGCGTATCACGATAGGCCAGCGTCTCCTCGAACAGCCAGCCGGTGTCGAGGAAGATCACGGGGATCGCCGGATCGACGTCCGCCATGACCTTGAGCAGGGTCGCCGATTCCGTCCCGAAGGACGACACCAGCGCCAGCTTCTCGCGCCCCACCGTCTTCAGCGCCGCCGCGATGACTTCCGCGGGCGAAGCATCGCGCAGGGCGCGATTGAGCTCCTCCACGGAAGGCAACGCAGAGACCGGCGTTGACGAGACCTGGGGCGCGATGGCGTTCACGTGCCTGCAGCCTCGGAGTGACGCAACTGCATGCGCCGGTGCAACGCCGTAACGCGGCCGTCGCCGGTCGGCTGATAGAACACCGAATAGCGCTTCGCGGTCTGCATGAAGGCTTCCGCGTCGGCCTGCTTCTTGACCTCGAAGGAATCGAAGCCGGCGCGCAGCATGAACACGAACTGGTCGCGCAGCACCTGCCCGGTCGCGCGCAAATCGCCGCGATAATTGTAGCGCTCGCGCAGCAGCCGCGCCTGGCTGTAGGCGCGTCCGTCGCGGAAGCTCGGGAACACCAGCGCGACCGTTGCCACCTTACCGAGATACGGCACCAGCTCGTCGATGTCGCGATTGTTCGGCCAGATCACGCCGACCTTGCCGGCGCGCTTGAGCAATGCATCGGCTTCGCCGATGAAGCGCTCGGCCGGCACCAGGATGTCGCCGCTCTCGGGCAGAGGCGTATCGACGGCGAGCTTGACAAAGCTGTCGTCGACGATTTTTCCGCCGTTAACGAGTGGCATAGACACGCTCCTTGAAGGGTTCGACGCCAAGGCGCTTCACGGTGTCGACGAACAGCTCCTCCGGCCGCTCGCGCAGCGCAAGATAGGCTTCGACGATATCCTCGATGACGTCGGCGACCTCGTCGAACTTGACGCCGGGGCCGATCAGATTGCCGAGCGCGGCACTTTCGTCGGCGCGACCGCCGATGGTGATCTGGTAGACCTCCTCGCCGTTCTTCTCGACGCCGAGAATGCCGATATGGCCGACATGGTGGTGGCCGCAGGCGTTGATGCAGCCGGAGATGTTGATGTGAAGACGGCCGATCAGATTGGCCAGCTCATGGTTGGCGAAGCGCCGCGTCAGCTCCTGCGCGATCGGGATCGAGCGTGCATTCGCCAGCGAGCAATAGTCCAGACCAGGGCAGGCGATGATGTCGGTGATCAGGTTGACGTTCGGTGTCGCGAGGCCAAGCTTGTCGAGCGCCTTCCACAGCGCCGGCAGATCGCGCTTGGCGACGTGCGGCAACGCCAGGTTCTGCTCATGGCCGACGCGGATCTCGCCGAAGGAATATCTGTCGGCGAGATCGGCCAGCGCATCCATCTGGTCCGCCGTGGCATCGCCGGGAGGCGCACCGATCGGCTTCAAGGAGATCGTGACGATGGAATAGCCGGGGTTCTTGTGGGCTGAGACCGAGTTCTTGCGCCATGCCTCGAAACCGGGATCGGCCGCGGCCTGCCGCAGCTCGTCCGGCATGTGCGGCAGCTTCTCGTAGGCGGGATAGATGAAGCGCGAGCGGATGTCCTCGATCACCTCGTCGTCGATCTCGAGCGAGGAATGTCGGATCTGCTGCCACTCCTCCTCGACCTCGCGCGAGAACTTCTCGATGCCGAGCTCGTGCACCAGGATCTTGATGCGCGCCTTGTAGATGTTGTCGCGGCGTCCGTACTGATTGTAGACCCGCAGGATGGCCTCGATGTAGCTGATCAGGTCGCGGCCGTGGACGAAGTGCTTGATGGTCTTGCCGATGAACGGCGTGCGGCCGAGACCGCCGCCGACCAGAACCTCGAAGCCGGTCTCGCCCTTCTCGTTCTTGATCAGCTTGAGGCCGATGTCATGAACCTTGATCGCGGCACGGTCATGATCCGAGGCGGTGATCGCAATCTTGAACTTGCGCGGCAGGAACGAGAATTCCGGATGCAATGTGGTGTGCTGGCGGATCAGTTCCGACCAGATGCGCGGATCCTCGATCTCGCCGGGAGCGACGCCGGCCCACTGGTCCGACGTGACATTGCGCATGTTGTTGCCGGACGTCTGCATCGCGTGGATGCCGACCTCGGCGAGATCGGACAGCGCGTCCGGCAGGTCAGACAGCTTGATCCAGTTGAACTGGATGTTCTGGCGCGTGGTGAAATGGCCGTAGCCGCGGTCATATTTGCGCGCGACATGGGCGAGCGCCCGCAGCTGGTTCGACGCCAGCGTGCCGTAAGGGATCGCCACGCGGAACATGTAGGCGTGCAGTTGCAGATAGACGCCGTTCTGCAGGCGCAGCATCTTGAATTCGTCTTCGGTGAGTTCGCCCGAGAGACGGCGCTGCACCTGGTCACGGAATTCCGAGACGCGCTCGTTGACCAGCGTGCGGTCGATTTCGTCGTAAGCGTACATGATTGAAGTGCCTTAAAGCTCAACCTGCGATCAGACCGGCAGGCCGATGGTCACGCCGTCGCGGCGGATCTGCTCGCGCAGATTGCCCGGCAGGATCTTGCCGGCATCATCGACTTGCACCGGTGCGATATAAGGACCGATCGCGCCGACGTCATCGGCCACGGCCTCGGCGAGCAACGCTTTCGCCTCGTCAGAGTTGCGCACGATTGCGGCATCGGTCAGTTCCACCGACCAGCCCTTGGCGGCGGTGCGATAGACCACGACGCCATCCCAGGTCCGGTTGGCGGTTATGACGGAGGGGCCGGCGATTTTCAGTTTCTGTTGCAGAGGGGAGGTCATTCGGCAGCATCCAATAGGTCAGAGATGATTTTGTTGGGTGTTTGGCGGCGAAGCGACCCGGCATGCCGGACCACGTCGCCGATGATGAGGATGGCGGGACCGCCATTGGTCCGCCGCACGAGTTCGGGCAAATCGCGCAGCGTGCCGATCACGCCTTGCGCGTCGGGGCGCGTGACG
>Ga0065165_1002670_pt1 | contig 14404 bp, 10 predicted proteins | sample AraplaMF_Cvi_mMF_FD_63813 | JGI IMG/M metagenome (GOLD analysis project Ga0065165, IMG submission 63813) | Arabidopsis root microbial communities from the University of North Carolina, USA - plate scrape MF_Cvi_mMF (version 2) (version 3) | ecosystem: Host-associated > Plants > Roots >...
CAGCGCCGCCATGGACATCTGGGAGGCCTTGCGCCAATGATGTTCGAGGCGGCTAACTCAAAATCCAGCAGCTAACCGTCTACGAAAGCGGGGGCGTACCAACATGTCCCTGCCCATCCTGATCGACAGCCATCTCTCGATCGCGCGATTGCAAAGCCACGGCCGGCCGATGTCGACCCCAAAGCGAACATTCTCGTGGCATTTACGCACGACCCGGTGCAACGCCGAAGCCCGGACCTCGTGCGCATGGTGTGTAAGCTCATTTCAGTCTTACGACGACCTTCCCCTTCGCACGCCCGGCCTCAACGTAGGCGAGGGCCTCGTTGGTCGACGCAAAGGGAAACACCCGATCGATCACCGGGTGGATGGCACCGGCATCAATGAGCTGGGTGATCTCGCGCAATTGGCTTCCACTCGCCTTCATGAAAAGGAATGAGTAGCCCACGCCCCATCGCTTCGCCTTCCGTCTAACGCTCGAGCTCAGCAGCCGCATCACCAGTCTCACGAGCCTGCGTGCCCCGATCTCGCGTGCGAATGGGGGATCGGGCGGCCCGGAAATGGAGATGAGCTTGCCGCCACGTTTGAGGATACGAAGCGATTTTTCGAGCGTCTTGCCATCCTGGCTGTTCAGCACCACGTCGTAGTCGCGAAGGGCATCCTCGAAGTCCTGTGTTTTGTAGTCGATGACGACGTCCGCACCTAGGCTCCTTACGAGCGCGACATTCGTGGTGCCCGTCGTCGTAGCGACGGTTGCGCCAAGGTACTTGGCCAACTGGATGGCGAAGGTACCGACGCCGCCCGAGCCCGCCTGGATAAATACCTTCTGGCCCTTCTTTAGAGCGGCTTTCTCGACAAGCGCCTGCCATGCCGTCAACCCAACCAACGGGATGGAAGCGGCTTCCTCCATCGTCAGCTTCTTGGGTTTGAGCGCAAGCGACGCCTCCTTGACCGGGACGAACTCGGCGAACGTACCGATCCGGAAATCATCCACCCGCGCGTAGACTTCATCACCCGGTTGGAACTGCCGCACGCGCTTGCCCACCTTGACCACGACGCCAGCCACATCGTGACCGAGGATAAGAGGCAGGCGATAGGGCAAGATGAGCTTGAACTCGCCACTTCGGATCTTGGCATCCAGCAGGTTCACACCGGCGGCATGGACCTCGACCAGGACCTCGTCTTCATGGAGTTCCGGGATTGGTATGTCCGCCAAACGCAGAGTGGCTTGCTTCTGATAGCGATCGACGACGAATGCCTTCATGACGTGACTCCTCGCACTGCGTCGAGCCGCAGATCCTTTCGAATGCCTGCATCCATCAGTCCGGTCGGCGCAAATCTCCGCAGCCACGCCAGCCGTCCCGCGAGCCCGCCGGCGGTGTAGCGAAGTCGCGGGCGAGCCGCCCTGGCCGCCTTCAGTACTACCTCTGCCACGACGCGTGGCTGGTCTGCAGTGGCCATTATTTCCTTTACGCGCTGACCGACGGCGGTGCGAGCCTCGCGATAGGCATCGAGCTGGGCATCGGGTTGGAGGAAATTCGCGTCGAATGGCGTGTTCGTGTAAGCAGGCTCGATGACCGAAACCCGGATACCCCTCGTACGCAACTCATGGTCGAGCGACTCGGAATAGCCCTCGATCGCATGCTTCGTCGCGGCGTAGAGCGCGCCGTATGGCATGGGCAATAAACCAAGCACCGAGCCGATGTTGATGATGCGCCCAGCGCCCTGTTTGCGCATGTGCGGAAGGACGGCGCGCGTCATTCGGACGATCCCAAAGAAGTTGGTGTCGAAAATGGACTGGGCCTGCTCGATTGAGCTTTCCTCTGCCCCGGCAGGAGCCACCCCGAAACCGGCGTTGTTGATGAGGAGGTCGATGCGCCCCTCGCGCTGCATCAACTGCGCAACAGCGCCAGCGACGGATGCATCGCTTGTCACATCCAGGGTCAGCATCTCGAATGATTGCCCACTCGCACCACTGCCGCGTCGACTCGTGCCGTAAACCCTATAGCCAGCGCTTGTCAGCCGCTTCGCGGTGGCTTGCCCAATGCCCGATGAGGCACCTGTCACGAGGGCGATCTTATTGCCCTGGTTCTTTATGTTCATGGCGCTTCTCCGTCGGGTTGTCGGAATGGGGAAAGTCGCTGGCGGCAGGGGCCGAGCGATATATCGCGGCATGCAAGAGACTCTATTGATCGATTTCGCATGATGATCATCATATGTAAAGGCAAAAGGAAAGGCCGTGAAATATCTCGGGCCTAGTGCCCGATCGAGGACAGATGCTTGAGTGCCGCTTCGCGTAGGCTGTCCGAAAGAGCGGGTTCGTCGACCGCGCGCGCCAACACGACCGCCCCCACCAGGGTGGAAAGCGTTACGAGTGCCCTCTCGTGCGCCCCCTGCTGCCCCCAATCTGGCGACTGGCGGGCGAGGAGATCAATCGTTGTCTTGACATGACGCGTCACCACGCGACGCACTTCGGGCGCCTGTCGTGAGGTTTCGGAACCCAAGGCGGCCAGGGGGCAGCCCACCTCTAGTTGCTCGACATGCTCTTTGGAGAGGTACGCGGCGAGCATGGCTTCAAGCGCCGTGTCGGGCGGTGCGCTAGCCGCAAGCTCGGCTGCTCTAGCAGCCGACTCCGCGCATGCCGATCCCGCCGCTTCGGCCAACATCGCCTCCCGCGATGCAAAGTGGGAATAGAAGGCGCCGTGCGTCAAGCCGGCCTCCTTCATGATGTCCGCAACGCCCGTACCAGCGTATCCGCTGCGACGGATGGCGCGCGCGGCGACGGACACGATGCGCTCATGTGTGGCGTCCTTGGCGGCGGTGCGGGCACTGGCAGCTGACTTTCGCATGACGATCATCATACGACCATTTCGCTCGTATAGCTACCGTCCCGCGGCCAGGTGGACTGCTGCGCCTGCTGGCAGCACGCAATCGCGCGGGGAGGCCTTAAGGTAGGGCTATGGGGCATCCCCGTTCAGCCACGCTAGCTAGAGCGGCGGTTGATGGCCGTCGCGTGCCGGAACCGCTCGCCATGGGTTCAACTAGCCGGGGAGTGTGACCGCTTTCCTTGGCCTGGAAGGACTTCATTCGCATTTCTTCGCCAACTGCCAGAACGCCCCGTCCTGAAGGGTTTGACCTGACTTTCGGCCAAGCGCGCCCGATCGCCAGTGGTGCGCGGCTAGCCGATGCTATGGGTCACTTGGCTGACACGGGACCTTGGAGACATCTGTTGGCAGCATCGGCACCGTGTTCAGGCTTTACCGGAATGGCGTTCAGGCATCTCCAGCATCCACAACCCCTGGCACGCCCCACGGACAGAGGCTTGCCGGCGCCTCTATCGCGGTGCCTTCGCTTGTGTGCTCGTTCACTCGTACACCAAAGCGAGGTTGCTCAGACGACTCGCCATGCCGACGATAGTGGCCTCATTCGCCACGCCCCTATGCAGCACATCCGTTGTTCTGCGAGACCTCATTCAGAACGACCTCTCTTTGCCCCGACCTCAAGACGAGCGTCATGCTGCTTGTCGTCACCCTGACCACGCTCGTGGATGTCACGCACCTTTCCAGTGACCTCCGCCGAAACGTTCGTATCCCCCATCCCTTCCGCTTGCTGGAGCATGCATGATCGGCATTCCCTCAACCGGTGGCCTGACCCGGGCCACTCTTACCGCGGTCTGCTTCGAAGGCCTTTCTGCTGAGACAAGAGAAGGACGGAGAGCGACGTTCGCTATCGTCGACGAAAATGAAAAGGTCATCGAAAGTGGCCCAGCCGTTGCGCGGGAGGCCTGGAATGTCATGCTCGCCTGTTACAAGAATTTCCTGGTAGGACAAGGACACCTTCGTGTGTTCTCTAGTCCGCCAAGCGCTGTAAAGTGAGACACTACGAAGCGGCCTGATGGCCGCTTTTTTTTCGCGCCCGAGAAAAGTTTATATAGACTTGACTTCGGGCACGCAAAGAAGAAGTAACTCGCCCCGCGGCAGCGGGGCGAAGCACTCGCCGTAGGCGAGACACCCACGCGTCAACGCAACAACCGAGCGATACCGTTACTGGATCCCGGCCTACGCCGGGATGACGATCAAGGGCGAGCCTTGAGCTGCGCTGCCTCACGCGCCAGCGCCTCGATCCCTGCCCAGTCGCCAGACTTCAACTTATCCACCGGCGTAAGCCACGACCCCCCCACGCAAACCACATTCGGCAGCGAAAGGAATTCCGGCGCACTCGCCAGGCTGATACCGCCAGTCGGGCAAAAACGAATCTGCGGCAGCGGACTAGCCCAAGCACCGAGCAGCTTGTGGCCGCCCGCCGGCACCGCCGGAAAAAACTTCAAATGGCGATAGCCACGTTCCAACAGACTCATCGCCTCAGACGCAGTCGCCACACCCGGCAGCAAAGGCAGGTCGCTGTCGTCGGCCGCCGCCAGCAACTTCGGCGACACACCCGGCGACACCGCGAACCTCGCGCCAGCCTGCCGCGCATTCTCCAGATCCCGCGGCGTCAGCACCGTACCCACGCCCACCACGGCACCCTCCACCTCCGCGGCGATCGCGCGGATCGCCTCCAGCGCCGCCGGCGTACGCAAAGTCACCTCGATCGCCGGAATCCCGCCGGCCACCAGCGCGCGCGCCATCGGCACGGCCGCCTTGGCATCGTCGATGATCACCACCGGCACCACCGGCGCCAGGCGTAGAGTGGCTTCGACTTGCTGCTGCTTGGTTTCGATGAGACTCATGGGGAATCCTGGGAAGAAAGGTCAGAGCACGCCGGCGCCGAGATCGGCTTCGACCGCGGCCTGGCGGAACAGGCCGAACAGTTCGCGGCCCATGCCGCTATGGTGCGGCGAGAGGTCGGCCGTGGCCGGCGCGCGGCTGGCAAATTCAGACGCATCCACCAGCACGTCGAGCGTGCCGCGGGTGGCGTCGAGGCGGATCAGGTCGCCGTCGCGGATCTTCGCGATCGGCCCCTGCGCCTGCGCTTCCGGCGTGACGTGGATGGCCGCCGGCACGCGCCCGGAGGCGCCCGACATGCGGCCGTCGGTGAGCAGGGCGATGCGGTAGCCGCGGTCCTGCAGCACGGCCAGCGTGGGGGTGAGCTTGTGCAGCTCCGGCATGCCGATCGCACGCGGCCCCTGGAAGCGCACCACCGCGATGAAGTCGCGATTGAGTTCGCCGCGCTCGAAAGCCTTGCGCACGTCGTCCTGGTCGTGGAACACGATGGCCGGCGCCTCGATCACCTGGCGGTCGTCCGGCACCGACGACACCTTGATCACCGCGCGGCCGAGATTGCCGGCGAGCAGGCGCAGGCCGCCGTCGGCGCGGAACGGTTCGGCGATGCCGCGCAGCACGCCGCGGTTGCCGCTTTCCTTCGCCACGGGAGTCCACTGCACGGTACCGGCGTCATCGAGCGACGGCACCTGGGTATAGCCGTCCAGGCCGGTGCCGAACACCGTGCGCACGTCCGCATGCAGCAGGCCCGCGCTCAGCAGCTGGTCGATCAGGAAGCCCATGCCGCCGGCTTCGTGGAACTGGTTCACGTCGGCATAGCCGTTCGGATACACGCGCGCCAACAGCGGCACCACCGAGGACAGCGCGTCGAAATCGTCCCAGCGCAGCTGGATGCCGGCCGCGCGCGCCATCGCCACCAGGTGCAGCAGATGGTTGGTGGAACCGCCGGTGGCGTGCAGGCCGACCACGCCGTTGATGATGGCGCGCTCGTCCACGACATGGCCGATCGGCAGGTGCTGCCCGCCCTTCGCGCTCAGCGCGGCGACGCGGCGCACGGCTTCGGCGGTGAGCGCGTCGCGCAGCGGCGTGTCCGGCGCCACGAAGCTTGCGCCCGGCAGGTGCAGGCCCATGATCTCCATCAGCATCTGGTTGGAGTTGGCGGTGCCGTAGAAGGTGCATGTGCCCGGCGCGTGGTATGCGGCGGCTTCCGCTTCCAGCAGCTCGGCGCGGTTGGCCTTGCCCTCGGCATAGGCCTGGCGCACCTTGGATTTCTGCTCGTTGGTGATGCCGCTGGGCATCGGGCCGCCGGGCACGAAGATGCCGGGCAGGTGGCCGAAGCTCAGCGCGCCGATCAGCAGGCCGGGCACGATCTTGTCGCAGATCCCTAAGTACAGCGTGCCGTCGAACATGTCGTGCGACAGCGACACCGCCGTAGCCATCGCGATCAGGTCGCGCGAGAACAGCGACAGCTCCATGCCGGCGCGCCCTTGCGTAACGCCATCGCACATCGCCGGCACGCCGCCGGCCACCTGCGCGGTGATGCCGGCTTCACGCGCCACCTGGCGGATGAATTCCGGATAGCGCTCGTACGGCTGGTGCGCCGACAGCATGTCGTTGTACGAGGTGACGATGCCGAGGTTCGGCGCATGGCCGTCGCGCAGCGCGGCCTTGTCGTCCGTGCCGCAGGCGGCGAAGCCGTGCGCGAGGTTGCCGCACGAGAGCCGCTCGCGGTGCGTGCCGCCGGTGCCGGCCGCGTCGATGCGCGCCAGGTAGGCGGCACGCGTGTCGCGGCTGCGTTCGCGCAGGCGTTCGGTGACTTCGGCAAGGACGGGATGCAGTGGCGTGCTCATGCGATGGCTTTCGATCGGAGAAGAGAGGGAGAAGCGGGAAACGGGCGTTGAGGGTCGCCCGTTCCCCACTCCTGGCGTCCGGTGCTCAAGGGCACCAGTACACGGCGACCGGCACGCGCGGCTGGGTCAGCACGCTGCGTACCGGGTAATCCTTGCCGGCGCCCAGGCCGAGGCGGGCATCGGCGAGCAGCTGGCGCTTGGTGTCGCCTTCGATGTGCAGATACAGCGCCTGCGTGTCGAGCAGCGCAGGCAAGGTGAAAGTGATGCGCGGCTCGCCGGCGCCATTGGCGCGCATCGGCAGCACCTGCGCGGTGCCGGCCAGGTCCAGCGCTTCGGCAAGGCGGTCGCCACCGGGGAAGAACGATGCGGTATGGCCGTCCGTGCCCATGCCGAGGATCACCGCGTCGAACGGAAACGGCAGCGCGGCGATGCGCGCGCGCACCGCGGCGACGCCGGCTTCGGGCGTGGGCATGTCGGTATACAGCGGCACGAAGTGCGCGGCGGAGGCGGCGTGCTGCAGCAGGTCGGCCTTCACCATGCGCGCGTTGGAGCGCTCGTGGCTTTCCGGCACCCAGCGCTCGTCCACCAGGGTGACCTGCACTTTCGACCAGTCGAGTTCCGCGCGCGCCAGCTGGCGGAAGAAATGCACCGGCGTGCTGCCGCCGGAGACCGCGAGCAAGGCCTGGCCGCGCGCGGCGATGCCGGCGCGCAGGCGTTCGGCGACGCGTTCGGCCAGCGCGCGGGCCAGCGCGTGGCAATCGGTGAAGCTGTGCGTGGTGACGTCGGTGTGCTCGGGCATGGCGGTGGGAGGAAGCGGTGGGCGCGCTCGCGCCGGCGGGGTTATCGAGTGTAGGTGGGGGCGTGCAACGCGACGGTGAAGCCAGGCTGCACCGTCGCGGGTGGTGCGGCCTTACTCGCTGTCTTCGTTCCAGGTGCGGCCGTCGCGCTCGATCAGCGCCACTGCCGCGCTCGGACCCCAGGTGCCGGCGGTGTACGGACGCGGCGCCTCGCCGCTGGCGCCCCAGGCATCCAGGATGGGGCCGGCCCAGTGCCATGCGGCCTCGACCTCGTCGCGGCGCATGAACAAGGTGGGGTTGCCGCGCACCACGTCCAGCAGCAGGCGTTCGTAAGCATCCGGCTGCGATACGCCGAAGGCTTCGGCGAAGCTCATGTCCAGCGGCACGTGGCGCAGGCGCAGGCCGCCGGGGCCGGGGTGCTTGATGGTGAGCCACAGCTTCACGCCTTCGTCCGGCTGCAGGCGCAGCACCAGGCGGTTCTGCGAGAGCGGGCCGGCCGAGGCGTCGAAGATCGAATGCGGCACCGACTTGAACACCACCACGATCTCGGACACGCGCTCCGGCAGGCGCTTGCCCGTGCGCAGGTAGAACGGCACGCCGGCCCAGCGCCAGTTCTCGATCTCGGTCTTCAAGGCCACGAAGGTTTCGGTGTGCGACTTCGAACCGGGGCCGAGTTCTTCCAGATAGCCCGGCACGCTCTGCCCTTCGGCGGCGCCGGCGCGGTACTGGCCGCGCACGGTGTACTGGGCGGCGTTGGATTCGTCGATGGGCCGGAGCGAGCGCAGCACCTTGAGCTTCTCGTCGCGCACGGCGTCGGGCGACAGCGAGGACGGCGGCTCCATCGCCACCATGCACAACAGCTGCAGGATGTGGTTCTGCACCATGTCGCGCAGCGCGCCGGCGCGGTCGTAGTAGGCGCCGCGGGTGCCGACGCCGAGCGTTTCGGCCACGGTGATCTGCACGTGGTCGATATGGCCGGCATTCCACAGCGGCTCGAACAGGGCGTTGCCGAAACGCAGCGCCAGCAGGTTCTGCACCGTTTCCTTGCCGAGGTAATGGTCGATGCGGTAGGTCTGCGACTCGTCGAAGATGCGGCCGACCGCGTCGTTGATCTGGTTGGCGCTGGCCAGGTCGCGGCCGATCGGCTTCTCCAGCACCACGCGCGACTTGCCGCGGTTGAGGCCGTATTCGCCCAGGCGGTTGCAGATATCGACGAAGAGCTCGGGCGAGGTCGACAGGTAGAACACCCGCACGTGCTCGGGCTGTTCGCCGATCAGCGCGGCGAACGCGTCCCAGCCTTCGTCCTTGCGCGCGTCGAGCGAGCGGTAGGCGACCTGCTTGAGGAAGGCGTCGACCTGGTCCTTGGCGCCGCCGGCCTCGAGCAGGGCCTTGCGTATGTTGCCGCGGTAGCCGTCGTCGTCCAGCCCTTCGCGGGCGATGCCGATCACGCGGCTGCCGGCGGGGATCTGGCCGTCGAGGAAGCGATGGAACAGGGCGGGCAGCAGCTTGCGCAGGGCAAGGTCGCCCGTGCCGCCGAAGATCACCAGGTCGAATGCGTCGACCAGGGGGGGAGAAGCCGTCACTGCAGTCACCTCAGGGATAGGGCGTAGACGGAGGCCGGCGTTTTCATCCGGCCCGTTCGGTGCATCCTAACGTACCAGTCAAATACCAGACAACACCACTTCGCGCGGACCGCAAGATGGCGGCCTTCCGGACCCGGCTGGAGGCCAAGTGGTAACCCCTGCAAGGCCCGGTTTCAAGGCGCGCTTGTGGAATTGGTATGGTCATTGGTATGTTGGCCGCCATGGAAACCGCCCTGGTCAACGAATACTTCCGCCTGAGCCGCGACGCGGCCACCCACCAGCCACTGGCATATCTGCGGCTGCGCCGGGCCATTCGCAATGTGGTGGAGCACCGCGACATCGAGCCCGGGCAGGCCCTGCCCAGCGAGCGCGACCTGTCGCGCGCGCTCAGCCTGTCGCGGGTGACCGTGCGCAAGGCCATCGCCGGCCTGGTCGAGGAAGGCATTCTTACCCAGCGGCATGGCGCGGGCACCTTCGTGGCCGAGCGCATCATCAAGCCGATGTCGCGCCTGACCAGCTTTACCGAAGACCTGCGCGCGCGCGGCCTGAATCCGCGTTCGGAGTTCTTCGAGCGCGGCATCGGCGAAGTGACGCCGGAGGAATCGATGGCGATGAACCTCTCGCCCGGCGTGCAGGTCGCCCGCCTGCACCGCGTGCGCTATGCGCGCGAGGAGCCGCTGGCGATCGAGCGCACCGTGGTGCCGGCCAGCGTGCTGCCGGATCCGCTGATCGTGCACGACTCCTTGTATGAAGTGCTGGAAAGCCTGGGCTGCCGCCCGCGCCGCGCCCTGCAGCGCCTGCGCGCGGTGTCGCTGGGCGCGCAGCAGGCGCGCCTGCTGCACGTGCCGACCGGCAGCGCGGGGCTGAATATCGAGCGGCGCAGCTTTCTCGACGACGGGCGCGTGGTGGAGTTCACCGTGTCCTGGTACCGCGGCGACATCTACGACTTCGTGGCCGAGCTGCATACGGACTGAGGTCCGCGCAAAAAAAACGCCGCCGGGGATGCCGGCGGCTCGCTTCGGATGAAAGGCGCCGGCGCGAGGCCGGCGCCGGTGTGGCTTACAACGAGAAGTCGTAGCGCACGCCGAACTGGAAGTAGCGCGGCTGCTGGAACGCCACCGGACGCAGATAGTCGACGCTGCGCACCGGCTTGCCGGTGGCGCTGCTGATCGAGCTCTCGCCCACTTCGATCACCGCCAGTTCTTCCTTCTTCGAGAACACGTTGAACACGTTGGCGGTGAAGGCCAGCGGCTGGTTCTCGCCCGCCCAGGTCGGACGGTATTCGGCGTTGAGGTCCAGCGACCAGGTCCACGGCAGGCGGCCCTTCGAGCCGCGCGGGCTGGGTTCGAAGTTGCACTCGAAGTACGAGGCGCCGTAGTGGATCGCGTCGACCGGGTCGAAGCCGATGCAGTTCTTCGGACGGCCCGAGGCCACCGCGAGGTTGGCGCCGAACAGCCATTCCTTGGTGGCCTGGAAGTAGCCGTAGGCCTTCAGCTGGTGCTTGCGGTCGTTCGGCAGCGGGCCGTTGGTGAACTGCATGATTTCCGGCGCGTCCCAGTCCTGCGTCACCGACGGGTCGAGCTGGCCGATGTCGGACTTGAGCTGGCCTTCCGAATTGCCGTAGCTGCGCGAGAAGGTGTAGTCGACGCGGCCGTACCACTGGTCGCTGAACTGGTGTTCCAGGTACAGGTCCAGCGAATAGTACTTGCGCTTCAGGTCCGGGAACGACACGCCGGCCGGCGTGGTGAAGTCTTCCTTGGTCAGCTTGAACGGCACGAAGTTGCCCTGACCGGTGGTGTCCACCAGGAAGGTGTTGGACTCGCCCGGGTTGAACAGGTAGCAGCCGGCGATGCGCGCGTTGCTGATGTCGATGTTGTTGCGCGCGGCGTACTTCTCGAACGGGCGCGAATCGCAGAAGTCGTCGATCGAGCTCTTCAGCTTGCGCAGGGTGGCCTTGGCGCCGAAGGTCCAGTTCGCGCCGAGCGTCTTGTCGAAGCCCAGGATGTACTCGTCCTGGTAATAGGCCTTGAGCTTCTGCGCGGCGACGCTGCGGGTGTCGGGCGTGGTGCCGTCCTCGCCGTTCAAGTAGCTGCGCGAGCCGAGCTGGGTCAGGCCGGTGGGTTCGCCGTTCGGGCCGACGCCGCTGTAGGTGTAGTACTCGCTGTAGTAGTTGGACGCCGAGGCGCCGCGGATGGCCACGTTCGACGGGATCGCCAGGTGGTAGCGGCCCGCATTGGCGTACACCTTGAAGCTGGAGTCGCCGAACACGTCCCAGGTCAGGCCCAGGCGCGGCGCCAGCTGGTGACGCTGCTTGACGTAGACCTGGCCGGCGCCGTTGAGGTTCTTGAACTGCTCGTTGCGCAGGCCGACATAGGCCAGCCAGCGGTCGTTGACCTGCCAGCGGTCTTCGATGAACTGCGCTTCCTGCTCCACCTTCACGCTGGCGCCGGTCTGGAACAGGCGCTTCTCGGCCACGTACTGGGTGCCGGGCGGCGGCACGATGTCCGGGCGGCCGGTGACCGGGCCGGCATTGCGGTAGACCCAGCGGTAGCCGCCTTCATAGACGTTGCCGGCGGTGGATTCGAGCGTCTGGTTGTCCACGCCCGCGCGCAGGTCGTGGTCGCCCAGGCGGTATTCCACGTCCAGGCGCCAGCCGTGCGTCTTGTCCTGCGCGCCCTTGCCCAGCACGGTGCCGTTGACCAGGCCGCAACCGGTGATCGGCGTGCCGACGCCCGCGCCCTGGCGCGAATCGAGGATCCACGGGCAGTTCGGATTGGCGGCGTAGCCGAGGTTGCGCACGTGCTCGGTCTTGCTGCGGCCGTACAGCGCGTTCACCGTCAGGCTGTCGGTGATGTAGCCGGTGTACTTACCGATGTAGACGTCGCCGCCCGGCTGCGAGCCCGGGCCGGAATCGAAGTTCTTGGTCTTGTCCGAACCGAGGTAATCGGTGGTGTGGAAGGTCTTGTAGTCGTAGCGGTAGACTTGGCGATCGATATTGGTCTTGTCCGACAGGCCGGTCAGTTCCAGCAGGTGGTTGTCGGTGATGTTCCAGTCGATCTTGGCCAGCCACTTGGTGGCCTTGCTGACGTCGTTGGTCTGCTGCGGCGTGGTGATCGGCAGCACGGTGCGGCCGGTGGTGCGGGTGAAGTCGCCGGCGGCGTACAGGAACAGCTTGTCCTTGATCAGCGGACCGCTGACGTAGCCGGTGTACTGCTCGGACGATGTCTTGTTGTCGGCGCGGTACTGGTACAGCTGGCCGTTCTCGCGGTAGATGCTGCGCGGCGAATCGCGGAAGTACTGCGGAATGACGTACATGCCGACGCCACCCTTCCAGGTATTGCCGCCACGCTTGGTCACCACGTTGATCACGCCGCCGGTGGAGCGGCCGTACTCGGCGCCGTAGCCGCCGGTGTAGATCTGCTGCTGGTCGATCGCGTCGTACGGCAGGCTGGTGAAGCCCAGGCCGGTCAGCGCGTTGGTCACGGCGTAGCCGTTGATGTAGTACTGGTTCTCCGACGCCGACGAACCGCCGAACGAAGCCACGTTGCCGTAGCGCGAGTCGCCCGACACCACGCCCGGCGCCAGCAGCGCGGCGGCGGTGACGTTGCGCGCCAGCGGCAGCTTCTGCAGCTGTTCGGAAGTGAGCACGGTGCGCGAGTCCACCGCCGACACGTCGATCGCCGGCAGCGCATTGCCGATCACCTGGATGCCTTCCAGCGTCTGCGCATTGCCGGATGCCGCGGTGGCCGCGCCGGTGAACGAGACATCCACGCCGCCGCCGAGCGCGACCTGCACGTTGTCGCGGCTTTCCAGCGTCTTGCCGTCCTTCTGCACGCTGACCTTGTAGCGGCCGACCGGCAGCGAAGCGGCGCGGTAGCGGCCGTCGGCGTCCACCCCGATGTCGCGGGCGAAGCCGGTGTCCAGGTTTTCGATATGGATGGTGCTGCCGGCCTCGGCCGAGCGGCCGAAGATGACGCCGGAGGCATTGGACTGCGCCATCGCCGTGCCGGCGAGGCTCATGCCCAGCGCGAGGGCGAGGGCGGTACGGCGGCACACCGCCGCGTGACGCGGTTGGCGGAACGTCTGCATTGGTTGATCTCCCCGAGAAATCCAAAAGGACGGGCGAAAAGTTCGCCCCAAAGCGTCGCGGGAAATCGCGGCAGGTCCCTTCGAAAGCGGATCGGCGGAAAGCGGCAGGCGACCCCTCGCCTGGCGCGCTTCGCAACTTCTCGCGGGTCGCTCGCCGACCTTAGAGGGGGGTCGGAAAGGGAGTCAACAAAAAACTAAGATTTTTTCTTAGGCGGAGTCATGCACTGATACGCTTGCAACACCTTGTATGGAAAGCAATTTGGAAAAATCGCCCGGCAAGAAAAAAAGTGAATAAATACTTAACGTACACCGACGCGACCGGATCGTAGGAATTTCACCCCCCCTGCCAGCAGGGAATCGCGGCCGTGTGCGCAAAAAAAGGCCGCCGTTCCCGGCGGCCAATTCGGGGAGATACGCGCCCGGCGAAGCCAGGCGCGCTTTCCTCTGTCGTTGTTATAGCGAGAAGTCGTACCGGGCTTCGAACTGCACGTAGCGCGGCACCTGGAAGCTGATCGGACGGTTGTAGACCGGGTCGGGCACGCCGACGTCGGTTTCGCCCAGATCCTGGCGGCTCAGCACCTTCTGGCTGTTGAGCACGTTGAACACATTCGCTTCCAGCGTCAGGTTGTCGCCAGCCCAGTGCGGCTTGTACTGCGCGCTCAGATCCAGCTGATAAGCCCACGGCGTGCGGCCGCGCGAGCCACGCGGAGCGATCTTGCCGTCGCAGTAGAAGTACGCCTCGCCGTACTGGATCGGATCGCCCGGGGCCACGCCGATGCAGTTCTTCGGACGGCCCGAGTAGATCGACACGTTGGCGCCGAACATCCATTCCGGCGTGGCCTGGTACCAGCCATAGGCTTTCAGCTGGTGGCGGCGGTCGTTCGGCAGGTTGCCGTTGGCGCCGAGCATCAGCTCGGGCGCATCCCAGTCCTGCGTCACCGACGGATCGGCCTGGCCGATGTCGGACTTCAGCAGGCCTTCGGAGTTGCCGAAACTGTGCGACAGCACGTACTCGACCTTGCCGTACCACTTGTCGCTGAACTGGTGCTCCAGGTACATGTCCAGCGCGAGGTACTTGCGCTTCAGGTCCGGGAAGCCGAGGTCGGCCTTGGTGAGCTTGAACTCCTGGAAGTTGCCGTTGCCGGTCACGTCGACCAGGAAGTTGTTGCCCTTGCCCGGGTTGAACAGGTAGCAGCCGTTGAGCACGGCGTTGCTCATGTCGATGTTGTTGCGCGCCGCGTACTTCTCGAACGGACGCGTATCGCACATGTCGTCGATGATGTTCTTCAGGTTGCGATAGATCGCCTTCGCACCGAACGTCCAGTTCGAACCCAGCTGCTTGTCGAAGCCCAGGATGTACTCGTCCT
>Ga0065165_1002671_pt1 | contig 14403 bp, 17 predicted proteins | sample AraplaMF_Cvi_mMF_FD_63813 | JGI IMG/M metagenome (GOLD analysis project Ga0065165, IMG submission 63813) | Arabidopsis root microbial communities from the University of North Carolina, USA - plate scrape MF_Cvi_mMF (version 2) (version 3) | ecosystem: Host-associated > Plants > Roots >...
CTTCAAAACGGTGGCGCACCCGACAGGATTCGAACCTGTGACCTTTGGAATCGGAATGCAGCCCTGAAACATTTTCCGCTGCTTCCTGTTCTTTACCCCGCCTTTATTTCGTGTTCAATCTCAATCGGTAACCGCTTTCCGCAGTTACAACGGTTGGGATCAAGTTTTCTGGCATTTGCTTCCTGCCGCTTCCTATATGCTTCCTGTAATGCGGAGGAACCCCGGTGGCGAAACTGACGAAAAAGCTGATCGACGGCCTCGATAAGCGAGACAAGGATTATTTCGAGTGGGACGATGAGCTTCCCGGTTTCGGTGTTCGCGTCTGGCCCACCGGCCGCAAAACCTATGTCGCACAATATCGCTCCGGAAAACAGACCCGCCGCTTCAAGGTTGGCGTGCATGGACCGTTGACGGTTGAGGAGGCCCGTAAGCAAGCGAAGGCTGTCTTGGGCGATGTAGCTCGAGGAGAAGACCCGCAGCTTGATCGCGCCACTCGTCGCAAGTCGCTCACGGTGAAGGATCTCTGCGAGGTTTACTTCGAAGCGGCCGATAAGGGTCTCGTTTTCGGGAAGCGCGGGAAGCCGAAGAAGGCGTCGACGCTCTACGTCGACCAGGGCAGGGCAAAGCGGCACATCATCCCACTGCTTGGAAACAAGCTCGTCCAGGACATGACGACAGCAGATGTGGTCAAGATGATGCGAGACGTGACTGTCGGAAAGACCGCTGTTTCAGAGAAAACGGAAAAGGTGAGAGGGCGAGCTGTCGTATCGGGTGGTGCCGGGACAGCCTCGCAAGCCGTGGCGCTCTTGAGCGCCATTCTCACATATGCTGCATCTGAAGGGATCGTTCCTCACAACGTCGCCAGGGGCATCCAGAAGCCCGCTGTCAGGAAGCGAACGCGTCGCCTTGATGAGGAAGAATATCGTTCCCTTGGAAAGGCAATGGAGGCTGCTGAAGATGTCATCTGGCAGGGCATTGTCGGGACGAAGCTATTTCTTCTGACTGGCTTCCGCCTAAGTGAAATCGCCGGGTTGATGTGGACCGAGATCGACGAGAAGGGAAGCTGTTTCCGCCTCGACGATTCCAAAGAGGATGCTTCAGTTCGCCCGGTCGGCCGACCCGTGTTCGAAATCCTCGCCACAATTAGCCCACAGGACGGCAACCCGTTTGTGCTACCTGGCCCCAGAAGCGAAGAAGGCCATTACACGTCCCTAGACGAAGCAATCAAGAAGATCACGAAAGCTGCTGGGCTAACAGGTGTCACGTCACACACGTTGCGCCACTCATATGCGTCGGTGGCTGGTGATCTTGGCTTCACCGAAATCACAATAGCAGCTCTTCTCGGCCATGCTGCCGGCAATGTCACCCAGCGCTATGTTCACCACCTCGACAGCGTGTTGATCGCCGCGGCAAATAAGGTGTCGGGCGAAGTGCACCGGATGATGACGGGGAAGACGGCGAAGATCGTTGAGATGCCGAGGCGAGCTTAGTTGTCGTCGTCCGGCTCCGGCGGGTTCGGGAACGGATCTTCGCCTCCCGAGCTAACCCCCGAAGGCCAGTTTTCATCGTCGAACGGGCTCTCGTGCGTGTCCCGCCAATTATCTAATTGCAGTTCGCGCCAATAGGTCAATCTGTCGTGGACCATTTTGGAGAAGCGGTGGTCTGTAGGGATCTTGTCGGAAGCGATCTTATCCACCGTATCTTCGATCTCTGAAATAAGCGCCTCGACGGGTCCATATGGGTCTTTGGAGTCTTTCAGCATAGACAACAAGTTAGCTAGATCACTGAGGCGATCGTCGAGCGTCTCTGGTGCGGGGAAGTAATTTTCCAGGCACCAAACGATAGCTTCGTTCATAGACATTCCAGCCCGATCTGCCTTCGCTTTGATGCGTTCGCGCATGCCAGGCGGTAGCCGAACGATGAATTGGTCGTAGTCCCGGACGCGGGCTTTCTTCGCCATTATTTTCCTCACATGATATCACGCGTGCGATATTGGGCTTGACTTAACCACACTTCTCCCCCTTAATCTATTCATCGCACCTGTGCGATACCAAACTATGGAGATGGTTAATGTCAACAGATCGCCCACGGCTGCGCCGCTCGGAGGTTCCTGAATATCTCATGGCGAAGCACGGCATCCCAGTCGCTCTAGCAACCCTGAACAAGATGGCTACGGTCGGGGGCGGCCCCGCAATGCGCTACGCCGGCCGCATTCCCCTTTACGACGTCGAGGATCTGGACCGTTGGGTGGCAAGTCGCTTGTCCGCGCCGGTCACATCGACCTCGGACAAAGTAGCATGAGCGCTCTTAAGCGCTCCTCCGTCTCGCCTGCGGGCGGGATGAAACAGAAAGGCTCGGCAACCGCGCCAACGGTTCCGAGCCATGGTTCAAACAATCCCCGGAAGGAAAAGATAATGAACGATGCAACGAATATCATCGCTTCAGTAAAGAAGCTAGTGCTCACACGCCGTTCGGCTCTCGGATTGCTGGCGGTTTCCGCTGTGCCCTCTGTTGCGACAGCAATCGCCCCCGAGCCGACAATAAAGCCCGTAAAAGAACGCGCGGAGCATCACCTTGCCGAGTTGCGGGCTGCTCTTGAGGAGGCGTTCAACAAGCCTTTCAGTGCGGAGATCATGTGGGACGTTGAAGCAGCGGTCCTTTTTGGCAGGACGGTACGCACATGAGCACGACCCTCCTGCAATCCCGCAACCGGCTTGAGGCCCAGATAGAGGCGCTTATCGACCTCCTCGATCTTCTGGATGATGATCCGGACCTTGAACCAGACAATGACAACGAACCTTCCTTGGGCGCTCCCGAAAAGATGTCACAGTCCGACTGGTACAGCCCAATCTCAGCCGAAGCGTGTGACGCCGAACTGGAAAACGAGCACTACGAAGACGGTGGCGACACCGAGCCGAACGGCGACGAGCTCGATACGAGCTTCACCGAAGACGAGGGTTTCTGCTCATGATGCTCGCCTCAGCCTATGGCCGTCTCGGCCAAGACCCGAAGAAGATCAACACACAGTCGGGCAATGCCATGACTGTGGCCTTGATCGCTGTCAGCTTCGGCGATCACGACACCCCGCCGCAGTGGATTGGGATTGTCGCCTTCGGCAAGGTCGCGGACGACCTCCTCAAGCATCAGAAGGGCGACATGGTAAGCGCCTCCGGCCGCGTCCAGCGCAGCAATTGGACAGGCCAGAACGGCGAGAAGAAGGAGCAACTGCAAATCGTTGCAGACTCGCTGGTCTCAAGTCGGCTCGCGCGTCCAGGCGGTTCAAGGAAGTCATCCGATAACGGCCGGCGACGCGATGATCTCAACGATCAGATCCCATTTGGAGGGCGGCCATGAAGCACGTCCTCAAGTCCAACCGAGACGGGTCCGAACAGATCCTCATCGGTAAAGTGATCTGGAAAGAGAAGCCGGCGCGGAAACGAGACCGGCGGCTCGAGTGGCAGTTTTCGCTTGAGACTTTGCGGCTTCGGGAAATCGAGGCCGTTATCCGCAGTCGCCACGGCAATGGCATTCCGGACCCTGCCGGTACCGACGACGTCGACTCCTGCCATGCTTATCTTCGGGCCGTGGCGATGACACCGGGCGTACAGGATCTAGTCTCATGGGCGAAAGTCTGGGCTACCTGGGCAAATTCGGCTGACCTTGACGAGATCGGCGGACAGAGAGCGCGCCGCAAACGGATGATCGGCGCTGATGCCGTTGCGAAGCTGCTTTTCGTCACCATGGACGAGCGCACTGCACTCGGCCTCAAGACGATCGGCGCCTGTGACCGCTCGACAGAGGAACGGAAAAAGCTCGCGCGTGAAGCCAAGCGGGCCCGTGATCGTGCCGTGAAAGAGAAAGCGCGGCGTGAGCAGGGTCGTATTGCTCGCGCTTCGTATGAGGCGGAATCCATCTCGCGTCTGAAGCCGTGGCTGGCGGAAGGCATTTCCCGTCGAACATGGGAGCGGCGCCGTGACGCAAGTCTGTCGCGAGTAGAAGTAAAGGGGAAGGGCGACACACCTGCGTCAAAGCCCGATATGCCGCTGACGGTTCAGCAAACGATAGGCCAAAGCCGCGTAGCGGGTTTGGTCGTGGGTCTGGGGGATCATCCCCCAGCGGAGCTCCAAGAGGCGGCGCCTCGTGGGAGTTGCGACACTTCGGGAGGACAAGCAGCATGACTGCGCAGATCATTCCGTTTCCGATCGACCGTCATGTTTACTTCGTCCGCGAGACGGCGCGAATCCTTGAACGGCGCCATGGCGAAGCTGCTGACAGGTTCTGGAAGGTGACCTGCCACCGGCTTTATGCGCGTCTCCAAATCCAAGGGATGGCCGACGAAGCAATCCGAACCGAAATCCAGGCCTTTAGCCAAGCGGTCCGGCTCGAAATGCAGAGAGCTGCATCCGCATGGTCGGCCGAATATCCCAAAGGTGCAGCATGATCCTCCTCCGCATTTTCATCGCCCGCTGGAAACTACATCGTCGTGTCAAGGAGCTGCGCCGATGACCCAAATCCTCACTGTCGACCGGAACGAAGAAGGACAGTACCAAGTCTGCGATGCCGCCGGCCGCCTCGTCGACGGACCGTTCGAAACTAATGCTGCGGCATGGAAAGCGCTCGATCGGCTCGACAACCAGGACGCCAACGTCCCGGACAAACGCCGATCGAACAAACCTGTGCTTTGGGGCCAGCCGCAGAAGGGTAAGTCCAAGAAGCAGGCGAGGCGCGAAAAGAAGATCGCGGCCAAACAGGAAATGCAGATGAAGCGGGACGCGCACAAGGCCGTTGGCTGGCTGAGATCAGTGGCGGCTGTCAAGTTTGATCCGGCCGGCGAGCGAAAGTATAGGGATTTCAAGCTCGGCACGTTCGGTGCCGCCTCTGAAGTCAAGCGTATCGATCCGGTTGCATATCTCGCCGAGAAGGCTGGTAAGGGCCAGTCGTAATGTACGCAACTGGTCTAAGGTTTCCCAAACATGCCGTTTTTCAGCCCCGCGTTGATTGCTTCGGTGAAATCCGGAGGCTCAATGCCATCGCTTCCGTGACCAGGCACTTGTCTGAACAGTGCCCACAACATCATCGGAAGCGCCCGCTCATCCGATTTTCCCTCTTTTGTAAGGAGGAAGTAGCTGTCCATAATAGTCTGCCGTTGACGAGCGTCATCCATCAGCAACAGCGACCGAATGATGAACCTGACGGCGATTTTCATCACCCAGAAATAAACGACAGCGGGGATCGAAACGATGACCACTCGTCCCAGCTGTTGGCTGATTGCTCCTGCGGCGCTGCTGTTCAAGACGATCGTTCGGAAGTTGAATGGCGATATGAAATCGATGACCGCGTGTCCGCAGAATATGGCGAAGGCGAAGGCAGCAATAGCCATCGCTCCAACGAACAAAACGCTATTCCTGAGAGCTTTCTGGGCTTCATCAGCGCGGTCTTTCCAAAGAACCCGCATGGTATTCAGTTCGAGTTCGTCCCGAATGGAGGCTTCCAAATCACTGAGGCGCTTTTGAAATGCTTCCTCGGTCTCTTTGAGACGCAATTCTATCTGGGAGACGGATGCTTCAACGCTTTTGGCCTTTTCCTCAAGCATATTGAGGTGCGTGATCCGCACGACCGCGTCCTCTTTGTATTGATCTCGCTCAGCTTCTATTGCGCTCGCATATGTCTCACTCTGGGTCGCAAGGCGATTGAAGCGTGCTGCAAAGTCGGAATCGGCGGACGTAAGTTGTTCGTTCCAGTGCTTCAACTCGCTAAAGCGCAGCATCGCCGAAATTACATCCGGTTCTGCTTCATCATAGAATCTTCTAGGAATTCCCTGCCTTTCGAATCCTTCGTGCAGTATCCCGGCCACAATAAACGCGCTCGCGCGGTTAGCATCCAACATGGTTGCCTGCGCGATGACCCGATGCTCCTGTTTCCAAGCTTCAAATTCGGCTTCGTCAATAATGGGAAGAGGGCTGCCCAGGCGGATCAAATTATGGCCCTCCGTGGTGCTTATCTTGTCCCGGAGAAAGCCTTCCATATTGGCGCGAAGATTGTGCGCGCTGGGCCGATTGGTGCTGCCCGCGGGCCATACTATATTCGACGCAATACCCGCCAGTTCTTGGTATATTCGGATTTGCGCCTCAGCGGTTTGGCGGGCGCGGACGGATTCTTTCACGCTCGAATAGCTCGTGTGGTCTGCCGTGAGAAGCCTGACAAAGCCAAGATAGTTCATTTTGTGCCCCGTGTTTCCCCTAGGCGAACCTACCATCAAGCCTTTGGCGTTCAACTGAAGCTGGTATCTTTGTCCACAACGGACTGGGGTAGGCATTGAGCAGATCCCCGAATAGCGCAAATATCCACAAGGTCGCGAGAGAGTGTGGGGTGATCCTTCGGGGTTGGCATCACCATAGCCCGACAAGCCGCCGGCCTCGCGAATGCTTCTGCAAGCCGACGGTTCGAGAGATCGGACGCCGTCACGGTGAGGATCACCTTCGCCTGGTCCTAATGCTCATCACCGGCAGCTCAAGCAATGCGGCAGAACTCTATGCCGATGTCTTGAAAGCTGTCTCGCGTCTTCTCATCGCAAACCCTGAGCTCGTCCGGCGCCCGTCTCTGGTGTCGGACTTCAACGCCGTCGACCTGGGCGCCCTGCGGCGGGGTGCTCGATTGATGAAATACGGAATGACGACGAGTGACGAGATCCTCGTCGCGCTGAGAATTCAATTCGGCCTGTGGCCCTATCGAGGAGAAGCGGCATGACGATGGTTTTCGCGGAATGGACTTACGAAGAGGTGCGGGCGCAGATCGTCGAGGGGGCCTTGACGCTCAGATCTTCACCAGCAGCGTTGGGGCCGCGGATGGGGCTTGGGGCAATGTCGGAGATCGTTCGCGATCTGATGGAGAGCTACGGCTACAGCGAGGCGAAGGTTCGGCGCGTCCCGTCAGCCGGCGCAATCAGCCGCATGTACGAAACCTGGGACTGGATAAACGCCTACCTGAACGAAGAGCAGCGCAAGCTGGTTTACGACTATGCCTTCATCAAGACCCGCAAGGGCGTCTACCTCGAGGCCTATTTGAAGAAAATCGACATGTCTCGAAGCACTTTCGAGCGCCGAATAGCTTCGTATTGTCAACAGATTGCGGACAATCTCAACCAAAAGTGCCGCGTCCGGTTGACGGTGGCTCTGGACGGGGTGACGGAAATCAACGTAGAAACCACGTCAATAACGGTAGCTTCGAAGAAATGCGCCACGGACTGGCGCGATGTCGAGGTAACCGGCCAGAAGGAGCAAGTGAGGGCTGATGTTCTGGCGCACGCTCACTGGCGAAATGATCGCCGCCGGCAGCTCATCGAGCGGGCCGAGCGGTGAGGCCGCAATCGACCCTTCTCGATTGAGAATTCGAACACCGGACACCGGGCGCGGTAATTTTATGACACCGGTGCTCGAAGCACTGTCAATCTAAATGGTCCGTCATTTTGTTTTGCTCTTCGACCGCGAATGTAGCAGGATGACACCGCTAGGGGATGAACCGTTACCAGCGATCCATCCCCGTCGCGCGGTTGCAGTCGCTGCAGCCCCGTACCAAGGCCGGGGATCGACGCTAATGTGTTTGTGAAGCACTGTCGATTTTCCCGGCCTTTCTCGACTACGCCGTTATTGGCGTTGAAAATCAACGATGAATTTTACGCAGAATTAAGATGCGGCCATTGACAGCGTCCGCCGTTTTCGGGCGTCACACCAGCGTCAAAAAAGAATTGCAGTTGAAACAATGAGTTTCCTCTTTCGGGCTGTTTCGACACGCAACGAACAAAAATATATAAAATTCTGCTTGACCTCTCGAATGGTTGACTTTCTGGGGAAAACAGCTCGGAAAACGAAACCAAAACGTAAGTGACGATATTCGTTGCGGAATGTCCCGCTGATTCGCGGCGTCACAGCAGGATGTCTTCGCCAGAGCCTTACGGTCGCGATAAGATTGCGCTCTCGCCGAAAAGCGCCGCCGCAGGTACCAGAGCGCAGCGCAATAACAATATCCCGGCCGATCAGAAGGCACGACCATGACAGGCAGACCGACGAACTACTCCGCCAAGATCGCTGAGAAGATTTGCGAGCAACTGGCCGACGGTCATAGCCTCAAGACGATTTGCTCAAAAACCGGCATGCCGCACAGGGCGACAGTGTTCAGGTGGTTGAGCGCACATGATGACTTTCGCGACATGTACGCGCGCGCTCGGGAAGCTCAGGCCGATGCTCTTTTCGACGAGATCATTGATATCGCCAATACTCCAGTCGTTGGGGTGAAGACCAAGCTCGGGGAAGACGGGAAGATCATCGAGACGAACAAGGGCGACATGATCGAACACCGCCGGCTGCAGATCGACGCTCGCAAGTGGGTTGCGGCAAAGCTTCGCCCGAAGGTCTATGGGGACAAGCTCGACGTGGATCTGACCGGCGCGCTTGATTTCGTTGTCAGCGCCAAGCCTGTATCCGAAGAGCAATGGCTGAAGGATCATGGTGGATCTGACACGTAGGGTTATCTGGGCGCCGCAGGAAGGCCCTCAGAAAGCTCTTGTCGATTGCCCGTTCCGTGAGGTGTTCTTCGGTGGCGCGCGCGGCGGCGGCAAGACTGACGGCGTTCTAGGCAAGTACGCGATCAAGGCGGCCATGTACGGCTCTGCCTTCAATGCGCTGTTCTGCCGCCGCGAGCTGCCGATGCTTGATGATGCGATCGAGCGCAGCAAGGAAATATACGGCAAGATCGGCGCCGGCTGGAACGATCAGAAAAAGACGTGGGTGTTTCCCGGCGGCGGCCGTCTGAGGTTTCGCCCGCTGGAGCGCGTTCAAGACGCCGACAAATACCAGGGCCAGAACGTCAGTGACGCGTGCGTTGAGGAGGCCGGCCTATATCCCGATAGCAAGCCCATAGATCGCCTGTTCGCAGTCCTGCGGTCTGCCAGGGGCGTGCCGACGCAATTGCTTCTCACGGGCAATCCGGGTGGCGCTGGACAGCATTGGATCAAGCAGCGGTATATCGACCCGGAACCGCGGGGAATGCGGCCACTGTCGCGCCTGCTGCCGAATGGCAAGACGCATCGCTTCGTCTTCATCCCGAGCCGGATCGAAGACAACAAGCTGCTGATGCAGAATGACCCGGATTATGTGAACAACCTGTATCTCGTCGGCTCCGATCAGCTCGTCAAGGCGTGGCTGTCCGGCGATTGGAACGCGATCGAGGGCGCTTTCTTCGATTGCTGGGACACATCGAAGCAAGTCATCCGCCCGTTCTCGGTGCCGCTGTCATGGACGCGCTTCAGGTCGATGGACTGGGGTTCTGCAAGACCATTCTCCGTCGGCTGGTGGGCTGTTGTCGGAGATGACCACGAGACCGAAAGTGGCTGGCTGCCACGCGGTGCGATCGTCCGCTATCGCGAGTGGTACGGCTGCAAAGAAGGCGAGGCGAACGTCGGGCTGAAACTCACGGCCGAAGAGGTTGGCCGCGGGATCGCCGAACGAGAGAACAGCGACATGATGGCGTATGGCGTTCTCGATCCTGCGGCATTCTCTGAGGATGGCGGCCCTTCGATCGCTGAGCGCATGGCACGAGCGACAGGCTATAAGGTGAACTTCCGGCGCGCCGACAACGCCCGCGTCTCCCAGCGTGGCGCTATGGGCGGCTGGGACCAGATGCGGTCCCGCATGAAGGGTGATGGCGAACGGCCTGGCATGTTTGTGTTCTCTACCTGCAAGGATTTCATCCGAACCGTTCCGCTGTTGCAGCATGACCCAGACAGGCCGGAAGACTTGGACACGGATGCTGAAGACCACGTCGCCGACGAGGTGCGTTACGCCTGCATGTCACGGCCGTACGTGAAGCCGAGGGATGAGGAGCGGTCTCTTCCCAAGTCGCTTCAGACCACGACCTTTAACGAATTCATCGAATCCACTCCGACATATAGCGAGCGCGTTTAATGGACTATGAAGCAGAGGGCTTGCCAGACGGCAGCTATGATCTCGCGAAGGTCGGCGCGCACTGGCAGCAGGAGCTTGAGCGTGCGCAGCGCTATTTCAAGTCGTGGGTCGATCGCTGCGTCAAGATAGAGAAGATCTACCTGCAACAGGCGGACCAGCAGAGCGCGAAGCGTCGTTTCCCGATGCTGTGGGCGAACGTCTCAGTTCTTCAGCCGGCGGTCTATGCCCGCGTTCCTCAGCCGGTCGTAGAGCGTCGGTTCAAGGACTCGCAGCCCGTTGCACGCATGGCCTCTGAACTTGTCGAGCGCAATCTGTCGTTCACGGCCGATGACGCGGATCTGGACTCCATCATGCGAGCCGTGCGTGATGACTTCCTACTCTGTGCCCGCGGTACGGCTTGGCTTCGGTATGAGGCTGACTTCGAACCGCTGGATATGGGCGTCGAGCCTTCCGACCCTGCTGGCGGCGACATGGGTGAAGACGTGCCGCCGCTCGAGCAGATCACCGACGAGCGCGTCTGCATCGACTATGTGCATTGGTCGGATTTTCTGCATTCGCCGGCCCGGCGCTGGAAGGATGTCACCTGGGTAGCGCGCTGCGTGCCTATGACGGACGAGGAGTTCGACAAGCGCTTCCCTGCGGGTCGGCCAACTCTTGCAGCCAATGGCGCCGGATCGAACCACGGCACCAACCAGACAGAGCGCGCCCAGAATGAAGGGAAGACCAACGTCTGGGAGATCTGGTGCAAGAGCGAAAATTACACCGTCTGGATTGCTGAGGGCTCGCCTATTGCGCTTGAGGCATCCGAGCCGCCGCTGAAGCTCAAGGGCTTCTGGCCGTGCCCACGCCCTGCCTATGGCACGATGTCGACGAGTTCGATGATCCCGGTTCCGGATTATGTCTACTACCAGCAGCAGTGCGATGAAATCGATCTGCTGACGAAGCGGATCAACAAGCTTACCGATCAGCTGCGGCTCAAGATCTTCTACCCTTCCGGGGATGGCTCGGTATCGCCGGCGATCGAGAAAGCGATGCGGCCCGAGAACGACACTGTGATGGTGCCGATCCCCGAGTGGGCAGCCTTCACGGACAAAGGCGGCTCGAATGCCATTGTGACGCTGCCGATCGACGAGGTGCAAAAGGTGATCGTGGCCTGTATCGAGGCCCGCAAGCAGCTTATCGAAGACGTCTATCAAATCACCGGCATCAGCGACATTGTGCGGGGAGATACGCAAGCCTCCGAGACGGCAACGGCTCAGCGTATCAAGAGCCAATGGGGTTCCATCCGAATCCGAGACCGCCAGGCCGAACTGGCGCGGTTCGCCCGGGATATCGTGGCTCTCGCTGGCGAGATCATCTGCGATCAGTTCCAGCCGGAAACCCTGATGCTGGTCAGCGGCATTCAGTTGCCGACGATGCAGCAGAAGCAGGCGGCCCAGATGCAGATGCAGCAGGCGCAGATGGGGGCAACGATGCGAGCCCAGCAGATGGGACAACCCGCGCCACAGCAGCAACCGCCTCAGTTGCTGCCTGATGTCCAGCAGATGATGCAGCAGCCGACGATCGACGAGGTTATTCAGCTTCTCCGCAATGACAGCATTCGCGGTTTCAGGATCGACATTGAGACGGATTCGACGATCGAGCCAGATGAGGACGCTGAGAAGCAGCGGCGTATGGAGTTTGTGCAGATGGTCGGCGGCTTCATGCAGCAGGCCGGCACCATTGCTCAACAGACGCCGATGCTCGTCCCGGTGATGGTCGAGACGCTTCTATTCGCCGCCCGTGGCTTCAGAGCGGGCCGCCAGCTTGAAAACACCCTGGAGCAGGTAGGTGCGCAGCTTTCGCAGTCCGCGACCGCTCCCAAGGCTCCTCCCGAGCCGACGCCCGAGGACATGATCAATCTGCGCACCACGCAGATCAAGGCGCAGTCGGAAGAGACCAAGGCCAAGCTCGGGGTGGCTCAGGCCCAGATCGAACATCAGACGACGGTGGAGCAGGCGCGGGCCGATATGGCGATGCATGCCATGCAGCATCTCCAGCAACAGCAGGCGCCGCAGCCCGTCTATCAGCAGTAACGAGGACAAGTCATGAGAGAGCGCTACTGCCGGACCTGTGGCGGCTGGCACCAGCTTGATGCGTGGCCGCACAACTGCATGCCTGAGCGCAACCTTGCTCAATCCGATCTGCCGGCGCCCAACTTCATCAGCGATGCCATCGATATCCAGTCGATGCACGATGGCCAGCACTATACCTCGAAAGCCAAACTGCGCAGCGAGTACCGCGCCCACGGCGTGGAAGAGATCGGCAATGAAAAGCCGCAGCCGATCGAGAAGCCGAAGACGGATCGGAAGGCGATCCGCAATGAACTGCGGCGGGTCTACGCCGAATACAACGCCTGAACGGGCATCAATCCCCGAAATAGGAAACATCCGACATGGAAGACCTGATTAACGAGGCCGGCAACGGCAGCGAAGACCTCGGCACGTCCACAGCTACCGAAAAGCCGGTGAGCATCCGCGACAGTTTGCGGGCGGCGATCGACAGTGCCGACGGGAATGTTTCCGCATCCGGCAACATGGATCGCCAGCGCGACGAGCACGGCCGCTTTGCCCCGAAGGAGACGGACAAGGGCGCAACGGCACTAGCGGCTCAGCAGGCTCAGCAGGCGGCGGCAACAGCGACGAAGCCCGGAGATACACCGGCAACCCCAAAGGGTGCGCAGTCAGCAGCCCCGGCCGCAGAGCAGCAGCCCGTCGCAACGCATCGCGTCCCGCCTGGCTGGTCAGCCGATGCCAAGGCGCATTTCGGCGCGCTGCCGGCGGAAGTTCAGGCCGCCATTTCGAAGCGGGAGCAGGAGGTCGATAACGGCTTCCGCGTCCTGCAAGACTACAAGGGGCTCGAAGAATTCACGCCTATCGTCAAGCAGGCCGGCATGACCCATGCCGACGTCATGCGAAAGGCGATCGATTGGGAAAACGCGTTGATCCGCGACCCCATCAACACAGTTATTCACGTCGCCAAGGTGGCAGGCGTCAATCTTAGCGCCCTTGTCGCCGGTCAGCAGGACCAGATCCTGCAGCGCCCGCCGCAGCAGGTTCAACAGCAACCACAGCCCGTCAACGTTGAGGCAACGGTTGAACAGATTCTCCGGAAGCGAGACACTGAAACTCAGGTCAATGCCTTCGTTTCCGATCCAGCAAACAAGCACGCCGAAGCCGTCTTGGACGATATGGTTGCCCTCATCAGCACAGGGCGAGCATCGAGCCTCCAGGACGCCTACGACGCCGCATGCTGGATGCGTCCCGATATTCGCCAGCAACTGATCAGCCAGGTTGCGCCGGCGAACACAATCCAAGACCAGACGTCCCAAAGGGCCGCAGCGGCAGATCAGGCCCGCCGCGCCTCCCGATCGATCTCCGGCTCTTCCGCACCTGGGCCAACCCAAGGCGCCGGCGCCGGCCAACCAACCTCAATCCGCGACTCCCTCCGCAGCGCATTGCACGCTGCCAGCGGTCGCGTTTGACCAGAAGGAAAGTGATCCATGGTTTCCCCAAACCTCTCTGAAATCGTGACCACGACGCTGCGCAACCGCAGCGGCACGGTCGCCGACGACGTGACGAAGAACAACGGTCTTCTCAATCGTCTGAACAGCCGCGGCCGCAAGAAGCCCGTTTCGGGCGGCCGCACCATCGTTCAGGAGCTGCAATATGCCGAAAACTCGACCTATCGCAGATATTCGGGATACGACATTCTGAACGTGGCCCCCTCCGACGTCATCACCGCCGCCGAATACGACCTCAAGCAGGCCGCGGTCGCCGTCTCGATGTCCGGCCTCGAACAGCTGCAGAACTCAGGCGAGGATGCGGTCCTCGATCTGCTTGAGCAGCGCATCGAGAACGCCGAAACCACGCTGAAGAACAACATCGCGCTCGACTGCTATTCCGACGGCACGGCCGATGGCGGGCGACAGATCGGCGGCCTGCAGCTGCTGATCTCGACCTCTCCGACCTCGGGCACCGTCGGCGGCATCTCGCGCGCCACCTGGGGCTTCTGGCGCAACCAGAAATTCTCGGCCTCGGCCGACGGCGGTGCGGCGGCTTCGACGACGAACATCCAGAGCTACATGAACCGGCTCTATATGTCCTGCGTTCGCGGCTCCGACGCGCCTGACCTCGTCGTCGCCGACAACAACTTCTTCCGCCTCTACTGGGAATCGCTGCAGGCGATCCAGCGCATCACCTCGGCGGACAAGGGCATGGCCGGCTTCCAGTCGCTCCAGTACATGGGCGCCGACGTGATCTTCGACGGCGGCTTCGGCGGCGGCGCGCCTCTCAACCAGATGTTCTTCCTGAACACCAAGTACCTGTTCTACCGCCCGCACCGCGACCGCGACATGGCGCCGATCGGCGACGAGCGCATGAACACCAACCAGGATGCCTTCGTG
>Ga0065165_1002673_pt1 | contig 14394 bp, 12 predicted proteins | sample AraplaMF_Cvi_mMF_FD_63813 | JGI IMG/M metagenome (GOLD analysis project Ga0065165, IMG submission 63813) | Arabidopsis root microbial communities from the University of North Carolina, USA - plate scrape MF_Cvi_mMF (version 2) (version 3) | ecosystem: Host-associated > Plants > Roots >...
TTGGACAGGCGTTCCAGGAAGCCGGCCAGCGGCGCGGGCAGGGGCAGCTTGCTCAGCGGCAGGCGCAGGGCCAGGGCCTGGCGCGCAGCGATCAGCAGCGCGGCGACCACTTGTTCCGTCAGTTCCAGCACGCGCAGGGCGTCGCGCGCGGCGATGGTGCCCATGCTGACCTTGTCCTGGTTGTGGCATTCGGTCGAGCGCGAGAACACCGACGCCGGCATGGTCTGCTTGAGCGCCTCGGCGGTCCAGGCCGAGACGCTGATCTGCAGCGCCTTCAGGCCGTGGTTGATGGCCGCGCGCGGCCCGGTGGCCGCCGACAGGTTGGCCGGCAGGCCGTGGTTGAAGCGGGTGTCCACCAGCAGCGCGAGCTGGCGGTCCAGCAGGTCGGCCACGTTGGCCACCACGTTCTTGAGCGTGTCCATGGCCAGCGCGATGTGGCCGCCGTAAAAATGCCCGCCGTGCAGCACGCGTTCCTCGTCGGGGTCTATCAGCGGGTTGTCGTTGGCGCTGTTGAGCTCGTTTTCAATCTGCTGGCGCAGCCAGGGCATGGCGTCCTCAAGCACGCCGATGACGTGCGGCGCGCAGCGCAGCGAATAGCGGTCCTGCAGCCGGCTTTCATTGCGCGCGGGGCGGTCCGACAGCAGGTCCGCGCGCAGGCGGCGCGCCACGAGTTGCGGCCCCGCATGCGGCTTCAGCGAAAAAAGCGTTTCATCGAAATGGTGGGCGTTGCCGTCGCTGGCCCAGACGTTGCACGCGGTCAGGCGCGTGGCCAGGCGCGCCACACCGTCGGCGCGCTCCCAGGCCAGGCAGGCCAGCCCGGTCATGACCGAAGTGCCGTTCATCAACGCCAGCGCCTCCTTGGGCCGCAGGCGCAGCGGCGCCAGGCCTATGCGGGCCAGCGCTTGGGCCGCCGGCTGGCGACTGCCTTCAAACAGGACCTCGCGCTCGCCGCACAGCACCGCCGCCACATAGGACAGCGGCGTGAGGTCGCCGCTGGCGCCCACCGAGCCTTCGGCCGGTATCAGCGGCAGCACGTCGTGCACCAGCAGTTGTTCGAGCTGTACCAGCAACTCCCAGCTCACACCCGACACGCCCTGGCACAGCGAAGCCAGGCGCGCGGCCAGCACGGCACGGGTTTCTTCGGGCGTCAGCCAGCGGCCCGCGCCTATGCCGTGGAAGGTGTAGAGGTGATGCGGCAGCTCGGCGACCAGCTCGGGCGGGATGCTGACGGTGCAGGAGTCGCCGTAGCCCGTGGTGACGCCGTAGACCACGCCGTCCTCACGCAGCAGCCGGTCCAGGAAGGCGGCGCCGCGCATGATGCGCTCGCGAAAGGCCGGGGCCTGGCCCAGGCCGGCGGCGCGCGCGCGCGTGGAAAGCGCGACGACGTCTTCCACGCCCAGGCGCCGGCCATCAAAAATCACGGGTTCCAAATGTTCAGCGGTCATGGTCGTGTTCGGGTTGTGCGGCGCGCGGGAGCTCAAGCCCCTGCGCCCAGAAAGGAAAAAAATTGAACCAGGCCAGCGGCGCGCGGGCCAGCAGCGTTTCAAGCCAGCCGGCGAATTGCTGCGCATGGGCGGTCAGCGCTTCGCGCCTGGCCTGGCGGGGGAGCAGCACCTCTTCGGCCAGGCAGTGCACGCGCAGCACGTAGCCGCCGCCTTCGCGCACGCAGGCCATGGCGTACAGCGGGCACTTGAGCAGGGCGGCCAGCACATAGGGGCCGACCGGCCATTGCGCCTCATGGCCCAGGAAGCGGGCCGGAACGGCCATGCTCTGGCGCACCGGCACGCGGTCGCCGGCGATGGCGACAAACTCGCCCTGCGCCACCTTGTCGGCCAGCAGCATGGCGGTGGCCGGGTTGACCTCGGTGACCTGGATAAAACGGACTTCGCTTTCGGGATGCAATTGCTGCAGGATGCGGTTGAAGCGTTCCGCGTGCCGCGTGTGCACCAGCACGTTGAGCCGCACGCCGCGATGGCGTTCAGCGCTGACGCGGCACAGCTCCATGCAGCCGAGGTGGCCGGTGACGATCACCGCGCCCCGGCCCTGGGCGGCCAGGGCCACCAGGCCTTGCTCGCCTTCCGTGCGAAGGCTGGCTTGTGTGATGCTGCCGCTCACCGCCAGCAGTTTGTCGAGGATGGCGTCGGCAAAGGACAGGAAATGCCGCAGGGTGTCGCGCCACGCGGGCGCATGGCCCAGGCCGGCGGTGGCGGCCTCGAGTTTTTGCAGGTAGTCGAGCGAGGCGCGGCGCGCATCGCCGCGCGTCGCCCAGTAATAGGCCACCACCGGGTACAGGCACAGGCGAAAAGGCAGGCGCCCCAGCACCCGGTAGACCCAGAACAGCAGGCGCACGCCGGCGACAAAAGTGTGCTCGCCCAGGCTGGCCCAGTGCGGCGCGGCGGCGGGGGTGATGGAGGGTTGCGACGGTTGCGTCACGATGCAACCTTGCGCCACAGTAACAAAGGAAGGCGCAGCAGCATGCCGGCCAGCATGCGCGCATGCATGCCCGAGATCAGGATGTTGTCGCGCACCAGCTGGAAATGCGACACGCCGTCGACCGGGTAGCGCACCCGGGTCGGCAGGTTGACGATGCGCACGCCGCGCCAGTGCAGGCGCACCAGCAGTTCGGAGTCGAAATCCATGCGCCGGCCCAGCCGGGCCTGGTTGAACAGCCTGACGACGGGCTCCAGAGGGTAGACGCGGAAACCGCACATGGAGTCGGTGATGTCCAGCGACAGCGTGTTGATCCAGACCCAGACATGGGTGGCGTAGCGCCCGTACAGCCTGGCCTTGGGCACGGAGTCGTCGTAAATCGGGACGCCGCAGACCACGGCGGCGGGCTGCTCCGCCGAAGCCGCGAGGAATCCGGGAATGTCGGCTGCATCATGCTGGCCGTCGGCATCGATCTGCAACGCATGGGTGTAGCCCAGCGACAGCGCGTGCCGCAGGCCCGCCATCATCGCGCCGCCCTTGCCCTGGTTGTGGTCCAGCCGCAGCAAGGCCATGCCGGCGCCGTGCAGGGCCGCGAGTTCATCCAGCACCTTGGCGCAGGCCGCGTCGCTGCCGTCGTCGACTACCACCACTTCAAGGCCGTGGGCCCGCACCGCAGCCACCATGAAGCCTATGGTCTGCGGGTGGTTGTAGCAGGGGATGACCGCGACCACTTTATGCATCACCCGCCCCGGTTTCATACGCCCAGACAGCACGGCCGCTGGCGTGCTCGTTCAGGCTGGACGGGTTGGAGGCGTCCGCGCCTTCCTGCGAATACAGGCGAAAGCCCAGGCTGCACAAGTTCGGGTCGGCCAGCCTGGGCTTGAATTGCAGCGCCAGTCGCAAGGCCGTGCCGGGCGGCACCGGCCGCACGAATTTGAGCGCCTCCAGGCGCACGAAGTGTTGCGGCAGGGCAAAACATTCGCGGCCCAGCGAGATCGCCCAGTCGAGTTGCGCGACGCCCGGCAGTATGGGCGCCACCTCGAAGTGGCCGTCGAACACCGTCAGGCCCGCATGAATGTCCAGTGTGGCCAGCGCCTCGGTGTCCCCGCGCTCCAGCCATTGCACGGCCGGCATTTCGGGACGCATTTCGGGGCGCGCCGCGGGTGGCTGCGCCGTGAACAACGCCGCCAGCAAGGCCTCCGTCGACTTGCCTTGCGCATTGATCGGCAGGGCCTCGACAAAGCGCCAGCGCCGCGGGATCGCCAGCGCCTCCACGCCGCTGGACAGGGCTTGGCGCAGCAAGTCGACCAGGCCGCGCCGGCCTTGGCTCTCCAGCGTGCGTCCCTCGGGGGTGAGCACCGCCACCACGCCCACGCGGGCGCCCACGGCGGTGTCGACCACCAGTGCTTTCGCTTCCTGCACCCAGGGCGTCTTCAGCACCTGCTGCTCGACCGCGCTGAGCGACACGCGTTTTTCCTCGATCTTGGCGATGCGGTCCACACGGCCCAGCAGGCGGAAGCTGCCGGCGCCGGCCGGCGCGACGCGGTCGCTGGTGACCCACCAGGCGTCGTCGGGCAGGCGCGGCGACTGCACGGCCAGGCATTCGCCCTCGAGCCGCCAGTTCACGTCGGAAAACGCTTGCCAGGCCTGGTCCGCGCTGGCGCACTGGCGCCAGGCGATGCCGCCGGTTTCCGAACTGCCGAAAACCTCGATGGGCTTATGGCCCAGGATCACGGCCGCGGACTGCGACACCTCAAAGGGCAGGGGCCCGCCCGATGAAAAAACCGCGCGCAGCTGTTGCCTGGCCTGTTGCCAGTCCGGCGGCTCGCCCAGGCGTTTGAGGTGGGCCGGGGTGGACACCAGGATGGACGCCTGGGCGCCCAGGCTGGCGGCCAGGTCTTCGGGGTAGAGCAGCCGGCGCAGGCCGAAAGGCCGGCCGGCCGCCAGCGGCCACAGCACCAGGAACAGCAGGCCGTAAATATGCTGGTGCGACACCGTCGCCCATACCGTGGGTGCGCCGTCCGCCAGCCGCGGCCCGAAGGCTTCTTCCAGCGCCTGCACTTCGGAGGCGAGCTGGTCCAGGCGCTTGTCGATGGCTTCGGGGCGGCCTTGCGAGCCTGAGGTGTAAAGCCGCAGCCGCGCCTGGGCCGGGTCCAGGGGCTGGCGCTTCGCCGGTTCCGATGCGGTGCCGGGCTGCAGCGCATCGGGCAGCTCGCCGGCCAGCAGGTAGCCGGCCTCCACCAGGACGCTGACCGTGTCGGGCCGGTCGTCGCCGGGCAGCACCGCGGTTTTGCCCGCGTGCCAGGCGGCCAGCAAAGCCGCCGCGAATTCGAAAGGGTCGTTGAGGTAGATGGCGCAGTGGGACTCCGGCCGCGCGGAAAAAGCGCTTTGCCAGCAGTCCATTCTTTGCAGCAGGTCGGCATGCGAGAGATGGGTGCCGTTGCCGCGCAGCGCCACCTTGCGGCTCGCCTCAGGCGGGCGGCAGGCCAGATCGTTCAGGAACCACCAGTCGGCCATCACCTAGTCTCGCGCGGTATTGGCCAGGGCGATGCGGGCCCGCACCCGGCGGCGCACCAGCCACTCGCCGGCCATCAGCACGCCTATGAGGCAGTAGGAGAGCAGGCCGTTGTACAGCGTCCAGACCGCGTCGCTGGCCCAGAGGGCCGTGGCAAAGGCTACGGCGCCGTTGAAGATGAAAAACAGGCACCAGACCTGGGTCACGCGCCGGGTGTAGGCCACGGCCTCGGGCGGCAACTCGGGCTCGCGCAGGCGCGCGAAGCGCTCTATGGCGCTGGGCGGGTAGGCCAGGCTGGCGGCAAACAGCGCCAGCAGCACGGCATTGACGACCACCGGATACAGCTTCAGCGGCATCCAGGCATTGCCGGCCCAGCTGAAGGTGGCCAGCAGCAGCGCGCCGGCGGCAAAACCCCAGGTCACGGCCGTGCGGCTCACCACCAGGCGCATCAGCGCCAGGCCCAGCAGCAGTAGGGCCAGCCAGCGCGGCTCGAGCCGGCCCAGGCTGAGGTAGACGATCAGCGGGTAGGCCAGCGTGACAAGCGCCAGCAGCACGCCGACCACCGGCCATTTCCATTTAGGCATCGGCCGCCTCGTGCCCCGCCGTCAGCCGGTGCAGGGCATCGACGACGTCGCCCACGGTGCGCACCGTCTTGAAGGCTTCGGGCTGCAGCCGCTGGCCGACCAGCGGCTTGAGCTGCACCATGAGGTCGACCGCGTCTATGCTGTCGATGTCCAGGTCGTCGCGAAGCCGCGCTTCGGGCACGATGCGCTCGGCCTCGATGCCGAAGGTCTCCACAAGAATGGACACGATGCGCTGGAATATTTCGTTTTTGGTCATGATGGCGTCCTTGCAAATGGATTCAGCGCGTGCGCTGCGAGCCGACAAAGGCCGCGAGCGCCTGCACGCTGGAAAAATGGCTGCGGGTCTCCTCGGAGTCGGCCGACACGCTGACGCCGTAGCGCCGCTGCAGGGCCAGCCCGAGTTCAAGGGCGTCTATCGAGTCCAGCCCCAGGCCCTTGACGAAGAGCGGTGCGGCCGGATCGATGTCGTCGGGTGTCAGGTCCTCCAGCGCCAGGGCGCTGATGATGAGGTCCTTGATTTCGCCCTCAAGCGTTTGCGTGTCGTGGGTCACTGCGGGTCTCCGTGGTGAAGTAGTCGGTCAGGTGTTCGGTCAGCCGGCGCGCGGCCAAGGCCTCGCTGCCGCAGCTGTCCACCAGGGATGCGATGGGCATGTCGTCGCGCACCTCGATGCGGAAATGCGGGCGGCGCTCGGGAATCCGCCACCAGGGTACGCCCTTGGCGAGCATGGACGGGTTGCACTGGATCAGCACCGGCGTCACGTCCACCTTGCCGCGCACCGCCACGTTGGAGGCGCCGCGCTGGAGTTTGCCGGGCGCGCCGTTCATCGGGGTGCGCGTGCCTTCGGGAAAGATGATCAGGTTGTTGCCGGCGCGCAGCGAGGCCACGCTGTCTTCGATCAGCGCCGGGCCGCCGTTGTTGCAGATAAAGCCCGCGGCCAGCACCGGCCCGCGCGTGAAGGGGTTGGCCGCCAGCGCGGCCTTGACCACGCAGTCGGCCCGGGCTGTGAAGGAAATCAGGAAGACCACATCGATCAGCGAAGGGTGGTTGGCCAGCACCAGCAATCCCCGGCGCTTGAGCTTTTCCAGGCCGTGCGTCTCGTAGCTGAAAATGCCCAGCCCGTGCATGAGGCCGACGAAGGCGCGAAAGGCTTGGTGGATGACCCAGCGCGCTGAAATCGACAGGCGCCGGCGGTCGCGGATGAACAGCGACATGGCCGGAAAAACCACCACCCACAGCAGCAGGCCGCCCAGGCCGAAGCAGCTAAAGCTCAGCGCGGTCGCGAAAAGCCGCCAGGCGTAGTTCAGGCGCCTAAGCATGGGCGCTCCAGGTCCACTGCGCGCCGGCCCTGTCATGGCGCAGCAGTGCCGCGGGTGCGGCGGTGTCCCTCGCGGCGGCAGCCTGCAGCACATGGCGCAGCACGGCCAGCCCGGCGGGCCAGTCTGCGGTCTCGGGATTGGCGATGCCGCCGCTTTCATCCACGGAGAGCTCCAGCTTCAGTGGTGCTGAACCGTCCTGGGCCGGATGTCCCGAATGCCCCGAATGCTCCGGAAGTGCCACGCGCCAGGCCCAGGCGTATTCGCAGGCGGGCTCGTCTTCAAATTCCGCATAACCGGCGGGCAGGGGCGCTTCGTAATACACCACCAGCACCTCGGGCGCGCCGTCGGCCAGCAGCGCGGCGGCTTCGGTCAGCGCCGCGGCGACGCTGGCGCGACCGCCTGCCACCACCACCGTGTTGTCGGTATGGCCTTGCGCAATCGAGTACAGGGCTGAAATCGCGTTGTGCACGGAGAGGCCGAAACCGGCCGGCGAGAGCGGCTCGCCCCGCACCAGGTCGCCGAGCAGTGCCAGGGAACGGGTGGCATCGCCGTAGCGTGAAGCGAACACCATGGGCGCTCCGTCGGCGGGCTGGCACCAGTAGGCGACCTGGCAGGCCAGGCGGCCCAGGCGGTCGACGCGGCGACGCATCATGGCGGGCATTTCCGTGAGCGCGGGGACGGTCTGCACCGCCGGCTGGGGAAGCTCGGGAAAACCCTGGGCCCACCTGAGCCAGTCTTCGCGACGGGTGAGGCCGTCGGCATACGCCGACCATTCAAGAATGATGAATTCGAATCGCAAAACTGACTCGTTGGTTGATGACCATAATTACCTGATCGGGCCGATCACAAACCATTTCACCGTGCAGCGGGGCCCCCCGATAGCCCTGAACGTACAGGGCTTTTTGTTTTGGGCAATTTTACACGCCCCAAGGCGCTTCCAGCCCTCTGTTACCAGTGTCGCGGCCTCCTTCGATTGAGGGACGAAACAGGGAAAAACGGCGCAAAACGGTGTAATCGGACGTATTTGCAGGCGATACCATCGCCCCATCTCCCCAACAAGGCGCTGCCATGGACCACAAATGGCTGGAAGACTTCATTGCCCTGGCACGCGAGCGCAGCTTCTCGCGGGCGGCCGAGCTGCGCCATGTGACGCAGCCGCAGTTTTCGCGCCGCGTGCGCGCGCTGGAGCTCTGGGCCGGCGCCGACCTGGTCAACCGCGCCGTCGTGCCGCTGGCGCTCACGGCCGCCGGGGAAGAGCTGCTGCCTGTGGCGCGCCGCGCCGTGATGGGCCTCAATGATGTGCGCGCCCGCATACAGCATGCGCAGGGCGGCCTGGACTGGGTCACGCTGGCCACCGGCCGCACCTTGTCGCGCACCGCTGTGCCCGCCTGGCTGGCACGCGTCAAGCGCGGCGCCGGCGAGTTCCGCCTGCGCATACTCACAGGCTCCATCCACGAAGGCGCGACCGCGCTGGAGCAGGGCGGGGCCGATTTCTTGCTCTCCTTCACGCACCCGCGCCTGCCCATGTTGCTGGACGGCCAGACTTTTGAAGGGCAGACCCTGGGCACCGACGAACTCGTGGCCGTGAGCGCGCCTCGCCCCGACGGCCGGGCGCTGCATGCCCTGCCCGGCAGCGCGCGCGAGCCGGCGCGCGTGCTGGGCTACGCGCCCACGCTGGCGCTGAGCCAGATCCTGCAGGACGGGCTGAGCCGCGATGCGCGCGAACTTTTCCTGCATGCGGTGACCGAGTCCGACTTCGCAGAATCCCTGCATGAGCAGGCCCTGCAGGGCGTGGGCCTGGCCTGGCTGCCGCGCGGCCTGGTCGGCGAGGACCTGCGCAGCGGCCGGCTGGTGGCCGCCGACCCGCAGGGGATTGCCGTGCGCTTCGAGATACGGCTGTACCGCAACCGCAGCCCGCGCAATGAGCTGGTGCAAAAAATCTGGACCGCCTCAAGCACCTGAACAAACATACGCATGCGCCCATGCGTGATGCGCATGCGGCTTCCAGGCATGGCTTCCTAGACTGCCTCCACCCATAAGGAGACAGCCATGCCCACACATTCCCCCGTCCTTCAATTTCCCCTGGCTCGCGCTTTGCGCGGGGCCGCGTCGGCTTTGCTGGCGCTGCTCGCCTGTTCGGCGCTTTCCACCGCGCAGGCCCAGGCCTGGCCCGCGGCCAAACCGATCTCGCTGGTAGTGGGCTACCCCGCCGGCGGCAGCGTGGACCTGGTCGCGCGCATCATCGCCGAGCCGCTGTCCAAGCGCCTGGGCACGCCCGTCGTCATCGAGAACGTGGGCGGCGCCGGCGGCACCATAGGCGCGCAGAAAGTCGTGAGCGCCAACCCGGACGGCTACACGCTGCTGCTGGGCTCGGGCAGCGAGGTGTCCATCGCCAGGCTTTACAACGCCGCCATCAAGTACAACGGCGAAACCGACCTGGCGCCGGTGGGGCTGATAGGCGTCACGCCCATGGTCTTTGTGACCAACACCCAGACCGGCGTCAAGACCATGGAAGAAGCCATCGCCAAGTCCAAACGCGAACGCAACCAGCTGAGTTTTGCGTCCTCGGGCATAGGCACGCCGCTGCACGTGTCGGGCGAACTCATCAACCTGATGGCCGGCACCAGCTTTCGCCACGTGCCTTATCGCGGCGCGGGCCAGCAATTGCAGGACTTGCTGGGCGGCAACATCGAGTTCAGCGTCTCGGTGCTGTCCTCGGCGCTGCCGCACATCGAGTCCGGCAAGATGATTCCGCTGGGCGTCACCACGCCGACGCGCTCGCGCGCCGCGCCGCAAATTCCCGCGCTGGCCGAGAACCCCAAACTCAAGGGCTATGACATGAACGTCTGGTTCGGCCTCTTCGGCCCCGCCAAGCTGCCCGCGCCCATGGTCGCGCGGCTCAACCGCGAACTCAACGACATCCTGCGCGACGAAGCCGTATGGCAAAAGCTCCAGAAGGCCGGCATCTCCAACGAAGGCGGCACGCCCCAGGCACTCACGGCCTTTGTGCGCGCCGAAACCCAGCGCGTGCGCGCGGTGGTCAACAAGGCCGTCAGCACCGGGGCGGCGAGCTGATGCACCATCCTGTCCATACCCTGGCGCCGAATCTGTCGCGCTGGTCGGCTTCCAACACCGGCGTCGACCATGTGCATGAGCGAGGCGGCGCGGCGCCCGGCCCCGAGATCCTGGTGACGGCCCTGGTGCACGGCAATGAATACTCGGGCGCCATCGCGCTGGCCGAGCTGCTCGCCGCTGGTTGGGCGCCCGCGCGCGGCCGGGTCACGCTGGCGTTTTGCAATGTCGCCGCGTTTGAACGCTTCGATGCCGCACGGCCCGATGACTCGCGTTTTGTCGATGAAGACTTCAACCGCGTCTGGGCCGCCGACGTGCTGGACGGCCCGCGCCGCAGCGCCGAGCTGGACCGCGCGCGCCAGCTCAGGCCCTTTGTGGACCGTGCCACGCATTTGCTGGACCTGCACTCCATGCACGAGCCCTGCGCGCCCTTGCTGGTCACCGGCACCCTGGCGCGCAACATCGCCTTTGCCCAGGGCTTGCGCACTTCGGGGCAGGTGGTTGTCGACAGCGGCCATGCCGACGGCGTGCGCATGCGCGACTACGGTGAATTTTCAGACACGCAAGGCGGGCGCATCGCACTGCTGCTCGAAGCCGGCCAGCACTGGGACCCGCGCGCCGTCAGCGCCGCACGCGACACCTTGATGCGTTTCCTGGTGAAAGCCGGCGCGCTGGCACGCAGCGAGGCGCCCATGGGCTGGCTGCTGCCCGACCGGGAACCGCCCGCGCCCGTGGTGGTGACGGACCGCGTGGTTGCCGCGTCCATGGATTTCCGTTTCAGCGGCAGCTATACCGGCGGCGAGGTGATTGCCGAGGCCGGCACCGTGATCGCCATCGATGCGGGCCGCGAGGTGAAGACGCCTTATGACGGCTGCGTGCTGGTCATGCCCTCGCTGCGGCAATTGCGTCCTGGTGTCACCACGGTGCGGCTGGGGCGGCGGGCCTGAACCCGAAACGGCGAGGACGGCTAAGGGCTACAGCAGCGGAAGGCGAATCCACATGCGTGCCCCGGCAGGCACCAGCGCTTCATAACCCGCCTGGCCGCCATGGCGCTCCGCCACGTTGTGCACAAAGTACAGGCCCAGGCCGGTGCCGTGGGCGGGCCGCTGCATGGCTTTCTGCGTGCTGAAGCGTTCGAACAGGTGGGGCAGCATTTCCGCGCTGACGCCAGGCCCCTGGTCGGCCACCGAGAGTTCGGCTGTTCCGCCTTTGAGGGTGAGCGTCAAGGTGACGGTGCCGCCCGCCGGCGAGAAGCGCAGGGCGTTGTGCAGCAGGTTGTCGAGTGCGCGCTCCAGCAGATGGAAGTCGCCGCGTATCCACACCGGGTCGTCGGGGATGTGGCGCAGCAGGCGCACCGACCTGGCCTGGGCCGATTCATAGACCGCGTCGGCGGCCTGGTGCGCGACGCTGCCCAGGTCGATTTCGCGCAGGTCTTTCTGCTCCAGGCTTTGCACGCGGGCCAGCGATAAAAACGATTGCGCGAGCTTGTGCGCGCGGCGCAGCTGCTGGAACAGCCGGTGCTGGTTCGTCTCGTCCAGCGTTCCGCCGCCCAGCTGCTGCACGGCCGCGGCCAGGGGCACGCGGATGTCGTGCGACAGGAAAGCCAGAGTCTCCTCGCGTTCCTTGTGCAGGTCGTGAAAGCGCTGCTGCGCCTGTTTCACGTAGTCGATGCGCTGCTCGAACCTGAGCCGGTAAAACGGGCTGTCCGCGGGCGCGCCCGTCAGCTGCTGGAGCTGCCAGTCCAGGTAACGCCTGGCGACTTCAAGGCGGCGCCAGCTCCACAAGGGGTAGGCCGCGATCGCGGCAACCAAGGCGCCTGAGGGCGCGAACCAGATCCCGGAAACCAGGGGCAGGGCCAGGGCCAGCCCGGCCAGAACGGCCAGCCAAGCGGCGTTGGCCAGCAGGCCCGGCAGCGGCATGAAGCGCGTCCCCCACAGCAGCGGCACCAGCGCCAGCAAGGCGCTCAGCGCCAGCGTCCAGGCGCTGCCCAGCGGCACGATAAAACGATCGTCACGCAGGTTCAGCAACACATTGGCCAGCACTTCCACGCCCGGCATGGCGGCGCCGTGGGTGGTGACCGGTGTGGACAGGATATCGCCCATGCCGGCCGCCGTGGCGCCCACAAACACAATCTTGCCGCGCAGCGCCTGGGCGGGTGCGCCGGTACGCATGAGCTCGGCCGCCGAGACGCTGGGGATGGTGCCGGGCGGCCCGGCAAAACGCAGCAGCCGGGGTTCGCGCCGCACCATCGTGGGCGCCTCGTCGGTCACAAGCCGCGCCGTATCGCCGGGCTGCGGCGGGGCCGTGCCTTCCGGTGGCTGCCAGCCGCTGACCTGTAGCGCGGTCTGCGCCAGCAAGGGCCAGCTGGCGGTGCCCACGCCTTCCCACAGGTCGACGCCGCGCGCCACGCCGTCCTCGTCCAGGCGCACACTCACGCGCCCCAGGCCGGCCGCCGAGCGCGCCAGCAGCGGGATGGGCGGCGACTCCAGCAACTGGCCGCCCTGGCGGGCGCTTTCCATCACCACGGGCAGTGACACATTGCCGCAGGCGCGCAAGGCCTTGGCCAGGGCCTGGTTGCCGGCGGGGTCGTCGCCGATCTCATTGAAAGCAATGTCCACCGCCACGGCTTTGGGCGAGGCCCGGCATATCTGCTGCAGCAAATCGGCGTGGACGCGGCGCGGCCAGGGCCAGCGGCCCAGCTCCTGCAAGCTGGCCTGGTCGATAGCGACCATCACCACGCCGGTGGGCGCGGGCTGCGCGCCCAGGCGCTGCGACAGGTCGAACAGAAAATAGTCCATGCGCGCGAGCCAGCCACTGGCGCTCACGCCCACGGCCAGCGCGGCCAGCACCAGGCCCATGCCCAAGAATTCACGCAGGCTGTGCGCGCTGCGGGGCGGGCGCTTGTCTTGCATGGCGGCCTAGAGCAGCAGCAGGGGCAGGCCCAGCATCCACATGTAGGGATAGCGCGAGGGTACGTCTATCTTCTGCAGCATGGGCGGGCCCGCGGTGCCGTCCTGGTTGTCGACCAGGCGCACGCCGAGGTAATTCGCGCCGCCAGAGGGGCGGGGCAGGCGGACCTTGCCGTCGGAAGAGTCCTGCTGCTGGTCTTCGGGCGCCATGCCGGCTGAGGCCGACACCGACACCCGGTAGTGATGGTCCTGCGGCGGCGCGGGCAGTTCCAGCAGCAGCGCGTCGGCTTCGTAACGCAGCGCGGCCTGGCCCAGGTCGGGCTGGCCCGGCGCGGGCTTGTAGCTAAAGGGCGCCGCGGCAGACCACGGCCCCTGTTCACCCTGGGCCGTGATGCTGGCGACGCGCCAATGCAGCTTGCCCTCGGGCAGGTCGTCCGTGGGCAGCCACTCAGTCTGCGCCACCGGCTGGTCCAGCAGCAGTTGCGCGAAGTTCTCCGACGTGGAGGCCTGCACGCGGTAGCGCGCGGCATCAACGGCACGGGTCCAGCGCAAGGCGGGGCGGGGCGAGCGCACCGTGGCCGATCGCCCCGGGGCCTGCAGCGCGGGCGCGAAGGGCCGCGCCGCCACGGTGAAGTTGTGGCGCGCTTCCAGGCCCTGCAGGCCCAGCGCATCCAGGGAGCGCACGCGCAGGATGTAGCGGCCGTTGGGTAGGTCGGCAAAGCTCAGCACACCGGATGGTGAGGTCCTTTCCGCGAGGATGGCGTCAAAGCTGCTGTCCTGCGACACCTGGCCCCAGAGCACGCCGCCTTGTTCACCGCGCGCGGGCGGCAGTGAAAAGCGCAGCGGCAATTGTTCAAGACGCGTCGGCAGGGCTGACACATTGGGGGCAGCGGGCAGGGCGCGCGGCGGCATGGGCGCTTCGCCGGCGCGCGCCAGCGTGCCGAAGCCCGGCCCCACGACCACGGTTTTTCCGGTGGCATTCACGCCGACGGAACCTTCCAGCGTTTCCTCGCGCGTCTGGCCGCCATCCACCCCGACGCGGAACACCGTGCCGCGCACCACCGCCTGCGCGCTGGGCGTGAGCACGCGCAGGTTTTGCTGCGTGCGCCGTCCCGGGTTGTCGGTGATTTCGGTCTGGCCCTGCAGCAGGCGCACCCGCGTGTCGGCCATCAGGCCGTTGGCATACAGGCTCAGGGTGTCCAGCACCAGCGTCGAGCCCGGGTGCACGCGCAACTGCGTGCCATTGGCCAACTCCAGCGTGGCGCTGGCCAGGGCCTCGGTCTGCAACTCTGCGCCCACGGGCAGGGTCTGGCCTGCGGCGGCGGTTTTCCAGCTTCCCTCGGGTTCGCGCCAGCGCACGCTGCCGTGCACGGTTTTCAGCAGCGCCTGGCCGGGGCTGCTGCGCAACATGGAAGCCGGAATGCGCAGCACCGTGCCGGGCGGGATGCGGTGCGGGTCGGCAATCCGGTTGAGCTTTTGCACCACGTCCCAGCGCTGCGGGTCTATGAGGTGGCGCTGGCCCAGGCTGATCAGCGTGTCCCCGGGGCGCACGCTGTAAAGCCAGGCC
>Ga0065165_1002674_pt1 | contig 14381 bp, 9 predicted proteins | sample AraplaMF_Cvi_mMF_FD_63813 | JGI IMG/M metagenome (GOLD analysis project Ga0065165, IMG submission 63813) | Arabidopsis root microbial communities from the University of North Carolina, USA - plate scrape MF_Cvi_mMF (version 2) (version 3) | ecosystem: Host-associated > Plants > Roots > Endosphere...
TGCGCGTGCGTCTTCCGCTCCTGGCCTGCCTGTTCTCGGCCGCCCTCGCCGCCCCGGCCTGGGCCCAGACCAGGTGGGACCTGCCGGCGGCCTACCCGGCCAGCAACTTCCACACCGAGAACCTGACCCAGTTCGCCGCCGACGTCGACCGCGCCACGGCCGGCAAGCTGAAGATCACCGTGCATGCCAATGCCTCGCTGTTCAAGGCCCCCGAGATCAAGCGCGCGGTGCAGGGCGGCCAGGCGCAGATCGGCGAGATCCTGCTGGTGAACTACCAGAACGAGTGGCAGATCTTCGGTGCCGACGGCCTGCCCTTCCTGGCCGACAGCTACGACGAATCGGCGAAGCTCTACAAGGCGCAGAAGCCGGTGCTCGAGAAGAAGCTCGCCGAGCAGGGAATGATGCTGCTGTACGCGGTGGCCTGGCCGCCGCAGGGCATCTACGTGAAGAAGCCGATCAACTCGGCCGCCGACCTGAAGGGCGTCAAGTGGCGCGCCTACAGCCCGGCCACCTCGCGCATCGCCGAGCTCGTCAACGCGCAGCCGGTCACGGTGCAGGCGGCCGAGCTGTCGCAGGCCATGGCCACCGGCGTGATCGAGTCGTACATGTCGTCCGGCTCCACCGGCTACGACACCAAGACCTACGAGCACATCAAGTACTTCTACGACACCCAGGCCTGGCTGCCGAAGAACGCGGTGCTGGTCAACAAGGCCGCCTTCGACGCGCTCGACAAGCCCACCCAGGCCGCGCTGCTGAAGGCCGGCGCCGAGGCCGAGGCACGCGGCTGGGCGCTGTCGAAGAGCAAGAACACCGAGTACCTGGAGCTGCTGAAGAAGAACGGCATGAACGTGCTGCCGCCGTCCGCGCAGCTGAAGGCCGACCTGAAGAAGGTGGGCGACACGATGCTGCAGGAATGGCTGCAGAAGGCCGGCCCCGAAGGCCAGGCCATCGTCGACGCCTACCGCAAGCCGTGAGCGCGGCGCTGCGCCGCGGGCTGGACGCGCTGTACGACGCCAGCGCCGCGCTCGCCGCGGTCTTCATGGTCGGGCTGCTGGTGGCCGTGCTGCTGTCGATCGTCAGCCGGCAACTGCACTTCAACCTGCCGGGCATCGACAGCCACGCCGGCTACCTGATGGCGGCCACCGGCTTCCTCGCGCTGGCCCACACGCTGAAGCAGGGCGAGCACATCCGGGTCACGCTGCTGGTCAACGCGCTGCACGGCAACGCGCGGCGCCGGCTCGAGATCTGGGCGCTCGGCGCCGCGAGCGCGCTGGCACTGCTGGCGGCGTTCTATGCCTGCCGGCTGGCCTGGCAGTCGTATGTGTTCCACGACATCTCGACCGGCAACGACGCGACACCGCTGTGGATCCCGCAGCTGAGCATGGCGGTCGGCAGCACGGTGCTCGCGATCGCGTTCGTCGACGAGCTGGTGCTGGAGATCCTCGGCCGGCGCGTGGTGCCGGTCTCCGAAGAGGCGAGCCGCAATGAATGACCTGCTGGTGACGACGCTGCTCATTGCGTCGCTGTTCCTGATCCTCGGCAGCGGCGTGTGGATCGGCCTGACGCTGTCGGGCGTCGCGTGGATCGGCATGCAGCTGTTCAGCGCGCGGCCGGCCGGCGACGCGATGGCGGTGACGATCTGGGGCTCGGCGTCGAGCTGGACGCTGACCGCGCTGCCGCTGTTCATCTGGATGGGCGAGATCCTGTTCCGCACCCGGCTCAGCCAGGACATGTTCAAGGGCCTCGCGCCGTGGATGCAGCACCTGCCGGGCCGCCTGCTGCACACCAACGTGGTGGGCTGCGCGATCTTCGCGGCGGTGTCGGGCTCGAGCGCGGCCACCTGCGCCACCATCGGCAAGATGAGCCTGCCCGAGCTGAAGCGCCGCGGCTATCCCGACGCGATGGCGATCGGCTCGCTGGCCGGCGCCGGCACGCTGGGGCTGCTGATCCCGCCGTCGATCATCATGATCGTCTACGGCGTCACCGCCGACGTCTCGATCTCGCAGCTGTTCATCGCCGGCGTGCTGCCGGGGATGCTGCTGGCGCTGATCTTCTCGGGCTACATCGTGGTCTGGTCGCTGCGCCACCCGGACCGGATCCCGCCGGCCGATGCGCCGACGAGCCTGCGCGAGAAGCTCCAGGCCTCGCGCAGCCTGATCCCGGTGGTGCTGCTGATCGGCGCGGTGCTGGGCTCCATCTACGCCGGCCTCGCCACCGCGACCGAGGCGGCCGGGCTCGGCGTGCTGGGCGCGCTCGTCCTGTCGGCGCTGCAGGGCTCGCTGACCTGGCACACCTTCCGGCAGTCGCTGATGGGCGGCACGCGGCTGTACTGCATGATCGCGCTGATCCTGGCCGGGGCCGCGTTCCTGACCCTCGCGATGGGCTACATCGGCCTGCCGCGCCACCTGGCCGAATGGATCGCGTCGCTCGGCTTGAGCCAGTTCGGGCTGATCCTGATGCTGACCGCGTTCTACGTGGTGCTCGGTTGCTTCCTCGACGGCATCTCGATGGTGGTGCTGACGATGGGCGTGATCATGCCGACGGTGCAGAAGGCCGGCATCGACCCGCTGTGGTTCGGCATCTTCATCGTGATCGTCGTCGAGATGGCCCAGGTGACGCCGCCGGTCGGCTTCAACCTGTTCGTGCTGCAGGGCATGACGCGGCGCGAGATCGGCTTCATCGCGAAGACCGCGTTCCCGTTCTTCATGCTGATGGTGCTGATGGTGGTGCTGCTGTACCTGTTCCCGCAGATCATCACCTTCCTGCCGAACCAGATGAAGAGCTAGTGCCCGCTCCAGCAGCGGATCTGGCGGCCCAAACGCCGTCAATTCGTCGCTTTGTACAGGGGCTGGTACTTCTACGATGCCAGGGCGGAAAACTGTTCCGCGCCCTGGCGCGCCGGCCTGTCCGCACGCGCCCGTCCTTCAAAGGATGGACCCGTGTCCGATCTGACGACTCCGCCGAACTGGGCCCTGGACCTGCCGCCCCCCTTGCCCACGCCTGCGCCGGCACCGTCCGAGAAGGCCCGCCACGAGGGCTTCCGCTGGCCGACGCCGCCGTTCGCCGCCTACCCCGACGCGCTGGAGCAGAACCAGCCGCAGGCCTGCCGGATCGTCGGGCTGAACGACCGCGAGATGAACGGCCGGCTGATCTTCTTCGTGCCGGAAGAGACCGTCGCCCATGTGCAGGTGCCGCCGGCGCGCACGACGATGGCGCTGCGCTTCTCGCAGTTCCGCAGCCTGCGCGTCGTCGAGCCGCTGAAGCCGGCCAGCGACGGCAGCCGCGACCCGCACGCCGGCATGCTGGAACACCGCCCATCCAGCCGCTACAAGGTGACGCTCAAATCCGGCGCGCTGCTCGACGGCGACACCATCGGCCATGTGGAGACGCCGCACGGCCTGTTCCTGTTCCCGCCGATCGATGCCGCCGGCAGCGTGCAGCGCCTGTTCGTGCCGCGCGACGCCTATGCCGGCTTCGAGATCGGCGAGCGCATCGGCGACCTGCTGGTGGCGCAGAAAGTGGTCACGCCGCAGCAGGTGGCCGAGGCCGCCGACATGCAGCAGCAGCTGCGCAACCAGAAGCTCGGCGACATCCTGGTCTCGCGCCAGATCGTCACGCCGAACCAGCTGCTCAGCGCGATCGAGCAGCAGGCCAAGATGCCGATGGTGCGCATCGGCGAGGCGCTGACCTCGCTCGGCCTGGTCAGCGAAGAACAGCTGCAGGACGCGCTCTCGCAACAGAAGAACGACCGCAGCGTGCCGCTGGGCGAGCTGCTGGTGCGCATGGGCACCGTCTCGCGCGAGGACCTGCAGACGGCGCTCGCCCGCAAGATGGGCTACCCGGTCGTCAACGTGAACGCATTCCCGGTCGAGGCCGACGCGCTGCGCAAGCTGCCGTATGCGGCGGCCGCGCGGCTGCAGGTGCTGCCGCTCCTGATCCGCGAAGGCCGGCTGGTGATCGCGATCGACGACCCGGCTCGCCGGCGCAGCGCGGTCGACGAGGTCGAGTTCATCGCGCAGATGAAGGTCGTGCCGGTGCTGGCGCTCGGCCGCTCGGTGGGCGACACCATCTTCGACGCCTACGAGAAGATCGGTGCCGCCAACCACCAGGCAGCCGGCGGCGAGTCGCCCGACAGGCCGATCGAGTTCGTCGCCGCCGACACCGGCAAGCTGATGGAGACGCTCGAGAAGGAGCACTCCGATCTGCCCGGCTTCGAGGACGAGCGGCAGATCGAGCAATCCGACAACTCGCTGGTGCGGCTGATCAACAACATGATCATCGAGGCACACAAGGAAGGCGTCTCCGACATCCACATCGAGAGCTACCCGGGCCGCGACAAGATCAAGATCCGCTTCCGCAAGGACGGCACGCTGCGCACCCACCTGGAGCTTCCGCCGAACTACCGCAATGCGCTGATCGCCCGCATCAAGATCATGTGCGACCTCGACATCTCCGAGCGCCGCAAGCCGCAGGACGGCAAGATCAATTTCTCGAAGTTCTCGGCCCAGCACAAGATCGAGCTGCGCGTGGCCACCATACCGACCAACAGCGGGCTCGAGGACGTGGTGATGCGGATCCTCGCGTCGGCCAAGCCGATCCCGCTGGACAGCCTGGGCTTGAGCCCGTGGAACCTGAAGCACCTGAAAGAAGCGATGGAGCGCCCGTATGGCCTGGTGCTGTGCGTCGGCCCGACCGGCTCGGGCAAGACGACCACGCTGCATTCGGCGCTCAGCCACATCAACGTGCCCGAGCGCAAGATCTGGACCGCCGAGGACCCGGTCGAAATCACCCAGCCCGGCCTGCGCCAGGTGCAGGTGAACCCGAAGATCGACTGGACCTTCGCGAAGGCGCTGCGGGCCTTCCTGCGCGCCGACCCCGACGTGATCATGGTCGGTGAGATGCGCGACGGCGAAACCGCGCAGATGGGCGTCGAAGCCTCGCTGACGGGACACCTGGTCCTGTCCACCTTGCACACCAACAGCGCGCCGGAGACCGTCACGCGGCTGATCGACATGGGCCTGGACCCGTTCAACTTCGCAGACTCCCTGCTGGGTGTGCTGGCACAACGGCTGGTGAGACGTTTGTGCCCCCACTGCCGTGTGTCAGGGTTGGCATCTACCGAAAAAATCGACGAGCTTCTGCACGATTACTTGCATATCTGTCCGCAAGATCACCCTGGGTTCCAACCAGACGTGATCCTTAAAGAATGGACAGAACGCTTCGGCCAGAACGGCCAGTTGATGCAGCACCACAGTCCCGGCTGCGACAAATGCGGCGGCACCGGGCAGCGCGGGCGTGCGGGGCTGCACGAGCTGATGATCGTGTCGCGCGAGCTGCGCCGGCTGATCCAGACCAGCGCGCGTGCCGAGCAGCTGCTGCAGTGCGCGCTGCTGGAAGGCATGCGCACGCTGCGCCAGGACGGCATCGAGAAGGTGCTGCAGGGCGTGACCAGCCTGGCCGAGGTGCGCGCGACCAGCAACGCCTGAGCGGGCCGCACCCGGGCCGCGGCGGGAGCGCGCGGCCATGAAGCTGATCGCTGCATCGGCCGGATCGGGCACCGCTGCCGCCGCAGCCACCAACGCCACAACCGCCACGCGCCGCGACAAGCTGCGCCTGGGCGACGTGCTGCTCGCGCAGCGCCTGATCTCCGAAGAGCAGCTCGCGCAGGCGCTCGACCTGCAGAACACCAGCGGCCGCAAGCTCGGCCGCGTGCTGATCGAGCGCGGCGCACTGACCGAGGAAGCCCTGGCCCATGCGCTGGCCCGCCAGTTGCGCGCGCCGGTGGTCAACCTGAACAGCTACCCGTTGAAGGGCGAGCTGGTGCGCCAGCTCGGCGAGGCCGCGGCGCGGCGCCACCGCGCGATCGTGCTCGACGACCGCGGCGACCACCTGCTGGTGGCGTTCTCCGATCCGCTCGACCTGACGGCCCACGACGACGTGGCCCGGCTGCTGAAGCGCAGCATCCAGGTGGCCGTGGTGTCCGAAAGCCAGCTGACGCCGGCATTCGACCGCCACTACCGCCGCACCGATGAAATCTCCGGCCTGGCGAAGGCGCTCGAGAAGGACATCGGCGATGCGGTCGACTTCGGTGCGCTGCAGGAGTCCGTCGGCCAGGAAGGCGCGCCGGTCGTGCGGCTGCTGCAGTCGGTGTTCGAGGACGCGATGATGATCGGCGCGTCCGACGTGCACCTCGAACCGCAGGAGAACGAGCTGCTGATCCGCAGCCGCATCGACGGCGTGCTGCAGACGCAGACGCAGGCCGACAAGCGCATCGCCGGCGCGCTGACGCAGCGCCTGAAGCTGATGGCCAACCTCGACATCTCCGAGAAACGCCTGCCGCAGGACGGCCGCTTCACGCTGCGGCTGCGCGGCCGCACGGTCGACGTGCGGCTGTCGACACTGCCCAGCCAGTACGGCGAATCGGTCGTGATGCGGCTGCTCGGCCAGGGCAGCGAGGTGCGGCGGCTCGACGAGATCGGCATGCCGGCCGACATGCTGGCGCGCTTTCGCGCGCTGCTCGGCCGCAGCACCGGCACCGTGCTGGTCACCGGCCCGACCGGCTCGGGCAAGACGACCACGCTGTACGCCGCGCTCGCCGAGCTCGACGCGAGCAGCCAGAAGATCATCACGGTCGAAGACCCGGTGGAGTACCGGCTGCCCGGGCTGACGCAGGTGCAGGTCAACGACAAGATCGACCTCAGCTTCGCCCGCGTGCTGCGCGCGACGCTGCGCCAGGACCCCGACGTGATCCTGGTCGGCGAGATGCGCGACACCGAGACTGCCGAGATCGGCTTGCGCGCGGCGATCACCGGCCACCTGGTGCTGTCGACGCTGCACACCCGCGATGCCGCCAGCACGCCGTACCGGCTGCTCGACATGGGCGTGCCGCCCTTCATGGTCGCGACCGCGCTGCAGGCGGTGGTCGCGCAGCGCCTGGTGCGCCGCAACTGCAGCCAGTGCGCGCGCCTGCACGACGCATCGCCGCAAGAGGCCGCCTGGCTCGGCCTGATGACCGGCGACGGCGCGCTGGCGACCCGGCGCGGCCGCGGCTGCCTGGCCTGCAACGGCACCGGCTACGCCGGCCGGCTCGGCGTCTACGAGATGCTCGAGATGGACGCCGCGCTGGCGCAGACCGCCACCCACGGCGACCCGGCCACCTTCCTGGCCGCGGCGCGCGCGCGCATGCACGGCCGCACGCTCGCGCACCGGGCCGCCGACCTGGTCCGTGCCGGCCAGACCTCGGTCGCCGAGGCGATGCGGCTGACCAGCGAGTTCGACACGGAGTCCTGAGATGGATCGCTTCAACTGGAAGGGGCGCAACGTGCGCGGCGAGCTGATCACCGGCACGCTGAACGCCGGCAGCGAAGCGGCGGTCGCCGACCAGTTGCTGGCCGGCGGCGTGACGCCGGTGACCATCGCACCGAATGCCGACCTCGTGGCACTCGCGCGACCGTCGTGGTGGCAGGCGCTGCGCGGCCAGCCGATCACGTCCGAGGACACGCTGGTGCTGGCCCGCCAGCTGCATTCGCTGCTGCGCGCCGGCGTGCCGCTGCTGCGTGCACTGGCGGGCCTGCAGGCCTCGTCGATCAAGCCGGCGCTGTCGCTGATGCTGGCCGACGTGCGCGCCTCGCTCGACCAGGGCCGCGAGCTGTCGGCCGCGATGGCACGCCACCCACGGGCGTTCTCCGGCTTCTTCGTCGCGATGACGCGGGTCGGCGAAATGACCGGCCGGCTGCCGGAGGTGTTCCAGCGCCTGGCCGAGCACATCGAGTTCGAGACGGACATCCGCGCCCGCATCGGCCAGGCGCTGCGCTACCCGGCGATGGTGATGGTGGCGATGGGCATCGCGCTGGTGGTCATCAACCTCTTCGTGCTGCCGACCTTCGCGTCGGTGTTCGCCGGCTTCAAGACGCAGCTGCCGCTGATGACGCGCGTGCTGCTCGGCTTCTCGGCGTTCACGCTCGCGTGGTGGCCGGCGCTGCTGGTCGCGGGCTCGGGCGGGTTCGTCGCGCTGCGCAGCTGGCTGGCCACGCCGGACGGCCGCTACCGCTGGGATCGCCTGAAGCTGCGGCTGCCGATCGTCGGGACCATCGTGCTGAAGGCCACGCTGGCCCGTTTCGCACGCAGCTTCGCGCTCGCGTCGCGCAGCGGCATTCCACTGAGCCAGGCGATGACGGTGGTCGCGCAGACGGTGGACAACGCCTGGATCGCCAGCCGCATCGAGCAGATGCGCGACGGCGTCGAGCGCGGCGGCACGCTGTCGCGCTGCGCGGCGGCCAGCGGCATCTTCACGCCGGTGGTGCTGCAGATGATCGCGGTCGGCGAAGAAACCGGCGAGCTCGACACGCTGCTGGTCGAGGTGGCCGGCATGTACGAGCGCGAGACCGCCTACGGCATCAAGAACCTGGCCGGCGCGATCGAGCCGCTGCTGCTGCTGGTGATCGCCGGCCTGGTGCTGGTGCTGGCCCTCGGCGTCTTCCTGCCGCTGTGGAACCTCGGCCAGGCCGCCCTCGGCAAGCCCGGTTGATCTGTACCCCTCCAGCAGCACCACCCCTCTCCGATAAGTCCGGCATGAGCACCCTGACCTTCCGCCCCACCCGCGAGACCGGCCTGTCGCTGATCGAGCTGGTCGTGTTCATGGTGGTGCTCAGCGCCGCGCTGGCCGGCGTGCTGCGGGTGTTCATCCAGGCCGGTGCGCACAGCGCCGACCCGCTGCAACGGCGCCAGGCGCTGGCGATCGCCGAATCGCTGCTCGAGGAGATCGAGCTGATGCCGTACACCTGGTGCGACCCGGACGACGCCAACGCAGCCGCGACCGTGGTCAGCACGGCCGGTTGTGCAAGCCTCCCCGAAGCGATGGGACCGGAGACGGGCGAGACCCGCTTCGCATCGCCGCAGTTCGACAACGTCAACGACTACAACGGCTACGCGATGAACGGCATCGTCGACATCACGAACACGCCGGTCGCGGCGCTGTCGGGCTATTCGGTCGCGGTGACGGTGGCGGCAGCGGCGCTCGGCAACAGCTTCTACCCGCTGACGGCCGCCAACAACGTGGTGCTGAAGATCACCGTCACCGTCACCAGCCCCGACGGCAACAGCCTCGCCCTCGACGGCTACAGGAGCTTCCATGCACCGTCACCGGCCCTGTGACGCGGCCGCCCGCAGCCGCGGCTTCACGCTGTTCGAGGCGGTGATCGTGATCGCGATCACCGGCGTGCTGGCCGGCATCGTCGCGAACTTCATCGTGCTGCCGGTGCGGCTCTACCTGTCGACCGTCGCGCGCGCCGGCCTGGTGGAGGCGGCCGATACCGCGCTGCGCCGCATCGCGCGCGACCTGCGCGCCGCGCTGCCGAACAGCGTGCGGGTCAACGCCTCGGGGCTGGCGGTCGAGCTGATCCCGACCACCGGCATCGCCCGCTACCGCACCGAAGGCAGCGACGCCCTCGTGTTCGGCAGCATCGACACCTCGTTCGACCTGATCGGGCCGGCGCTGACGCTGAAGAGCGCGCAGCAGCTGGTCTTCTTCAACCTCGGCAGCGGCATCACCGGCTCGGACGCCTACGCACCGAACGGCACGGCCACCGAGCAGGCGGACTCGAACCGCCGCACCGCGACCAATGCCGCCGGGCCGGCCACGGCGATCACGATGAGTTCGCTGGCGGGCCTGCCGCTGATGGACTTCGCGTCGCCGTACCGCGTGTTCGCGGTCGACACCCCCGTGACCTACCGCTGCGACCTGGGTGCCGGAACCGTGACGCGCTACAGCGGCTACGGCTTCCAGGCCAGCCAGCCGGACCCGCCCACCGGGGGCGCGTCGAGCGTGCTGGCCACCGGCGTCACCGCCTGCCGCTTTGCCTACGACAGCGCGGTCGTCGCGATGAGCGCCGGACTGGTGAGCTTGCAGCTCACGCTCGCCACCACCAGCACCTCCGGCACCGAAAGCATCACGCTGCACCATGAAGCCCATGTCGACAACGCGCCCTGAACGCGGCGCGGGCCGCCGCACGACGCACACCGGCTTCACGATGGTGTCGGTCGTGTTCATCCTGGTCGTGCTGGCCGCGCTCGGCGCGGCACTGGCCTCGGTGAGCCGGCAGCAGCACCTGGCCGGCGCGGCCGAGCTGCAGTCGGCGCGGGCCTACCAGGCGGCGCGGGCCGGGCTGGAGTGGTGGGCGTACTGGCAGCGCAAGGTCGGCGGTGCGACGGGCGCCTGCATGGCCACCAACAGCATCGTGCCCGGCGGCAACCTGGCGGGCTTCACCGTGACGCTGACCTGTTCGCGCACGCCGGGCACGGCCCCGGACACGGCCAGCGACGGCGCCACCGCGCTGACCTTCTGGACCGTGGTCGCCAACGCCTGCAACGCGCCGACCAACGGCATCTGCCCGGCCACCGACGCCGTCGGCGAGACCTATGTCGAGCGGCAACTCACCTGGACGCTCGTGCGATGAAGCTCCCGCTGCGCCTGTTGCTCCTTCTGGCGGTGGCCTGCACGGCATGGCCCTCGCATGCCGCTGACACCACCAAGCCCTGGATCACATCGGCATCCACCACCCGCTGCGGCAGCGTCGAAGCCGACGTGCTGTTTTCCGAACAGGTCACCGACGCCAGCGCACAGGCGGCAGCCAACTACGCGTTGAGCGGTGGAGCGACCATCCAATCGGCGACGCTGCTGGCCGACAAGCGCACGGTGCACCTGACGTTGTCGTCCCCACCCGTCGGCAGCCAGGCCCTGACCGTCAACAACGTGGCCGACCTGGCCGGCAACACCATTGCGGCCAACGCGCAGGTGAGCGTGCCTTTCCGGGCGGCACCACTCGCCGGACTCGTCGGAACCTACTACGACCAGAACGGCACGGCCGCTGCCTACTTCACCGGCAAGACGCTCACCCGCCTCGACAGCACGATCGATTTCGACTGGTCCAGCGGCTCTCCGGACAGCAGCATCCCGGCAGATCAGTTCTCGGTCCGCTGGACCGGCCTGATCCTGGTGCCCACCTCCGGCACCTACGATTTCGAGCTCGTCGCCGACAACGGCGTGCGGCTGTACGTGAACGATGCCGAGATCATTTCCCACTGGTTGACCGTCAGCAACACCTACTACGCCACCGTCACCGGCCTTGCGGCAGGCAACTACATCCCCTTGACACTGGAGTTCTACGAGGAGAGCGGCATCGCCGTGAGCAAGCTGCGCTGGAAACCTCCCGGATCGTCCAGCTACGTCACGGTCCCCGCCAGCAACCTGTTCCACTGCCAGAACGAAGCGCTCTCGCTCAACCACTTCAACATCAGCGCCAGCGGCAGCCAGTCCACCTGCGCGCCGGCCAGCGTGTCGATCACCGCGATCGACAACACCGGCAACACCTACGTCGACTACGCCGGCAGCATCACGCTCGGCACCTCGACCGGACGCGGCGACTGGAGCGCCGGCAGCTCGCCGGCGCCCGTCGGCACGCTCGACAACGGCAGCGCGAACGACGGCGCGGCGAGCTACGCCTTCAATGCCAGCGACGCCGGCATCGTCAAGCTCAAGCTTGCCGAAACGCTGGCCCAGGACGTCGTCGTCACCGTGACCAACGCCCTGGTTTCCGGCGCGTCGGCGTCGAACACGCTGGCCTTTCGCGACAACGCCTTCACCTTCGCCGAAGACGCCTCCAACAAGATCAGCGGCAGCGATGTCGCGGTCGCGGGCCGTCCGCACGACTACACCGCCTCGCTGATCCGCAAGGACCCGAGCACCGGCAGTTGCGGTGTCGCGACCGACTACACCGGCAGCCGCGCGCTGAAGATGTGGCGCACCGACAGCAACGGCACCTGGACGGCCCCGACCGTGTCCGCGACAAGCATCCCCTCGTCGCAACCCGCGTCGAACAACCTGACGCTGAGCTTCACGTCCGGCGTGGCGAGTTTCATGCTCGACACCACCGACATCGGCCGCTACGGCCTCAACCTGCAGGACGACACCCCGAGCCAGACGAGCTCGACCGTCAGCGGCAGCAGCAACACCCTGACGGTGCGACCGTTCGCGATCGTCGTGCAGGGATTGACGCAGGGCAGCAATGGCAACCCGGGTGGATCGAGCAGCACCGACGGCATGTTCGCCAAGGCCGGTGTCAACTTCCAGGCCACGGTGGGCGCCTATCGATGGACCGCCGCGATGAAGAGCAACGGCACCGACGCCAACGACGACGGCCTGCCGGACAGCAGCGCCACGCTCGCGAACACCACCGCCGGTCTTCTCGCGCCGTCGTTCTCCAGCACGGTCACGCTGTCGACCGTGAGCGGCAGCCAGACGCCCGCGGGCGGAACACTGGGCACCTTGAGCGGCGGCAGCATCACCGGCTTCAGTGGCGGCAGCGCGACGGCGACGATGCAGTACGCCGAAGTGGGAAGCTTCCTGTTCGCGACGACCAGCGTGGTAAGCAACTTCATCGGCAGCGGCCTGTCGCTGACTCCCACGGTGTTCAACGCCTCCGGCGCCCAGTCGGCGCGCGTCGGGCGCTTCACGCCCGCCGGTTTCACCGTCGGCACGGTTTCGCTGACGAACCGGTCCGACATCACCTGCGCCTCCAGCAAGAACTTCACCTACCTCGGCCAGAATTTCCAGCTGAAGTTCACGCTGACCGCGGTCAACGGCGCCGGGGTGAGGACCAAGAACTACACCGGCCTCTTTGCCATGCTGGACGTGACGTCGGCCACCGCATGGCAACTCGGCGGCGTCGACGGCAGCACCCGCTTCCTGACCTCCGGCAGTTCGCCTCGCCTGGCGCTCGGGACCGCCAGCGGCGCCTGGGGCACCGGATCGTCGGGCGGCACCGCGTCGAACGTGACCCTGGTGGCGGCAGCGCAGCGCGGCGCCACCCCTGACGGGCCGTTCACCGCAAGCTTCGGCATTGCGCCGGTCGACAGCGACGGCGTCGCGATGAGCAGCTACAACCTCGACACCGACACCGTCAGCGGCTACGACCGCACGCTGCTGACCACCGTGCCCTTGCGGTACGGCAGGCTGAAGCTGTCCAACGCCGTCGGCTCGCAGGGCCGCGTGCTGAACATGCCGCTGACGGCGCAGTACTGGATGGACGGCAGCTTCCAGACCAACACGTCGGACCACTGCACCTCGGTGCCGCCGGCGAGCGTGAGCTTCGGCAACCATCGCAAGACGCTGACCGCGGCCGACACGACGCTGACCAACAGCAGCATCCTGGTCGCCAACGGCGTCACCACGCTGTTGCTGGCCGCGCCGTCCGGCAACCACAGCGGCACGGTCGACGTCGCACTCAGCCTCGACACCGTCGCCGACAACGCCTGCCTGCAGCCATGGACCCCCGGCAAGGCGGCGACGGCAGGCGCCGGCCTCGCTTTCCTGCGGGGCGGCTGGTGCGGCAGCGGCTACGACAAGGACCCTGCCGCACGCGCCGCCTTCGGCGTGTTCCACGGCACCGACCGGCTGGTCGACCAACGCGAGAACTACTGACATGCTCTGGACCTGGCGCAAGCCCGCCCCCACCGACTCGATGGCGCTCGCCTTCGAAGGCTCGCAGCTCGTCTTCGCCCACCTGGCCGACGGCGACGGCGCCGCCATGCCGCGGCGCGTGCTGCGTTGCGGCACGCTGCCGTTCGACGCCGAGCGGCCGCAGGACCTGGGCCGGCAGCTGCGCGCGCTCGGGCTGCCGATGCGTTCGATCGTCGCGCTGCTGCCGCTCGACCAGTGCCCACTGCTGCAGATCGAGGCTCCCGCGGTGCCGCCCGAGGAACTGAAATCGGCCGCGCGCTGGCGCATCAAGGACCTGGTCGACGGCCACGTCGACGACCTGACGCTGGACGTGATGCTGGTCGGCGATGGTCGGCCGCGTGCGCAGAAGCAGGCCTTCGTCGCCGCCGCGCCGACCCGCGTCATCGAGCGCATCGCGACCGTCTGCGAGTCGGCCGGGCTGCAACTCGGCGCGATCGACATCCGCGAAACAGCGCAGCGCAACCTGCAGCATGCGGTCGCCCGGGCCGCCGGCCGCACCGATCGCGCGCAGGCGCTGCTGATGAAGCACGGCGACCAGTGCCTGCTGACCATCAGCGCCGAAGGCGAGCTGTTCGTCGCACGCCGCTTCGACTGGAACGGGGCGATGGCGACGGCGCTGCCGGGCGCGCTCCAGCGGCTGTCGCAGCCCATCCCGCTGGACGGCGGCCCGGGCGGCGACACCGACCTGCCCGACTTCATCGACTACGGTGCCGAGTCGGCATTCGACGCCGCTGCCGCCGACATGCCGCGCATCGTGCTCGACCTGCAGCGCTCGCTCGACCTGTGGGAGCGCTCGTGGCCCGAGCTGCCGCTGGCCACGCTCAGCGTCGACGTCGGCGAGCAAACGGCTGCGCTGGTCGGGCTG
>Ga0065165_1002675_pt1 | contig 14377 bp, 12 predicted proteins | sample AraplaMF_Cvi_mMF_FD_63813 | JGI IMG/M metagenome (GOLD analysis project Ga0065165, IMG submission 63813) | Arabidopsis root microbial communities from the University of North Carolina, USA - plate scrape MF_Cvi_mMF (version 2) (version 3) | ecosystem: Host-associated > Plants > Roots >...
GAATGCTCGACATGGGCCTGCTCTGTGTTTCGCCAACGGGCCCGTCGATGTCGACGGGCGTGCGTGGCAGTGTAGGAGCTTGTTTCAGGATGTGACAGGGGCAAACGTCGCGAAAAGCCCGACCGCCCGCCGCCAACTTCGGGGCTTGACGCGCGGCCCGGGCTTTGCCATGGGGCCGACGGGGTGCTTGGTCGCGCCGATAGAATCGCCCACCCCTCACTTTGCGTCCGCCTCATGGCCCCGTCGCGCGCTGAAGCTGTTTCTTCCCTGCCGGTCGTGATCGTCGGCGCGGGCCTCGCGGGGTTGACCGTCGCGCTGCACATCGCGCAGAGCCGGCCGGTCGTGGTGCTCGCCAAGCGCAACCTCGACGAGGCCGCGACCGCCTGGGCCCAGGGCGGCATCGTCGGCGTGCTCGGCACCGACGACAGCATCGAGTCGCACGTGCGCGACACGCAGGACGCCGGCGCCGGGTTGGTCGACGAGCACACCGCGCGCTTCATCGCGCAGCACAGCGCGAAGGCGATCGAATGGCTGGTCGAGCGCGGCGTGCCGTTCTCGCCCGACCCGGAAGGCCCGCTCGGCCTGCACCTGACGCGCGAAGGCGGCCATGCGGTGCGCCGCATCGCGCATGCCGCCGACGCGACCGGCAAGGCCATCCACGACGTGCTGCTCGACGAGGTGAAGCGCCACCCGAACATCCGCCTGCTGGAGCGCTGGATGGCGGTCGACCTGATCACCTCGCGCCACCTGAAGCGCGACGAGCTGCCGCGCTGCTACGGCATCTACGCGCTCGACATCGACAACCAGCGCGTCGAGACGCTGGCGGCGTCGGCGGTCGTGATGGCCACCGGCGGCGCCGGCAAGGTGTACCGCTACACGACCAACCCCGACACCTCCACCGGCGACGGCATCGCGATGGCGTGGCGGGCCGGCTGCCGCGTCGGCAACATGGAGTTCATCCAGTTCCACCCGACCTGCCTGTATCACCCGCAGGAGCGCAGCTTCCTGATCACCGAGGCGCTGCGCGGCGAGGGCGGCCACCTGCTGCTGCCCGACGGCACCCGCTTCATGCAGGCGCACGACCCGCGCGGCGAGCTGGCACCGCGCGACATCGTGGCCCGCGCGATCGACTTCGAGATGAAGAAGCACGGGGTCGACTACGTGCTGCTGGACGCGACCCACCTGGGCGCCGAGTTCCTGAAGGAGCACTTCCCGACCATCTATGCCCGCTGCCTGAAGCTCGGCATCGACATCACGACCCAGCCGATCCCGGTGGTGCCGGCGGCGCACTACACCTGCGGCGGCGTCGTCAGCGACCTGCACGGGCGCAGCGACCTGCCGGGGCTGTATGCGGTCGGCGAAACGACCTACACCGGCCTGCACGGCGCGAACCGGCTGGCCAGCAATTCGCTGCTGGAATGCGTGGTGCTCGGCAGGACCTGCGCCGACCACATCCTGGAGCACGCGCCGAGCGAGCAGCCGGGGCTGCCGGCGTGGGACGAGAGCCAGGTCGAGAACGCCGACGAGCAGGTGGTGATCGCGCACAACTGGGACGAGCTGCGCCTGCTGATGTGGAACTACGTCGGCATCGTGCGCACCACCAAGCGGCTGGAGCGGGCGCTGCACCGCATCGACCTGCTGCGCAGCGAGATCGACGACTACTACGCGAACTTCCGCGTCACCCGCGACCTGCTGGAGTTGCGCAACCTGGTCGATTGCGCCGAGCTGATCGTGCGCTCGGCGCTGATGCGGCACGAAAGCCGCGGGCTGCATTTCAGCCGCGATTTCCCGCGCACGCTGCCCGTGAGTTTTCCGTCGATCCTGGTCAGGCCGGCCACCACCCGAAACTAGCCCGGGCCGAGCGCCGGGCCGCCCCAAGCCGGCCCGGATCCCCACGGGGGATCGGTCGATGTACCCATCGACCGAGGGGCCGTCAGTTCCGGGCCTTCATCGCGGTGCGTGCCAGCACGAACTGGAACGCGAAATCGACCGCTTCGGTAATCGCCACCTCGATCGCGTGGCGCTCCTTCTCGCTCAGGTAGAACGAGAAATCGACCGCGTGCCGGATGTAGCGCGGCGGCAGCCGGTTCAGCGCGACGCAGGCGATGTCGGCGAGCAGCTCGCTGCCGCTCAGGTGCGGATGCTGGGTGGCGGCCGCGGCCACGGCCTCGAAGACGGCGCGCTCGTGGTAGTTGAAGATGGTGTCGAAGTCTGCGCTCATGGGGTCCGCCGTTCGGTCAGGATGTCCCGTCGACTGTAGTCAGTGCGGGGCGCGCCGGCCATCCCGAGAGTGCGGCAAAAGTCCGCGCCGAAGCGGACTCTCACCCGCGTCCGCGTCCGCGACCGCGTTCGCATTCGCGCGTCAGATCCGTTCCAGCACCCGCATCGAGTAGTCGGTGGCCCGCACGTCCTTCGTCAGCCGGCCGATCGAGATGCGGTCGACGCCGGTCTCGGCGATGCGCCGCACTTCGTCGAGCTGCACGTTGCCCGACACCTCGAGCAACGCGCGCCCGGCCGTCACCGACACCGCCTCGCGCATCAGCGCTTCGTCGAAGTTGTCGAGCAGCACGCTGACCGCGCCGGCGTCCAGCGCCTCGCGCAGTTGCGCGATGTCCTCGACCTCGATCTGGATGTCGACGCCGGCCTTCAGCGCCTGTGCATTGCGCAGCGCTGCCGCCACGCCGCCGGCCGCGGCGATGTGGTTCTCCTTGATCAGGATGCCGTGCCACAGCGCGAGCCGCTGGTTCTGGCCGCCGCCGATGCGCACCGCGTACTTCTGCGCGAGCCGCAGCCCGGGCAGCGTCTTGCGGGTGTCGAGGATCGCGCAGCCGCGCGGGTTCGGCGACGCGCCGGCGATCGCGTCGACATGGCGGCGCGTGACCGTGGCGGTGCCCGACAGCAGCTGCAGGAAGTTCAGCGCCGGCCGCTCGGCCGACAGCAGCGCGCGGGCGTCGGCCTCGATGTGGCAGGCCAGCGTGTCCGGCGCCATGCGCGCGCCTTCGTCGACGTGCCAGTCGATCGCGGCCTGCGGGTCGAGCGCACGCACGCAGCCGTCGAACCAGTCGCGGCCGCACAGCACCGCGTCTTCGCGCACCAGCACGCGGGCGCGCACGCGGCGGCCGGCCGGCACGAGCTGCGCGGTCCAGTCGCCGCGGCCGATGTCTTCCTGCAGCGCGTCGTGGATGTTGCGCGCGCGGGCCTGTTCCAGCGTCTCGTCGGTGTCGAAGGAGGTCATGCGGCGCCCACGTTCTTGACCAGGCCGGGCTTCTGCGTGCTCGACGGATGGGCCTTGACGAAATCGAGCATGCGGTCGATGCAGCCCAGCGCCTGGCGGCGCACCGGCTCGTCGACGTGGATCTCGCCGCTGCCTTGCTCCAGGCACGCGACGACGCCCTGCAGCGCGTTCATCGCCATCCACGGGCAGTGCGCGCAGCTCTTGCAGGTGGCGCTGCTGCCGGCGGTCGGCGCTTCGACCAGCACCTTGCCGGGCGCGAGCTGGCGCATGCGGTGCAGGATGCCGTTGTCGGTGGCAACGATGAAGTGCTTCGCGTCCATCTGCAGCACCGCGTTCAGCAGCTGCGAGGTGGAGCCGACCACGTCGGCCTGCTCGACCACCGACTTCGGCGACTCCGGGTGCACCAGCACCTTCGCGCCGGGGTATTCGGCCCTCAGCAGGTCGAGTTCCAGGCCCTTGAACTCGTCGTGCACGATGCAGGCGCCATTCCACATCAGCATGTCGGCGCCGGTCTCTTCCTGGATGTAGCGGCCGAGGTGGCGGTCGGGCGCCCACAGCACCTTCTCGCCGCGGTCCTTCAGGTGGCGCACGATCGCGAGCGCGCAGGAGCTGGTGACCATCCAGTCGGCGCGCGCCTTCACCGCGGCGCTGGTGTTGGCGTAGACGACCACCGTGCGGTCCGGATGGGCGTCGCAGAAGCGGGCGAAGTCGTCGGGCGGGCAGCCCAGGTCGAGCGAGCAGGTCGCGTCGAGGTCGGGCATCAGCACGCGCTTGTCGGGGCTCAGGATCTTCGCGGTCTCGCCCATGAAGCGCACGCCGGCGACCACCAGCGTCTTGCTCGGGTGGTCACGGCCGAAGCGCGCCATCTCGAGCGAATCGGCGACCAGGCCGCCGGTTTCGAGCGCCAGGTCCTGCAGGTCGCCGTCGACGTAGTAGTGGGCGACCAGCACCGCGTCGTGCTGGGCCAGCAATGCCCTTGCGCGGGCCTTGTAATCGGCGCGGCCGGCGGGTGTCAGCGGCTCGGGCACCTTGGCCCAGGCGTGGGCGGTGCAGGTGGCGCCGGCTGCGTCTTGCAGCGGGTAGTCGAAGAGGACGTCTTGGCTCATCCGGCGATGGTATCGGAGAGGATGACGACCCCTCGCCCGGTGGGTACACCGGGCGGCCCCTCCCGAGGGAACGCGGGCCGGCGAGGTCCACGGCGTGGGCCTCTTCGTTGCGCATGGCGGCCCGGCGCTCGGCCCGGCGCGCTTGCGGGTCCTACGACAGGCTCTGCTCGGCCTCCATCAGCTTGTAGCGCGCCAGCGCCAGGTTGCTGCGCTGCTTGTCGAGCAGCGCGAACAGGAACAGCCCGGCGTGCCGCGACAGCGAGCGGATCAGGTGGTGGCGCGTCGGCGTGCTGGTCATGATCTCGTGCACCGCATCGGACAACCCCATGTCGCGCGCGTGGCGGTCGTGCACGCGCAGCACCTGGGTGCAGGCGGCGGCGGCCAGTTCGATGTCGACCGGGTGCTCGTCGCGCACCTTGTGCGTGACGACCAGGCCGGTCGCGGTGTCGACGACGGCGCAGCCCATCAGGCCGTCGACGAGCAGCATCGCGTCGAGCGCATGCGCCGCGCGCTGCGGGTCGAGCAGCGGGCGCACCGGCGCCTTCAGCACCGCGTTGCTGCGGGTCGCCTCGCTCGTTTCGGCCGCCGCGGCGGCCGCGTCGAGGTCGGCCACCTTGATCGGGAAGCCGTCCGGCCCCTGCACCGATGCCAGCGCGGCCACCGGCGGCGGGCCCCAGACCGGCTCGGTCTTCACGCGGTTCCACTGGCCCAGCAGCGCGTTCCACACCGCCGACGCGCTCGACAGCGATTCGTTGAGCACCTGCACCTTCAGCCGCTGCGGCCACTGGATCATGCCGATCTTGTTGGCGATCCAGACGCCGTTCGGCGGCAGCATGAAGAGCAGCGTCGGGCAGCGCCAGCCGGGCTGGTTGACCGCGCTGTACAGCGTGTTGAGCATGCCGTCGACCGCATGCGGCTGCATCGCGCCGACGATCACCGCGGTCATGTGGCTGCGCTCCATCAGCGCGATCGGGATCGCCGCGTTGTCGGGGCCGGGCGCGCGCACGTCGGCGTGGTAGATGCGCAGCAGGCCTTCGTCGCGCCGCTCCAGCGTCGTGCGCTCGATCATCGCCAGCGTGCGCAGCGTGGTGTGTTCGCGCAGGTGCAGCCGCTCGATCGGCCGGCCGCTCGCGTCCGACAGCGCCTTCACGACCGCGCTCGCCCAGACGCCGGTCGGGTCGTGCAGCGCGATGTGGCGGGAGGCGGTCTCCAGGTCGGCGCGGGTGGCCGCGAAGTGCTCGCGGATCGCCTGGGCCGACGAGCCGGTGACGACCAGGTCGCGCAGGTGGCGGTCGACCATCTGCCCCTGGTCGTTCACCTCGGTCGCGATGCTCTCCATGATCGACGTGGCGGCGAAGCCGGGGGGCCGGGGCTCGCCGCCGTCGGAGGCCACCACCTGGCCGGGCAGGACGGGTTCGTCCCGGCCGTTGCCCTTGAGGTCTCGCAGGTCTCCGAACAGCGATGACAACATGGGTGCTCCCGGCAGTTGAGTGCCGTGCAGTCTAGGGGGAGGCGCCTTCGCAGCCATCCCCACATTGACTACCCCTTCCGGGGGCAGGTGATTGACAGTCCCTCGATCGATGGGTACATCGACCGATTCCCCGAGGGGATGCGGGCCGGCAAGGTCCACGAAGTGGGCCTCTTCGTGGCCCGTGGCGGCCCGGCGCTCGTCCCGCCGCGCTAGGTGAAGAAGCGGCTCGGCGGCGCGCCGACCGAGCGGCGCACCATCGCGCTGAACGCACTCGGGCTCGCATAGCCGAGCTCGGCGGCGATCACGCCCATCGGCTGCTTGCGCGCCGCCATCGACAAGGCCTTGGCCAGCAGCACCTGCTGGCGCCACTGCACGAAGGTGGTGCCCAACTGCTGGCGGAACAGCCGCGCGACGGTGCGCGGGCTGGCGCCGGTGTCGCGCGCCCAGCCGTCGAGCGTGGCATGGCGTGTCGGATCGTCGAGCACCGCCTCGCACAGCGTGCGCAGCCGCTTGTCGGCCGGCAGGTCGACACCCAGCCGCACCGGGCGGGCGCGGCGCAGTTCGTCCAGCACCAGCGCGCTGATCCGCTGCTCGCGCCGCAGCGCGTCGGGCCCCAGCGGCGGGCCGCCGCCGTCGGGCTGCACGTTCATTTCGAGCACCAGCGCGCGCAGCAGCTCCGAGACTTCCAGCACCCGGCATTGCCGCCACGGCGCCTGTTCGGCCGGCGCGACGCCGGGGCCGCTGCGCCCGCGCGGCTGCAGCAGGTACAGCGTGCGCAGGTCGGCATCCTCGACGACGCTGACGGCATGCTCCATGCCGGCCGGGATCCACAGCGCGCGCGACGGCGGCACGAGGTAGGTGCCGTGCTCCATCGTCAGCCGCACGACGCCGGTCGACGACAGCGCGACCTGTGCCCACGGGTGGTCGTGCGGCACGACCCGGGTGTCGGTGCTCAGGTGGTGCTTCTTCGCGCGCAGCGGGCGCTGCGGCGTCGGCGTGTAGAGGTGCGGCGTCAGCGGACCGATCGGCGGCGTGGGGGTGGACATGGCGGAGCGGGGCGGGGCGGCCCGGGTTGGCAGGATCTCGACAGGGATTGACAGGCTATCGTAATCCGGCCGCGCCGCGCCTGCCTACCATCGGGGCTCCTCCTCATCGGCTCCACCTGCATGAACACCCTGGCCGCCCCGGCACCCGCCTTGCGCAAGGACGCCACCGTCATCGGCCTCGTCGGCCTGGCGCACAGCATCAGTCACTTCAGCCAGTTGCTGCTGGCGCCGCTGTTCCCGTGGCTGAAGGACGCCTTCGACGTCGGCTATGCCGAGCTGGGCTTGCTGATGTCGATCTTCTTCGTCGTCTCGTGCATCACGCAGGCGCTGTCGGGCTTCATCGTCGACCGCTTCGGGCCGCGGCCGATCCTGTTCGCCGGGCTGGCGCTGCTGGGACTGGCGGCCTTCGGCTTCTCGATCAGCACCGGCTGGTGGATGCTGGCGATGTTCTCGGTGCTGGCCGGCATCGGCAACGGCGTGTTCCACCCGGTCGACTTCACGCTGCTGAACCGCAAGGTGCACCCGTCGCGGCTCGGCCATGCGTTCAGCGTGCACGGCATCACCGGCAGCCTGGGCTGGGCGCTGGCACCGGCGATGCTGGTGCCGCTGACGCTGGCGTACTCGTGGCGCGTCGCGCTGGCCTGTGCCGGCGTGCTGGCGTTCACCGTGCTGGTGGTGCTGTGGTTCAACCGCGAGAAGCTGGCGCTCGACGCGGTGGCGCCCGCGAAGGCCGCGGCGGCCCAGCCGGTGGGCGGCAGCCTCGATTTCCTGCAGATCCCGGCGGTCTGGATGTGCTTCGCGTTCTTCTTTTTCTATGCGATGGCGCTGAGCGGCGTGCAGGCCTTCGCGCCCGAGGCGGCGCGGCTGCTGCACGAGGTGCCGGCGCAGCTGGCGGCGATCTGCCTGACGGTCTACATGGTGTGCAGTGCCGGCGGCATGGTGGTCGGCGGTTTCCTGGTGACCGACCCGGCGCGTTGCGAGCGCATCGTCGGTGCCGGCTTCGGCGTGGCGGCGGCGATCGCGCTGGTGCTGGGCTTCGCGACGATCCCGGCGCTGGCGGTGCCGGTGCTGTTCGGTGCGATGGGCTTCGCGGCCGGCATCGCCGGGCCGTCGCGCGACCTGATCGTCAAGCGCTCGGCGCCCGACAACGCGACCGGCCGCGTCTACGGCGTCGTCTACTCGGGGCTGGACATCGGCCAGGCGATCGCGCCGCTGCTGTTCGGTACGCTGATGGACCTGCACCGCCCGGCGCAGGTGTGGCTCGGCATCGCGGTGGTGCAGGGCGTGCTGATCGCCAGTGCGTTCAACGTGCGGCGGGTGCGCCGGACGATGCTGGTGGCGGCCTGAGCTCATTCGACAGCAGCTGCGAGTGCGCGAGGAAGGCCTGCGCGTCCTGGGATGCCAGGTCGTCCGCCAGCTGTGCCACCTTCGCCTCCAGCTGGGCCAGGGTCTGCGCGAAGGTGTCCAGCGCCGTCCTGCCGTTCGACAGCGTGCGCGTGCGCGCATACGATGGCGGGATCGACAGGTAGGCGTTCAGCGCCTCGGGCAGGTGGGTGATCGCGATGCGTCTTGCGTCGAAGCCGTCGTCGAGCGAGAGGTGGCCGCGTGAGCGTTCCCACTGCCGGCGCAGCGCGTCCAGCGCCTTGCACAGCTCCAGCACGCGCGCCTGCAGGCTGGCGGGCAGGCGGTCATCGGGGTTGTACTGGGTCAGCCCGCGCACACCTTGCAGCGCACGCTCCATCGCCTCGCGCGCGTCGCCGTCGTCGCTGAACTGCAAGGCCTCCCAGCCGGGGCGCGACAGCGTCGGGAAGCCCAGCCACAGCCCGCCGACCACGAAACCGGCTGCATAGCCGAGCAGGGCAAGCGGCAACGAGGCGCTGCCAAGCAGGCCCAGCCCCTTCAGCACCAGCGCGATGCTCGCCAGCGCGAGGCCGATCCAGTTCGGCCATGAGACGAGCACGCCCACCAGGCGGTTGCCGAATCCCTCATTGCCGGCTTCACTGGTACGCACGGATGTCCTTGAACACGCTGTACAGCGGCGTCTTGCGCGCATCGAACAGGCGGCCGCCGGTCACCTTCACCAGTTCGCGCAGCTGCCGCTCGTTGGCGTCGCCGAACAGCACCATGAAGACCGGGATCGAACGAGCGTCTTCGGGCAACTGGTCGTAGTCGCGTTTGAACTCGTCGAAGCTGCGTCCCTTGTTGCTCTCGCCGTCGGTGAACGCCACCACCGAGTACTGGTAGCCGGGGTTCTTCTGCTTCTCGTCGGCCATGTTCTTCAGCGACTTCAGCACCGCGTCGAACAGCGCCGTGCCGCCGCGCATGTTCAGGCCGGCCGCGAACGCCCGCACCTGCGCCAGCGCCTTCTGCTTGGCCGCGCTGTCCTCGAGCACCTGCACGCCGCGGGCCGAGGCGGTACCGGCCGGGATCTCGAAGCGCTGCAGGTCGTAAGGGTTGTCCGAGAACGGCTGCATCCACAGCCGCTCGCGGTTCGTCAGCCGCGCGATGCGGCCGGTCAACGAGCGGTCGACGCCGGCGATGTAGTCGAGCGCCTGGATCAGCTGCTGCTGGCGGCCGTCGCGCTCCATGCTGCCACTGGTGTCCAGCACGAAGGTCGACGCGATCGGCCGGCGGAACTCGTTCAGGTAGGCGTCGATCAGGCCATCGGCCAGCGCGCGGTCGGGCGAGAACGGCAGCTCGATGCGCATCGCGTCGCGCGGCAGGATGTCGGCCACCTTCTCGGCCACCTCCGGCACCACCGGCCGGCGCAGCGTCTGGCGCGCGAGCCAGGTCTGCGCCGTCTCGCCCTTCAGGTAGGCGACCACCTTCAGGTAGTCGTCGCGCCTGGCGTCGTTCAGCAGCAGCAGCGGGTAGTCGGCCGTGCTCACGCCTTCGTGCGGGTAGACGAGCACCAGCTTCTCGCGCAGCTTGCCCGACTGGTTCAGGCCCAGCAGCCAGCTCTCGTAGTTGATGAACGCGTTCACATCGACGCCTTGGCGCTCGATGAACTTCTCGGACAGGTAGGTCGAGTTGTCGCCCGGCAGCCGGTAGCCCTTCAGGAACGCCGCGATGGCCGAGCGGTCGACGTCGGCCGCGACCAGCCCGTCGGCCTTCTGGCTGGCGCTCGCCACGACGCCCAGCAAGGCCATGAAGCCCTGGTTCGACGTGGCGGGGTTCGACAGCGCGTAGCTGAGCTTTCCCGCCTTGGCCGCGGCGGCGATGTCTTTCCACGTCACCTTGGCGGCGCGGTCCGGCCGGTCCCAGCCCAGCTCGCGGGCGGTCGATTCGCTGAGGCCGAGCGCGATCGGCGACAGCATGATCTTCTCCTGCAGCTTGACGCGCGACTGCCCCTGCGCATCGGACAGCAGGTACTTGGCATTCGCGAACCAGGCGAGGTCGGCACCCGATTGGCCGTTCAATACCGCCTCGGTGCTTTCCATCGTGCCGCCGAAGCGGAACTGCAGGTTCACGCCGGTGGCCTTCAGCACCATCTGCTGCAGCGGCTCGATGTCGCGCAGGTCGGTGGTGGCCAGCACCTGCAGCGCGTGCGCCGCGGGTGCCGCGGGCGGCGGCGGTGGGGGCGTGGCCGCTTTGTCGACCGCGGGCCGGTCGCAGCCGGCCAGCGCCATGCACACCAGCGCCAGGAGCGAAACACGCAACGCAAGCTTCATTGCCCCATCTCCTTGGTCACCACGTCGATCATCTCCGCCATCAGTTCGAACGACGGTGGATCGACCACCTGCGTGAGCCGGGTCTCGACGGCCAGGCCGGTCGGCTGAACGGCCTTCGCGAATCGCTCGGCATCCGCGATGCGGAAGCCGTGCTGCAGCGCGATGCCCTGCAACTCGGCATCGTTCGACAGCAGCGCACCGAGCGTCTTGGCGCGTTCGCTGGTGGCGACGAACACCAGCTTGTTGGTGATGGTGGGCTGCGGGTACAGCAGCACCATGCCGCCGCCGATGCCACCCTTGGCGAGCGCATGGCCGACGATCTGGTTCTCGTAGATCCACGCGAGCGGCGTCTTGCCGATGCCCTGCGACACGTAGTCCTCGAAATTGCCGTTGACGTAGTTCTCCTGGTAGCCCTGGCGCTTGAAGAGCTCGGCCAGCCGCAGCGCCGTGCGGCGCGCGGTGTCGCGGTCGCTGACGGTCTCGCCGTTCACGGCATTGCTGGCCAGCGCGAGGAACATCGCTGCCGAGTTGCTGCGCCGCACGTCGGTGGTCGACACCAGCACGCTGCGGCTCACGTCGTAGGCCGCGGAGTGCTTCAGGTCCTTCCAGCGCTTGCGTGCCAGCATGAGCTGCGTCAGCTTGTCCATGTCGACGCCGTACACCTGCGGCTGCAGCGGGCGGGCGATGCCGTTGTCGACCAGGATCTTCGCGATCGGCTCCCAGGACGCGATGACCAGCGGTGTGTGGAACGGCGAGTACGACGCGGTCGGGATGCCGGCCTTGCGGCCTGCCTCGGTGACCTGGGTCGCCGCCACCACCCCCGAGGGGAAGAAGAAATCGGGGGTGGCGCCGGGCAGCACCCGCGCGGCCATGTCGCGGCTGCCGATGCGGGTGACCTGCACCGGCAAGCGGTGCGCGGCCAGCACCTGCACGACGCGCGGGTTCTTGAAGAAGTCCTCGACGTCGACCGCGATCAGGCCGCTCAGCTCGGTCGCGGCGACCGTCTCGGCAGCGGCCTGCTGCGCCGGGTGGCCGCGCAGCGAGAACCAGAGGGCGCCGCCAAAGCCTCCCAGCAGTGCGAGCGTGACCAAGAGCCTGGCCGTTTTGTTCATGAAGACGCAACCGTCAGTGCAGACGGCGCGAGTCTAGGGCACGCGACCGGGCTTTCAGTCCCGGGTCTCAGACGGCGCTGCGGTGCCGCGCGATGCAGGTGTCCAGCACCTCCCCGCCCGGGCGCTTCCACCAGTCCTCGCTGGAGAAGATCTCCACCTCGCTGTAGCCCGCGTAGCCGGCGGCTTCGACCCAGCCGCGGATGCGCGGAATGTCGATCACGCCGTCGCCCATCATCGCGCGGTCGTTCAGCAGGTCGCGCGTGGGCACGCGCCAGTCGCACACATGGAAGGCCAGCAGCCGCTCGCGGCCGGCGCGTTCGATCTGCGATTGAAGCTTCGGATCCCACCACACGTGGTACACGTCGAGCGCCACGCCGAGCGCGCCGCTGCGGCCGGGGTCGAGCGCATCGCACAGGTCCAGCGCCTGCTCCAGCGTGTTGACGCAGGCGCGGTCGGCCGCATACATCGGGTGCAGCGGCTCGATCGCGAGCGGCATGCCGGCACGGCGCGAATGCTCGAGCGTCGCCGCGATGCCGTCGTGCACCTCGGCCCGCGCCACGCCCAGGTCCTTGTGCGCCGCCTGCCCCGACAGCGCACCCGGCAGTCCGCCCACCACCAGCACCAGGCAGCGCGCGTCCAGCGCACGCGCCTCGTCGACGGCGCGGCGGTTGTCGTCGAGCGCGCGCTGCCGGCCGGCCGCATCGGCCGCCGGAAACATGCCGCCGCGGCAGTAGCCCGACAGCGCGAGGCCGGTGTCGCGCAGCAGCCCGGCAATGCGCTCCAGGCCCGCCGCGGCGACCTGGTCGCGCCACGGCGAGATCGCGCGGATGCCCCTGGTCGCGCACTCCAGCACGATGCGGTCGAGCGGCCATTGCGCGCGTACCGTCGCGGTGTTGATCGACAGCCAGCGGTGGTCGGCGCTGAAGTCCCTCATCTCACGCGTCCACGCCATGCAGGCCCAGCAGGTGCCGCATGCGCCGCGCCGCCAGCTCCGGCTGCTCGATCAGCCCGGCCTCGTCGGCCAGCCGCAGCAGCTCCGCCAGGTGCGGCAGCGACCGCGTGCTCTGCTGCCCGCCGACCATCGCGAAATGATCCTGGTGGCCGTTGATCCACGCCATGAAGACCACGCCGGTCTTGTAGAAGCGGGTTGGCGCCTTGAAGATGTGCCGCGACAGCGGCACCGTCGGCGCGAGGATCGCGTGGAAGCGGCTGCGGTCGTGCGTGGCGAGCGCGGCCAGCGCCGCGCTCGCCGCCGGCGCGATCGCGTCGAAGATGCCGAGCAGCGCATCGCTCTGCCGCTGCGTCGGCGCGCTGCCGACGCCGTCGCCGGCGATCAGCTCCGCGTAGTTGAAGTCGTCGCCGGTGTACATGCGCACGCCGGGCGGCAGGCGCCGCCGCATCGCGATCTCGCGGCCCTTGTCGAGCAGCGAGATCTTGATGCCGTCGACCTGCGCCGGATTCGCCTCGATCACCGCCAGCGCGGTGTCCATCGCGCGGTCGACGTCGGCACTGCCCCAGTAGCCGGCCAGCGCCGGGTCGAACATGTCGCCCAGCCAGTGCAGGATCACCGGCTCGCGGGCCTGGCGCAGCAGGCGGCCGTAGACCTGCAGGTAGTCGTCCGGCCCGCGCGCCACGCGGGCCAGCGCGCGGCTGGCCATCAGGATCAGCCGGCCGCCCAGTTTCTCGATCGCGGCCATCTGCTCCTCGTAGGCACGGATCACGTCGTCGACGCCGTGTGCCGCGTCGGGCGCGAGCTGGTCGGTGCCGCAGCCGCTCGCGACGCGCGCGCCGGGCACGTCGCGCGCCGCATCGAGCGAGCGTGCGATCAGCTCCAGCGAGGTCGGCCAATCGAGGCCCATGCCGCGCTGCGCGGTGTCCATCGCCTCGGCCACGCCCAGGCCCATGCGCCACAGGCGCTGGCGGCAGGCGATCGTGCAGTCCCAGTCGATTGCGCACTGCAGCCACGGGTCGATCGGCGCGAGCGGATCGGCCACCACGTGCGCGGCCGAGTACGCGATGCGGTTGAAGGCCGGCTCGGCCGGTGCGCCCCAGGCCTCGCGCGCCGACAGCGTGTAGCGTGCGAGGTGCCCGTCGGGCTGCGGCAGGTTCAGTGTCAGGCTCATCGCAGTCCCTCGCGTCGTCATCGTCATCGTCATCGTCAGAGCGCCAGCGCCGGCACGTCGACCCAGCGCCGCTCCTTCCAGCTGGTCAGCGCCGCCTCCACCAGCTGCACGCCCTTGGCCCCTTCGGGCAGCGTGAAGCGGTACGGCGCGTCCTCGGCCACGTGGCGCAGGAACTGCTCCCACTGCAGCTTGAAGCCGTTGTCGTAGGGCTGGGTGTCGGGCACCTCCTGCCACTGCTCGAAGAACGGCATGGTCTGGCGCGTGTCGGGGTTCCACACCGGGCGCGGCGTGTTCACGCGTGCCTGGCTGCGGCAGTCGGTCAGCCCGGCCACCGCCGACCCGTGCGTGCCGTCGACGTGGAAGGTGACCAGGTCGTCGCGCCGCACGCGCGTCACCCACGAGCTGTTGACCTGCGCGATCACGCCGCCGGCGAGCTGGAAGGTCGCGTAGGCGGCGTCGTCGGCCGTCGCGCGATAGGGCTTGCCGGCTTCGTCGAAGCGCTCCGGGATGTGGGTGCTGCCCAGGCACGACACCGACTGCACTTCGCCGAACAGGTTGTCCAGCACGTAGCGCCAGTGGCAGACCATGTCGAGGATGATGCCGCCGCCGTCTT
>Ga0065165_1002677_pt1 | contig 14366 bp, 13 predicted proteins | sample AraplaMF_Cvi_mMF_FD_63813 | JGI IMG/M metagenome (GOLD analysis project Ga0065165, IMG submission 63813) | Arabidopsis root microbial communities from the University of North Carolina, USA - plate scrape MF_Cvi_mMF (version 2) (version 3) | ecosystem: Host-associated > Plants > Roots >...
CATGTTGATCAATAAGATGTACGCTTGGCGCGGTTATGCGGGGACCCATCAGTTTACCGACGATCCCAACCGCATTACCCTCACCGCCACCGACAAGGGCGACGTGGTCGGCACGCTCACGATCGGTATCGATTCGCCGATCGGCCTGATGGCCGACCAGATCTTCAAGGAAGAACTGGACGCCCACCGCAACCAGGGCGCGCGCCTGTGCGAGTTCACCAAGCTGGCCTTCGATCCGTCGGTCCGCTCGAAAACCTCGCTCGCCAACCTGTTTCACCTGGCCGTGATCTATGCCCGCGATATCCACCAGTGCACCGATATCGTCATCGAGGTGAATCCGCGCCATCGCCGCTTTTACGAAAGAATGCTCGGCTTCGAGCAGGAAGGCGAACTGAAAATCAATCCGCGCGTCGATGCCCCGGCCTATCTGCTGCGGGTCAGCCTGGATTTCGTCACCGATCAAATCCAGAAATTCGGCGGTACTTTCAGCAATGACGGCGCCACGACCGAACGTTCGTTTTATCCCTATTTCTTCTCGCCGCGCGAAGAACGCGGCATCATCAATCGTCTGCTCCGCATGGACGAACAGCACGCGGCCTGAAAGGCGCCATTATTTCTTCCTCGATGAGTAATCCGTTTCGCTATGAACAGGCGTTTTCCCGCAATATCGGCTGGGTGACGCCTGCAGAACAGCAGGTTTTGCGCGGCAAGCGCGTCGCCATTGCCGGCGGCGGCGGTGTCGGTGGCGTTCACCTGCTGACCCTGGCGCGCCTGGGCGTCGCAAATTTCCATATCGCCGATTTCGACGACTTCGACATCGTCAATTTCAACCGCCAGGTCGGCGCCATGATGTCGACCGTGGGCCAGCCGAAAGCCGAAGTGCTGGCGCGCATGGCGAAGGACATCAATCCCGAGATCGACATCAAGATCTTTTCGGAAGGCGTCAACCAGGGCAACCTGAAGGAATTCCTGGGCGGCGTCGACCTGTACGTCGACGCGCTCGACTTCTTCGCCTTCGATGCCCGCCAGCAGACCTTCGCCATGTGCGCCGAGCTCGGCATCCCGGCCACCACCGCGGCGCCGCTGGGCATGGGCGCGGCATTGCTGAACTTCCTGCCGGGGCAGATGACCTTCGAAGAGTATTTCCAGTGGGGCGACTTGCCGGAACTCGACAAGGCGATCCGCTTCGTGGTCGGCCTGGCGCCGGCCGGCCTGCACCGCCCCTACCTGGTGGTGCCGGAAGCGGTCAATTTTGCCGAGCGCCGCGGTCCCTCGACCTTCATGGCCTGCCAGCTGTGCGCCGGCATCGTCGCCACCGAAGCACTCAAGATCCTGCTCGGCCGCGGCAAGGTGCTGGCCGCGCCGCGCGGCGTGCAGTTCGACGCCTTCCGCAACAAGCTGGCCCACACCTGGCGCCCGGGCGGCAACGGCAACCTGCTGCACCGCCTGATGATCGCGGTTGCCAAGCGCCAGATGACGCGCGAACTGGCCGGCAAGACCGCCCAGGCATGAGCATGAGCACAGTCCTTCCAGAAAGCATTTACCGGATCCTCGACTTGGCGCGCTGGGCGCCCAGCGGCGACAACACCCAGTGCTGGCGCTTCGAGGCGCCCGCCGCCGACCACCTGGTCGTGCACGGCTACGACACCCGCGCCGACACCGTCTACGACCTCGACGGCCATCCGAGCCAGATCTCGATGGGCGCGCTGCTGGAAACCATCGCCATCGCCGCCAGCGCCCAGGGCCTGCGCGCGGACACCACGCGCCGCGCCGACAGCCCGCTCGAGCGCCCGGTCTTCGACGTGCGCTTCAGCCCGGATCCAAACGTCAAGCCGAGCCCGCTGATCGATGCCATCACCAGGCGCAGCGTGCAGCGCCGCCCGATGCGTACCCGCCCGCTGACGGCGGAAGAAAAGCGGGAACTGGAAGCGGCGGCCGGTCCCGGCTTCGCGGTGAGCTGGATCGAGGGCTTTGGTCCCAAGTTCCAGGCCGCGCGCCTGATGTTCAACAACGCCAAGCTGCGCCTGACGATGCCGGAAGCCTACGAGGTGCACCGCCGCATCATTCACTGGGGCGTGACGCACAGCCCGGACCGCGTGCCGGACCAGGCGCTGGGCGTCGACAACGCGACCCTGAAGCTGATGAAATGGGCGATGGTCAGCTGGAAGCGGCTGTCGACCATGAACGCCGTGATGGGCACCTGGGCGCCGCGCTTGCAGATGGACTTGATTCCGGGCCTGGCCTGCGCCGCCCACTTCGTGCTGAAGGCAAGGCAGCAGCCGAAGACCATCGACGACTACGTCGAAGCCGGCCGCGCGGTGCAGCGGTTCTGGTTGACTTTAACCAGGCTCGGCCTGCACATGCAGCCGGAAATGACCCCGCTGATCTTCTCGAAGTACGTGCGCGAAGGGACGCCGTTCACGCGCGAGAGCAAGCTGCATGGGCCCGCAAAACGCTTACAGCAGGAAGCGGCCGCCCTGATCTTCACCGACGAGCTGTTCCCGGTCTACATGGGCCGCCTGGGTGCCGGCAAGGCCCCGGCGGCGCGTTCGGAGCGCCTGAAGGTCGAGGATCTTCTCAAACAGTAAGCACACAGTCAGCACTGTGCCAGCGGCGAAGCCGGGTAGCGTACCAATAAAAAAGAGCGGGTTTCCCCGCTCTTTTTTATTGGCAGACCCGTTCAGGGCCTTCCACCCGGCGAACCGGGTGGAGCTCAGCCAATTAAGCCTTGGTGTTGCGCTTGCGCAGGGTCACACCGGCGCCCAGCATGGCGATACCGAACAGAGCCAGCGAGCCCGGTTCCGGCACTTCAGCCAGCTTGAACTGACCGTTGTTACCAACGAAGAAGTACTGGCCCGGCTGATTGGAGTAACCAGCGCCGGTGGCGCAGTTGGTGCCTGCCGGAGTAGCGCCTGCGAATTGGCAAGCCACTTCGCTCACCAGGCGGTTGCTCGGCACCGACACCGGGTTGGCGTTGGTGAAGGCGAAGGACAGGATCTTTTCCATCGACAGGTCGCTGCCGTTGCCGCGGAAGAAGTAGCCCGGATCCAGGTCGCCGGCATCAGCCTTGGCGAACACGGTGACTTCACCGTTGCCGATCGGGTTGCCCAGTGCGTCGACCTTGCCGCCGCCGCCAGCCAGCACGTTGAAGGTGGCGATCAGGTTGCCGTCGTTGGCGCCGTAGTAGCCAGCGGTGCTGCCGTAGTTGGCGGCGTTATCCTGGTACAGGTTGATGGTACCGCCGGCGAAGGTGAAGGCGCCGTTGAAGGTACCGGTGCCGTAGGCGGTGAAGGTCGCGGTGATGTTCGCGTTGCCGTTCGGGTACAGTTCGGTGTCGAACGGGGTGCCGTCGATGCCCGGAACGTAGAACACGGCGGTTTCCTTGAAGCTGAACGAATTCGCGCCGGTGGTGGTCAGCTGGATGAAGGCATTGCCGACGACGTCCAGGTATTCGTGCACGTTGCTGGCGTTAGCGACGCCGGTGCCGAGCGGGTTGAACTTCCAGTCGTTCAGCACAGGACCTGCATGGGCGGCACCTGCGAAGGACAGGGCGACAGCGGCAGCGCACGACAGTTTTTTCAGAAATTTCATGGTGTGTCTTCCTCGCTTTTAGTTGATCGGTTGTGTACTCACGCCTCCATATATGCAAGGGCCGTGCCAGCAAATCGAAAATGTTTAAAAACAATGACTTAACGTAAACTTATCAAGCGCTTTGACCCGCACTGTAAAAAAACTCGACAGCCAAAAGCAAACTAATTTCGTGACGGAAAGTTACTGTCTGAAATTTTACTTGTCGTGCTTCAATTGGTTGTTCAGCTGATCGATGATTTCCGTGGTCGCGCTGATGATTTGCGCCGGCGCGAAGCCTGCCTTCGTCAGCTCCTTGAAGAAGGAGCGCGCCAGAACCCGAGCGACGTCTTCCGGGTTGTGGTACGAGGTGCGGACCTGGCCTTCTTCTTCCCTTTCGAGGGCCAGCTGGGCGAAGCGGGAATCGAGCAGGTGCTGGAGTTGCTGGACCTGGATGGATTTGCCGATGAACAAGGCCGTGACCTCGAGCAGGCGCAGTTCGGTCTCGCCGAAGGCTGGCTGGCCGGCAGCGCCGGCCGCATTGATCACGCCGACGATCTTGCCGTCGATGCGGATCGGTGCGCAGATCAGGCTGGCGCCGGCGCCGGCGCGTCCGCGCGCCAACAGGGCAAACTGCGACTTGCTGATGTCGGGCACCAGCAGCGCATTGCCGGTGGCCAGCACACGGCCGGCGATGCCTTCGCCGCGGCCGACGGAGGCTTGCAGCGCTTCATCCGGCAGGTGGCCGTGGCGCGCATAGACGCTCATCCGCATGGCCTCGCCTTCGCCGCTGTTGAGCAGCATGACCGAGCAGCTGGCCGCCCCGACCAGCGCCGCCGTCATCGCTGCCTGCTGTTTCAGGCTCTCGTCCAGCGTGCCGGCCGCCAGGAAGTGCTGCAAGTCCTGCAGGCGAACCAGGGGATTGCGCTCGTCCATCCTATCCTCGTGAACAATGGTTGCATTAAATTCAACACTATCCGTCAATAGTATGCGATCCCGACCATACGTGCCAGCGCCGCGGTCAGTCCCGCTCAATGCGCTTCGGACGCCTGCGTACGGGGAGAAATAAATGCTTTATGGAAGAGGTGACGCGACAGCAGCAGCGGCGGCATGCGCAGCCAGTTGCCGCGCACATAAAGGGCAAAGCGCGCCAGGCCGCTGAAGCGGTCTTCGCAGCTGGGATGCAGCGGCTGCAGCGCCCGCGCGAACAGCTGGTCCATCAGCCACAACAGCGCGCGGTTCGGCGCCGCCGGCGCCACCGCGTCCAGCACGTCCTGCGGCACGGCAGTGCCGAGCAGGCGCCGGCAATAGCGCAAGGCATAGAACAGCGGCCGCGCCAGTTCCAGTTCGCCGGCGCGTGCCGGCAGCCCCTGCCAGAATCCTGGGCGGCTGCCGAATTCGCGCAGCAGGCGATGGATGTCGAACAGGTCGCGCAGTCCCTTGTCGAACTCGCCCTCGAAGAACAGGTGCACCGCGCTGTGCAGCACCATGTCGGCCGGCGCCAGCGTGGCCACCCCGGGCAGGCCTGGAACCGGCTGCGCAGCAGCGCGCAGCTTGCCGGGATCGGGACGCAGGGGCGCGGTTTCCGGCAGGATCGCGTGATGCACGTCGATCGCATTGCCACGCCGGATATGCACCATCGGCGGCAGCTCGTGCATCCATTCCCGGTAATAGCGCTGGTCATAGGCGTCAAGGTGGGTCGCGGCCCAGCCGCCCAGCATCAGCGAGGCCTCGACGTCCGGCAGCTGCGCCTTCGGCACCAGCACGTCGATGTCGGAAAACAGGCGGCCGCGCCCGGCCGGCAAACCGGCCGCCACGTAGGCCGCGCCCTTGAGCAGGATGACGGGCAGCCCGAGCTCGTCGAGCGCACGCTGGATCTCGCGCACTTCGAAAGCCACTGCCTGGCGGTGCCTTGCCTCGATCGTCCGTGCCCAGTCCAGGTGGCGCCTGGCCGCCGGCGGGATGCGGTCCGCCAAACCTTCTTCTTCGCTCAGGCAGGCCAGCGTGGCGCTCAGGTTCGCCGCGGCCGCCTGGCGCAGCAGCAGCTCCCAGCCAGCCAGATCCAGTTCGCCCATCGTCCGCGGCGCGCGCAGGATGCTCAGCAGCAGCGTCATGGCGCCACTCCCGCGAGCCGGTCGAAGGCCGCGACCGCATCGTCCAGCCGGCTGTAGCGGAAATCGTAGGCGTCGCTGCGCTCGATCAGCTCCGCCACCGCATGGAATCCGGCCACACCGAGGAGGCTGTAATTAAAAGCGTTTTCCGCCACGCGCAGGAAGGCGCGCGCCTTCGGAATCGGCGCCAGTTCCGGCGCGGCATCGGCGACGTAGCGCGGGAACACGATCCAGGCCGGGAGGGCGGGCTCGTCGACCCGGGCGATACTTTCGCTGGGCGCCTTCATGTGGGCCACCGTGCCCTTCACGGTATCGCGCACCGACGGGGAAAACACGGCGTCCGGCGCCCATGCCCGGATCACCTCGATCGATGCGTTCTTCAGGCTGACCGGGCGTGCCAGCCCCGTCAGTTCGCCGCTGTCGAGGGACACCAGGGTCAGCTCGTCCGACAGCAGGCGCCAGCCGCGATGGATCAGGGCGGCGCACAGAGTGCTCTTGCCCGAACCCGGCGGCGCCGGCAGGATCGCGGCGCGGCCGTTCTTCTCGATCACGGCGGCGTGGATCACCAAACAGGACTGGACGCGGCTGCTCACGCACCAGTTCATCGCCCATTCCAGCATGGGGAAGGCCTGGTCCAGCGGCAGCGGGGTGAACGGCTTGGCGCCGTCATGATCGACCTGTACCTGCGGGCGCCACCAGCCGCGCAGGCCGGGGGGGCGGCTGAGGTTCAGATGAAAGTCGGTAAAACTGTCGTCGCCGGCCAGCGGGTATTCGCCATACAGCAGGGCGATGCCGTCGGCGACCTGGGGAATCGCGCTGCGCACGCAGGTAACGAACTGGCCCGTCCGCAGGCGCAAGCCGGTCGAGGCCAGGCGCGAACGCAGCTGGGCGGGCGGCACCGAAGCGACGGTCAGCATGCGGCTGTATCGATCAGGGAAAGACTGGAAAGCTCGACGAGCATCTCATGCATCAAGGCATGCTGTTCGGGGTCGGCGGGCAAGTCCAGCGCGGCGGCAAGCGCCGGCTCGTCGCATGCGCCCTGCTGGAGTATCAGCAGCAATTCGATCGCCAGTACGCCGAGCAGATGGGTATCGCCGGACAGGTCGTTGTACAACAGGTATTCCTCTTCCCAGCCGTGGCGCGTGAGCGTCTGTCCCGGGCTCAGGCGCCACATGTTGCGATGCCGCTCATTTCATCGTCGACTTCAGATACGTGACGATTTGACTATCGGTCCATGGCCTGGCGCCGGCGGTGGGAACGAATCCGCCGTTCAGGTGACCGTTCCAGATCTCGAACACCTTGTACTCGTCCATGCAGGTGATCAGACGGGCGCGCACGTTCAGGAGGCTGGCGACGACATGCATCGCGACATTTCCCCGGTCGGCCGACTTCGACGGCTCCAGATTGGACACGACATTCATCAGCGAGCAGCCATACAGGGTGCTGCCAGTCGAACAGGTAAACACCCGGCCGAACTTCTGATTCGGATCGGTACGCGCGCTAGGCCACATCTCCGGGTGAGTCTTCCAGTACCCTGGCGAACGACCCAGCGGCGAGGTTCTCGGCGCGTGGCTGAGCTTGGTGGTCGCGGCGGCGGTGGCGGACATGAATCCCGAAGGCGTCATTGCGCCCGTCACGACCGTGGTGGCCATGCTCTGCCGGCTGGCCATGGTAAGGATGACCCCCGAAAGCGCGCTGCCGGATTTGGTGAACCGGCGCCGGGCTTCGCCCTTGGCGCTCAGTTGAGGGGAGGATTCAGATCCCAAATGTTCTTGGTCATCCACTTTTTCGTTCCTTAGAAGAATACTGCGATAGGCTTTCGGTATCGCTCAAAAAGCAAGATGCGTTCCAGACACACTATATTGCCTTATGAACATATATAGATCAACCAGTTACGCGGTACTTCAAAAGCAAACGACAAAGTATCCGGGAAGCCAGCGCAGCATCATGTAAAAATTGTCGACAACCAAGCTGGCCCCGTCAAGGCATTCTTAGAAAAAGCTTTCCGGGATGACCAGCACGTCGCCCGGGCGCATCGGCGTGTTCGCCGAAATGTCGCCGTTCTTGATCAGGTCGTCCAGGCGCACATTGAATTTCTGCTGGCGGCCATCGACGTTGCGGATCAGGCTTGCGCGGTTGCCGGCGGCAAATTCGGTGACGCCGCCCACGGCGATCATCACGTCCATCAGGCTCATGTCGCGGCGGTAGGGCAGCGCCTGCGGCTTGGCGGCCTGGCCGACCACGCGGATCTGCTCGTTGAAGTTGCCGACGAAGTTGGTCACGATGACGGTGACGACCGGCTGCTGGATGAACTTCGCCAGTGCCTTTTCGATGTCGCGCGCCAGTTCGGTCGAGCTCTTGCCGGCCGCTTGCAGGTCTTCGACCAGCGGCGTGGTGATCTTGCCGTCCGGACGTACCGGCACCGCCATCGACACTTCCGGGTTACGCCACACCATGATGTTGACGGTATCGCCCGGGCCGATCAGGTAATCGGGGCTGCTGACCTGGGTCTGCGGCGGCGCCTGGGTGCTGGCACAGCCAGTCAGCGCCAGCATGGATGCCACGGCGGCTGCCACAGCCGCATGTTTGATCAGGTTCGCCTTGTACTTGCCCACGTCAATCCCCTTCTGCCAACAATGCCTGCAAAAAATTGTAAAAAAGCCACTAAGTGCGGCGTATTGTATACCATAGTGCTTCTGGAAAAGACCGCGCACAATAGAAATTGTTTTCGTCAATCTACGTTTGTTGCAGACACTTCTGGAACACGCCTGTCATCTCCCTGGTGCAAGATTGTGTAACACATACGGTACAGCTCCGACATTTCGGGCAGGCACCAACCGTGCACCCCCTTTTGCATTTTAGACATTACAATGCACCTGCTTGTTAGCGAACAATTGCAGTGAAACAAGTCTACGCGGCCATGCCGCATGCATGAACACCATGTTTTTTGTGTGCAATAAACCGCGCGGATTTCATTGATATCCATTCAATAATTTCACGAAGTTAATGCGAATTCAGCGCATCTCAGGGTTTCCCAAAAGAATTTGTGTTGTAGGGGAGGCACGCCCTGTCGAGCGTTTCACATTTTTCTCGTGCGTAATTGCAATTGCTCGGAGTACAAGCGATGATGCGAGGTATTTCATTTTTCCTTGATCCGGCTCAATGCAACCGACCGGATCGTTTATGGCGAGACTGACAGATGGCAGAAATCACAGCCGTACTCCTTAATTTCCTCAAAGCGATCGGGAAATACCGCTGGCACGCGGTAGCCATTACCTGGACCATCGCACTGATCGGCTGGGTCGTGGTGCTCCGCCTGCCGAACCAGTATGAGGCCTCGGCCCGCGTCTATGTCGACACGCAGAGCATCCTGAAGCCGCTGCTGTCGGGCATGACGACCCTGCCCAACCTGGACCAGCAGGTAGTCTTCATGCGCCGTACCCTGATCAGCCGCCCGAACGTCGAGCGCCTGATGCGCATGACGGACCTGGACGTCAAGGCCAAGGACTCCAAGGAACATGAAAAGATGGTCGACGACCTGATGGCCCAGATCAAGATTGCGGGCACCGAGCGCGACGACATCTACACCCTCACCTATGTCTCGGACAATCCGAAGCTGGGCAAGGAGATCGTGCAGAACCTGCTGACCATCTTCGTCGAGGGTAGCTTCAGCGGCAAGAAGCAGGATTCGGAAAAAGCGGTGCAATTCATCGACGACCAGATCAAGTCGTATGAAGACAAGCTGGCCGCCGCCGAAAACTCGATGAAGGAATTCAAGATCAAGAACATGGGCCTGCTGCCGCGCGACGGCGGCGGCGACTTCGGCGGCCAGCTGATGCAGGCCACTGAGCAGCTGAGCACGGCGCGCCTGGAGCTGGCCGAGGCCGAACAGGCCCGCAACGCGATCCGCCGCCAGATCACGGGCGAGCCTGCCAAGCCGGGCGAGAAGATCGTCGATGTGCCGATGACCGATCCGGACCTGGAAAGCCGCATCGTCAGCGTCCAGAAAAACCTCGACAGCCTGCGCCTGCAGTACACCGAGCAGCATCCGGACATCGTCGCCAACAAGCGCCTGCTGGAGCAGCTGCTGGCCCAGAAGGCCGAGCTGGCCAAGACCAAAAAGCGCAGCGCCGACCCGGGCGTGGGCGTCAGCCCGATGCTGCAGCAGCTGAACATCCAGCTGTCGCAAGCCGAAGCCCAGGTGGCCTCGATGCGCACCCGCGTCGAAGAATACAGCGGCCGCGTGGCGCGCCTGCGCGCCCAGAGCGCCTCGGTGCCGGAAATCGAAGCCCAGCTGGCCCAGCTGAACCGCGATTACCTGGTCAACAAGGAAAACTACCAGAAGCTGGTCGAGCGCCGCGAATCGGCGCGCCTGTCGGGCGACCTGTCGTCCGCCACCGACATGCTGACCTTCCGCGTGGTCGACCCGCCGACCGTTCCGGCCCAGCCGACCGGCCCGAACCGCCTGCGCCTGTTCTCGCTGGTGTTCGCCGGCGCGTTGGCAGCCGGTATCGCCGTCGCCTTCCTGATGAGCCAGGTGCGTCCGACCTTCCTCAGCCAGGCCACGCTGCGCGAAGTCACCGGCCTGCCGGTGCTCGGTTCGATCGGCATGAACTGGACCGCCGAGCAGACGGTGCGCCGCAAGCGCCGCCTGGTCGCCCTCGGTTTCTCGGTACTGGTGCTGTTCGGCGCATATGGCGCCGGTGTGGCGGCGATTCTGGCCCGCCCCACGCTTTGAGTTACGCAAGGAGTTCAACGTGAGCATTATCGAAAAAGCGGCCAGCCGCATCGACCGGCAGCGCGCCGCCACCCCGGGCGCTGCCCCCGCCGCCACCATCATCGAAGCCGCACCAAGCGCCGTCCTGGAACAGGAAGCGCCGCACGAGACCCTGCGTCCAGCGCCGCAGCTGTCGGCTGCCGCTTCTGCGGCCACCGCCGAAGCCGAACCGGTGCTGCCGAAATTCACCACCCGCCGCGTCGAACTGGACCTGGCGCGCATGCGCGAACTGGGCATGGTCACCGCCGCCGGCGGCCGCACCCCGCTGCTGGAAGACTTCCGCATCATCAAGCGCCCGCTGCTGCAACGCGCCTTCGCCGAGCGCGTGCCGGGCGACAAGCCGGGCAACCTGATCATGCTGACCAGCTCCCTGCCGGGCGAAGGCAAGACCTATTGCGCCATCAACCTGGCGATGAGCATCGCGATGGAACTCGACCACACCGTGCTGCTGGTCGACGCCGACGTCGCCCGCCCCTCGGTGCTGCGCACGCTCGGCCTGCCGTCGCAACGCGGCCTGATGGACATCCTCACCGACGACAAGCTCGACATGGCCGACGTCATGCTGCGCACCAACGTCGATACGCTGTCGATCCTGCCGGCCGGCACCAGCACGCCGCGCGCCACCGAGCTGCTGGCCAGCTCCACCATGACCAACCTGGTCCACGAGATCGCCAACCGCTATCCGGACCGCATCGTGATCTTCGATTCGCCGCCGCTGCTGCTGACCAGCGAAGCGCGCGTGCTGGCCTCGCACATGGGCCAGATCGTGATGGTGGTCGAGGCCCAGACCACGACCCAGCATGCGGTCAAGGAAGCGTTGCACCAGCTGGAAGGCTTCAACAACGTCAATCTCATCTATAACAAGACCAGGGATCTCCCCGGCATCGAAGAGACGTATGACTATCACTACGGCTAAGCTGCCGCTCAAGGCGTTGCGGCTGACGCCGCTCGCCCTGGCGGCGCTGCTGATGTCGGCCGAATGCCGCGCCGACTGGAAACTGACGCCCACCATCGGCATTGCCGAAACCTATAGCGACAACCCCGGCCTGCAGCAGGGCGACGAAGCGCATGGCCAATGGATCAGCGAATCGATCCCCGGCTTCACGCTGCGCAGCCGCTCGCGCCGCCTGCGCCTGGATGCCTCCGGCGAATGGCATTTCTATGCCTACCAGGACAAGAACACGCCGAACACGCACGACCGCGAACGCCGCTATGCGCTCGACCTGGATGCCAAGCTGGTCGACGACCTGCTGATGCTGGAAACCCGCGCCAACGGCTCGCGCCAGGCGATTTCGGCCTTCGGTCCGCGCTTCACGGAGGCGTATTCGAACTTCAATCGCACCGACGTCCAGACCTGGAGCATCAGCCCGGTCCTGCATCACCGCTTCGGCAACGCGGCCGAGCTGCAGATGCGCGTGACGCGCGATTCGGTGCAGACCGACGGCGACGTCACCGCCAACGCCTTCAGCGACAGCAAGTCGACCACCGGCCTGTTCAACCTGGCCAGCCCGGCCAATTCCGGCAACCGCTTCGGCTGGAGCCTGCAGTACCTGCGCCAGGATTTGCAGACCGACCGCTTCGGCGACTCGACCTCGGTCAACGCTTCGGCCACCCTGAACTACCGCCTGACCGATACCCTGAGCGCGGTCGGCACGGTCGGCCACGACAGCTACGAATACACCACCATCAACAACCGCACCGGGGGCCCCAGCTACTTGGGCGGCTTCGTCTGGACGCCGACCACGCGCACCAGCATCGATGCCCGCTTCGGCCACAGCTACCTGGGCCGCACCGGTTCGCTGATGGCGGTCCAGCGCAACCGCAACCTGGTGTCGCAGCTGATGTACACCGACCAGGTGACGACCACCCGCGCGCAATTCCTGCTGCCGGCGGCGATCGACACCGCGGCCATGCTCGACCGTTTGTTCAGCAGCACCATCAGCGACCCGGCCGCGCGCGCCCTGGCCGTGCAGGCGTATATCGCCGCCACCGGCCTGCCGCCCAGCCTGGCCAACAACATCAATTACCTGAGCAACCGCTTCATGCGCGACCGGCGGCTGCAGGCGGCGTATATCTACAACATGCCGCACAGCTCGATGACCCTGGCGGTCTACCGCTCGGAACGCATCGCGCTGTCGCTGCAGCAGAGCGACAGCGAGCTGCTGGGCAGCCAGCTCAATTCGCTGAACGACAGCGTGCGCCAGAAAGGCGCCGACTTCAGTTTCAACTACCGGCTGTCGGCGCGCACGGGCATCAACGCCAGCGCCTCGGTCAACCGCTCGACCTCGCTCGACACCGGCATCGAGTCGCCCAGCCATCGTCTGAGCGTGGGCCTGACGCGCCGCTTCGACCGCAAGACCAGCGGCATCGTCGAGCTGCGCCATACCGTCAGCACCGGCGGCCTGCCCAGCCTGAATACCGTGGCCCTGGGGCCCGGCCGCTATACCGAAAACGCCATCAAGGCCACCCTTTCCGTCCAGCTTTAAGCGGAGCAGCGATGTACGAGACCTACTACGGATTTTCCGCCAAGCCCTTCCAGCTGCGGCCCGACCCCCACTTCTTCTTCGGCAGCAAGGGGCACAAGCGCGCCATGGCCTACCTCGAGTACGGCCTGTCACAGGGCGAAGGCTTCATCATCGTCACCGGTGAAGTCGGCGCCGGCAAGACCACGCTGGTACGCAACCTGTTCAACCGCCTGCCCTCCGACCAGATCGTGGCGGCGCACATCGTCAATACCCACCTGGATCCGGACGATACCCTGCGCATGGTGGTGTCGGCGTTCGGCCTGCCGTACGAAGGTGCGAGCAAGACCGACCTCCTGACCCGCCTGGAAAAATTCCTGTGCGACGTCGACCACCAGGGCAAGCGCGCCCTGCTGGTCATCGACGAGGCCCAGAACCTGTCGGCGCGCACGGTGGAAGAGCTGCGCATGCTGTCGAACTTCCAGACCGACGACAAGTCGCTGCTGCAGACCTTCCTGCTCGGCCAACCCGAATTCCGCGCCACCCTGCACAGCCCCGGCATGCAGCAGCTGCGCCAGCGCGTGATCGCCAGCTACCACCTGGGCCCGATGGATGCGCAGGAGACCCGCGCCTACATCGAGCACCGCCTCACCACCGTGGGCTGGAAGGGCGACCCGGCGTTCGACGACGGCGCGCACGCCGCGATCTACGCCTACAGCGGCGGCATCCCGCGCAAGGTCAACACGCTGATGGACCGCGTGCTCCTGATGGGCTTCCTGGAAGAGATGCATGCGTTCGGCGAGCAGGACATCAACACCGTCGTCAAGGACATCAGCGAGGAATTCCAGGTGCCCGATCCGGTCGGCACGCCGGCCCCGGACACGTTGCCGGGTCATCTGCCCGACGACGACGGCGACACCGACTACAAGACCGGCCTGCGCACCATCGACCAGCGCATCGGCGAACGCCGCGCCAGCAGCGTCGAGGTGCTCGACGAACGCATGATGCGCCTGGAGAAATCGATCGTTTCCGTGCTGTCGATCCTGAAGAAAATCGTCGCCACGCCCCAAGGGGCGGTAACCCACCCTATGGACAACCAAGAATGAACATGGTCGAACTCGCCCCGCGGCCCCTGCCTGCCCCGGGACAACGGATCCGCAATGCGATGACCTGCGACGTCGAGGATTACTTCCAGGTCTCCGCCTTCGCGCCCTACATCGACCGCGCCAGCTGGCCGACCCGCGAATGCCGCGTCGAAGCCAACATGGACCGTATCCTCGCGCTGTTCGAACGCCACGGCGTGCGCGCCACCTTCTTCACCCTGGGCTGGATCGCCGAGCGCTATCCGCAGGTCGTGAAACGCATCGTCGCCGCCGGCCACGAACTGGCCAGCCACGGCTACGGCCACCTGCGCGCGTCGGACCAGACCCGCGCCGAATTCGCCAACGA
>Ga0065165_1002678_pt1 | contig 14360 bp, 12 predicted proteins | sample AraplaMF_Cvi_mMF_FD_63813 | JGI IMG/M metagenome (GOLD analysis project Ga0065165, IMG submission 63813) | Arabidopsis root microbial communities from the University of North Carolina, USA - plate scrape MF_Cvi_mMF (version 2) (version 3) | ecosystem: Host-associated > Plants > Roots >...
CTCATTCTCCAGCGCAATAGCCTCCTCAAAGCGGCGAAGCCCGGTTTCGTTGAGGACCCGTTTAAAGCGGGCGGCAACTTCCGGCAAAAGCGCCGCCAGCTTCGCGCCTGTCTGCCGCGAAGCGGATTCAAGTTCGGTATCGGGAACCACTTTCCAGACCAGTCCCCAGGCCTGCGCCTGCGCGGGCGAGAACTCCTCGCCCAGCAGCATCAGCGCCTTGGCACGCGCAAGACCTGCGTAGGCTGGCAGCGTTGCCGTCAATCCACCGGTCACAAAAACCCCTAGCGAGGCCTCGGGCAGCTTGAAGCGCGCGCTTTCCGCCGCGAGCACGATGTCCGCATTGAGCATCCATTCGAAGCCGGCGCCCACGGTCCAGCCATGGACGGCAGCCACCACCGGCTTGGGCAAGGACACCAGCGCCTTGGCCACGGCCTGGACCAGCACCAGGTCGTCCTCCGTGGGTGGCGCGCCGACGTCCCTCCCCGCACAGAACGCCCGGCCATTGCCGCGCAGCAGCAGCACCCTGACTTTGTCGTCGCGTGCAGCCTGTTCAATCGCGGCAAGCAGCGCGCGCGACAGCTCGTTGTCGATGGCATTGAGTTTGTCGGGACGATTCAAGGACAGGGCCATGATGCCGTCCGCGACTTCAATCAGCAGTTTGGGGGTTGTCATGGGTGTGATTCTGAACCAAGTCATCCGACGGTCAGGCTCTTTTCGAGATTGCGAAGTGCGGAGCTTTGTGTGGCCGCGTAACTTCGCCGCGCGAAGTGAGCGCCCCAAAATCAATAACCCTAGCGATCACGCCCAGCGGTATTCTGCTTTACGGGAATAAGGTCCGTCGGGATTTGCAACCGATGGCTGGGTAAATCTCCCTCAAAGTGTGCCGCTGTTTTACAAACCGGAGTGTTCGCCACTTCAGGAGGCGAGTCCGCTCTGCGTTTTCTTTTTTGAATCCCGCTCAGAACATAGTGAGCCAAAAATATGTAGAGGCCGGCAATGGATATCCAATTCAGGAAAAAACCTGGTGTCGACTCTTCAAAATCCCACCCGTCCAGACTCATTTGAAGCCACAGTTTTGAACCGACATCCATCACAAATGAACTCAGCAAGCCATAGGCAGCAATGACCCCGGCGATAAAACGCAATGCAAGAGTGCGAGCGGTACTTTCTCCGGAGATATTCAATGCGCTTCGGGCCGCATGCATGATTCGCTTCCAGCGCACGCCGAGATGGATGGCAACGAAGATCAGACTCCAATAAGCGGCCAATATATGAATCTGGCGCACGGTAAAGCCGCCTTTGAGCTGCAGAAAGCCAAAAACTGTGCGTGAGATCATCAAGCTGCTTACCAGCAGCGCCAGCATGGCAACCAGAAGAGAGATCGTGAGCATCACGTCGATCAGGCTGCGCGCCTCGCGTGCCTTGGAGATGGCGCCGTACCAGCGCCGGTTGAAGAAGTTGTGCACCACGATCAGCAGGAAGATGCCAGTGCCAATCAATTCGTGGGCTGTGTTGTCAAGCCAGTAGTAGGCGAGCGCAGCCAGCAACAGGCCGGCCGCGACGAAATCGAGCACCAACCGCAGTAGAAACGTTTTTTTAATCACCCGCGTTTCAGTTCTTTATTTAGCACGTTTGATGTCGTTAAACGTATAAAGATACTGGTTATCTTCCCGCCCCTGATGGCACGATTGACAGCGAGCGGTGTTTTCACTCATGTTGATCGTCTTATCCGCCTTGAAATGCTGGAACTGCCAGTCGCCTGTACGCCGGGAAGGTTCATAGTCGACGCCCCAACCCTCTCGCTTCTCCATCACAAAATACCGAAAAACTTTGCCGTCCCGGTAGTCCACCAGAACAACATGTGTACCGTTGGGCACCGCTTGACCCAGTTTGATGGCCTCAATGGCTTCCTGGCTTGTCAGCATGTGCTCGGTGACATTGCCCCGTTTGACGGTCGTGTAGTGAACCAACCGTTCGAGATTGCTGGGAAACGTCACACGATTGCTCTCGGCGCTCGCCATCTCTCCCTGAAGCGCAGCAGCGAAAAAAGCGAAAACACCGACCGCAGCGCGGCCAAATAAAGCCTTCATGATGAACCCTTTCAAACTTGGTATGCCTGAACCGGTATGGAATGGCCGACAGGCGCATCCAGTCCCGGCGAATGATGAGATTTGCCCTCCGCGACCTGTGCCGAAGGGCTCAATCGAACGCCGTTCTTTACAGCCACCACTTCCGCCATGATGGACAGCGCGATCTCAGCAGGGGTCTTGCTGCCGATGTAGAGGCCTGCAGGTCCATGCAAGGCCTGTAATTCGGGTTCAGAGAGATCGAAGTGCTCGCGCAACCGCTCCTTGCGCTGGGCGGTATTGCGGCGCGAGCCGATGGCGCCTACGTAAAACGCGTCGGACTGTAGTGCATCGATCAGCGCAAGATCGTCAAGTTTGGGATCGTGCGTCAGCGCCACAACGGCGGTACGGGCATCCGGACGCAGCCGCAAGACCAGGTCGTCCGGCATCTCGTGGCTGACCACCACGCCGTCCATGCTCCAGCCGGTACGGTGTTCTTCGCGCGGGTCGCAGACGATGATCTCAAAGCCCAGGCTCAACGCCAGCTGGCAGAGGTAACGCGAGAGGTCGCCGGCGCCGATCACGATGAGGCGGGCTTTGGGCCCCAGGTAGGTGCTGAGGTAGCTGTCGTCCAGCCGGGGAACACCATCGCGACTGCCTCTGCGCAGTTCCACCTGACCGGTTCGCAGATCCAGAACCCGCTCGGTGCTGCGCCGTTCCTGGCAAGCCTGCAACAGCTCGTCCAGGCGAGTGTGCGCGGCAACCAGCTCCAGCACGAGGTCCACCGTACCGCCGCACGGCAACCCAAAACGGTGCGCCTGGTCCGCCGAAATTCCGTAGCGCAGCACAGTGGGCGTAGTGGTGGCACAGGCAGCCTGCACACCGCCTTCGCGGATGCGCAAGATCAGGTCATCCTCGATGCACCCGCCCGACACCGAGCCCACGGTCTCGCCTCGCCCATTGATGGCCATCAGCGAGCCTGGCGGCCTGGGCGACGAGCCCCAGGTCCGCGCAACGGTGACCAGCACCACAGGCAAGTCCGCCGCCTGCCAGCCCAGCGCTGTGCGCAGCACCAGCGTGTCGAGGTCTTCCATGCCGAAAGTTCAAGCCAGCTTGAAGGGCAGCTGGCGCACCGGCTTGCCCGTGAGCCCCGCAACGGCATTGGCAAAAGCCGGCGCCAACGGCGGCAGCCCTGGTTCGCCCATTCCCGTCGGCGGTTCTGCGCTTGGCACGATGTGGACCGAAAACTCCGGCATGTCCGTGATGCGCGCCACGGTGAAGTCGCCGAAGTTGCTTTGCTCTACCACGCCGTCTTTCAGCGTGATGGCCGACCCCGGCAAGCACATCGACAGCCCCATGAGCGCGGCCCCTTGCACCTGTGCTTCCACGCTGCGCGGGTTCACAACAAGATTGCAATGCACACCGGCGGTCACGCGGTTCAGTACCGGCTGGCCATCGCGCACCGAGGCTTCCACCACATAAGCAACAACAGAGGAGAAGGACTCATGCACGGCCACCCCCCAGGCGCGGCCCGAAGGGAGTTGTTTCTTGCCATAGCCGCTCTGGTCCACCGCCAGCTGCAACGCCGCGCGATGCCGTGCATGTTTGTCGCCGAACAGCTGCATTCGATACGCGACCGGATCCTGCTTTGTGGCGCGAGCGATGTCGTCTATCAGGGTTTCCATGACAAAAGCGGTGTGGGTGGACCCAACGCTGCGCCACCACAGCACAGGCACGTTGAGTTTGGGGTGGTGCACCGCCAGACGCATCGGCAGCGAATAGGGTTCACGCATCCCCTCCGGCGCAGTGGGGTCGATACCGTTCTTGACCCGGCCTCCGAATATGGTGCCCGTGACAATGGATTGGCCGACAAGAACGTGGTCCCAGGCCAGCACCTTGCCGCGCTCGTCGAAACCGATGAGCGCGCGATGCAGGTGCATAGGCCGGTAATAGCCGCCCTTGATGTCATCCTCGCGGCTCCACAGTGTTCGCACCGGCACGTTCAGGCCCACACCACGCGCGGCCTTGGCAACCTCGCAAGCCAGGACCACGGAGTCGCTGCTGCTCACACCCCGCCGACCGAAGCCGCCACCGGCCGTCTGCACATTGATCTTCACCTGTTCAGGCTTGAGGCCCAGCACGCGCGCGGCCGCTGCGTTGTCGACGCCAGGAAATTGGGTGCCCGTCCACAATTCGGCATGCCCCTCGGAAACCTGAACCGTGCAATTCAGGGGCTCCATGGGGGCATGGGCGAGGTATGGAAACACGAACTCAGCTTCCAGTTTCAGGGGTGCCGTCTGCAGCGGCGCCATGTCGGCGTCGAAGTGAAGCGGCCCGGGCCGGCCGGCCAGCTCGCGGTACTGGGCCAATTGCCGTTCACTGTCCACTTTTTCAACGGCAGCCGTGTCCCACTGCAACTTCAGCGCGTCGCGTCCCTGCTTGGCCGACCAATAGCCGTCAGCCACCACGGCCACGCCTTCGGCACCGCCTTCCAGCGGCACACGCAGCACGGCCTTCACACCCTTGATGGCGCGCGCTGCGCTGTCGTCCATAGAGGAGAGTTTGGCGCCGAACACCGGCGGGCGGGCCACCACGGCGGTGAGTTGCCCCGGCAGCCGAACGTCGATACCGAAATCCTGCCGGCCACTGCTCTTGGCTCGTGCATCGATGCGCGTGGTGGGGCGACCGATGATCCGGAAGTCCTTGGGATCCTTGAGCGTAACGTTCTCTGGAACAGGCAAGGCCATTGCAGCTTCGGCGAGCTCACCGTAGCCCAGCTTGCGCCCTCCCGGGCCCATCACAGTACCAATCTGAGTACGCAAGCTCGCTACATCCACATTCCAGCGCGCCGCCGCCGCAGCCAGCAGCATGGCGCGGGTGCGGGCGCCCAGTTCGCGGTACTGCGTAAAACTGTTCTTGATCGAATTGGACCCGCCTGTAATGTGGAGATTGAAGCGCGGGTCCATATAAGCTGCATCGCTGGAGCCGTTCCTGCTGCGCATCAAACCCCAGTCCGCGTCCAATTCCTCGGCCAGAATCATCGGCAGGCCTGTTTGCACGCCCTGGCCGAATTCCAGGCGGTTGATCGTGACCGTGACCTCGCCATTGGTCGCAATCTGTACAAAGGCTGAAGGTTGCTGCGATGCCTTGAGCGCACCGGCCGGCTGAACTGCCGCTGTCGACTGTGCCATTGCCAGGTTCGGGAAGACGCCCAGTGCCAAGCCGCCAACGCCGGCCAGCTTGAGAAAGCTGCGACGTGGCAGCGAGGCTGTGGTTTCATCGGCCTGGTCGCGTTCCAGCATGTGCTGAAGAACAAGGGGCAGCTCGCCCGGATAAGTGTTGTCCAACATGGCGGTGTCTTTCAGATGACGGCTTTGGCGGCGTCAGCCACCGCAACGCGAATGCGGGCGTAGGTGCCGCAGCGGCAGATGTTGCCGGCCATGGCCGAGTCGATCTCGGCGGCCGTAGGTTGCTTGCCGCGAGGCAAGGTCTTGAGAAACGCGGTGGCGCTCATGATCTGGCCGCTCTGGCAATAGCCGCACTGCGCCACGTCGTGCTTGACCCAGGCCGCATGCACCGCGGCGCCGACACGGTCGCTGCCGTCCGTGGCGCCTTCGACGGTGGTGATCTTTTTCCCTTCCGCCGCGGAAATCGGCGTGATGCACGAGCGGATAGCCTGGCCGTCCAGATGCACGGTACAAGCGCCGCACAGCGCGGCGCCACAACCGAATTTGGTACCCGTCATGCCCAGCGTGTCACGCAGGGCCCAGAGGATGGGGGTGCCGGGATCGGCGTCGACCGATTGGTCCCGGCCGTTGACATTAAGCGTGCTCATGGTGGGTGATTCCTCGTAGGTGGGTTCGGTGGGTCGGAGATCGCTGACTTTTTTATTGCGAAGAGGCTTGGGCTATTACTTGGCGCCATCGAGCACCCATTGCGCCAGCGACTGCAGATCGGCGTCGGGAACCTGAGCCTGTGCCGGCATGGGCATGGTTCCCCACTTTCCCGAACTGCCGGACTTGACGCTTGCCGCAAGCTGTGCGACGCTTCCCTTCCCCTCGCCGTACCTTGCCCCGATGTCCTTCCAGGAAGGACCCACCACTTTGACCGCGGGCTGGTGGCATGCGACACATGCGTACTTCTGCGCCAGCGCCTGGCTGGCCGATGCGCAGACCGGCCAGACGCTGGCGCAGGCAGCCAGTGTTGCCAGCAGAGCAGTCACCAAGGAACGCAAGACAGCTGTGATGGGGGAAGTGCTGTGGTTCTGTTTCAATTTTTCGATCATTTCCGTTTCATCCTTGATAGCTTGTGGATAGGCAAACACTGTTTCGGCGATTTCGCGCAGTTCTCCAGGCAGAAGCTGGATGCCAATTGCCGCCTTCGATCAACGGTTGACGAGCTGCTGCCTGTCTTCCGCATACCGCCCACCTTGCACGGTGATGTTGGAGATGGCACTCCTGATTTCGCGAAGCTCCTCCATGGACAGCTCGACGGCAGTTGCCTCGACGTTTTCTTTCAAACGATGCAGCTTCGTCGTGCCTGGAATGGGAACGATCCAGGGTTTTTGGGCCAGGAGCCAGGCGAGTGCGACCTGCGCGGGCGTCACCCGCTTCAGCAACGCAATCCTGGCGACCAGATTCACCATGACCTGGTTCGCCTTGCGGGCCTCCGGCGCGAACCGCGGAACCGTATTGCGGTAATCGCTACGGTCAAAGGTGGTGTTTTCGTTGATGCCCCCCGTGAGAAAGCCAGCGCCGAGCGGACTGAACGGAACAAAGCCGATTCTCAGTTCCTCAAGTGTCGGCAGGATTTCTGTCTCGGGTTCTCGCCACCACAGGGAATATTCGCTTTGAAGCGCAGTAACCGGCTGAACCGCATGAGCGCGGCGTATGGTCTGCGCACCCGCCTCGGATAACCCGAAATGCTTGACCTTTCCTTGCTGGATCAGATCTTTCACGGTGCCGGCAACATCCTCGATCGGCACGCCGGGATCAACACGGTGCTGGTAGAAGAGATCGATGCGGTCAGTCTTCAGCCGCTTCAGCGATGCCTCGGCAACCGCCCGGATGTTCTCAGGCCGGCTGTCCAGCCCACCGCTGGAGTTGCCGGACCGGAAACCGAACTTGGTGGCGATCACAAGCTCATCACGCAACGGTGCCAGTGCCGCACCCACGACCTCCTCATTCGTGAAGGGGCCATAGCACTCGGCAGTGTCAAAGAAGGTCACACCACGTTCAACAGCCGATCGCATCAGCCTGATCGCGTCTTGCGTGTCGGTCGCGGGGCCGTAAGCGAAACTCAACCCCATGCAGCCCAGGCCAATGGCAGAAACCTGCAGGCCGCTTTTTCCAAGCGTGCGCTTGATCATTTACAGAAATCCTTGTTTAACTAGTTGCGGTGGTGACCGGCAACTTTAAGCAGGTCGTCCCGGAATGACTAGACTGCTAAATCGCGATAGACTTATAAGAAAGGCTAATTAATGACGCGATTTGACGATCTGGCGGCCTTTGCGGCCGTTGTCCGTGAGGGCAGCTTCACGCGCGCGGCTGCGCAACTCGGCATATCGCAGTCCGCACTCAGCCAGACGGTCCAGGCGCTGGAGCGCAGGCTGAACCTGAAACTGCTGAACCGGACCACACGCAGCGTGTCGCCCACCGAGGCGGGCGAGCGCTTGTACCGGACCGTGGGTCCGCGCTTCGCGGACATCGAAGCCGAGCTGACGGTGCTGGGCGAACTACGCGGCAAGCCGGCCGGCACGGTTCGCATCACGGCGAGCGAAACGGCGGTGCGGACGCTGATCTGGCCAAGACTGCAGCCGTGGTTGATGAAGTACCCGGAGATCAAGATTGAGATCAGCAGCGACAACCGCTTCATCGACATTGTTGCGGAGCGGTTCGACATTGGGGTGCGCCTGGGTTCCGACGTCGCGAAAGACATGATCGCGGTGCGCATGGCGCCGGACATGCGTATGACGGTCGTCGGCAGTCCCGACTATTTCTCGCGCCATCCTCTGCCTCGTACACCGCGGGACCTCACCGAACACGACTGCATCTGTCTGCGCCTGCCAACCCATGGCGGACTGCTGAACTGGGAGTTCAAGCGCCGCGGAAAGATCATGAATGCCCAGGTGACGGGGCGCCTCGTGTTCAACACAACCGAGTTAACTTTTGCCGCAGCGCTGGCCGGGCACGGCTTGGCCTGGGTTCCTGCCGGTATCACCGCCGACAGTATTGCAGCAGGTCGCCTGACTGCCGTACTGGATGACTGGGCCGTGACTTATCCGGGCCACCATCTGTACTACGCCAGTCGCAGCAGTGCCTCGCCTGCTCTGGCGCTGGTCGTGGAGGCACTGCGCGCGCCTTCGGGGTGAACTTAGCGCCAAGCCGGAGCCGCCTCAAGCACATGGGGGCACCGTTGCAGTATCGATCTGTCGCGCCTGGCCGTCCTACACGTAGTCCAAGAGAATCCTCGTGAGCGCCTCAGGCGCCAGGCGCGGAACATCGTGCGCACACTCAAGCCGATGGGTGGCCCATCCAGGGTCCAGCCGCAGGCGTTCGTACAGCGCAACAAAAGGGCTGCCTTCCCATCCGAAGGCCGCGACAAAGGCTTTGCCGGGAACCTGGCGCCAATCGCCGGTCAGTTTGATTGCCTGCAGAAAAGTGGCCATGGGATGGGGACGGCATCGCTTGTCCAGATGGGCCGCCGGCGCGCAATTCAAGCCGTCCGCAGCCGCGCCGGCGATAAAACGCTCCCTGTAGTTAGGGGTGGTGAGCGACCAGAGCGAGGCGCCGTTGTCGGGCACATAGGCATCGACATAAACCATCGCCTTGACGCCCGAGGGGTGCCGGTCCGCCGCGCCGGTGATGACCATTCCGCCATACGAATGGCCGACAAGCACGGCAGGCGTATCGTGCCCGCGCAGCGCCTGAATCACCTCGCTGATGTGGGTGTCGAGATTGGCGCCAGGCGAGGGCTCGTCACCCAGGCCGGAGAGCGTGAGCGCCTGGACCTCATGGCCAGCATCTGCCAGTGCACGGCTGACCGCTTCAAAGGCCCAGCCTCCGTGCCAGCCGCCCGGCACCAACACAAATCTTGCCATCCTGTTTGTCCTCTCGAGTGAGGCAGCCGGGCAAGTGTTGAGCCGCGGGCCGCGGTGTGTACCCCTGTTTCTAAATCGTCGGGAATTCAATTATCAACCGGATGAATCGGTGCAACGAGCCACCGGCGAGAGTGGCCTTTCCGACCCGCGATACCGCCTATTTGGCAAGGTGTTGATCTAGGACAAGCTTGCGTGGCGTGCCGCCCGCATAGTCAGAACTGCCGAATCGGCATACAAGACCAAGGAACATCCCTATGAAACGGAGCCCCTCCCCAGGCGCCATCGCCGCCGCCATCTGCATCCTCGGCGCGGCTTTGTCGGTGCAGGCGCAGCCCGCCGCGCACCCGGCGCATACCGCTACAGCTCCCGCCAGCACTTCCAGCGCGGCGACACCCGCCGGGACCAGGCGCTACGAACTGCACACCAACATCGTCGACGGAAAAATGGTGTTCATCGACGGCAAGGGGCAGGTCAACCCGACCCTCACCGCCAACGCGAACGACACGATAGAGATCGTGCTGGAAAGCGGGGAAGGCGCGGAGCACGACCTGGTGATCCCCGAGCTGAACGTCGCATCGTCCAAATTCAGCGGCAGTACCGGCAAGACCACGCTGCGCTTCAAGGTCCCGCGCTCCGGCACCTTCACCTATTACTGCTCCATCCCCGGCCACCGGCAGATCGGTATGGAAGGCCGGCTGCAGGTCAGCGGCCCCGCCAGCGCCAAGGCCGCCGCGCCGGCCGTCAGCGACTCCAGCCAGGCCGCGCTGGCGCTTTACACCCCGGCCCCCGTGCCGCAGCGCGCGGCCGACCCGTCCGCTGTCAGCGTGGCCGCCAACCCGGCCGCGGTGCCGGCCGCCGTGGGGACCCGGGCGCCCAAGACCCTGAAGTACCGCATGGAAACGGTCGAGTTGCCCGGCAAGCTCGACGACGGCACAAGCTTTACCTACTGGACCTTCAACCGCCAGGTGCCCGGCCCCATGCTGCGCGCCCGCGTCGGCGACACCATAGAGCTGACGCTGGCCAATGCCCGCGACAGCAAGATGATCCATTCAATTGACCTGCACGCGGTGACGGGCGGCCATGGCGGCGGCGAACACACGCAGGTCGCTCCGGGCCAGGAGAAAACCATCACCTTCAAGGCGCTCAACCCGGGCCTGTACGTGTACCACTGTGCCACGCCTTTGGTGCCGCAGCACATCGCCGCCGGCATGTACGGGATGATCCTGGTCGAGCCCGAGGGCGGCTTGCCTAAGGTGGACCGCGAGTACTACGTGATGCAGGGCGAGATGTACACGGGACGTCCGCACGGCGCCAAGGGGCACCAGGAGGCCGACCTCGAGAAGATGGCCAATGAGCTGCCCGACTACTACGTCTTCAACGGCGAAGTCGGCGCGCTGAACAAGACCCACAAGCTGCAGGCCAAGGTGGGTGAAACCGTGCGCATCTACTTCGGCGTCGGCGGTCCCAACAAGATCTCGTCTTTCCACGTCATCGGCGAGATCTTCGACAACGTGTACAGCGAAGGCTCCTTCACCGGCCTCAAGCACGACGTGCAGACCACGCTGGTGGCGCCCGGCGGCGCGACCATCGTCGAGATCAAGGTCCAGCACCCCGGAAACTACCTGCTGGTGGACCATGCCTTGTCGCGCGCCGGCAAGGGCGCGGTAGGCCTGCTCGAGGTCACCGGCGAAGCGGTACCCGGCGTCTACAAGGCCGGCGTGCTGTAACCAAGGAGAATCTTCATGGGCCCCTACAAAAAACTCTGGTTCACGCTGATCGGCGTGCTGATCGTCACCTTCTCGCTGCTGGGCTACTACGGCACCGAGGTCTACCGCCAGGCGCCGCCGATTCCCGCGCAGGTGACCGCGCCGGACGGCAAAGTCCTGTTCGACCGCGAGGGCATCCTCGACGGCCAGACGGCCTGGCAGTCGGTGGGTGGCATGCAGCTGGGCTCCATCTGGGGCCACGGGGCCTACCAGGCACCAGACTGGACCGCCGACTGGCTGCACCGCGAACTGACAGCCTGGCTGGAGCTGGCCGCGCAGCAGCTGCACGGCAAGGCCTACGCCGCGCTCGACGGGCCGACGCAAGCCGCGCTGCGCGAGCAGCTCAAGGCCGAGTACCGCGGCAACCGTGTCGACCAGGCGCAGGTGCTGAAGCTGTCGGAACGCCGCGTCCAGGCCATTGCCCAGACGGCCGGGTACTACGACAAGCTGTTCTCCGACGCGCCCTCGCTCCAGAAAAGCCGCGAGCACTTTGCGATGAAGGAAAACACGCTGCCGAACGCCGAGCGGCGCCGGCAGATGACGCAATTTTTCTTCTGGACCGCCTGGGCCGCCGCCACCGAGCGCCCCGGCCAGAAAGTCACCTACACCAACAACTGGCCTCACGAGCCGCTGATCGGCAACCGGCCGAGCAGCGAGAACATCGTCTGGTCCGTCGCCAGCATCGTGGTGCTGCTGGCCGGTGTAGGGTTCCTGGTCTGGGCCTGGGCCTTCCTGCGCAAGCATGACGAGCCGCTGCCGGAGCCCGCCGCGCGCGACCCCTTGACCACCTTTGCGCTCACGCCCTCGCAGCGAGGCCTGGGCAAGTATCTGTTCCTGGTCGTGGCGCTGTTCATCTTCCAGGTCTTCATAGGCGGATTTACCGCGCATTACACCGTCGAAGGGCAGCAGTTCTACGGCATCGACGTCTCGCGCTGGTTTCCGTATTCCCTGACCCGCACATGGCACATCCAGGCCGCTTTGTTCTGGATCGCCACCGGCTTCCTGGCCGCGGGCCTGTTCCTCGCGCCGCTGATCAACGGCGGCAAAGACCCGAAGTTCCAGAAGGCCGGTGTGGATGTGCTGTTCTGGGCGCTGGTCGCCGTCGTTGTCGGTTCCTTCACCGGCAACTACCTGGCCATCGCGCAGGTGATGCCGCCCGAATGGAATTTCTGGCTCGGGCACCAGGGCTACGAGTATGTGGACCTGGGACGCCTGTGGCAGATCGGCAAGTTCACCGGCATCCTGCTGTGGCTGGTGCTGATGCTGCGCGGCGTCATCCCGGCGCTGCTGAAGAAAGGCGGCGACAAGAACCTGCTCGCGCTGCTCACCGCCTCGGTGGGCGCCATCGGCCTGTTTTACGGCGCCGGCCTTTTCTACGGCGAGCGCACCCACCTGTCGGTCATGGAATACTGGCGCTGGTGGGTGGTCCATCTCTGGGTGGAAGGCTTCTTCGAAGTCTTCGCCACCACGGCACTGGCCTTCATCTTCTCCACGCTAGGCCTGGTCTCGCTGCGCATGGCCACGGCCGCGAGCCTGGCATCGGCATCCCTGTTCATGCTGGGCGGCATTCCCGGAACCTTCCACCACATGTACTTCGCCGGCACCACCACGCCGGTGATGGCGGTCGGCGCGAGCTTCAGCGCCCTCGAGGTGGTGCCGCTGATCGTGCTGGGCCACGAAGCCTGGGAGAACTGGCGGCTCAAGGCGCGCGCCGCCTGGATGGAAAACCTCAGGTGGCCGCTGATGTGCTTCGTCGCCGTCGCCTTCTGGAACATGCTGGGCGCCGGTGTCTTCGGCTTCATGATCAACCCGCCGATGTCGCTGTATTACATCCAGGGGCTGAACACCACGCCGGTCCATGCCCATGCCGCGCTGTTCGGGGTTTACGGATTCCTGGCGCTGGGCTTCACGCTGCTGGTGCTGCGCTACCTGCGCCCGGACTATCGCTTCAGCGCGCCCTTGATGAAGACCGCGTTCTGGGGCCTCAATGCCGGCCTGGTGCTGATGATCTTCACGAGCCTGCTGCCCATCGGGATCATCCAGTTCCACGCCAGCGTCAGCGAAGGCCTGTGGTATGCGCGCAGCGAGGAGTTCATGCAACAGCCCTTGCTGCAGAACCTGCGCTGGGTGCGCACCTTCGGTGACGTCGTGTTCATCGTTGGAGCGATTGCGATGGCGCTGCAGGTGGTGCTGGGCTTGATGAACAAGGCACCAAAACTGCCGCAGCCCGAGCCGCGTCTGAGTGGGGCACGCGGTTGAGCATGGCGCCGATCAGGGTAGCTTGCTCGACGCCAACACCCGGTCGATCATCACGCCCCTCGCATGAAACAGCGGGGCGATGCCTCACTCACACGGCAGCGCGCGCCTTGCTGGGCGGGTGGCCTATGACACGCTTGAATGCCCGGCTGAAGGAGGCTTCGGAGTCAAAACCCAGCCGGTCGGCGGCCGTGGTGACGCGCATGCCGTCCTGTGCGATCCAGTTGCGGGCCTGGAACATGCGGATGCGGGCCACGTAGCGGGCCGGGCTTTCGCCCACAGACTCCTTGAAGGCCTGGGCAAAACGTGAGCGCGAGGCGCCCATGATGCTCGCCAGTTCCGGCACGCTCCAGTCCTGCTCGGGCGAGGCGTGGATGGCTGCCAGCACCTTGCCCACGCCGGGCGAGCGCAGTGCCGCGATCCAGCCCGTGGAGTTGCTGCATGCGCATTCCACCCAAGCGCGGATGATGCTCGCGGCCAGCACGTCGGCCATGCGGGCCAGGATGCCGCAGGCGCCTATGCGGTTGAGCGAGGCTTCACGCTCCATGGCCTCCAGCAGCATGGGCACGCCCGGGTCGCGCTGGGCCAGCTCGCCGGCGCGTATCACCTCGGGCATCATGGCCAGCAAGGGGTGCAGGGGGTCGAGGTTGAAGGTCATGCTGCCGCAGAACATGGCGTGGGACGGTGCTTGCGCCTCGGCCGTTGCGTCGCGCAGCAAATAGATGTCGTCCGCCAGCCGCTGGCGGTCAAAGCTCGCGAGGTCCAGTGGCGGCACCTCGGGTGAGCTGGCCAGGGTGTGGGCCGTGCCGCGCGGCAGCAGCACCGCGTCACCGGCCTTCAATGCCATCCACCCGGACTGCGGCGTGTGAAGCCAGCAGTCTCCGCTGACGACGAAGTGAAAGCGCGCGGCGGGCTGCGCGTCAAAGGAAATGGCCCAGGGCGCATGCACCAGGCAGCGGCCGTATTCGACGCCTTCCAGGCGCAGACCCAGCAGCACCTGGGTCAGGGGATCGGGCCCGGCGGCGGGCAAGCCCCCGTATTCCTGGGGAGGCTGAACAACGGGCGTGAAAGTTCTGGAGGAATCGTCAAGCATTTCGGCTCTTTCGCCATGGAAAGCTGTCGATGCTAGGCCTAAGCTGGCAACCCTGTCTCCAACAAGGCTTCAAGGCTTCA
>Ga0065165_1002679_pt1 | contig 14354 bp, 8 predicted proteins | sample AraplaMF_Cvi_mMF_FD_63813 | JGI IMG/M metagenome (GOLD analysis project Ga0065165, IMG submission 63813) | Arabidopsis root microbial communities from the University of North Carolina, USA - plate scrape MF_Cvi_mMF (version 2) (version 3) | ecosystem: Host-associated > Plants > Roots > Endosphere...
AAACCAAAGGACTATTCTGCCGGCTTGTTAAGGTAGACGTTGCTTCCCATAGTCCGCAAATGGACCCGTTGAAACAACCGTTGCGGGAGGCCCTTCAACAAATAAAGCCTTTCCCGACCCATATTCCTTTCGTTTCCACGGTCTTGAACAAAGTGATGAATGGAACGGATATGGGCACAGAGTATTGGGTAGATAACCTGCGCGGCATGGTACAGTTTGCAGCGGTTGTCGAGAGATTACTGCACGAGCAGCATACTGTATTCATTGAGGTCAACTCTCATCCGGTATTGGTCAACGCTGTCAATGAATGTGCGGACTTTCATAAGAAAAAGATCACCGCGCTGGCGTCGGTCTATCGCGACAAGCGCGAGCGGGAGGAGATGATGAAAAATCTTGCGGAGTTCTATACACGAGGATATTCCGTGCCATGGCATACATTCTTCGGATCGTCCACCGTATCGCATGTTCCACTGCCGTCCTATCCGTTTCAGCGCGAGCGATTTGAGATTGAAGACCTGTCGGAGGAAATAAAGATTTCGAAGGAAATATCAGCGAAGTTTCCGCTGCTTGGTGATAAGATCAACCTGGCCGATACGGCGACTACATCGTACTGGGAATCTTCGATCAGCCTCAATAAATTTCCGTATTTGCGAGATCACGTCATTCACGATGCTATCGAGCTACCTGTCTCTTGCCATATCGAGATGGTGTTTGAGGCGATTTCCGAGATCTTTAAGGGGACGATACCTGTTCGTATCGAAGAATTGAACTTCAGCCAGTGCCTTACCCTGTCGGAAAACATGACGATCGACATCCAGATAAAATTAACATGGACAGAACAGCATACCGGTAAGGTCTATATTTTCAAGCGTGAAAACAATATATGGGTGCAGCTTGCGGAAGGGAGCATCGTTAACGCCTTGGCCGAACCCGTGTCATTTGAAACTGTATTTGATAACCTGGAGTACCACGAGCCGGCATTTACGGAAGGAGAAACCTACTACGACCTCCTTCATTCCGTAGGCCAGCAGTATGGAAAACATTTTCAACAACTCACGGGCTTGGACAGGATCGGATCACAGCCGTTTCCCAATGTATTGTTTTCCATTAAACCAGATCACTATATCCGACTCACTTCCGATAAATACGAGATTCATCCGGCCCTCATGAGTAGTTTTTTTCAGCCTGTATTTGCGCAACTTGCTCAACTGGAAGAAGGAAATTTTCTTGACGTCAAATTCACAAAAATAGGGCGCCTTGCTCTGGAGGGTGTTTTAAATTATGGAAGGGAATTGCGGGGTATGTTAGTTTTTAAAAACCTGGTCAGAAAGAATGGTGCGAGTAACTCCTGGGTGTTCAATGCAGACATTACCATTGCTAACCACGACAATACGGTGGTGATGTATATGGCAGGCCTGGAGGGCTATGCGGAAAAACGCACGCCTAAGGCCGTAACGCTCCAAGGTAAAAAAGCAGCAGCGGATGCGTTCGGTATTCGTGCTGAAGGCATAACCTACGAAGAAAGGCAGCAGGCGCTTGAGCAGATGATCACCCACCACGTGGCAAATATTATCAAAACTACACCGTCGCGCATCAAGCGTACTATCTCGTTTAAAAGCATGGGCGTTGATTCGCTCATGGCCGTGCAGCTGCGCAACCACCTGGAGAAAGAAGTATCGTTGAAAATACCCGTAGGTATGTTCTGGACGCATCCCAATATCGGGGAATATGCCGTATACCTGAATAGCCTGCTCGATGCAGAACAGCATGCCAACAGCGCAACTGCAGAGAAAAAGAGTATCCACGAGAACAACTCATGGTTCACCGTGACCGAACCTAATCCTGACGCAGCCGTGCGGTGTTTTTGTTTTCACGATGCCGGAGGAAGCGCATCGCTGTTTGATGGATGGGAAAAGTATATTGATAAGTCGCTTATCGAACTGGTGGTGTTGGAAATGCCGGGACGCGGCCGAAGACTGGATGAGACGCCTTACGAAGATGCGCCGACGCTTATACGCGATATCATGCGCGAACTTACCAAGTGGCTTACCAAGCCCTATATTTTTGTGGGACATAGCATGGGGGGACTTGTAGCATTCGAGCTCATTCGCGCTTTACGAAAAGCAGGGACTGCATTACCCGAAGCATTGTTCATTTCTTCCACGTCCGGACTGAATGCGTATCAGAAAAGCCAGGTAGATTACACGGTATCGGCCGAAGAGCTCGTCAATCAATACCCCCACTTGCACATCGATAATATCGGTAGCCTCGAAATGCAGGAGATTCTTGTCAACATCCTTCGGGCAGATCTCAAGCTCCTGCATAATTATCAGTATGCAGTAGAAGAATTGCTCGATATCCCGATCACCGCCATTCATGGCAACGAAGACGAGCGGGTTAAACGACACCAGATCGAACAGTGGCAAGCAGAAACAACGTCTTCGTTCCGCCTTGTTCCCCGGCCGGGTGGTCACCGCTATATTCAGTACGATGCCGAATTCGTCGTACAGCTCATTCAGGAAGAGGCCGTGGCCCAGATGTCGATGGTCAATAAGCAAACGATCTCCAACCTATAATAATACGCTCTTATGCAGGAACTGATAACGGATAAACTCATCGGTACGTGGAAACTTGTATCCTGGAAGTACAACGGTGAAAACGACGTACCGACGGATTTCTTCGGAGAGAATCCCGGAGGCATCCTTACATACGACAGCAGCGGCTATATGAACGCCCAACTCAATAAATCAGGGCGCGTCCGGTTTGTGTCGGAATCGTTGACCGAAGGCAGCAGCGAAGAGATCAGCCAGGCCTATTTGTCGTATGCCGCTTACTATGGAAAATACTATGAGAAATCTCCTGGCGAGATCATTCACATTGTTGAAGGGAGTTTGTTTCCCAACTGGGGAGTGGGTCATGAGGAGATTAGGTACGCAAAAATTGAAGGGGAGTACCTGGTTCTAAGTACTCCCCCGATTGAGGCAAAAGGTAAAAAAACCATTTTTACAGTTACCTGGAAAAGAGCTTAACGCGAGTAACGGGTTGATCAATTATTTAGAGACAGCAGCAGTTTGTTGCGCAAGCCAGGTTCTGGCTTGTGGCTGGCCGTTGAGTACGTTTACCGTGTAGACGCCTTTGGTAACCTTCGCGAACCCTTGAACGGATAGTTGAGCAAAAACATTTTCCGACATTATCACTGCCATGAAGGCCAATCCTTCTTTAGCGGCACGGGGATTCCAATCCGTTTCATACCAGCCATTGGCTGACTGCCATGGACCCGACACCTTACTGTTATCGACCAATACCTTGGTAACCTTGTGCTGCTTGATCCAGATCAACAGTTCTTCGGAGCCAGCTTTCACAAGCTCAAGGTTAAGGAACCCGTTCCAGTCAAGAAAAATGAGGTCATTTTCTTTTTCCAAAGTGAGGGTGGCATACACTTCTTTTCCTGAGGGTCGCTTCAGTTCTTTTTTCATCGTAGTGATAGATTTAAAGATTTAAGATTAAAAATAGCACGATTTGCTTTTCAATTTTATAGCGGAAATCGAAAAATATTACGTTAGTTATATGATTTAAAAACGTTGCATTCGTTTCGATATATAAGTGCTGTGGATAAAAACATAATCTATTTTATGTAAATATATTATAGTATATACTTTTGAAATAATTCTTATATTGCTGCTATTCTATGTACATCGATATCAATAGGATTGATCGATGTGTTGCGTAATCACAGATGTGAAAGGATATTTCGACGATATATTTATTCCCATCTTTCTTTGCCAGGGAACGCGGATTTAAATTATTGGTGAGTATTTGTCATGTGGAAAAATCTGGAATATCTCATTTCGGGGACATCTGATGAGCCAGCTGCAAGATTGGATATGAGATAATCATTCGGGTTATGCGATACATAACAAAGCCACACCGCGTTAGCGATCTCATCCTACGGCTTTAAGCGCACTTTCGGTAATGTTTTTTTTCAAGGCCACTGCCGCTTCCGGTAACGAGCCATACTTTCTTGTTTTCCATACTCCTGTTTTTTTGAACAAGAGTAGGGCGACCGTTAAGGATGCGTTTTGCTGAAAATATCAGCTTTACTTTGCTGAACGTGTCATTGTTTTCCGGTGGTATTGCTCTGCCACGTGGCAAGGCCATCGCGCCGGTACAGGATCATATTACCATTGTTGGCCACAACAATGTGCAAAAAGGGATCAAGCAGAAAAATTGGGGGCTAGGCATATCATCGATAATCGGTACAAGAAGAAAGGGATATTTCTAACGCCCTGAACTGAGCACGGAAGGCTTTAATCTTGGTGTTGATAATAGCTACCAGACATCCTTTTTTGTCTTTTGCTTCCTTGTTGGTGATGATGGTATAGGGTTTTCCTTGCGATAACGAGGTCTCGTCGATAGAAAACGGGCGTATGTTTCCGGATAGATCACGTAATCTTGAGCATGATCTAGTTGAGGCCAGGTCTTAAATCCGCTCAGGTGAGATATATATTGTTCTTCCTGCAGCTTACCGTTCACGCCAAAGTAGTGACCTATACTGACGCTTCACTCAAATGATAAACAATTAAAAGGTTTTGAGGTTATCTTGTTTATTGATGGTCAACTGGCAGCGGGGCTACACGACCATGAGCTGAGTCCTCACCGGAAGAGTATCATGTTGCGTTTGCTGCGATGTCTCTGGAGCGATTGGAAGAACTATTGGAGAAGTGGGCCGATGAAACGGGCCATGATTATTATGATGCGGTGTACTATTGATTTAGAAAGAATAGAAATTGAGTTTATATCAAAAAAATGATTCTGTCGGAAATCAAGGGGCATGTTTACGCTTGTTTGAGTTAATTAGTGTGCTAAAATAATACAGATGGAATCCCTGGATATGCCGTTTTCTGAACAGATCAGACGTATATGCAAACGCCCTGGAATGTATACCCGAGGGTCCGTAATAGAAACTATTGCATTTATTGATGGCTATCGGTTTGGAAATATAACCCCCATTAGCGGGCGGATCTTTGACCGGTTCGTTTGCGCCCGTAATGCGTTCCCAAGTTACTATGCCTGGGGGCATGTTATTACAACTTGCGCCGCTGACGAAAAAAACGGCCATCGCCTCATCGAAGAGAATATACTTGAATTCCTTGCTCTTCGGGAGAATATATCAGACGACCAGATCATTGAATATGCGGCCAGTCAGATACGGGAAGAAGGCGAGGCTGAAAAGGCTTTCAGGGCATTTGACCGTGCGCTCCAGTTGGGTGATGAATCCGCCATCAGGCCATTGATTCTGCCGAACGAAAACGTGCATATCCTGTGGCAAGGCAAATATCCTGACGGCGTGGGGGATCGGTTCTTTGGGTTATCTTCATCAGAACCCCTGAGGTATATTACCCTTACTGACGATGGGAAACGCGGTAAAATAATTGCTGCTGGCTGGCCATTCCCGATTGAAATGGAATACATTGACGCCTCCTGGAAAGTGAATGCTTTACCAATAGTTGCGATGTGGATGGGTAACCAAAACGAAGAATAGTTACTAGAGGTTATGCATACACCTTAATAGCGAAAATCTTTGTATCTAATACCGCTCTCCTGCGACGATCCGTTATTAGTTGACGAAACTGCCTACCTGCGCAAAAAGACTGCGTGGCGACATCTCATATTTGCTCTGCAAATAAAGAACGGAATGAGTTACGAAGAATACAATCGTTATTGCGAGTTACTGAAGACCTGGCGGTCAGATACTTCGAAGGAAGATAACATCAGCATTAAGCTGGAAACCCTGGATAAGTTCAGGGCAACGGGCGGGTCGACTGCCATTCATTTTCTAGTCAAATTTCTTCGTGATGATCATGAGAGGATCAGACAGCGTAGAGCCGACGTGGTAATGACACTATTTGATAACCTGAAATCAGGGAGCCAGCTTTATGAATCGTTGAAATATTTGAGTATTGCCAGGCAACGTGTCCAATAAGCAATTTTACATCTCGTTTACGTCTTTTTACAAACGCTTTGCCAAATCGGGGCTAAGACGGCTAGCTTTGTTTGAGCGAATACTAAACACATAATGATGAAAAACATACCTGGTTTGCTCTTGATATTTATTCTCTCCACTTCCTTTGGACAAACTCAAACAAGTCCACCCAAACAAAATAACAGGATTCATTAGTCAGGATTATATGAGTCTCAACTTAAGGAGGCGGCCGCCTCGGAGGTACCGATGAGTATGGTTCGCAACGTAAGGCTGGCAAAGAACGGGGATATTTTAATAGCTTCCTATATAGGTGTTTACCGATACGATGGAACGTCTTTTACCAATATGACAAGAACAATAGCGTGGCCCACCTTCTGGGATGTGTTGGAAGATAGAAAAGGAAACCTCTGGTTGGCTTCCCAGGATTCGGGTGTTTACTTCCAGCCTGCCGGACAGACCGGCTTTAAGCTTTTTAAAGCAAAGGATGGGACTGGCATTAGTTCGGCGCTTTATATTTATGAAGATAGAGCAGGTAATATCTGGTTCGGAGCAAGCCGTTACGATGGGAAATCTTTTCGGACCTTTACCACAGACGATGGATTTCCCAGTAACAATATTCGTTTACTGCTTGAAGACAAAACCGGCAAGCTTTGGTTTGGTGGACAAGGAGAAAATCTGTTCGTTTATGATGCCCGCCTGAATGGCGAAGTCGGTCAGGGAAAACCATTTACCGTTGTAAAAAACAAGGATGGCAAAGCGTTTAACGGCGTGTGGTCAATAATCGAAGATAAAAAAGGAAACATTTGGTTCGGTGAAGATGGTCTTTGGCGGTACGACGGCAGAACCTTTACTAAGGTGTCGCAGAGAGGGGCTTACGCTATAATTGAAGATAGGAAAGGGAACATCTGGACTAGTTCAGGGAAAAACATTTTGTGTTATGAAGAACAGTCCTTGTCCGGTATATACCCTACTGTAAGAGAAATTGAAGTGTCAGGAGGAAACACTGTTTTGTTTGGGCTTATAGAAGCTAACGATGGAAGTATTTGGGTCGGATCGAGGGGGCCTTCGAGTGGAGTGTTTCGTTATGATGGGAAAACCATCACGGATTTTAAAAATAAGGACGGACAGAAATAATGCGAACTCACTCTTTATTTTATAGCTGACTGATTTTGGTCGCAAGAAGTATAATACTACTAAAGGAGTACTACTAAAGGAGTACTGTTGGTATCTTTCATAGGCACATTTATATCAACGTGAAAAATATCAGGCATCCAATGTTAATCGCATATAGTATATATTGGATTTTTGAGATACAAACCTTTTTAAGAAAAATTTTATAAGTATATTAGCTGTCATAGGATACGATCCAGCTTATTTGTGTGAAAGTTGTCTTTGTAGGGTCGAGTGTTTTTTCGTGATTTAATTCTCTAAAGTTCAGTTGTGGGTTAGTTAAGGATCGTTATCGCCGGTAGTAGGATTTTCTTTATCAGTTATATAATTAATTCGTTAACAAAACTTCTATGAGAAAAATTATTACCCTGCTTACCATTGTATTATCCTGTGCACATGTTATTGCTCAGGATGTTGCTTCATACGAAGCGAAGCTTTCAATTTCCATCTTTGATTTACAGAACAACCACACCGGTTCTTGTGAAAACAGGTTTGACCTTCATGCCACGTTCGCTAACGGAACAGATCAGTTGCTTTGGTCTCCGAATCTTGACTCGGTATCTTCGAGTCCGTCAGACCGGGACGTTTACAATTACAACCTCGTGGTGAACGCAAATCTACCGCTTACCGGTATTTACTTTTTTGGAACCAGAGGTTGGAAAAACGCATTTACCTGCAACGACTCGGATGATATCGGAGCAACCATTTCCCCGGGATATCTCACCACAGGATGCTTGCCCGAGCAGACGTATGACGGGCTCATTCCCGCCTGGGCCAGTACTGTCAAGCTCACGATTACCCCTAGAAACTACAACCTGTATTATTTTGGCACCGGTGGCAGCATTTTAACAAATTCTTCAACCTGGTATTTGCCGCAGTCGTCACGTGTTACTGTAAAGGCTACTTCAGGTTATTCTCCCAGTCTATATACCTGGCAATATCAGATCGGCGAGGGCGCTTGGATTTCCTTCCCCACGTCCTTGTACGCTGGGAATGTACTTTCTTTTTCGGGTAGTGACATAAGCAGTGACTATATAAACTCCGTAGTATTGGCAAAGCAAACTATCCGTGTTCGCTCCTCCGCGCCATGCGGGATTGGCGCAAAGATTATTGAGCTTTTACCTGTAGTTAATACGCCTATCCTATTGAGTGCTTCGGCTACAGCCCAATCGTGCGCGGGTGTAAATGACGGCACGACAAAAATAACACTAAGTCGTGCGCTGTATGCCGGCGAGACCTTATCCATTCGGGTAAGTGGTAGCGAAGTTCTTTCAGGTATTACCCAAACCCAGCTTGATGCGTTCAACTCATTTACAATGACCGGGCTCGCCCCCGCTACGCGTAGTATTACAATCCAGACTATGTATAATAATCGTCCTGGTTTTGGAAGCTCTGGTTCAAAGAACGCCACTGTTGCCCCGGCGCAGGTAATTACGTATAGCAACCTGACATATTATGATACCAATATTTCTCTTGATACCGATCCTTCACGCTGGTATCTGCCGCCATCATCCAATATTGCTATTATGACCACACCCGGATACACAAGTAATCAGTATAAATGGGAATATCAAATCGGTAACGCCTCATGGACTCCCTTCCCTGCATCGGTAATTCATAATAGTATGCTGACTTTTTCGGGAAACGATATTAGTAATGATTATGTAAACTCGATCGTATTACCGAATCAAGCCGTTCGTGTTCGGGTGGTAAGCGCTTGCGGAACGACCTCTAATGTAATGCAACTTTTACCGATATTGAATCCTCCCGGCATTTTGAGCGTGACACCGACGGCTCAATCATGCGCAGGAATAAATGATGGCAAAATAAAAATAACGTTGGGCCGTCCACTATATACCGGCGAGACGTTAATGCTATCAACTATCTTCAATAATGTATTAACGATTAAAACATTAACACAGGCGCAAGTCCCTGGCGGTGTATATACCATGACGAACCTTGTGCCGGGTACATATGACCTTTCAATTCAGAGTACATACAATGGCCGAACCGGGCTTGTTAAGTCATCAGTTTCTGTAACCGTTCCTCCTAAAGCTTTTACGTTCACGATAACGTCTACAAATATACATTGCCCCGGCGGCCAGGATGGATTGATTCGCCTGACGGTGAGCGGCGGCAGTCAGCCTTATTTCGGAATTCTCGAGCAGACTGATGGTGATGGGCAAACGATAACTTTCGTGGGGAATACCGGTAGTTTTACAAACCTCCCCGCAGGAGAGTACGCTGTTCGGATGGTCGACTCTAAGGCTTGTGCACCACAGGATGGCAACGGTGCCATTCAGGTCTATACACCAACAATAACGGAACCGACGTCACCTCCTGTAGTCGTAAGCCTGGTTGATGCAGCGCCGCCCAGCGCTGGCGGGCTTAATGGCTCCATAACTGTACGGGCTACAGGAGGTAGTGGTGCGTATTCCTTCCTGTGGATTGAACTAAATACAGGAGCTATATTCACTGCAGAGCCACCTGTAAACGGCAGTAATGGTGTAACAAGCCATCTTTCGGGTATCGGAGCGGGACAATATCAGGTCGTTGTGCGCGACTCACAGTACGCCCTGGCTAACCCCCAAACCGACGAAAATACAGCCGGCTGTCAGGCCGTGTTGGATCAGGCGCTAACCGCAATGACAGCGCGAACAATCACTAATGGTTCCGAGTCGGAAGTTAGGACTGGTATCGCAGAGTTTTATGTAACACCGAATCCGGTGAGCAACCGTTTTTCCGCATCAGTAGCGCTACGCGATGTCGGTAACTTCTCACTGACCTTATTCAACAGCCAGGGTGTTGTTGTATCGCAACAGAACTATACCGCGCAATCAACGGCGAAATCGGATTTTGAAATACCTGCTGCTAACAAACGCGGCATATATCTACTTCGCCTGGTAACCGCAGGGCAATCGTCTGCTATACGGGTGTTAGTAGAATAATTTATCGATTAACACTGGATTAAAGTTGACATCCGCCTGACAGAAAGCGGGTGTCAATTTCTATGGTCAACGCTTGGATAGGCTTGAAAGTTATATAGTTACATTTTATGGCTTTCTTTTTTTACACCCAAATTTTGCTCCTGTTACGTCGCCTGTTATTGGATCACGGGACCATCGGAAAAGTTGCAGGAGAGATTACCGTTGCCATAAGGGCGCCCGGAGGCAGAAATTCCCGATAGATCCGTTCGGAGTTCGTTCCGGGTTCTTTGCAGACATAGTGCAGACTCTTTACAGACACTATAACGGCACAGTGCTCCTCCACACTTCCTCGACACTTTTCCAGCCATCGCTCAGCCACGGCCTTGGCATCAGCCTGCGCGCACCACCAAACGGCTTACCGAAAATGAAGGTCAGCTAACGTTCCCTACCTGGTTTAACTTTATATCACCCCAACTGTTACGTTAGATCCGTATTTATTTGTTATCCAAAATCTCCGTGTCGTATATTGGCTATCGTTGTTGAAAATCTTCGACGTTATAACACGATTATGAGCGCCAGCATTCCTGTTTCTGACCAATTGTCCAGCGAATATTTCGATATAAGAATCGATCAGATCGTTTACGTCATCAACGGCGCAAAGCAGGTTACACCTGTTGCTGGATTAGAAACACGTGTGGATATGAATGCGCCGGATATATCCGTTAGTAATCTGGTTCTTGCCGACAGTGTTTACGTTATTTTTCCCGACGACGTACACACTCTGGCAACGTCGCTGTCGTCCGTAGAGCTGTATAGCAGTGTTCACTATAAGTTCAGGGTTGTTACATCGGAGCGTCTTTTGTGTTGGATGGAAGCCACGGGCATTATTAAATACGTTCGGTCTTTAGCGCATAAAACGGCACAGAGCAGCGGGTATAACGATGCCGGAACGGAAGTCGTGCAGCAACAACTCAAACAAAGTGGCGTGATGATCGACGCTCCCGATGCAACGGTGAAAGAAGTCGCAGAACGGACATGGGCCGCTTCGGAAAGGGCAAAAAGGGAGGAAGCTTTGCGCGAAAGCGAAGAAAAATTCCGCACCTTGTTTGAAACCATTGATGAAGCACTTGTAATCGTAGAACTCGTCCTGGATGAGAACGAAAAAGTGACAGACTTTATCTATAGAGAAGAAAACGCTAGTCACTCCCTTCACAGCGGATTGTACGATATAATCGGGCGAAGGGCAAGCGAAGTATTACCAGGTATGGAACCCTACTGGTTATCATTTTTCCAGAAAATTTATGATACAGGCGAGGCCATCCGTGGCGAAAACTATAATGTGGATACCGATCGCTGGTATAATCACCATCATTCACGGATCGGTGGACCTGGTAGTCGTTTGATAGCGGCTGTCAGTACGGACATCACCGAACGAAAATACCGTGAACAGCTACAGCAATATCTGCTGAAATTTAACGATGCTATACGTCCGATTAAGAACCCGTTAGAGATTCAGACGGTTGCGGCAACCCTTTTAGGTGAACATCTGAATGTAAACCGATTGCATTATGGTGAGAGGGTAGGTGATTATCTCTATATAAATCGCGCCTACGTAATGGGCTTGCCCCCATGACGGGAAGGTTTCGCTATGAGGATTTTGGAACAAGGCTAACCGATGGATGTCGCCCGGGTGAAGTACAAATATGTTACGATGCGACAACCGACACAGCGCTTTCGGAATCCGAAAGGCAGGTATTCGCGTCTATTAATGTTGGGGCATTTGTAACGATGCCCTTCATGAAAGGAGGAGAATGGGTTGCCTCATTGGCAGTCCATAGTATACAACCGAGACGATGGAAACAAAATGAAATAGAGGCGATTAAAGAAACGACCGAACGTACATGGACTGCGGTTGAAAAAGCAAAAGCAGAAGAAGCACTTCAAAAGAGCGAAGAAAAGTATCACTCGTTATTTGAGTCCATCGATGAAGGTTTTTGTATTTACGAAGTGATCTACAACGATAATAACGTACCGGTCGATCTGCGTTGGGTTGAAGTTAATCCCGCCTATGAACGACAGATGGCATTAAAAGACGTTTTGGGAAAGCGGCACAGCGAACTTTCTCCAGGTACCGAACAATATTGGCTTAATATTTTTGATAAAGTGATCAAAACAGGGGAGGCGATGCGTTTTGAAGACTACCATGGATTGACCGGTTGTTGGTATCACACATATTCGTCACGAATCGGTGGCAATGATAGCAGGCAGGTTGCTGTTGTATTTTCTGACATCACGGAAAGAAAAAATCAAGAAGCGGAGAAAGAATTTAGTTTAAAGCTAAGCGATGCACTAAGTCTGGAATCAGACGCGAGGGGAATAACGCGACTTGCGGTCAACATGCTTGGCGCACACCTTAAAGCGGATCGGGTACAATATTCCGACATAAATACAGATGAAGACTATTTTCAAATACTTGAAAACTATGTAAGTATTTCCACTCAAAAGATAGTTGGTCGCTTTCCATACTCGGCCTTCGGTCCGCCTGGAGAAAAACTTAAAAGAGGCGAAAGTCTTATTATTCATGATGTCTCTGTTGGCTGAAGAATTCGGTTTGATGCGGGTCATGTATTTTGAGCTAAATGATGATCAGGATATATGGGAGATAATTGCACGTTACGAGAAGGATGTGACGCCACATCCGAACCGTGGACGGATCTCCGATTTTTCAGTTCTTATGGCTGCCGAATATCGCCTGGGACGAACACTCGTAATAAACGACACCCGAAACGAACCACAATATGAAGGCTTACGCGCTATTGAAGTCGGTGCGGCAATGGCTGTTCCGCTTGTAAAAAACGGTAAGCTTGTCGCCGTCGTCGTCGTTCACTCAAAAACAGCACGGCATTGGAACAAAGCCGAGGTGCAGATAGTAGAGAGTTTTGCCGAACGCACGTGGGATGCAGTTGAAAGAGCACGCGCCGAATATGCACTAAGGGAGTCGGAGAAACGTTTCCAATCGATTGCCAACCTGGTGCCTGATCTTCTTTGGGATAGCGAACCGGATGGTTCAACCAACTGGTATAACCAGCGATGGCTCGAATATACCGGCCAGAGTTTGGAACAAGCTATCGGCTGGGGCTGGCTGGATACGATACACCCTGACGACCGTGAAGGTTCGGGGAAACAATACGGCGAGGCGGTTAATGCCGGCCAGCCTTTGCACCAGGAACACCGGATACGCCGCCACGATGGACAGTATCGCTGGTTTGTTGTGAGTGCATTGCCACTCAAAGACACGAATGGCCATGTAATCAAAATGTATGGCGCGGCTATCGACATACATGATCGAAGACAAGGAGAAGAGGCGTTGCGCTTAAATGAAGAGCGAATGCGTGAACTGAACACGCGTCTTCAGCAAACCGATATAGCAAGGACAGCTTTCTTCAACAACGTGAGTCATGAGTTTCGCACACCACTAACGCTTATCGTTGGACCGCTCGAAGAATTAATGAGGTCCGGCGTAAGTAAACTGGATCCCGCCGACATGAAAATGCTTCAATTCATGCACCGTAACGCCCTACGCCTGCAAAAACTGGTCACTACGTTATTGGATTTCTCCAGGATCGAAGCGGGCAAACTGGAAGCACATTACCAGCCCGTGGACTTTTCGAAAGTAACGACCGACCTGGCCTCCACGTTCAGAACTGCAATCGAAAAAGGGGGACTGAAATTCGTTATTCAGGTTGAGCAAATTTCCCAACCTGTTTATTTGGATCATGACATGTGGGAGAAGATCGTATTCAATCTTCTATCGAATGCCCTCAAGTTTACACTCAAAGGAAAAATAGAAGTTGTTATCCGCGAGAAGTCGAAACACGTCGAGTTGAAGGTCGTGGATACGGGCGTTGGCATTGCCGAAAAGAATATTGACCGTGTCTTCAATCGGTTCACCCGGATTGAAGGCGTTCAGGCAAGGACCGATGAAGGAACCGGTATCGGCCTGGCGTTGGTACGCGAATTGGTGACCGCTCTTGGTGGTGTGATCAAACTTAAAAGCGCCGAGGGGGTTGGGTCGGAATTCATTGTTTCGATTCCGAAAGGCACAAAACATTTCGCAAACCATCAGATCATCGGGCACCGGCAACAACAGGAAGTTACCAACCTGAAAAATTCCTTTGCAGACGAAACAGCAGGTTGGTTACCCGATGATATCAAAGCTTCAGCAATAAATCTGAGGAAGTATGAGGCTGAGGGTGGTTTTAGGATTTTGGTAG
>Ga0065165_1002680_pt1 | contig 14354 bp, 10 predicted proteins | sample AraplaMF_Cvi_mMF_FD_63813 | JGI IMG/M metagenome (GOLD analysis project Ga0065165, IMG submission 63813) | Arabidopsis root microbial communities from the University of North Carolina, USA - plate scrape MF_Cvi_mMF (version 2) (version 3) | ecosystem: Host-associated > Plants > Roots >...
GGATTACATCGGATACCGGTCGACAGCGCGCGCAACACGCACCATGAAGGTGGCACCATGCCGACGATCATCGAAGTCGCCGCGCTTGCCGGCGTCTCCACCGCGACGGTTTCGCGCGTGCTGAGCCAGCCCGAACGCGTGGCCGAGCAGACGCGCCAGCGCGTGCTCGAGGTCGTCCAGTCGCTCGGCTACGCCCCCAATGTCGCCGCGCGAACCCTGCGCACGCTGCGCGCCGCCAAGATTCTGCTGACCGTCCCCGACATCTCGAATCCCTTCTTCGCCAGCGTGATTCGCGGCGCCGAGGAGGCCGCGCGCGACGCCGGCTATGCCGTGGTGGTCGGCGACACCCGCCACGATCCGCAGGTCGAGGACCAATATGCCGAGATGCTGTCGCGCCGCGAAGTCGACGGGCTGATCTTCCTCGGGCATCGCCTGCCCGACAGCCTCGGCCCCTTGCTGGCGCGCGACGGCCCCGCGGCGCCGATCGTCAATGGCTGCGAATACAGCCCCGATCTGGGGGTGCCGAGCGTCCATATCGACAATGCCGCGGCGAGCGAGGACGCGGTCGAGCATCTGATCGCGCTCGGGCATCGCGACATCGGCGTGATCACCGGGCCGTCGATCAGCCCGATCAGCCGCGATCGCCTGTGCGGGACGATCGCCGCCGCCGAACGCCACGGACTGGGCGACCGTCTGCAATTGCGCACGGGCGACTATTCGGCGCGATCGGCGTTCGAGCAGACGGGCGCGCTGCTCGCCCGCAACGTCACGGCAATCTTCTGCTTCAGCGACGAAATGGCGATGGGCGCGCTCAGCGCGATCGGCGCGGCGGGCAAGTCCTGCCCGGGCGACATCTCGGTGATCGGCTTCGACGACTTGCCCCTCGCCCAGTTTTTCCAGCCCGCGCTGACCACGATCGCCCAGCCCAAGGGCTCGATCGGCCGGCATGCGGTGGCGCTGCTCGTCGACATCCTGCGCGGCGTCGAGCGCCCGGTCGACCAAGTCACGCTGCCGCACGAACTCGTCATCCGGGGCAGCACGCGCGCGATCCAAGCCTAGCCGGCATGCCCGGCTTCGAGATGCGCCCTCATCGCCTCGAGCCCGGTCCACATCATCGGCGCGATCCGCTCGGCGAATTCGGCGGGGAGCACGTCGGCGGTCCAGACGACGCGAGAGCCGTGCTGCGCCGGGAATATCTGCAGCGCGCCATTATGATGCTCCACGCTCTGGATAGTCCACACCAGCCGGCGGCGGTCATCGTCGATCGCCACGATCGCTTCGTCGGCGACGGCACCGCTGGCAAAGGTCACGCGGCGCGTCGGCACCGCCGAATCGGCAAGCATCTCGGTCGCTATGACGAAGCCGGGAACCAGTCGTGTGTGGAGCGCGCCGACGTCACGGACGGCATCCCAGATGTCGTCCGGGCTGCGCTGGATCTCGATCTCGTGAACGATGCTCGGCATCTCTGGTCTCCTGTTCTGCTACCGGATCGATAGCGGTGCCGCGCCGCAGACGCTGGCAGGAAACGGACGCGGTCATCGCGCCGGCATGACCTTTGTCGCGCGACGGCTTAGACAGGTGCGATGGATGCGCGCGATCACATTCTCCAGGCGCTGAGCTTCGACGAGTGCGAGCGGGCGCGGTTCGCGCGCGACCCGGCGTTCGACGGCGTGTTGTTTATCGCAGTGACTTCGACGCGGATCTATTGCCGCCCGATCTGTCCGGTGCGCCAGCCGCTCAGCCGCAACGTCCGTTATTATCCCAGCGCCGCGGCGGCAGAGGATGCCGGCTTCCGCCCGTGCCTGCGATGCCGCCCCGAGAGCGCGCCGCATTCTCCGGCTTGGTCAGGCGCGCGCGCCACGGTGAGCCGGGCGATGCGCCTGATCGAGCAGGGCGCGCTCGACCGCGACAATGTGGATCGGCTCGCCGAGCGTCTGGGAGTGGGTGCGCGACATCTGGCACGACTGTTCCAGCGCTACCTCGAGACCACACCAACCTCGGCGGCGCGCACGGCGCGGGTCCAGCGCGCCAAACGACTGATCGAGAATACCGATCATCCGATGACCGAAATCGCCGACCTCGCCGGTTTCCGCAGCCTGCGTTCGTTCAATGCCACCTTCCAGCAGGTCTATCGCATGCCGCCGAGCCAGCTGCGCCGGGGCCGATGATCGGCGTGTGGGGCGATGGGTGGCCGGACGGCAATCAGGGAATCGCCGCCCGGCCGGAGCCCCGGAAGGCAAAGCCCTCGGAACCCCGGCATTGCCTCTAATGGGCGAGTGGAAACAAAGGCATAGCAGTGCCCTAGGGAGTGATCCTTACGCTAGCGCCCGTAACCCCGGATCGGGCTTGCGGTGCGCGGCGACGCACGAGACCACGCTGAGCACGACCAGCGCGAACGCCGCCGCCTCGAGCACGCTCGGCAGGCGCTGCTCCCACAGGAAGCCGTAAAGCAGCGCGAACAGCGTCTCGAACAGGATCATCTGCCCGACGAGGGTCAGCGGTAGTAGCCGGGACATCCGGTTCCACAATGCGTTGCCGAGAACCGAAGCCAGCACCGCCACGCTCGCCGAGACGCCGGCGAGCTGAGCCCATTCGCCGCCGCTGTGGCGCGCAGTATCGAGGATCAGCGAGACCGGCACGAGCAGCAGCGCCTGCGCGCCAGTGACGATGCCGAGCAGCAGGTTCCACTCGTGCGGCGAGACCTGGCTCAGCCGCCCGAGCCAGCGGCTGTTGCCCACTGCGAAGCTGGTCCACGAAACCAGCGCGCCGATCGCGCAGAACAGCCCGGTGAGCTGCGCGGCGAGCGATCCCGACACCGGCGCCGCGATTGCCTGCCAGCCGATGCATAGCGCCCCGGCTGCGCACAGCAGCAATGACGGCACGAGCCGGGTGAGCGGCACTGCGTCGCGGTCGCGGCTGCCGATGATCGTCACTGCGACAGGCAGAAATCCGATCACCAGCGACGTCATCGCGATCCCGCCGCGCTGCACCGCGCTGGCGAGCAGGACATAATAGAAGGTGTTGCCGGCAAGCGCGAGCCACACCAAGGCGAGCAACCCGCTGCGGCCGACCCTCGGCAGCAGCACCGGCAGCCGCGGCCCGATCAGCACTGCCGAGATCAGCCCGTAGAAAAGATAGCGCCCGATGGTTTGCTGGAGCGGGCTGAAACCGCGGACCAGCTCGGGCGCGAGGAACACCAGTCCCCACAGGGCGCCGGCACCGATGCCGCAGGCCACGCCGATCGCCGTCGGATTCGAACGTGGCAGGGTGTCAGCGCGCTTCATCGTCGATATCCCGAAAGTTCATGCGGGGTTTATCATCGTACGCGCGGGACAGGCGCTCTTGATTCGGCCGCCGAATGCAACAAAAACCCGTCCGATGCCCGGATCACGCGCCTTTCGTCCGCTCGACGCCTTCGACCGCGCCATTCTCGATATCGTCCAGCGCGACAACAAGACACCGCAGCGCAAGATCGCCGAGGCGGTCAACCTGTCGGCGGCGGCGGTCCAGCGCCGGATCGCGGCGATGGAGGATGCCGGGGTGATCCTGACCAACGTCGCGACGGTCGATCCCGACGCGCTGGGGCACGCGATCACCGCGATCGTCGAGGTCCAGCTGCGCGACGAGCGCACCGCGACGGTGGACGCGGCCAAGGCGCTGTTCCACGCCACGCCCGACGTCCAGCAATGCTATTTCGTCACCGGCGGGGTGAGCTTCGTGCTGATTATCGTGACGCGCGACATGCGCAGCTACGAGGCGCTCACGCGGCGGCTGTTCGCCGAGAACGACTTTGTCGAGCGCTATCGCACCCTGGTGACGCTCGACCGAGTCAAGGTCGACACCGCTTTGGTCGCCCCCTGATCGCGGTCAGCCGAGCATCATCAGGCTGGCATTGCCGCCCGCCGCGGTGGTGTTGATCGAGACCGACACTTCCTCGACCAGCAATGCGAGGCTGTAGGCGTCGGGCCGCGCCAGCGCCTCGCTCGACGCCGACTGAACCGGCACCACCCCACCCGGCCGCGCGGCAAGCTTGGCGAGCACGCGCTTGACCTGTTCGGCATCGCCCTCGGCAAGCGCGCCGGACAGATGGCCCGCATCGCCGCGGATGCGTGCGCGGACGCTCGCCGGCAGATCGGCCGGCACCGTCCCGTCGATCACCATTTCGTTGCCCGTCGCGAGGCAGGCGGCAAGCTGATGGAACAGTCCCTGCTGCGTGACCGGCACGAGCAGAATCGTACCGCGAGGATGCAGCGCGTAGAGATTGCGCTCGCCGACTGGCCCCGGCAGCTCGACTTCGCGGCCGAGCGGCGATGCCGCGTCGAGCTGCAGCGCAAGCATCGCCATCTGCTTGTCGCCGGCCTTGTCGAGCCAGGCGGCGAAGTCCGCGAGTGCGGGATCGACCAGCGCGGAGCCCTTCGGCGCCGGCGCGGGATCCTGGACCAGCCGCGGCAGATAGAGCGGCCCGCCCGCCTTGGGCCCGGTGCCCGAAAGCCCGCGCCCGCCGAACGGCTGGACCCCGACGATCGCGCCGATGACGTTGCGGTTGATGTAGAGATTGCCCGCCTTGATCCGTCCGGTGACCTCGGCGATCGTCTCGTCGAGCCGGGTGTGGAGCCCGAAGGTGAGGCCGTAGCCGGTGGCGTTGATCGCGTCGATCAAGGCGTCGAGCTTGTCGCGTTGGTAGCGGATCACATGGAGCACCGGGCCGAATACCTCGCGCTCGAGATCGGCGATGCTGTCGAGTTCGATGATCGTCGGGGGCACGAAGGTGCCGTGCGCGGTCTCGTCGGACAGCGCCTGCTGCTCGACGCGACGGCCGCGCGCGCGCATCGCCGCGATGTGCTTTTCGATATTGGCCTTGGCCTCGGCGGTGATCACCGGGCCGATGTCGATCGCGAGCCGCTCGGTGTTTCCGACGCGCAGCTCGGCGAGTGCGCCACGCAGCATCGCGAGCGTGCGGTCGGCCACGTCTTCCTGCAGGCACAGGATGCGCAGCGCCGAACAGCGTTGTCCCGCGCTGTCGAACGCGGAAGCGAGAACATCGGCGACGACCTGTTCCGCAAGCGCAGAGGAATCGACGATCATCGCATTCTGCCCCCCCGTCTCCGCAATGAACGGAACCGGCTTGCCGTCGGCCGAGAGGCGTTCCGAAAGCTGCTTCTGGATCAGCCGTGCGACTTCGGTCGAGCCGGTGAACATCACCCCGGCGGTTTCGGGCGCGCCGACCAGCGCCGCGCCGATCGCGCCGTCTCCCGGGACGAGTTGAAGCGCATCTGCGGGCACGCCGGCTTCGTGAAGCAGCCGCACCGCTTCGGCGGCGATCAGCGGCGTCTCCTCGGCAGGCTTGGCGAGCACCGGATTGCCGGCGACCAGGGCCGCGGCGACCTGCCCGGTGAAGATCGCCAGCGGGAAGTTCCACGGGCTGATGCACACTACCGGGCCCAGCGGCGTCGCCGAGGCCACGCTCGCGCGTGCCTGCACCGCGTAATAACGCAGGAAGTCGACCGCCTCGCGAACCTCGGCGATGGCATTGGCCACCGATTTGCCCGCCTCGCGGACGGTCAGGCCGATCAGCAGCGGCATGCGCGCTTCCATCGCGTCGGCGGCGCGCTCGAGCATCGCGGCGCGCTCGGCGAGCGGCAGCGACGGCCAGCGGGCCGCCGCTGCCCGCGCCACGGCGGCGCGCGCCGCGTCCGGCGTGGTCTCGACCACGGTCCCGACCACATCGCGGTGATCGGCGGGGTTCAGCACCGGGCGCTCGATCCCAGCCCCCGCCTCGGCGCGCCATGGCATCGCGGCGCTCGCCTGCAGCGCCTCGCTCAGTGCGGTAAGCGCGGCTTCGTTCGACAAGTCGATGCCGTGCGAATTCCGGCGATCGGGGTAGAGGTCGCGTGGGAGCGCGATCGCGTCGTGCTTGGCGCCCGGCTGCGGCATGCCCTTCACGATCGCCACCGGATCACCGACGAGTTCGTCGATAGACACCGCCGGATCGGCGACGCGATTGACGAAGGACGAATTGGCGCCGTTCTCGAGCAGCCGGCGGACGAGATAGGCGAGCAGCTTCTCGTGCGTGCCCACCGGCGCGTAGATGCGGCACGGCCGGTCGAGACCGTCTGCGCCGACCACCTGCCGGTAGAGCGGCTCACCCATGCCGTGGAGACACTGGAACTCGTAGTCGCCGATTTTGAAATCAGAGCCGGCGATCTGGTAGATCGTCGCGAGGGTCAGCGCATTGTGCGTCGCGAATTGCGGGAAGATCACGTCCTTCGCCGCAAGCAGTTTCCGCGCACAGGCGATGTAGGCGACATCGGTGTGGATCTTCCGGGTGTAGACCGGGAAGTCGGCCAGCCCGTCGACCTGCGCGCGCTTGATCTCGGCATCCCAATAGGCGCCCTTGACCAGCCGCACCATGATCCGGCGTCCGGCGCGCTTTGCCAGATCGACGATCCAGTCGATCACGAACGGGCAGCGCTTGCCATAGGCCTGCACCACGAAGCCGAGCCCATTCCACCCAGCGAGCGCCGGATCGAGCGCGAGCGATTCGAGCAGGTCGAGCGACAGTTCGAGCCGGTCGGCTTCCTCGGCGTCGATGTTGAAGCCGATGTCGTATGACTTGGCCAATGCGGCCAGCGCCTGGATGCGCGGGAGCAGTTCGCCGACCACCCGGTCCGCCTGCGCACGCGTGTAGCGCGGATGCAGCGCCGACAGCTTGATCGAGATGCCCGGCCCTTCATAAATGCCGCGGCCCGCTGCTGCCTTGCCGATCGCGTGGATGGCGCGGGTATAGTCTTCGAAATAGGCCGCCGCGTCCTTCGCCGTCGCCGCCGCTTCGCCGAGCATGTCGTAGCTGTAGCCGAAGCCGCGCGCTTCCTCCTTGCGGGCGCGCTTGAGCGCTTCCTCGATCGTCTCGCCGGTGATGAACTGCTCGCCCATCATCCGCATCGCGAGATCGACTCCGCGGCGGATCACCGGCTCGCCGGCCCGTGCGATCAGCCGCGTCAGCGCGGCACCCAACCCCTTGTCGTCGGCGCTGTCGACCAGCTTGCCGGTCACCACCAGCCCCCAGGTCGCCGCATTGACGAACAGCGAGCGGCTGCCGCCGAGATGCGCGCGCCAGTCGCCATCGGCGATCTTGTCGCGGATCAGCGCGTCGCGCGTCGCATCGTCGGGAATGCGCAGCAGCGCCTCGGCGAGGCACATCAGCGCGACGCCCTCCTCGCTCGACAGCGTATACTCCTGGACGAGCGCCTCGACTCCGCTCTTGGTGCCTTGCTTGCGGAGCGATGCGATCAGCGCCCGCGCGGTGCTCTCCGCATCGGCGCGCACCACGTCGGGCAGCGTCGCGGCTTCGATCAGCGGTGCGAGACACTCGGGCTCGGCGCGGCGATAGGCTGCGGTGATCGCAGCACGCAGCGGCGTCTGGGGGCGGAGCGGCGGCGCAAAGGCGGCAAAGGCGAGGCTGGGCATCGCCCGCCTATAAACGATGCGCGAAAGTCGATCTGTCTTAGTTCGGCGCCGCTCGTTAGAGGAATGGGTCCCAAACAAGCCATCAGAAGTCGATTCGAATGGAAAAACCCGACGATCCAGTCGATCTGGACGAGTACGACCGGAAAATCCTGAACGTCCTGCGCGAGGATGGACGGATCACCGTCACCGATCTCGCCCAGCGCATCGGCCTGTCGAAGACGCCCTGCCAGCAACGGCTAAGGCGATTGATCGACAAGCGGGTGATCCTCGGCTTCACGGCGCTGATCGACCCGGCCAAGCTCGCGCTCGACCATGTCGCCTTCGCCGAGGTCAAGCTCTCGGATACGCGCGAAAAGGCCTTGGAGGAATTCAACGCGGCCGTCCGGCGCATTCCCGAGGTCGAGGAATGCCACATGATCGCGAGCAGCTTCGACTATCTGCTCAAGGTTCGTACCGCCGACATCCGCAAATACCGCATCGTGCTCGGCGAACGTATCTCCAGCCTGCCGCACGTCGCGAGCACCTCGACCTACATTTCGATGCAGACGATCCGCGAGACGGTGCGCGGCTAGTCAGCGATCGGCAGCGTGACGACGAAGCGCGTGCCGCGCGGCACGGCCGAGTCGAGCGACAGGCTCCCCCCGCCTGCGCGCAACAGCGAGACCGAGATGGCGAGGCCCAGCCCGGTGCCGCCGGCGGCACGGCGTGTCGTGAAGAAGGGTTCGAAGATGCGCTCGGCATCGGCAGGCGCGATGCCGCGGCCATTGTCGTGCACCGCGATTTCGAGCGCGTTTCCCTTCTGCTGCAGTTCGACGACGACTTCATCGGCGCCGGCCTGGCGCGCATTTTCGAGCAGGGTAGTAAGCACCGCCTCGACCGTCGACGCCTGCACGGCGACGCTGATCATCGGCGCGTCTGCCGCGAGCAGCACCCGGAAGCCAGGCTTGTCCTGCGCATCGGCAGCCTGGCGGAGCACCGCGAGCGCGTCGACCGCGACGTCGGGATCGGCCTGCGCCATGTCGGCGCGGGCGAGGTCGAGCAGTCGGGTGACGAGCTGCGACAGCCGCGCGGCATCGGCCTTGATGTTGCCGAGGAAGCGTTCGCGCTCGGCCGGGGTCATCGTCGCGCCGTGATCCTCGAACAGCTCGATCGCCCCCGAAATGCCGGCGAGCGGCGTCTTGAACTCGTGGCTCACCGAGGCGGCGAAGTCGCGCAGATAGCGTGAGCGGCGATCGATCGCCGCGGCCATCGCGCGGAAATTCTCGAACAATGCGCGGATTTCGATCGCCGCGGTGACCGGGGTTTCGGGGACCGAACCGGTGCCGCGGGCGACGCTGCGGGTGGCTTCGCCTAGCGCTTCGATCGGGCGGGCGATTCCCCGTGACAGGAGGGCGGTTAGGAACAAGAGGACGCCGAAGATGACGGCGATGCCGAGCAGGATCTTTCCGCGATCCTCATAGAGACCGCGGAACAGTGCCCGCGGCGAGCGGGACAGCAGCAACACGCCGACGACGCGCCCCTCCACCACGATCGGGCGGACATGGTGAATGCGCAACGACGAGGCGCGGCTGAGCCATTCAAAGGCGTAGCGCTGGCTATAGGCGCCGTTGGTGCGCAGCACCGTCCCCACTTTGCCCCGCAGCGCGGCCGCGACCTCGGGCAGCTGCGCATAGGAGCCGCCCGCCTCGTGCCCGATCAGCACCGTGCCGTTGCGGTCGATCAGTTGAAGCGAGGCGAGCGTCGTCCGCGCAGTGACGGCGAGGATCGGATGAAGGCGCCGCGCCATCGCCAGCGCCTGCGGATCGAGCACCGCCGTGCGCGCCGTCGCAGGCGGGCGTTCGGGAAGCACGCGGGTGGTGCGCAGGTCGATCGTCGAGCCCTCGGCACGCCAGGGTCGCGGATCGATCGACGGCGGCGCGGCATCCGGCCACAGCACCTGCGCCGCGCCGGACAGCGCCGCGCCCTGGGCGATCAGCTCGGCCTCGGTCTGGCGAACCAGCGTGTTCTCGTAGACTCGCAGGAACAGCGCGCCGACCCCGGGCAGCGCCGCGGTGAACAGCAAGGTGCCGAACAGGATGGTGCGCAGCTTGAGCGCCGGCCAGTGGCGCTTGAGCAGGGTCTTGAGCGCAGCGATCACGCCGCGGCGCCCGTGCAGCTCCCGATCCGATAGCCGACGCCGGCGCGGGTCTCGATCACGTCGGTGGCGCCGAGCCCGGCAAACTTGCCGCGCAGATTGCGGATATGGCTGTCGATCGTCCGATCGGTCACCGCGAAGCCGGGGCCGTGCAGCCGATCGATGATCGCGTCGCGGCTGAACACCTTGGCAGGCATCACCGCGAGCGTGCGCAGGATCGAGAATTCGGTGACGGTCAGCGCGACCTCGGTCCCCGCCCAGGTCGCGCGCCAGCCGTCGACGTCGAGCGCGAGCCGGCCATGCTCGATCCGCCGGCCCTCGTCGGTCTCGGGCGGCTTTGCGCTCGCCCGGCGCAGGATCGCCATCGACCGCGCCACCACCTCGCGCGGGCTGAACGGCTTGACGACATAATCGTCGGCACCGAGCTCGATCCCCAGCACGCGATCGATCTCGTCGTCGCGCGAGGACAGGAACAGGATCGGCAGGTCGCCGGCGGCGCGCAGCCGCCGGCAGGTCTCGAGCCCGTCCATCCGGGGCATGTTGATGTCGAGCACCACCAGGTCGACGCGCTGGCGATCGACCAGGTCGAGCACCGCCTCGCCGTCATCGGCCTCGATCGTGTCGAGCCCGGCCTTGGCGAAGGCGAAGGCGAGCAGCTGACGGATGTGCGGATCGTCGTCGGCGATCAGGATGGTGCGCGGCATGGGGCACATGATCATCGCGCGGCCTCGTTCGTCAATGCCGGCTGGGGCATGACCTGCTCGGCAACCGACGGTGTCGGTTCGGCGGCTGAAGCTTCCGACGTCACCGGGGGTTCGCGGAGGATGCCGTCGCAGGTGCGTCCCGCGGGCCCCGGTGCCGGCGCCTGCGGCAGCTTCCGCCCGGCGAGCATCGCGCGGATCTCACTTAGCCGTCGCGCATTGCGCCAGGTCCGGCGGCCATCGCGCTGCCGCTCGATCGTCTCGGTCAGGACCTCGTGGCGGACCCAGGCGAGGCGCTCGGCAAAGCCGGGCTCGAGGTCATGGCGCAATTCGAGCGCGACCAGCGACGTCAGCGCCGACGGGCCGAGCTCGCCGAGATAGCAGAGGTCGAGCGCGGCGCCCTTGCCGCCCACTTCGCGCGCATGCCGGACGTTCCATGCCGCGGACACCGAGCCGAGATCGATCACCGTGCAAGGGGCGAGCACCAGCAACGCCGCGGCCGCGTTGGCGTTGACCAGCCATGCTGCGCTTTTGTCGCGCAGCATCCGCCAGACGATCAGCACCAGCCCGAGCGCGACCAGGGCCATCCACACCAAGGCCGCGATGCGCAGCCCGGTGAGCGAATAGGCGTCGATATAATCGAGCGTGCGCAGGATGCTCGACGCGACGAGGAAGACATTCTGCGCGATCCACAGCACGACCAGCCGGCGGATCACCGGCACCGCGGCGGTATCCGAGCCCGGCCGCAGCGCGACCAGGACGAACAGCCCGGCGAGCAGCGCCGTCGCGATCAGCGGATAGGCGCCGCGATGGGCATAATCGGCCAGCGTCACGCCCGCGGGCAAGGGCGCGCCGCTCCACAGAAAGGCGATGTCGAGCGCGTTCTGCAGCGCGAACAGCGTGTTGAAGGTGAACAAGGCGAGCGTCACCGAGCCGATCGATATTCCGGGCAGCGTCAGTGGCGCGCTGCCGGGTGACGGCACGATCTCGGGCAGGCGGATGCGGCGCGGGCGCAGAGTCGCCCACACCGCGGTGCCGACTACCAGCCAAAGAATGGACCGGACGACTGTCGTGGCGTCGAGGCGCGGCAGGCCGATATTGGCGAGTGCGTCGCCGATCACCGGATTGGCGTTCGCGAACAGGGTAAGGAACACCGCGCCGCCGAGCAGCGGCAGCGGCAGTAGCGGGAGGATGCGCTGTTTGGGCAGATGGCGTCCCAGCGGCCGGCGCAGGCGGAAGAGATCGATCCATGGCCCGCCGATGCTCGCCACGGCGTGGACGACGAGCTGCAGCGCCCAGCGCCCGACATGGCCGAAGTGATCGAATCTCGGCAGCAGCACCGCCATGGTCAGACAGGCCCAGAACAGGGCCCAGGCAAGCAGTCCCGGCGCGTCGAGCAGGGGCGCGGCGAGCAGCAACGCCCCGCCCGCGGCGATCCAGCTGCGACGATCGCGCCAGATGGTGGGCGTGAGCGCCAGCGTCGCGCCGGTCCAGGCGAGCGCGAACATGCCGAGGTTCGATCCGAACCCGTTGCCCGCCCAGAATAGGCGATCGGCCAGCAGGACGAGCAGCCCCGCCGCCGCGATCTTGGCAAGGAAGCTCGATGGTATTCGCAAGCGCATGTGCAACTCCCCATGGTTCGGGAGCTTCCTCGCCCGGCGATGTGCCGATCGTGCGGTGCGGGGCGTCAGCTTGTCGCGGGGATGTCGTGCAGATCCAGTGCAGGCTGGCCCGGAATGCGCTCGCCGGCCAGCGCAGTCATCGCGACATAATCGAGCTTGCCGGTGCCGAGCACGGGCAGCGCGTCGACCGTACGGATGTCACGCGGGATCGCCAGCTCGGCGACGCCATTCGCCTTGCCCCAGGCCTGGAGCTTGGCGGCCTTGGCGTCCTTGCGGGTGGTGAACAGCACGAGCTGCTCGCCCTTGCGCGGATCGGCGCGGGTGACCACCGCGTGATCGGCATCGGGCCAGACCGCCTGGGCATAGCCCTCCACCGCGGGCAGCGAGACCATCTCGCCGCCGATCTTCGCGAAGCGCTTGGCACGGCCGCGGATCGTGACGAACTCCTGCGCGTCGATCGTGACGATGTCGCCGGTGTCGTGCCAGCCGTCTTCGGGCGGCTGGAGCCGCCCCGGCGCGTCGGCCTTCATATAGCCCGCCATGATGTTGGGCCCGCGGATCGAGAGCTTTCCGCCCTCGGCGATCCCCGGCACCGGATCGATCCTAGCCTCGACCCCGGGCAGCAGCCGCCCGACGCTGCCCGCCTGGAAGTGCATCGGCGTGTTGACCGCGATCACCGGCGCCGCCTCGGTCGCGCCATAGCCTTCGAAGATGCGCACGCCGAACTTCTCGGACCAGATCTTCCGCGTCTCGTCGCGGACGCGCTCGGCGCCGGCGAAGACGTAGCGCAGCGCGTAGAAATCGTAATTGTGCGCCATCCGGGCATAGCCGGCGAGGAAGGTGTCGGTGCCGAACATGATCGTCGCGTTGGCGTCGTACGCCAGCGCCGGGACGATCCGGTAATGAAGCGGATTGGGGTAGAGCAAGGTACGGATGCCGCTGAGGATCGGCAGCAGGGTGCCACCGGTCAGCCCGAAGCTGTGGAACACCGGCAGCGCATTGAGCACGAGGTCGGACGAATTGAAGTCGATCCGTGCCGAGAGCTGCTGGCAATTGCTCAGCAGGTTGCGGTGCGTGAGCACGACGCCCTTGGGCAACCCCTCGCTGCCGCTGGTGAACAGGATCACGGCCGCGCTGTCCGGACGCACCGCGCGGCGGCGGTGGAGCCGCCCCGCCCAGCGCGCCGCGACCAGCGCGCGCAGCTTGGCGATGCCGTGGATCCGCGCCGCGACATCCTCGAGATAGAGGATCCGCCGGCCCTCGGCCTCGAGCCCCTCGACGATCGGCTCGAGCTTGCCTTGCGTCACGAAGGCGCGCGCGGTGACGATCGTATGGACCTCGGCCGCGGTGCACGCCGCCTTCAGATTGGCGAGTCCGGCAGTGTAGTTGAGCATCGCCGGCACCCGGCCGATCCGCTGGAGCGCGAAGAAGGTCGCGATCACCCCGGCGACGTTGGGGAGCAGCACGCCGACCGCCTCGCCTTGCCGGGTGAACGATTCGAAGGTGCGGCCCAGCGCGATGCTGCCGACGATGAGCCTCTTGTAGCTCATCGGCTCGCGCCGAATGTCCTCGACCACCTTGGTCGCGCCACCGTGCACGTCCTTGGCATCGAGCAGCGCCTGGAAAAGCGTGCGATCGGTGTTCGAGGTCGCGAAGATCATCGCGCTCATCTCGTCATAGAGCCGCCGCCCGGCGATCGCGCGGCGCTGGCGCGCGGGCATCGTGCCGGTGATCGCGAAGCGGCGGGGCGGCAGCACGGTGAGCGTGATCTTGGGGAACAGCCGCAGCCGGACCTTGCCGCGCAGCTTCGAGAAGGACGAATATTGCGCGCCGTCGATGCGCACCGGGACGATCGGCGCGTCGGCCTTGTCGGCGACGAGGCCGGGACCGTCGAACACCTTCATCAGCGCGCCGGTGACCGTGATCCGGCCCTCGGGGAAGATCACCAGCGTGTTGCCGCCCTTGACCGCCTTGACCATCGCCTTGGTCGACATCGGGTTGGTCGGGTCGACCGGGAAGGCGCGGAACAGCTTGAGCGCGGGCTGGATCCACCAGCGCGCCATCACCGCGGTATGGACCGCGAACACCGGCTTGCCGGGCAGGAACACCGCGAGCAGCAGCCCGTCGAGCCACGAGACGTGATTGACCACGACCACCGCGCGGTCGCCGGGCTCGGGCATGTTCTCCGCCCCGTGCACCTCGACGCGATAGGCCAGCTGCAGCACCGCGCGGATCACCCGCTTGATCACCGTCTCGGGAAGCAGCCAGCACGAGACCAAGGCGACCACCAGGGTCGAGAAGCCCATCACTGCGATCACCGCGGGGATCGACACGCCGGCCGCCGCCATTCCGCCGACCACCGCCATCACCAGCACCGCGACGATCGCGTTGACGATGTTGTTCGCCGCGATGATCCGCGAGCGCTCGGCG
>Ga0065165_1002682_pt1 | contig 14338 bp, 14 predicted proteins | sample AraplaMF_Cvi_mMF_FD_63813 | JGI IMG/M metagenome (GOLD analysis project Ga0065165, IMG submission 63813) | Arabidopsis root microbial communities from the University of North Carolina, USA - plate scrape MF_Cvi_mMF (version 2) (version 3) | ecosystem: Host-associated > Plants > Roots >...
GCGATCACGTGCATCAGCGGACCGCCCTGGATGCCCGGGAAGATCGCCGAGTTGATGGCCTTTTCGTGCTCGGCCTTCATCAGGATGATGCCGCCGCGTGGGCCGCGCAGGGACTTGTGGGTGGTCGAGGTGACGAAGTCGGCGAACGGCACCGGGTTCGGGTACTCGCCTGCGGCGATCAGGCCGGCGTAGTGGGCCATGTCGACCATGAAGTAGGCGCCGATTTCCTTGGCGATCTTGGCGAAGCGTTCGAAGTCGATGCGCAGCGAGAAGGCCGAGGCGCCGGCGATGATCAGCTTCGGCTTGTGCTCGCGGGCCAGCGCTTCCATCTGCTCGTAGTCGATGTCTTCCTGCTCGGTCAGGCCGTAGGAGATGACGTTGAACCATTTGCCCGACATGTTCAGGGCCATGCCGTGGGTCAGGTGGCCGCCTTCGGCCAGCGACATGCCCATGATGGTGTCGCCCGGCTTCAGCATTGCGAAGAACACACCCTGGTTGGCCTGCGAGCCCGAGTTCGGCTGCACGTTGGCGGCTTCGGCGCCGAACAGCTGCTTGACGCGGTCGATCGCCAGCTGCTCGGCGACGTCGACGTATTCGCAGCCGCCGTAGTAGCGCTTGCCCGGATAGCCTTCGGCGTATTTATTGGTCAGCTGGGAACCCTGGGCCTGCATCACTGCCGGCGAGGTGTAGTTCTCCGATGCGATCAGCTCGATGTGGTCTTGCTGGCGGGTGTTTTCCTTCTGAATGGCATCCCACAGTTCCGGGTCGACGTTGGCGAGCGTGTGATCTTTTGCAAACATGAAAAAACTCCAATTGATAAGAGTACCAGGCAACGGGCAGCGCTGAACGAAGGCGGGCGCCAGGCATACGGGCAATGCGCGGCAGCCGCGATACGAAAACGTACCAGTCGGAGGCTGCCCAGGCGAACGGCATACGGCGTCCCGCGCTCCCCGGTGGATTCCCACCTTCGCCGCCAGCAAGCGGTTTTCGCCAGTTACGCGAGACGTAAAAGGAACTCCCGATTGTAAGGTATGTGACGCAAGGCAGGCAAGAAAACCGATGACCATCTTGCAAGGCCGCCCGGGCGCACCCTTCTCCGCCGGGGATGGTCATTTCGGCTACAATTTCATGATTCCTTGTTCAACCTCGTCTCCCGGAACTTCCACCATGATCGTTTTCATTACCGGCGCATCGGCCGGCTTCGGCGCCGCGATGGCGCGCACCTTCGTCAAGCACGGGCACCAGGTGGTGCTGGCCGCGCGCCGCAAGGAGCGCCTCGACGACCTCGCCCGCGAACTGGGCGAATCCGCCCTGCCGGTCGCGATGGACGTGACCAGCAAGGCCTCGATCGAGGAAGCGCTGTCGATGCTGCCGCAGTCCTGGCGCCAGATCGATGTCCTGATCAACAACGCCGGCCTGGCGCTGAACACCAAGCCGGCGCACGAAGTGCCGCTGGAAGACTGGGACACCATGATCGACACCAACGTCAAGGGCCTGGTGACCATGACCCACGCCCTGCTGCCCTCGATGGTCGAGCGCGGCAGCGGCCTGGTGATCAACCTGGGTTCGGTGGCCGGCCACTACCCCTACCCGGGCGGCAATGTGTACGGCGCCACCAAGGCCTTCGTCGAGCAGTTCACGCTGAACCTGCGCGCCGACCTGGTCGGCACCGGTGTGCGCGCCACCAACCTGGCGCCCGGCCTGTGCGGCGGCACCGAGTTCTCCAACGTCCGCTTCAAGGGCGACGACGCGGCGGCAAGCAAGGTCTACGAAGGCACCCAGCCGCTGACTGCCGAAGACATCGCCGAGACCGCCTACTGGATCGCCACCCTGCCCCCGCACGTCAACGTCAACCTGATCGAGATGATGCCAACCTGCCAGGGCTTCGCGCCTTTCAACATCAAGCGCTCGTAAGCCTCGCCGCCATGGATAGAGGATGTATCCGTGGCGACGGAGGTTGTGAGAAAGTGTTACAGTTATTGGCTGAGTATGTATGTTTATCGTTTACTCATGCCCATTTAACATCGGCCTAGCCATTCGGCCGGAGCGAACTTTCGCGGGCTTATGTACGCTCCCGTACATAAGCAAAGCGAAAATCGCGTAAAATGTTTCCCAATTTCATTTATGGCAGCTGAAATGCCTTCAGTTTTCACCTGGACGGTCCGCGTCTATTACGAAGACACCGACGCCGGCGGCATCGTGTACTACGCCAATTACCTGAAGTTCTTTGAACGTGCGCGCACTGAATGGCTGCGCTCGCTCGGCATTCACCAGCAAACCCTGCTCGAAGAGGAAAACGCTGTCTTTGTGGTCAGCAGCGCCGCCATCGAGTACCTGTCGTCCGCCCGCCTGGACGACGAAGTCACCCTGAAGCTGAGCGTGGAAAAGCTCGGCCGCGCCTCGGTCCAGTTCGCCCAGCAGGCCTGGCGCGGCGAGACCCTGCTGTCGACCGCCAACGTGAAAGTAGGCTGCGTGGACGCCCAAACGATGCGCCCCCGTTCCCTTCCTGCAAATACCGCTGCTAAAATGCGGACCGACTGAAACATTTGACCAAATATACTTAACTGATGAACGCAGTCCAAGACCTCTCCTTCATTGAACTGATCGCCAACGCGCACATTCTCGTCAAGCTGATCATGGGCCTGCTGTTCGCGGTGTCGGTGATGAGCTGGACCTATATCTTCCGCAAGCTGTTCGCGATCCGCGCCGCCCGCCGCCAGACCGAGCAGTTCGAGCGCAGCTTCTGGGCCGGCGGCAACCTGCACACCCTGCACCAGAGCGCCAGCGCCCAGCGCGACCAGAGCGGTCCGCTGGCCCGCATCTTCGAAGCCGGCATGGGCGAGTTCATCAAGGGCAAGCAGGCGTCGCGCGACGCCCTCGACATCGGCGCCGTGCTGGACGGTGCCCGCCGCGCGATGCGCGCCGCCTTCCACCGCGAGCTCGATCACCTGGATACGCACCTGAACTTCCTGGCCTCGGTCGGCTCGGTCTCGCCGTACATCGGCCTGCTCGGCACCGTGTGGGGCATCATGAACGCCTTCCGCGGCCTGGCCAATGTGCAGCAGGCAACCCTGGCGACCGTCGCCCCGGGCATCGCCGAAGCCCTGATCGCCACCGCGATCGGCCTGTTCGCCGCCATCCCGGCCGTGGTCGCGTACAACCGCTTCACCCACGATATCGACCGCCTCGCGATCCGCTTCGAAAGCTTCGTCGAGGAATTCTCGAACATCCTGCAGCGCCAGTCGCGCTAATCGGGGACGAGGACAAGCATGGCATTCAACAGCAACCTGCGCAGCGGACGCCGCAAGCTGAAGTCCGAGATCAACGTCGTGCCTTACATCGACGTGATGCTGGTGCTGCTCATCATTTTCATGGCGGTGCCGCCGACCCAGAACCCGAGCGAGATCAAGCTGCCGAGCGCCGAGCGTTCGACCCAGCCGCCGGATGACTATATCCAGATCGCGGTTAAGCAGAACGCCCAGTTGCAGATCGGCGTCACCGGCAAGAGCGCGCAGGCGCTCGAGGACGTGTCCAGCCGTTCGGCCCTGGTCGACCGCCTGCGCACCATCCACGCCGAGCACCCGGACTACCCGGTCATGATCTCGGGCGACCGCGAAAGCAAGTACGACGATGTGATCCAGCTGATCTCGGAAGCCAAGAAGATGGGCATCAACCGCGTCGGCCTGGCGACCAAGTAACGAAGACGATGTCAGCAACGAAGCACAACAGCACTGGCATGGACGGCTCCCATTACCGGGTGCCGCCGGAACCGAACCGCTGGCCCGCGATTGGCCTGGCGGTGGGCGTGCACGTCGCGCTGCTGGCCTTTTTGGTGATCGGCATCAACTGGACCAACAACCAGCCGGTGGCAGTCGAAGCCGAAGTGTGGGACACGAGCGTGCAGCAGGCCGCCCCGCCGGCGCCGAAGCCCGAGCCGCAACCGGAGCCGGAGCCGGAAACGCCACCGCCGACGCCGCGCGCCGTCGAGCCGCCGCCCAAGGTCGAGCCGGCGCCGCCGAAGCCGCCAGAGATCGCACTGGAGCGCGAGAGGAAGCGCAAGGAAGAACTGAAGCGTAAAGAAGAAGAGCGTATCGAGCGCGAGCGTGAAATCGCCGAGCAGAAACGCGAACAGGAAAAGAAAGACAAAGCGCTCGCCGAGAAGAAAAAACGCGAGGACGAAAAGAAAGCCCAGGAACTGGCGAAGAAAGAAGAAGCCGACAAGAAGAAAAAGGAAAAGGCCGAGAAGGAAAAGCTGGCGAAGGCCGAAGCCGCGAAGCTCGACAAGATCCGCGCCGAGGAAATGAAGCGCCTGATGGCTGGCGCCGGCAACCCGTCCAGCAGCGGCAGCGCCGAGAAATCGACCGCGCCGCGCATCGACAAGGGTTATATCGCCAGCATCGCCGCCAAGATCAAGGGCAATACGACTTACCCGGGCAGTACCGATGTACCGGGGAATCCGGAAGTCGTCTTCCAGGTCGAGCAATTGCCGACCGGTGAGATTCTTTCGGTACGCAAGACCAAGAGCAGCGGCATTCCGGCCTTCGACGATGCCGTGGAAAGAGGCATTAACAAATCGTCACCGCTACCGAAGAAGAAAGATGGTACGGTAGAGCGATCTCTTCCGGTCAGCTTCAAACTGAAAGACCTGAACTGATTGGCTCGACTTAAACCTTAGCTGAGACACGACACGAATATGAAGAAACTACATTCACTGCTGTTTTCGGCCACCCTGCTGATGGGCGTGGCCGCGCATGCCCAGGTGCGCGTCGAAATCGCCGGCGTGAGCGGCACCCAGATCCCGGTCGCCGTGGCCGCCTTTGCCGATGAATCGATGGCGCCGGAACAGGTATCCGCCATCATCCGCGCCGACCTCGAGCGCAGCGGCGTGTTCAAGGTCATCGACGCCGGCCGCGCCATCTCGGACAGCGCCAGCATCGACCTCGGCGCCTTCAAGGCCAGCGGCGCCGACGCGCTGGTGGTCGGCTCGGTCAGCCGCCTGGCCGACGGCCGCTTCCAGGTCCGCTACAAGCTGATGGACACCGTCAAGCAGACCCAGCTCTCGCAACTGTCGGACGCCGTCGGCGCGCGCAATACCCGCCTCGAAGCCCACCGCATCGCCGATGACGTCTACGAAAAACTGATCGGCGTGCGCGGCATCTTCTCGACCCGCATCTCCTATGTGAAGGTGAACCGCGGCAACGGCAACCACAGCTACGAGCTGGTCGTGGCCGACGCCGACGGCCAGAACGAACAGGTCGCCGCCTACGGCCGCGAAGCGATCATCTCGCCGGCCTGGTCGCCGGACGGCACCAAGGTCGCTTATGTCTCTTTTGAAAAGCAGAAGCCGATCATCTACGTGCAGAACCTGGTGACCGGCCAGCGCGCCATCATCTCGAATGAAAAAGGCAGCAACTCGGCACCGGCCTGGTCGCCGGACGGCACCAAGCTGGCCCTGTCGCTGTCGAAGACCGGCAATACCCAGGTCTTCATCGTCAACGCCGACGGCAGCGGCATGCGCCGCCTGACCACCACCAATGGCATCGACACCGAACCGCAATTCTCCGGCGATGGCCAGACTATTTATTTCGTGAGCGACCGCAGCGGCGGCCCGCAGATCTACAAGATGAGCGTGAACGGTGGCCAGGCTACCCGCGTCACGTTCAATGGCAGCTACAACATTTCTCCTCGTATTTCCCCGGACGGCAAGACGCTGGCGTGGATCTCGCAACGCGATGGGGGCTTCAACCTGTACGCGATGGACCTGGCCAGCGGCCAGGAACAGCGCCTGGCCGATGGGGCCACCGAACCGAGTTTTTCGCCGAACGGCCGATACATCATGTATGCCAACAAGGCTGGCGGGCGTGCCTCGCTGGCTGTGGTGTCCGTCGACGGTCGGGTGAAACAGCGTCTGTCCACGCAGGCGGGAAACATCAAGGAGCCCAGCTGGGGCCCCTTCATGAAGTAAAAATTTTTTGACCAGGAGAAAAACCATGCGCAACATTAAAACTGTAGCCTTCATCGCTTCGGCCGCAGCCCTGCTGTCGGCCTGCTCGTCGACCAAACTGCAAGAACCGCCGGTCGTCGAAAAAGCCCCGGTCGCCCAGACCCAGGCACCGGTCGACGACAGCCGCAACATCCGCCCGGTCGAGACCGGCGCCGTGGATCCGCTGAACGACCCGAAAGGCGTTCTGGCCAACCGCAGCGTCTACTTCGACTACGACAGCTACGTCGTGCGCGACGACGGCAAGCCGGTCGTCGAGAACCACTCGGCTTACCTGACCAAGAACAAGCAGCGCAAAGTGCTGATCCAGGGTAACACCGACGAACGCGGCGGCACCGAGTACAACCTGGCCCTGGGCCAAAAGCGCGCCGAAGCCGTGCGCAAGTCGATGGCCGCCCTGGGCGTGTCGGACAGCCAGATGGAAGCCGTTTCGCTGGGCGAAGAAAAGCCGAAAGCAACCGGCAGCAACGAATCGGCATGGGCTGAAAACCGCCGCGCCGACATCGTCTACCAATAAGCCGGACGCTGTCGAAGCTGTCTCGTATAGCTGATTGACAGCGGGGCGGGATGCAGTGCAGACTGCATCCCGCCCCGTATTGCTTGGAATGAGCCAGACAATGATCAAACCGTCCCAATCCCGTCTTGCGGCATTCGCCCTCGCCTTTGCGGCCTGGCTGCCGCTGCAGGCCAGCGCCGGCCTGCTCGACGACGATGAAGCGCGCCGCGCCATCCTCGACTTGCGCGCCAAGGTGGACGCCCTGTCGCGCGACCTGAACGCGCGCCTCGACACCAAGTCGGACAAGAACGCCACCCTGGAAATGCTGAACTCGCAAGAGCAGACGACCCAGGAACTCGCCCGCCTGCGCGGCCAGCTCGAAGTACTGGCGAACCAGATCGCGAATTCGCAGAAAGCCCAGAAGGACCTGTACGCCGACCTCGACGCGCGCATGCGCAAGCTCGAGCCGCGCCAGGAAGTCGTCGACGGCCAGACCGCCGAAGTGCAGCCGACCGAAAAGAAAACCTACGACGCCGCGATGGAGCTGTTCAAGTCGGGCGACTACAAGGGCGCCGCCACCGCGTTGCAAGACTTCGTGCGCCGCTACCCGAGCTCCGCCTACGCCGCCAACGCCCAGTACTGGCTCGGCAATTCCTACTACGCCCAACGCGACTACAAGAGCGCGATCGCGGCCCAGGAAGCCGTCGTGTCGAACTACGGCAGCAGCAACAAGGCGCCGGACGCGATGCTCAACATCGCCAGCAACTACATCGAGCTGAAAGACAAGAAGAACGCCAGGAAAGTGCTGCAGCAACTTGTGTCGAAGTTCCCGGACACCGCCGCCGCGGCTACCGCCAAGGACCGCCTGGCGGCATTGAAGTGAGCATTCAAGGAAGAATAAGACAATGATCAAAAAGTCCCACTCCCGTCTCGCCGCCATCGCCCTCGCCTTTGCCGCGTGGATGCCCCTGCACGCCAGCGCCGGCCTGCTCGACGACGATGAAGCGCGCCGCGCCATCCTCGACCTGCGCGCCAAGGTGGACGCGCTGTCCCGCGACATCAATGCGCGCATCGACACCAAGTCGGACAAGAGCGCCACCCTGGAAATGCTGAATTCGCAAGAGCAAACGATGCAGGAAATCGCCCGCCTGCGCGGCCAGCTCGAAGTGCTGGCGAACCAGATCGCGACCTCGCAGAAGACACAGAAGGACCTGTACGCCGACCTCGACGCGCGCATGCGCAAGCTCGAGCCGCGCCAGGAAGTCGTCGACGGCCAGACCGCCGAAGTGCTGCCGGCCGAAAAGCAGGCCTACGACAACGCACAGCAGCTGCTCGCCTCCGGCGACTACAAGGCCGCTGCCGCCGCGCTGCAGGAGTTCGTGCGCCGTTATCCGGATTCGGCTTATGCCGCCGAGGCCCAATACCGCCTCGGCAGCAGCTACTATGCCCTGCGCGACTACAAGAACGCGATCGCGGCACAGGAACTGGTCGTATCGAATTACGGCGCCAGCACCAAGGCGCCGGATGCGATGCTCAACCTCGCCAGCATCTACACCGAACAGAAGGACAATAAAAAGGCAAAGAAGGTACTGCAGCAGCTGATGACGAAGTATCCGGACAGCTCGGCTGCGGGGCTTGCCAAGACGCGGCTGGCTTCGCTGAAGTGATCGCCTGACAGCGTTTGACAGCCCGGCAGATTGAACATATAATCTTGCTTCTTTCGGGTCGTTAGCTCAGTTGGTAGAGCAGCGGACTTTTAATCCGTTGGTCGCTGGTTCGAGCCCAGCACGGCCTACCAGAATTTAGTTGTAAGCATAGAAGGCGTTGCGAGTGATCGTGACGCCTTTTTTGTATCTGCGGCAGTTCGCTCTTCTACATACTGTACCGTACTTGTGACGCGCAGCAGTCCGTCTGCTACCGCACGTGACGCGTCATATGTGCCGGCGCCAAGTGCGCATACCGACGCACCATCGCGGCCGACTTCCAGCCGCCCATCTCTTGCAGGTCATGCACCGGCGTACCGTTCTGGATCAACCGGCTGGCCCAGGTGTGCCGCAGATAGTGCCAGCGGAAGTCCGCGATACCCGCCCACTTCAGGGCATTACGCCAGCGCAATGTCCCTCTGGTGCTTAGGCAACGCCGCCAATAACCCTTTGGTCTGGTTCTGCATAACACCGGACGCGGCGCTTTGGCTCCCCGCACATCGTTACCATGGCCTATATCGCCGACCATGACGACAATCGGCAAGAGCTTTGTGCTCAGGTCCTGGCGGATTTGCAAGCGATGACTGGACGCTGACGCGCCTCGGGTACCCCTGATAGAGTTCGCGCCTGTTCTTACAGTGCCGCAGCTGGCGGCCGACCTCCTGTACACGACCACATTCTCGATCAACTCATGCTCTATGCTGCGCGTTGATCGTTACTCGTAGCCGCTGCATGACGCCCTACCAGCAAGCCTCGAGCGGCTTCCTTGGCGTCTACACGACCACTAATAAGTTGCGTTTGCTCAAGTTTCGCCTGCGCATGCCCTTGAATAATTACAAGGTTCTCATCGCAGCAGTAGCAGCATTTCCAACCGAAGACGGTCACTATGGCAGAGACGGCGTCTCATGACCTTGGCGTAGAACTGGTGCCGCGAGCCACTGTTCCCGCTACCGAGTACGCTGAATACAAAGCGATACGGGATAAGTTCAAACGGGATGCACTGGGACCGCTCGATCCCGCCGTACGGGCAAGCACGGTGATGACCTTGGACGGCCTTCCCTATCCAATCAGGGTCCGCAACCAGGGCGCGTTGAATGCATGGCAGCAGCTGTTCAAAGCCCACGACTGGAGCCAGCGCGTGTCGGACACGTGGGCGACACCAGGCGCCACCTGCCTCGACTGCATCAATGAACTATGCTGGCATGTCGACCAGCGCCTTCATCCCCATCCGCTGAGCCAGCGCCCCTCTGACTGGCCTGATACCGCGTTTGCCACCGTAGTCAGATGGGCCGCCAACATTCACTTCGAACGAAAGCGCGGCGCCCTGATCGAGACAACACCGGCCGATGCGCTCAAGCGGTTGGCGGCGGTGGGCCCGAAAAAGCAGGCCAAACTGCAGCGCCATGTCGCATCCCTGTATGACCGCATCACGGTTGGTCCTGCGGACGCACCTACGTTACCGCCAGCGCTTGGCACTGCCGGCATCAGAGCTCCGCACTGGCGGCCCGGCCATTTCCGTTCACAGCCATGCGGCCCGGCGCGCAGCTCGCGCAAGCTGATCTTCGTCGCGCCGATCCTCATCCATGCCGAACTATCGAACGGCCAAGTCCCGCCACCGAAAGCGTACGAACTCACGACAGACCGTGCTCGGCCATCACGTACGGCAGGACGCCAGCAACAAACGAAGCAGCGTACTCAACCTCAGGAACGCGCATGACCAATCCTCGCCCCTCCATCCATGATCTCGTTTATGGCAGGCAATACAACCGTATCCTGCGCCTGTCATTCCCTGAGAATGACGCTCCGACTGCCCAATTCGTGGTCAACAAGGTCGATGCAACGGAAAGCTTGTCGAAGGATTTCGAATTCACTGTCGAGTTGCTGTCCGACGAAGCCAGCGTTCCCCTCAAGGAGATGCAAGGCAAGCTGCTCAATATCGAACTGGTGCGCAAGGACGGTAGCCTGCGCTATTTTTCCGGCTATGTGTTCAGCTTCCGCCGCCGTCACTCCGATGGCGGCATCACCTTTTACGAAGCCAAGCTCGGCCCTTGGCTAAAGTTCCTCAGTCTGCGCAAGGACAACTACCTATTCCATAACAAGACCTTGCGCGAACAGACGGAAGTCATTTTCCGGGATTACAGTACTTATCCTCAATGGGACTGGCGCGTGACGGGCGACGATCCTGTCATGACCGATGCCTGTCAGTTCGACGAAACCGACTATAACTACCTGAGCCGCCGCTGGGAGGCCGCAGGCTGGTATTACTGGTACGAACACGACGCCACTGGGCATAAGCTCATCGTCAGCAGCGATTCCACGCAGGCTCCGGCGCTCGATGGTGGCGCGGAAGTGCGTTTTCACGGCGAAGGCGGGGCTCTGGAAGAGGATGCCATTGATCGCTGGTCACCGGCGCAACAGACTATGCCTTCCAGCGTTGCTTTGAACGGTTTCAACTTCAAGGATCCCAGACCGTCCAGTGTCACCCTTCCTACCTTGAACCAGCAGGGCAAAGTGCCAGAGATCGAGTCCTATGAATACGCCGGCGCTTACGGTTTCAAGAACTTCCAGGATGGTGATGCTCAGTGCCGGATCAGGATGGAAGAAATCGAAGCCTGTGCCAAGCACATCGAGGCGGAAGGTAATGACCGTTACCTGATGCCGGGCCGCTGGTTTCAACTGGTAGACCACTTCAATCACAATGTTTACCGCCGAAGCAGCGAGGCCGCCAAGGACGACTTCCTGGTCCTGTCGGTCCGTCACATCGCCACCAACAACTATCTGCAAGAAGAGGATGAGAAAACCCTCTATCGCAACTGGTTAAGCTGCACTCGCAAGAGTGTCCCTTGGAGACCAGGCCGTAACCTCAACAGCACGGACACCAAGATCCTTGCTCCCCAAACTGCCATTGTCGTCGGCCCTTCTGGTCCGGACAGCATCCATACCGATGAATACGGCCGGGTGCGGGTGCAGTTTCATTGGGACCGGGAAGGCGACAACGATGACCGCAGCTCGACTTGGATACGGGTATCCAGTTCCTGGGCCGGAGCGGAGCTTGGTGCCATGGCGATTCCGCGGGTAGGAACCGAAGTGATCGTCCAATGGCTGGATGGATGCCCTGACCGTCCGATTATCACGGGAGCGGTATTCAATGAGCGCAATATGCCGCCGTGGACTGTGCCAACGCAGCAGGCGTTGACTGGATTTCGAAGCCGGGAGTTAACGCCTAATGGTGGTAATGCCCCAGCTGGGCGGAGCAATCACCTGATCCTCGACGACACGAACGGACAGATCCAGGCGCAGCTCAAAAGCGATCATCAGCACAGCCAGCTCTCGCTTGGGTACATCACACGGATTGAAGACAATCGAGGACGGATGGATGCGCGCGGCGAAGGTTGGGAGCTACGTACCGACGGCCGTGGGGTACTGCGCTCGGCAGAAGGAATGCTCGTCACTACCGAGCGGCGCGATTGCGGCCAATCTCACGTTACCGATATGCAGGAGACCCTCCAGCGGTTGGCAAATGCTCACCATCTGCATGAAAAGCAAGCTAAGGAAGCTATTGGCCAGGAAGCCCAAGAATGGGGGCATCAGGACGAAGTAGCCGATATTTTGTATAGCCAGAATAAAACCGTCGCTGGAACCGCAGGGCAATTTCTAGAACTGGCTACCCCCCATCTTGTTTTCGCAAGTGCGGCCGGACTTGCCACATCAACGGCACAGTCCACTCACCTATCAAGCGAGGAGCAAATCGCTCTCACTGCCAAGAGAGATGTGTCAATTGCCGCTGGCGACAGCCTCTTTGCAAGCGTGACACAAACCTTGCGGTTATTCGTGAAAAACGCAGGGATGAAGTTACTTGCAGCAGCAGGAAAAATTTCTGTCGTAGCAAAGCAGGATGATATTGAGCTCATCGCAGCAAAAGTCCTTACGCTCATCAGCGAAACGGACTGGATTGAGTTGAAAGGAAAAAAAGGCATTCGCCTGCATGGAGCAGGTTCCATGGTGGAAATCAGTGACAAAGTTCAGTTTTTCACTGCATCGCCAACATTATTCCATGGCAACCTTGAAACCCTAGGAGCATCTCCGCGCCCCCATATCTCTGCTGCAACTCATACTACTTCCCCGCCATCGCAAAACAATCAGACATTTGATGAGCAATTTCAACTCATTGGATCTGATGGCCACACGCCAATCACCAATCGTCGATACCGCATTACCGCTGAGGATGGACAAACGTGGGAAGGAAGAAGTGACGACCGTGGCTTGACTCAACGTGTTGTTACACGTTCTTCCGTGAAGCTTTCTCTTCTGCTACTTCCAGACTAACAATCCTGTAGAGGTACACATGTCCGAAGTAATCGTCGGTCAAGCCAATACAAATCTTACCCCTGGCTCTGTCGCTGCGGTAAAAATTGATGGCTATATTTGCACTCTCGCTTTAGAGAAAAACGAATTTGAGGACACTCTTCCAATAATCCCTACTACTGCCCGGACGGAGCGCAACAAGATTCTTTACCACCTTAGCATCAAGGCAAAACTAACCCGCCAAACTGACGGGAGCCCAGTACCAAGTCACAAATTTTCCATTAGATCTAATCGCGCGAGCGATAGAATAGAGTCAAAAGGACAGACAAACACGCAGGGGGAAGTGACGTTCACATTAGTTACCCGAGAACCCGGCGAATTAGAGCTAACCACCCCAACTGCCGGAATTTCGCTGTCTCCCTTCTTAATCAAACTCCAAGAGGCGTGGTATGAGTCGCCCTTCCTCATCACTGGCTATAACGTTTGCGACGAGAGCGATTTTTCTGGACAGCTAGTTGAGGGCAACGGTCTCGATGAGAAGCACAAAGATGATTTCCTATATGGCGCCGCAGGGGTCGCCATGCAGGGGACAGGAAAGACCACGGAAGGGAGATACGTTCGACTGAATAATAACCCCGGGGGGTGGCAAACGAACAAAAAAGGAAGTCCTGAACGCTTGGCGAATCCGACCGCAGCAGAATTTGCTTACGCAAACGGGATCCATGGGAAGTACGACGATCTCAAAGAAAATTATTCGATTGCCGTCGACAAGGCTGTGATTCCCAAAAAAGCAAAGGTCGAGATAGATGGACTTGGAGAGCGCGTGGCGGATGACTCTGGCGGCGCAATCAACCTATACCACATAGACAACTTTCTTGGCTCGGGCAAGGCTGTAGTGAAAGCGTGGCTGAAAGGCGGAGTAAACGGAACAAAACGACGGGTAAAATACCTTGGGAACAGCAAATGAAAAAAACATCTCGGCTTTTATGCACTCTAATATTAGTATTGTCGAGCAATTACGCTGGAGCAGAAGAGTTAAAAAAGATTTATTTGGACCAGAGGGACAATGTTCACATATTGAAAAAAAATGGCGAGCATCGACAGCTCACTCATAAGGGCAATGCTAGTACTCCAAAGCTTGCGCCTGACAACGAAACCGCTGCCTGGTTAAAATTAAACACATGGAAAACCGAAGGTGATGACAAGCGTGGATCCGAAGAACTCGTCATTTACCGCAACGGAAAATCCGCATCGATAAAGTGCGCTCCTTTTATTCGCGACTATTGGTTCTGGCAAAATGGAAGTCAAATCGCAATTGAGTGTGGAGGAAGACACTTCGCCGGCCGCGAAATTCTTTACGACGTCAGAACCCTAAAAGAGCTTGCGAACTTCGACCAAGCGGAAGTCCCTTTAGAAAAGCGTCCAGATTGGTCGAATAGTGACGACTAATCAACCATCAAATGTCTTAAAATCGCTTGCTAAGGCTGTCCCGCAACAAGTATACAAGAGGTAACAAATATGATCCACGAAGGGCGTGGCGTTATTCGCTTAAATGATAAAACTGATCACGGCGGGCAGGTTATTTCTGTTTCATCGGGAACCGTCGTCCTCGGCATGGAGGCTGCACTTCAGGACGATATAACGTTTTGTCCAAAGTGCAAAGGAAACTTTCCCATCAAGCCAGACGGCGCCGGAGCCAAGCATATGGGACGCTGCTATGCATATGACAGCGATCTGACTGCTTGTGGCGCCAAACTGATCTCATCACTGTGACCGTTGCGAGCGTACCCTGCAGTGGCAATCCTTGTCATACCGCCCTTGTCACTCGAATCT
>Ga0065165_1002683_pt1 | contig 14338 bp, 16 predicted proteins | sample AraplaMF_Cvi_mMF_FD_63813 | JGI IMG/M metagenome (GOLD analysis project Ga0065165, IMG submission 63813) | Arabidopsis root microbial communities from the University of North Carolina, USA - plate scrape MF_Cvi_mMF (version 2) (version 3) | ecosystem: Host-associated > Plants > Roots >...
CAAGCTGGGGGAGGAATAGATGGATACGCTCTCTCCTCCCCGCTCCACCCAGCTCGCGGTCCTGATCCCGTTCGGCGTGGTCACGCTGATCTGGGGTTCGACCTGGATCGTGATCACCGGGCAATTGGGGCACGTGCCGCCGAGCTGGTCGGTGGCCTATCGCTTCGCGGTGGGCGGGCTGACCATGCTCGCTTACGCGCTGATCAAGCGCGACCGCTTCCCGCTCGATGCGCGGGGCCTGCGCTTCGCGGCGGCGCTGGGGCTGATGCAGTTCGCGCTCAATTTCAACTTCGTCTACCGCGCCGAGCAGCATGTCACCTCGGGGCTGGTGGCGGTGGTGTTCGCATTGCTGCTCGTGCCCAACGCGATCCTCGCGCGGATCTTCCTTGGCCAGCGAATGGGGCGGCAATTGCTGGTCGGCTCGGCGGTGGCGATCCTCGGCATCGTCCTGTTGTTCGTGCACGAGGCGCGGCGCGATCCGGGCGCGACCAATGAAGTGCTGCTCGGCGTAGCGATTACGCTGGCCGGCGTCTTCTCTGCCTCGACCGCCAATGTGCTGCAGGCGACCCCCACCGCGCGAGCCTATCCCATGTCGAGCACGCTGGCGGTGGCGATGCTGATCGGCTCGGCGATCGATGCGGCCTATGCCTGGATCACCACCGGTCCGCCGGTGCTCGATCCGCGTCCCGAATATTGGCTCGGACTCGCCTATCTCGGCATCTTCGCCTCTGCCTTGGCTTTTACCCTCTATTTCGGCGTGATCCGCGTGATCGGACCGGCCAAGGCGGCCTATTCGAGCGTGCTCATCCCGGTGCTGGCGATGGGCTTCTCGACCGCGTTCGAAGGTTACAGCTGGTCGCTGCTCGCCGTGGCGGGCGCGGTGCTGGCGATGGCGGGGCTGGTGATCGCGCTGAGGGCGCGCAGGCCCAACCGGTAATCGGCGTATAGCGGTCGCCAGCCGAGCATGCGCTTGGCCTTGCCGTTCGCGACGCGCCTATTTTCTGCATAGAAAGCGAGCGCTTGCGGGCTGAGTCCCGCGTCCGCCAGCGGCACGAGCGGCGGCACCGCCAAGCCGAGCAGCCGGCAGGCGAGCGCCACTATATCCACCTGCGGCGCGGGCATGTCGTCGGCCAGATTGTAGGCACCCGCCGGTCCGTTGAACCCTGCGATCACCCCTTCAACAAGATCATCAACATGGATGCGGCTGAACACTTGTCCCGGCACGTCCACCCGCTGCGCGGTCCCTCGTCGCACCCGGTCGAGCGGCGAGCGGCCTGGACCGTAGATGCCGGGCAGCCGGAACACCCGCGCACCGAGCTCGAGCCATGCCGCGTCCGCCTCGCTCCGTGCGCTGCGGCGGCCCGTGCCGGTCGGTGCGCTCTCGTCGACCCATGCGCCGCCGGTGTCGCCGTAGACGCCGGTCGAGGAGAGATAGCCGAGCCACGCCCGCGATGCCGCCAGCGCCGGGCCGTGCGCGGCGAGCACCGGATCTCCGGCCTCGCCCGGCGGGACGGAGGAGAGGATATGCGTGGCGTTGGCCAGCTCGAACGCGACCCGCTCGTGATCGTCGAAGGCGATGCTGCCGGCACGTCCGTCCTGGCTGGTTCCCGTTACCCGCCAGCCACGATTGCCCAGCCGCGCGGCAAGGCGCGATGCGGAATAGCCAAGGCCGAAGACGAACAGGCGCATGCCCGCTCCCTAGCCGTTGGGAACGTCCGAGAGAAAGCCTGCGGCGCAGCTTTCATTGCGGCGCGAGCACCCTGGGTGTAGAATTTCCGCAGGGGAGATTGTCGATGCGTCACGTGATTGCACTCGCCGCGCTGCTGACCGCCATACCCGCGCTGGCGCAGGAGCCGCAGCCTACCCAGAACTGGCAGCCCGGGAAAAGAACGCCCTGCCGTCCCCTGTCGACCCCGGTGGCCCAGCCGACCCAGCCCGCAAAGGTGCGCCCGTTGACCGCCGAGCCGCCGGCCAATCTCTATCTCGGCGTGCTGCGGCTCGAGGATGGCTGCGACAAGCCGGTGGTGGTGCGCGAGAATATCCGCGATCTCGAGCGGCGCTGATCCGATAGGCGCGGATTTCGCCATTCGGCCGGGCATCTATGACCGGGCGGCCTATGCGCCGCTGCTCGACGAGGCGCGCGCGGCGGGGTTGCCCTTCATGGATCGCATGCGCGACGAATGGTTGTCGGGCATGCTCCGCTTCGATCGGCCGGGCGAGGTCTGGCTTGGCGCGTGGCGTGGCGATCGGCTGGTCGGCGCGGGTGGCCTCTCGCTCGATCCCTATGCCGCGACACCTGCCACCGCGCGCATCCGGCATGTTTATGTGCTGGCAGATGCGCGCGGCATGGGGATCGGTGCCGCCTTGGTCCACGCTATTCTCGATCATGCGCGATCGCGTTTCGACATGGTGCGGCTACGCACCCACAATCCCGCGGCGGCGCGGCTCTACGAACGGCTGGGCCTGGTCCCGTCCGACCTGCCGGACGAGACGCATCGGCTGATCTTCTAGCCGGCCGACACGCCGAACAGGCTGCCTACCGCCGCTGTCACGGCCATCGCCAGGGCACCCCAGAAGGTGACGCGCAGGATCGCACGGGGCGCCGAAGCGCCGCCCGCCCGCGCACCCACCGCACCCAATATGGCGAGATAGAGCAGAGAGGCGGCGAACACCGCGGGCACGATCAGCCGCGACGGTGCGAGCAGCGCCACGGCCAGCGGTGCCGCCGATCCGGCGACGAAGCTGGCCGCCGACGCCAGCGCCGCCTGCACCGGCCGCGCGGTCAGTGCCTCGGAAATACCCAGCTCGTCACGCGCATGGGCGGCGAGCGGATCGCGTGCCATCATCTCGGTCGCCACCTCGCGCGCGAGCTTCGCGTCGAGCCCGCGCCCGACATAGATCTGGGTCAGCTCCTCGAGCTCCATCGCGGGATCGTCGCGCAGCTCCCGCCGCTCGCGCGCGAGGTCCGCGCGCTCGGTATCGGCCTGCGAGCTGACCGAGACATATTCGCCCGCCGCCATCGAGAGTGCGCCGGCGAGCAAGGCCGCGACGCCGGCGACGAGGATGGCGTGGCGATCCGGGCTGGCCGCGGCGACGCCGACGATCAAGCTGGCGGTCGAGACGATGCCGTCATTGGCGCCGAGTACCGCGGCGCGCAGCCATCCGATGCGCGCCACCAGATGCCGTTCGATATGCCGATTGCTCCGAGCCATCGTCGCCTCCTCGAAACCGGGCGGCAGCCTCGTGCCGCGTGGCCGAGGGGTCAAGCGGCCGAATCAAATATCCTGCACCAGCCGCCCGTAGAGCTCGGGCCGGCGGTCGCGGAAGAAGCCGAAGGCGGCGCGGTGGCGCTTGACGCGGTCGAGGTCGAGCGTGGCAGTCAGCACGCCCACCTCGTCACGCCCGAATTCGGCGATCAGGTCGCCGCGCTCGTCGGTGATGAAGCTGTTGCCATAGAAGATCTGGCCATGCTCGTTGCCGATGCGGTTGCTCGCGATCACGGGCACGACGTTCGACACGGCATGGCCGATCATCGCGCGGCGCCACAGCCGGGCGGTGTCGAGCGAGGGATCATGCGGCTCGCTGCCGATCGCGGTGGGGTAGAAGAGCAATTCCGCGCCCATCAGCATCATCGCTCGTGCGGTCTCGGGATACCATTGGTCCCAGCACACGCCCACGCCGAGCTTCGCGCCCGGGCCTTCCCAGACCTTGAAGCCGGTATTGCCGGGCCGGAAATAGAATTTCTCCTCGTAGCCCGGCCCGTCGGGGATGTGGCTCTTGCGATAGACGCCGGCGACCTTGCCGCCCGGCTCGATCATCGCGAGGCTGTTGTAGAAATGCGGCCCGTCGGCCTCGAAGAAGCTGGTCGGGATATGGATCGAAAGCTCGTCGGCGAGCTTCTGCATCGCCAGCACGGCCTTGTGCTCGCCCACCGGCTTCGCATTGGCGAACAGGCCCTCGTCCTCGACGCGGCAGAAATATTCGCCCTCGAACAGCTCCGGCGGCAGCACGACCTGCGCGCCGCGCGCTGCCGCCTCGCGGACCAGCTCGGAGACGTTCGCGATGTTCGCATCGATATCGTTCGAAAAGCCGAGCTGGAGTGCGGCGACGGTGATTTCGGTCATGGCCGCGCATGTAGTGGCAATCACGCCGCTTCGCATCCCCCTGAATCGCCCTTGTAATCGCCGCCGGCCTCACGGAAGCTCGTTGCGCGAGCGGAGCGAATGCCATGAAGGGCTTCGAATATGTTTTCTCGCTGTTCGGCCTGCTGCTCGGGCTGTCGATCACGGAGATACTGAGTGGCTTCAGCCGGGTGATGAAGGCGCGCCGCCATGTGCGGCTGGGCTGGCTGACGCCGTTGCTCGGGCTGCTGCTGGGCGTCGACCTCATCTCCTTCTGGTCGAACGCGTGGGAGATTCGCGATTACGTGCCCTCGGGCTTCGGGACGCTCATCTTCGCGGCCCTGGTCGCCTCGATCTACTATCTCGCCTCGTCGCTGGTCTTCCCCCTCGTGCCGAGCGAATGGGCCGATCTCGACGACTGGTATTTCGTGCACCGGCGCGAGGTGATCGGCGCGGTGGCGCTGGCCAACGCGCTGATGATCGTCGGCATGACCCTGCTGCTCGGCAACATCTATAATGACGGGCCGTCGGCGTGGATCGTGCCCATCTGCTTTTATGCCATCGCGCTGGCGCTGGTGCTGATCAAGAATCGTCTGATCAGCACCCTGCTGCTCATCCTCGACATCAGCTTCTACTGGATCTTCCGCTATCTCTAGGCGGGGATCTGCTGGCTGATGCAGTGGAAGCTGCCGCCGCCGGTCAGGATATGATCGGCGCGCAGGCCCACGATATCGCGATCGGGGAAGATCTCTTCCAGCGCGGCGATCGCGGCCTCGTCATTAGGCTGGCCGTAGACCGGCACGACGACCGCGGCATTGCCGATATAGAAATTCATATAGCTCGCCGGGATCACCTCGTCCTCGACCATGACGCGGCCGGGCGAGGGGAGGCGGACGAGCTCGACGCCCGCCGCCTGCGCGCGCTGCGCGGCGTCCTGATAGATGCGCCAGTTCGGATCGTTCTCGGCCGCCTCGGGGATCGCCAGCCTATTGGGGCCGACGAAGCGCGCGAGATTGTCGACATGGCCGTCGGTATGATCGTTGGCCAGCCCGTCGCCGAGCCACAGCACGCGCGTATAGCCGAGATCGTCGCGCAGCCGCGCCTCGACCTGCTCGCGCGCGAGGTTGGGGTTGCGGTTCGGGTTGAGCAGGCACTGCTCGGTGGTGACCACCAGCCCCGATCCGTCGCCGTCGATCGCGCCGCCCTCGAGGATCCAGTCATGGCCCTCACGATGGATATGCTGGCGCCGTGCCAGTCGCGCGCCGACATCGTCGTCGCCGGGCAGGTCGTATTTGCCGCCCCAGCCGTTGAAGCCGAAGTCGTGCGCATTGCCGTCGCCGCCGATGATCGTCGCCGTGTCGCGCAGCCAGATGTCGCCGAACGGCTCGACCACGATGCGCGCCGCCGAGCCGACCAGCGCCTTCGCCGCTTCCGCCGCCTCATCGTCTGCAGCGATGAGGATCACTTTCTCGCCGCGCCCGCCGGCATGGACCGCCTTCACGAACGCCGCGACTTCCTCGCGCGCGGGTTCGAGGTCGTCGAGCCACAATTCGGGGTGGCTGGGGAAGCCGATCCACACGGCCTCGTGCGGCGCCCATTCGGGAAGGGGGGGAGTCATGCGCCGCTAGTTAGTCGCTCCCCCCGCTCCTCTCAACCGTCTCTTACTTCGCCGCCGCCCGGCTCTTGTCGCGGATCGCGCGGAATTCGTCGCCGGCGGTCCAGTTGGGCCAGTCGGTCGTCCCGGCGAGGTCGCGGCCGATCATGTAGAAGAGCTGCGCCTCCTGCACGACGCCCGACCAGTCCCAGTTGGGATCATACTCGTCCTTCGGTCCGTGATAGCGGTGCTCGGTATAGTCCTCGGCCGCGGCCTTGCCCGCCGCGACGCCGCCCTTGACCAGATCCTCGCCCGATTCGACGTCGAGCATCGGCACGCCGCGCTTCGCGAAGCTGAAATGGTCCGAGCGGTAATAGAAGCCCTTCTCCGGCGTCGGTTCGTCGGTTGCCACGCGGCCCTGCACCTTGAGCGCACGGGCGAGATAGGTGTCGAGGTCCGACTTGCCGCGGCCGATCACCACGACATTCTTCGCCGGACCGGCCATCGACAGCGCGTCCATGTTCACCCCGCCCACCGTCTTCGCCAGCGGGAAGACCGGGTTGGCGGCGTAGTAATCCGAGCCGAGCAGGCCGGACTCCTCGGCGGTCACCGCCATGAACACCTGCGAGCGTGCCGCCGGGCCCGCCTTCACATTGGCCTCGGCCAGCGCGACGAGCGTGGCCACGCCGTTGCCGTTGTCGACCGCGCCGTTGCAGATGTCGTCGCCGTCGGGCGCCGCCTCGCAATGGCCGAGATGGTCCCAATGCGCGGTGTAGAGGACATATTCGTCGGGCCGCTTCGCGCCGGGCAGGATGCCGAGCACATTCTTCGACATATGCTTGCGGATGCCATGGTCGAACGAGACCGACGCCTTGACGCCAGTCAGCGGTACCGCCTTGAATCCTTTCTGCTTTGCCGCCGCGGCGAGCGTATCGTAATTGAGCCCGGCGCCCGCGATCAGCTTTTTGGCATAGTCGAGCTGCATCCAGCCCACCGCCTGCGACTGGTCCATATGACCGTTGGCGGCGTCGGCGACCTGCTGCGCACCGGTCCAGCTCGACTGGACGACGTTCCAGCCATAGGCGGCGGGCTCGGTATCGTGGATGATGATCGCCGCGGCCGCGCCCTGCCGCGCGGCTTCCTCATATTTGTAGGTCCAGCGGCCGTAATAGGTCATGGCGCGGCCGTTGAACTCGCCGCCGACCGTCGGCTTCTGGTAATCGGGGTCGTTGATCAGGATGAGGACGGTCTTCCCCTTCACGTCGACGCCGGCATAATCGTTCCAGCCCTTTTCGGGCGCGTTGATGCCATAGCCGACGAACACCACGTCGCTGTCCTTGACGTCGATGCGCGGTGCGACCTGGAAGCTGGCGACGACCATCTCCGGCCCGTATTTGAGCGACATCGGCGCGCCGGCGCCGGTGAAGGTCAGCGGCGAGACATTCTTCGCCTCGAGCTCGACGAGCGGCACGTCCTGGAACCAGCTGCCCTTGTTGCCCGGCTTGAGCCCGGCCGCCTGGAAGCGCTCGACCAGATAAGCGAGCGTCTTCTCCTCGCCCGCGCTGCCCGGCGCGCGGCCTTCGAACGCGTCGGAGGAGAGCGTCTTGTCGACCGTCTTGAGCGTGTCGACCGAGATTTCGGGGGGCTTGGTCTGGGCGCAGGCAGTGCCGGCGAGCGTCAGGCCGGCGAGAAACAGGGGCAGATGGCGCATGCGGGAGAACTCCGGTACGGAAAGCGTATGGCGGGCACCTTGGCGTGACAAAGCGCGGGCGTCCAGCCGATGCAGGGGGAGGATCGGACAGGTGCGCATCGCGGCAATCCTGGGCGCAATATTGATAGCGCTACCATTGGCGGTGGCGGCGCAGCAGGGACCTGGGCCCGCCGCCGAGGCCGACCGGCGCGCGATGCTTGATCGGCTGGCTATCGTCGAGACGCGGCAAGGCGCCGACGGGTTCAACCGCAACGCACCCAATGCCTCGAACCAGGACGAAGCCAAGGCCGGTCCGGTGGCGCCCTTGCCCGATCCGCTACGCATGGCCGACGGCCGCAAGGTGACCAGCGCGGCGATGTGGTGGCGCGAGCGCCGGCCCGAGATCGTCGCGGCGTTCGATCGCGACATCTATGGCCGCGTTCCAGCCAGTGCGCCGACGATAGCCTGGCATCAGGTGAAGGAGGAGCGGGCGACCGAGGCGGGGATGCCTGTCATCAAGCGCTGGCTCGAGGGCATGGCAGGTGTGGCGCCCGGTCCTTCGGCGTCGATCCAGCTGCGTTACACGGTACCGGCGGAAGCGTATGGCCAAGTGCCGGTGATGCTGTCCTTCGGCTTCCCGGAGGGCTTCAAATTCCCCGGCCCGCCGCACCCGCCCGAGCCGGGACCCGATTGGACCGAGCAGTTGCTCCAGCGCGGCTGGGGCTATGCCGTGGTCGTCGCCAATTCGATCCAGGCCGACAATGGCGGCGAGCTCAAGACCGGCGTGATCGGCGTGTCACTGAACGGCAAGCCGCGCGATCCGGAAGATTGGGGCGTGCTGCGCGCCTGGGCGTGGGGGGCGAGCCGCGCGCGCGAGGCGCTGGCGCGGGATCCGCGTGTCGACGGTCGCCGCATCGGTATTACCGGCCATTCGCGCTGGGGCAAGGCCGCGTTGGTGGCGATGGCGTACGATCCAGATTTCGCGATCGGCTATATCAGCTCCTCGGGACTGGGCGGCGCCGCGCCCTATCGCCGCGACTTCGGCGAGCGCATCGGCAACCTCGCCGCCTCGGGCGAATATCACTGGTTCGCGGGCAATTTCCTCACTTATGCCGGGCCGCTGCGCGAGACCGACCTGCCGATCGATTCCAACCTGCTGATCGCGCTCGCCGCGCCGCGCCCGATCTTCCTCGGCGCCGGCACGGTCGCGGGCGGCGACGGCTGGGTCGACGGCAAGGGCAGCTTCGATGCCGCGGCCGCCGCGGCGCCGGTGTGGAGGCTGCTTGGCAAGCCCGGGCTCTCCGCCACCGATTTCCCGCCCGTCGGCACGGCCGTCGTCGACGGCACGATCGGCTACCGCCAGCATCCCGGTGGCCATACTCCGGCCCCCAACTGGCCGACCTTCCTCGACTTCGCCGGGAAAAGATTGGGACGCGCGCCGCAGACCCATTGATCGCCAGCCCCGCCACGATAAACACGTGGAATAGGGGTATTTCAGGGGGTTTCACGTGTTCAGACTTTTGTCCGCGACGGCGTTGTCGTCGCTCGTCCTGCTGTCGCCGGCCTATGCGCAAAGCGACGCGGCGAAGAAATTTGGCGCCCGCGAGGCGGTGCGCGACGTCAGCGTCTCCCCCGACGGCCAGCATGTCTCGTTGGTGGTGTCGACTGGCGAGCGCGGCACCGGCCTGCTGGTCGCGACGGTTGGGCAGGGGATGAAGGCGATCCTCAACTATCGCGCCGATCCGCTGCGGCTGGGTAGCTGCGCCTGGACGACCAACCAGCGGCTGATCTGCAGCGTCTACGCGGTAGTGCCCGATTCCGGTGCCCGTTTGCGCCGCATGTCGCGCCTGATCGCGGTGGATGCCGACGGTTCGAACTTCAAGGAGCTCAGCCCGCCGCAATCCTCAAACCAGCTCTATGAGCGCTTCTTTGGCGGCGGTGTGCTCGACTGGCGCCCCGACAACAATGATGGCTCGGTGCTGTTGCTGCGCCAGTTCGTGCCCGAGGCCAGCACGGGCACGCTCACCGGGGCGACGCGTGAGGGGCTCGGCGTCGAGCGCGTCGACACGGTGACGCTCAAGCGCAACGTGGTCGAGGAGCCACGCGGGACCGGCGTCGACTTCATCACCGATGGGCACGGCACGACGCGTATCATCGGCACCCGGCCGCTGCTCAGCACGGGCTATCCTGGCAACGACATCGTCTACAAATATCGCACCGCGGACGGGAAAAGCTGGGAGTCGCTCGGCACGCTCACGATGCAGGGCTATAGCTATAGCGGCTTCAACCCCTATGCCGTCGATCGCGACCTCAACGTCGCCTATGGCTTCGACGGCCTGAATGGCCGCCAGGCGCTGTACAAGATGGCGCTCGACAATGGTCTCAAGCGCGAGCTGGTGATGGCGCGCGACGACGTCGATGTCGATGGGCTGGTCCGCATCGGCCGGCAGCAGCGCGTGGTCGGGGTCAGCTATGCCACCGAGCGCCGGCAGATCGAATATTTCGATCCGGCGATCAAGGCGCTGGCCGGCTCGCTCGCCAAGGCCCTGCCCGGCCAGCCGATCGTCGCCTTTACCGATGCCAGCCTCGACGAAAAGAAGCTGGTGGTCTTCTCCGGCAGCGACGTGAAGCCCGGCGGCTATTATCTGCTCGACCGCACGACGCGACAGATGATGGAAATTTCGCCGGTGCGACCCGATTTGGCCGGCGTGACGCTCGCCCCGATGAAGGCGATCACCTACACCACTGCGGACGGTACGCAGGTGCCCGCCTATCTGACGCTGCCGCCGGGCAGCGACGGCAAGAATCTTCCGGCGATCGTGATGCCGCATGGCGGACCGACCGCGCGCGACGAATGGGGCTTCGACTGGCTGGTGCAATTCTTCGCGAATCGCGGCTTCGCGGTGATCCAGCCCAATTATCGCGGCTCGAGCGGATATGGCGAAGGCTGGTTCCGCGACAATGGTTTCAAGTCGTGGAAGGTCGCGATCGGCGACGTCAACGATGCGGGCCGCTGGTTGATCAAACAGGGCATTGCTGCGCCGGACAAGCTCGCCATCGTCGGCTGGTCCTACGGCGGTTACGCCGCGCTCCAGTCGAGCGTGCTCGATTCGAACCTGTTCAAGGCGGTGGTGGCGATCGCGCCGGTGACCGATCTCGGGCGGCTGCGCGATTCGATGAAGGACTATACCAGCGATCAGCGCGTGAAGGATATCCTCGGCGACGCGGCGCTGTGGGAGGAAGCGTCACCCGCGGAGAATGCTGTGCGCATCAAGGCGCCGGTGTTGCTGTTCCATGGGGACCACGACCTCAACGTGGCGATTGGCCAGTCACGGCTGATGGAGGGCAAGCTGAAAGCGGCGGGTACGCCGGTCGAGTTCCACGAGTACAGGGATCTCGATCACCAGCTCGACGACGCCACGGTGCGCGCGCAGATGCTCGATCGCATCGACGGCTTCCTGCGCAGCACGATGAAGCTTCCCGCCGCGCAGTGACCCAAAGCAAAAAGGGGCGGCCCCGAAGGACCGCCCCTTTTTTGTTTCCCGAAGGAAGCCGGATACCCGCTTTCGCGGGCACAGATCAGCGCGAGTAGAACTCGACGACCAGGTTCGGCTCCATCTTCACCGGGTACGGCACCTCGTCGAGGGTCGGCACGCGGGTGAAGGTGACCTTCGACGCACCGTCCGGCGCGACGTAATCGGGGATGTCACGCTCGGCGAGGCTCTGCGCCTCCATGACCAGCGCCATTTCCTGCGCCTTCGCGCTGAGCGAGACGGTCTGACCCGGCTTGATGCGGCGCGAACCGATGTTGCACTTCTCGCCGTCGACGCGGACATGGCCGTGGTTGACGAGCTGGCGGGCGGCGAAGATCGTCGGCGCGAACTTGGCGCGATAGACGATCATGTCGAGACGCTGCTCGAGCAGGCCGATGAGGTTCTGCGAGGTGTCGCCCTTCATGCGCGACGCTTCCTCGTAGCTCTTCTTGAACTGCTTCTCGGTGACGTCGCCGTAATAGCCCTTGAGCTTCTGCTTGGCGCGCAGCTGGATGCCGAAGTCCGACATCTTGCCCTTGCGGCGCTGGCCGTGCTGGCCGGGGCCGTATTCGCGCTTGTTGACCGGGCTCTTCGGGCGACCCCAGATGTTCTCGCCCATCCGGCGATCGAGCTTGTACTTGGCGCTGGAGCGCTTCGACATGTGTAATCCTTTGCAAATACCAACAACGTTGGCCGCCAGTCCCGAAGGAGCGGCGGCCGCGATTCCGGTTCTCGCCTGCTGGGATCCGTGCGGACCGGCAGGGCCACCGCTTCACCGGAGTGCGGGGCCTTTTGCGAAGGCGGCGCCTTTTGCAGAAAGACGCCGCCGGGTCAAGTAGGACTCATTGCGCCCCGTTCGGCTGGAGCGAGCCGACATGGCCGAGCACGCGGTGCGTATCCCGCTCGTTCTGCTCGTCGATCTTGGCCCATTCCGCCTTGGTGTGACAGATCGGGCGCGACATCATGATGCTGCCGGTCGCTGGCGGGCCGCGGCGGCAAATCTTCTTTTCCTTGGCAGGCTGGGCCTGTTCAGGCTGGGCATCCTGCGCCACCGCGACCACTGGAACAGCGATCGCCACCATCGAAGCAAGCAACAACGAACGAACGCTCATCAAGAGTCTCCAAAGCCCCGACAATTTTCGAGAATCGGCCCCCGGCGCTATTTAGATCGATGTAAGCAGGACGGGAAGATGCTTCTGTTGTGCCGCACTATTCCATAACGGCATTTCAGCCGCGCGGACGCTTCTTTCCTTCGAGCGCGGAAAGCACGCCGCGCAAGGTGCGCAATTCCTGCGAGTTCCAGCCAGGCTTGGTGAGCAAGGTACGCAAGGTGCGGCGCGTCGCCGGTACGCGATCGGGCGGGAAATAATAGCCGGTCGCTTCAAGCAGAGTGTCGAGCTGGCCGATCATGCCGTCGAGTTCTTCCTGCGGCGCGGGCGGATCGAGTTCCTCCTGCGTCGGCTGGACGAGTCGCTCGCCCTTCGACCATTCATAGGCGACGAGGATCACCGCCTGCGCCAGATTGAGCGAGCCGAATTCCGGATTGATCGGCACGGTCAGGATTTTCCGCGCCACCGCGACATCGTCGGTCTCGAGTCCCGAGCGTTCGGGGCCGAACAGGAAGGCGGCGCGGCCGGGCGCGGCGTGGATCTCGCGCGCGGCTTCCTCGGGGGTGACGACCGGCTTGGTCACGCCGCGCTTGCGCACCGTCGTGGCATAGACGTCGGAGCAATCCGCGACCGCATCGGCGACGCTTTCGAACACCCGGGCTCGCTCGAGCACCACATCGGCACCACTCGCCGCGGGGCCGGCCGAGGGATTGGGCCAGCCGTCGCGTGGCGAGACGAGGCGCATCTCGGTCAGCCCGAAATTGAGCATCGCGCGCGCCGCCTTGCCGATATTCTCGCCGAGCTGCGGGCGGACGAGGACGATGACCGGATTGGCGCTCACGCCTTGCCGACCTCGCTGACATTGCCGGCGAATTCCTCGAAGTCCTTGGCCTCGCGGAAGTCCTTATAGACGCTGGCGAACCGGATATAGGCGACCGAGTCGAGGCCCTTGAGCCCCGCCATCACCAGCTCGCCGATGCGTTGCGAGGGGATTTCGGTCTCACCCATGGTCTCGAGCTGGCGCTGGATGCCCGAGACGAGTTTCTCGATCTGCACTGCGGTCACCGGGCGCTTGCGCACCGCGACCGAGACCGAGCGCACGAGCTTGTCGCGATCGAACGGCTCGCGCTTGTCCTCGGACTTGAGCACGGTCAGTTCGCGCAGCTGGATACGCTCGAACGTGGTGAAACGCGCGGCGCACGCCTCGCACTGGCGGCGCCGGCGGATGGCGGCCCCGTCCTCGGTCGGTCGACTGTCCTTAACCTGGCTGTCTTCGTTACCGCAGAAAGGGCAGCGCACTCATTTCCTCGTCAATTTATCAATCACAGCGACACCCGCGCCGACCAGCGCGCCACCGAGCAGACCGACCCCGGTGATCGGCAGCGAGACGATCGCGCCAATCACCGCACCCTTGACCAGTGCATCGCCTGCACCGGCGTCACCAGAATCACGCGAACGGTTGATGCTTTCCTGTGCGGCATTGATCGCGTCGTCGGTCGATTCGGTCATATCAGCCCTCCGGATAGATCGGGAACCGCTGACATAGTGCATTAACACGCTCGCGTACATTGGCCTCGATCTGCGCGTCGCCCGCTTCACCATTTTTGCGCAGACCGTCGAGCACATCGGCGACCATATGGCCGATTTCGCGGAATTCGGCGGGGCCGAAGCCGCGCGTCGTGCCCGCCGGCGAGCCGACGCGGATGCCGCTGGTCTTGACCGGCGGCAGCGGATCGTTGGGGATGCCGTTCTTGTTGCACGTGATCGCCGAACGCTCGAGCGCCTCGTCGGCATCCTTGCCGGTCACGCCCAGCGGGCTGAGATCGACCAGCGCCAGATGCGTGTCGGTGCCGCCCGAGACGAGGTTGGCGCCGCGCTCCTTGAGCGTCGCGGCGAGCACCTTGGCATTCTCGACCACTGCGGCGGCATAGGATTTGAACTCGGGGCGAAGCGCTTCGCCGAACGCGACCGCCTTGGCGGCGATGACGTGCATCAGCGGGCCGCCCTGCAGACCCGGGAACACCGCCGAGTTGATCTTCTTGGCGATGGCTTCGTCATTGGTGAACACCGCGCCGCCGCGCGGACCGCGCAGGGTCTTGTGCGTGGTGGTGGTGACGACATGCGCATGGCCGAACGGGGTGGGGTGCACGCCGCCCGCGACGAGGCCGGCGAAATGCGCCATGTCGACCATGAAGAAGGCGCCGACCTCGTCCGCGATCGCGCGGAAACGAGCGAAGTCGATGTGGCGGGGGGAGGCCGAGCCGCCGGGGATGATCAGCTTGGGCCGATGC
>Ga0065165_1002684_pt1 | contig 14330 bp, 12 predicted proteins | sample AraplaMF_Cvi_mMF_FD_63813 | JGI IMG/M metagenome (GOLD analysis project Ga0065165, IMG submission 63813) | Arabidopsis root microbial communities from the University of North Carolina, USA - plate scrape MF_Cvi_mMF (version 2) (version 3) | ecosystem: Host-associated > Plants > Roots >...
GCTCTTAGGCCATTCTCTCTTTGGTTACTTTCTCTTTGGGCCAGCAAAGAGAAAGTGACTCGGGCGCCGGCAGGCGTCCGAAATGCCCGCTGCATAAGCGGCCAAATCGCGATAACGCGAAAACCAGACGATACAGAAACTGGATCCCGGCCTACGCCGGGATGACGAGCCAGAAGCGCAGCCTCACGCCACGCTATCGGCGATAGCCGCCAACAACCTAAAATTCAGCGCGCGCTGCTGCAGCTGCCAAGCATCCAACTCACTCTGCGGAACGGGCTCCTGCCCATCCATCCCGCTGAGCAAGCGCTTCCACCAAGTGCGATAGCGATAAGCCGACACCTCGCCATTGATGTCGCTGGCCACAATGCGCCCGCGCAGCGCCTCAATAATCGCCATCGCATGGTGCTCCTCCAGCCGGCCCTGGTCCCAATTCGTCCGCGCAGTATCCACGCTGAAAGCATCCTTATCGATCGACAGATAAGTCGCCTGCGGCGCCCGCCGCAACTGCTCCACGAACGCGCAAGTCAGCGCATCCGGATCCTCGAAACGGTGGAACGCGTGCTGCAGCCCCAGGCGCGCCGCCCAGGCCACATCCACATCCATGCACCAGTAGCTGAGCTTGCCCGCACGCAGCGGACGCAGGTAGTTCTCCCAGGCATGCGCCGCGCCGATGTCGCCGGAGGTGATGCCCACCACGTGCACGTGGTTGACGTAAGGCAGCATCGCCACCTTGCGCACCCACGAACCGCAATGGATGCCCCAGGGAAAGCGCATATTGTCCGGATGGTTGTCGAACACCACCAGCTGGAACGGGCCGCGCGCGCGCTGGCGCTCGACCAGTGGCCAGGTCAGGTGGTGGTAGTCGCCCGAACCCATCAGCACCGTGCCGTGCTCGGCCGGAGCGGTTTCAGCGAGATGGCGGCGCAGGCGGTTGAAGGTGCGCAGGGTGCAGCCGAAGCGGATCGCTTCCTGCCAGTCGCCCAGCGGCAGCGTGGTGGCGCCCTCGATCGGGCCGACGGCGCCGTCGAAGTCCAGGATCAGCGGGCCGGGCCGCATGGAATCAGGTCTGCGCATCGGTCGGGGTCGGCGCCCATTGGCTGTCGCTTTCGAACAGGTGGCCCAGCTTGCGCGCCGCGGCGCGCAGCAGCGGATTGCGCAGCCAGATGGCGTGGCGGGTCAGGGTGAAGCTGGCGCCAAGATAGGACTTCACCTGCGGATCGGTCCAGCCCGCCACGTAGTGGCTCAGGCCGCGCTCGCGCGCCCAGGCCAGGTTGTGGAACCAGCTGGTGAAGTACAGGTTCCGCTCGCGCGCCTGCGGGTAGGCGAAGCCCACGTATTTGTCGATCAGCTTGCCGTCGGCGACGAAACACAGGTTCCAGCCGATCAGCTCGCCCTGGTGGCGGTAGACGAAGGCGAAGCCGCCGTTGCCGGCATCGCGCAGCACGGTGGCGAAGAACACGCGGCTGAGCTTGTCGAAATGGATTTCGCTTTGCGCGTAGACGTTCTCGTACAAGGCATAGAACGCATCGACGGTGGCGTCGTCGGCAAAGCGCGCATCGCCGCAGGCCACCGTCTCCACCGCCACTTCGTCGCGCTTGCGCAGCTTGCGGCGGATGTCCTTGCGGCGCGAAGACGACAGGCGCGCGAGATACGCCTCCTCGTCGGCGAAATCGATCGCCACGTAAGCCAGCGCCTGGCCCTCGAGCAGCAGATAGCCCTCGGCGCGGCAGGCTTCGGCGAAGCGCGCGCACCAGTCGCGGCTGGCCGCGTCGCACAGCGGCGAATCCTGCGGGATGTCCTTCACCACCAGCAGGCGCTGTCCGCCGCCGAGCTCGCGGCGCAGCGCGCCGGGCAGCACCGTGGGGTCCGCTTCGCGCGGAAACAGCGCGTACTCCGACACCGTGGTGCCGACGAAGGCGGTGCGCCAGCGCAGCAGGCGCCCCCACCAGCGGTAGCCGGGCGCCTTCAGCACGCGGCGGCGCAGTGCGTCATCGGTGGTGGTCAGCAGGTCGAACGGCGCCACGAAGGCGGGCGTGCCTTGCGCCTCCAGCACCCGGAAGCCGAGCGGCGGATGCGCCGCGAACGACGCGACCAGGCCATCCGGTTCGAGTTGGTTGAGATAACGCACGCAAGGTTTCCGCAAGTGGGGCGCCGCCGTCCCGGACGCCGCGCGCATGATGCCGCAAGCCGGGCCGTGCAGCATGGACGACGGGGCTTTCACGCCGCTTACCCTGCCGCCGCCGGCTGGCCCGGCCACCCCAAAGATTGGCGAAAGGCGAACCCGCGCAGAATCGACCGACTACAGGACCGTCGCGTCTGGACAAGCACCCCGTGCTTGGTCAGGCTTGCCGGGTCGGCCGCGCGGTGCGGCCAGCGGCGAACGCCACGGACCAGGGATACGACCCATGAGCAACGTACAGCAGGAAACCACCGAGATCATCGCCAAGCAGGCGAAGATCGACATCGACACCATCAAGCCCGAGTCCACCCTGAAGGACCTGGGCGTCGCCTCGCTCGACGCCATCGAAGTGATCTTCGACATCGAAGAGCATTTCGGCATCAACCTCCCCAACGAGGACACGGACTTCGACAACGGCACCGTGGGCCAGCTGGTGGAAGCCATCGAGCGCCAGCTCGCCGCCAAGAAGAACGACTGAACTCCTCCATGCAACGTCTCGTCATCACCGGCATGGGCGCGATCTGCGCGCTCGGCAACGACGCACCCTCGGTCTGGCAGGCCATGGCCGAGGGCCGCAGTGGCATCGCTCCTGTTTCCCGCGTGGATCCCGAACGCGTGCGCGCCGCCGGCGTGGTGGCCGAGGTCAAGGGTTTCGATCCGGGCCAGCACTTCGACGAAGCCAAGCTCAGCCAGCTCGACCTGGCCACGCAGTACGCCCTGGTCGCCGCGAAAGAGGCGATCGTGCAGTCCGGGCTGTCGTTCGAAGGCGAACGCGCCGCGCGCACGGCGGTGGTGGTGGGCAGCGGCGCGGCCGGCGAAGTGACGCGCGACACCCAGTACCACCGGATCTACGCCGACAAGCTGCCGCGCGTGCACCCGCTGGGCATCATCCGCATGATGATGAACGCGCCGGCCAGCCAGATCAGCATGGCGCACGGCATCACCGGCCCGGCCTTCGTGGTGGCCAGCGCCTGCGCTTCGTCCAACCACGCGTTCGCGCAGGCGGCGATGATGATCCGCTCCGGCCTGGTCGACGCCGCCGTGGTCGGCGGCACCGAGGCCTGCCTCAACCTGGGCACCCTGCTCGCATGGGAAGCCATGCGCGTGCTGGCGCCGGACACCTGCCGCCCCTTCAGCAAGGGCCGCCGCGGCATCGTGCTGGGCGAAGGCTCGGCCATGTTCGTGCTGGAGACGCTGGAACAGGCGCAGGCGCGCGGCGCCACCATCCTGGCGGAACTGGTCGGCACCGGCATGAGTTCGGACGCGGGCGACATCGCCGCGCCGTCCGAGCTGGGCGCGGCTGCCGCCATCGAGAACGCGCTGCGCGACGGCAATCTCTCGCCGTCCGAAGTGGATTACGTCAGCGCCCACGGCACCGGCACGATGGCCAACGACGCCACCGAGACGGCGGCGCTGCACCGCGTGTTCGGCGAACATGCGCGCGCGCTGGCCATCTCCTCCACCAAGCCGATGCACGGCCATGCGCTGGGCGCGTCCGGCTCGCTGGAGCTGATCGCCGTGATCGGCGCGCTGCGCCACGGCATCGTCCCGCCGACGCTGGCCTATCTGGAACCCGATCCGGCCTGCGACCTCGACTACGTGCCGCACCAGGCGCGCAAGATGCCGGTGCATGCGGCGATCAGCAATTCGTTCGCCTTCGGCGGACTCAATGCGGTGGTGGCGCTGCGGCGCATGCCTTGAACCACCGGCGCTGGTGCGCCGGTTAGGCCTGATCGCGGCGCACCCGCCCACTCTCGTCATCCCGGCGCAGGCCGGGATCCAGCAGCGGCAAGCTGCGTACGAGCGAGGCGTCGAAAGACGCGGCTTTTGAGCGTTACGGTGAAAACCCGATGGCATCGCCACTGGATCCCGGCCTGCGCCGGGATGACGAGGGTGGGAGGTTGCGAAACGACGGGTCCTAGCTGGCGAGCAACGGCAACAACTGCTCACGGCTCAGCTGCGCGATCGGCAGATCGCCCGGCTGCGCCGGATCCACCCAGCGCAGCGCCTCGATCTCCGCCCTCGCCTCGAACGGCCCGTCCGCGGCCACTTCGTAGACCACTGCCTCCACCACGCACCCCGGCTCGTTCGCCGCCGGTGCGCTGAAGCGTCCCAGCAGCCGGGCGCCTTCGCGCCGCATGCGGCAGCCGAGTTCTTCTTCCAGTTCGCGCGCCAGCGTGTGCAGGTCGTCCGCATCGCCCGGATCGCGCTTGCCGCCCGGCTGCTGAAACACTTCCGCCCCGCGCTTGCGCACCAGCAGGACGCGGCCCGCGCTGTCGCGGATCATCGCCGCGACGATCCCGATGCGCCGCGTCACAGCCGCGAGTACGACCAGGACTGCATGCGCCCGTCCTGGTACGGCATCACGCCATGGAACGGCCGCGGGTCGCCGTCGAACACCAGCGGCAGGAAGTGGCGGTCGCCTTCCCACATCGGCAGCTCCATCAGGCGCTCCAGCTCCACCCATTCGAGTGTGCCTTCGGGATTGGCTGCGAACGGTTCGCCCGCATAGCGGTCGATCACGAAGATGAAGCCCAGCCAGTCCTCGCCCTGCTTGCCGAAGCCAGGCCAGTTGAGCGTGCCGCGCAGCTGCATCGACGCGCACTCGATGCCGGCTTCCTCGAGGATCTCGCGGCGCATGCAGGCGGCAATGTCCTCGCCCGGCTCCATCTTGCCGCCCAGGCCGTTGTATTTGCCCAGGTGCATGTCGTCCTGGCGCGCATTGCGGTGGATCATCAGCACCCGGCGCCGATCCGGCGAGAGCACATAACCGAGCGTGGCGACGATGGGCGTATAAGGCATGAGGCGGCGCGCAGCGGAAAAACGGCAGTCTATAACGGCCATGGCTTCGGATAGATGCGAAATGTCACGCCGGGCTTGCACCCGCACCACTGCCCCGGCCACCATCGTGCGCATGCAGGCCTCCGCCCTCCCCGCATCCACTGCCCGCCGCCCATGGCTGTACTGGCTGGCCACGCTGGCCATGCTCGCCGGCGCCAGCGGCTGTTCGCGCCAGGCGCAGGCGGTGGACAGCGACGAAGTCACCTTCGAAAGCCAGAGCTTCCGCGTGGTCCGCGTGGACCTGGAACGCGAGCCGCTGAGCCTGCACTGGAAAGACCCGGAAAGCGGCCAGCCCTACGCCACCATCGAAAGCCTGCGCCAATGGGGCATGGCGCACGACCGCCGCCTGCTGTTCGCCGCCAATGCCGGCATCTACGACCGCCAGTTCGCGCCGCTGGGCCTGTACGTGGAAGAAGGCCGCACCGTGGTGCCGCTGAATCTGTTCAAGGGCAATCCGGCCGCGGGCAATTTCTCGATCCAGCCCAATGGCGTGTTCGCCGTGTATGCCGACGGCCACGCCGCCGTGCGCACCAGCACCGCCTTCAAGGCCGACGCCAAGCCCGCGCGCTGGGCCACGCAGTCGGGGCCGATGCTCTTGGTCGATGGACAGATCAACGACCGCTTCGTGGACGATTCGGCCAGCCTGAAGTGGCGCAGCGGCGTATGCGCGAAGACGCCGCATCGGGTGGTGTTCGCGGTGAGCGAATCGCCGGTGAACTTTCACACGTTCGCGCGGCTTTTCCGCGATGAACTCGGCTGCCGCGACGCGCTGTACCTGGACGGCACCATCTCGCAGTTCTATGTGGACGGCGAAGGCTATGCCGGCGCGCCCACCTTCATGGTCAAGCCCTATGCGGGCATCTTCGCGGTGTTCACCACGGCCAAGCCCTGAGCGTTGGGACTACACTCGGGAGCATCGCCACCCAAGGTCCGCCTCCCGATGCCCCGAGTCCGACGCTTCCGCTGGCTGCGCTCCCTGCTGCTCTCCCTGTCGATCCTGATCGTTGGCGTGCTGGCGGCTGGCTGGTTCCTGCTCGCCGGCGGCCGCGCGAAGCTCGACGGCGAAGTGGCCGTGCAAGGCCTGGGCGACACCACCAGCATCGCGCGCGACGCGCTCGGCAGCGCCACCATCGACGGCAAGAGCCGCGACGATGTGACCTTCGCGCTCGGCTACGTGCACGCGCAGGAACGCTTCTTTCCGATGGACCTGATGCGCCGCGTCGCCGCGGGCGAGCTGGCCGAACTGGTCGGCGCCGCGGCGGTGGATACCGACATCGAACATCGCCGCCATCGCCTGCGCGCCACGGCGCAGGCCGCGCTGGCGCAGCTGTCGCCGGAGGACCGGCATACGCTGGAGCTCTATGCCGCCGGCGTGAACCGCGGCCTCGCCGATCTGCGGGTGAAGCCCTGGGAATATTTCCTGCTGGGCGCGCAGCCGCAGCCGTGGAAACCGGAAGACAGCTTCCTGGTGATCGGTGCGATGTACCTGGACCTCAACGGCGACGGCCGCAACCAGCGCGAGCTGAGCTTCGCGCAGATGCGTTCCGCGCTGCCCTCGCCGCTGGTGGATTTCCTGCTGGCGCCGGATCCCGAATGGGAAGCGCCGCTGAGCGGCGATCTCTCGCATCCGCCGGTGATTCCGGGTGCGGACGTATTCAACCTGCGCGACAAGCCGGTGGCTTCCAGCTCCGACGCCGCCGCGCTGGCCGCACTGGCGCCCGCGCTGGACGAGCCGCGCCCCGGCAGCAACAACTTCGCCGTGGCCGGCCGCCTGACCGAGAGCGGCGCGGCCATCCTCGCCAACGACATGCACCTGGGGCTGCGCGTGCCGGACATCTGGTTCCGCGCGCGCCTGCGCTACGCGGACCCCGCCGCGCCGAACGGCCGCCGCGACGCCAGCGGCGTGACCCTGCCCGGCACGCCGGCCCTGGTCGCCGGCTCCAATGGGCAGGTGGCCTGGGGCTTCACCAACAGCTATGGCGACTGGCTGGACTGGGTGCGCGTGCTGCGCGACCCGAAGGACGCCGCGCGCTATCAGGTGCCGGACGGCGTCGACTCCATCGAGACGCACGAGGAAACCATCCGCATCAAAGGCGCCGCGCCGCGCACCATCAAGGTGGAAAGCACGCGCTGGGGTCCGATCCTGGCGCAGGACACCGACGGCACGCCGCTGGCGCTGGCCTGGATCGGCGACCTGCCGCGCGCCTACAACCTGGGCGTGATGAAGCTGGAGCATGCCGCCAGCGTCAACGCCGCGCTCGACCTCGCCCCCGCCATGGGCATGCCGCCGCAGAACCTGCTGGCGGCGGACAGCGCCGGCAACATCGGCTGGACCGTCACCGGCAACAGCATTCCGCTGCGCAGCGGCGTCGATCCGCTGCTGCCGGCGGACTGGTCCAAGCCCGGCACCGGCTGGCAGGGCTGGGCCACGCCGGCGCAATACCCGCGCATCGAGAACCCCGCCGACGGCCGCCTGTGGACCGCCAACAACCGCACCGTCGACGGCGCCGCGCTGGCCTTGCTCGGCGAAGGCGGCCACGACCTGGGCGCGCGTGCGCAGCAGATCCGCGACGGCCTGCGCACGCGCAGCAGCTTCGCCCCGGGCAACCTGCTGGATATCCAGCTCGACCACCGCGCCCTGCTGCTGGTGCGCTGGCAGCGCCTGCTGCAGGACACCCTGGCCGGCACCACCGATCCCACCCTGGCCCAGCTGCGCCAGCTCACCGCCAGCTGGCGCGGCCGCGCCGCCGCCGACAGCGTGGACTACCGCCTGGTGCGCGCCTTCCGCGACAAGGTGCACGAGGCAGTGCTGGCGCCGTTCGCCGAGGAAGTGACCGGGCGCTACAAGGACTTCACCTGGCCGCGCCCCAGCCACACCGAGGCGGCGGTCTGGGCGCTGGTGCGCGACCGTCCCATCCATCTGCTGGATGCGCGCTACGCCGACTGGAACGCGCTGCTGCAGGACGCCGCGCGCCAGGTCGCCGACGAGCTGGGCAAGCCGCCCGGCGGCCTCGCCGCGCGCACCTGGGGCGAGTACAACCGCACGGCCATCCGCCATCCGCTGTCGCGCGCCTTGCCGTCCTTCGCCGGCCGCTGGCTGGACATGCCGGACGAGCCGCTGCCCGGCGACGACAACATGCCGCGCGTGGCGCGCCCCGGCTTCGGCGCCTCCGAACGGCTGGACGTGATGCCGGGCCACGAGGCCGACAGCATCCTGGAGCTGCCCGGCGGCCAGAGCGACAATCCGCTGTCGCCCTACTACGGCGCCGGCCACGAGGACTGGGTCAACGGCCGTCCGACGCCGCTGCTGCCAGGGCCGGACCAGCACGTGCTGACGCTGCGCCCCGCCAGGAAGGCTTAAGGCACGCCGGGATCACAGCAGGTCTGGAAACGTCCAGAATCCAGCATGCGCCACAACCGTTAGATTTCCTGATTGCGCATGATCCAGGACCCGTTTCCCCCGGCGACCCGAACATCGTCCCCGTGGAAGACGGGCTTGCGTCCGGACTCCCGCGAGCACAACCGCGGTCACGCTGATCGGAACCCACCCAAGGAGAGACCTATGGCAAACCAGTACCGTCGTTTTGCAGCCATGCCCCTCGTCGCCGCGCTGCTTGCCAGCGGCCATGCCCAGGCCCAGCAGCTGCCCTCGCTGGACAGCGCCATCGCCACCGCCACGCGCTGGGCGGCCCAGGCCGATGCCGGCCAGGCCGACGCGATGTGGAAGAGCAGCGGCCCGATGATGCAGAAGAGCGTGAGTTCGGCCGACTGGGCCAAGTACCTCGACGGCGTGAAGAAACAGCTCGGCGCCACCCAGAGCCGCGACTGGGTGCAGCTCGGCCGCGTCGACAACCCGCAGGGCCTGCCTCCCGGCCAGTACCTCAACGTGGTGTTCGTGGCCCGCCACGCCACCGCCCCGGCGGTGGAAACCGTGTCGCTGAGCCAGGCCGGTACGAACTGGGTGCCGGTGGGCTACATCGTGCGCCCGGTGCAGCAGCAGCCGGCCGCGCCCGCTCCGGCCGCGGCGCCGGCCGCGCCGGCGAAGCCGGGCAAGTAACGTCAGCTGCGCTGGAACGGACTGGTCCGCTTGCTCTTGCCGGGAGCGGACCGGTAGCCGGAGGGATCGAATCCGCTGCGCTGGCTGCGCAGCGCTTCGCCATCGATGCGCCGGGCCAGGTCGTCGATATCGCGCTCGCTTACGCCGGCTTGCGCGAAGTGCTCCCGCCACTGCTCGACGACATCGATCACCGCAGCCGTTTCGGCGGCAGCTTCCGCCGGCGACAGGCCGAACGCCTCGCATTGCGACATCGCATTGGCCAGCGTCGAATCCCGGCCATCCGCGCCGCAGATGAATTCCTGATAGCCCTGCCCCGAGTTCGTCGGCAGCACGTCGTAGGCCGGCGCCAGCTTCAGGCGGCCATTATCGAACGGATTCACCACCAGCAGCGAGTGGTTCTTCTCGTGGTCGTCGGTGTTGTCGATCAGGATGTTGAACACCATGCGGCGGAACAGTTCGCGCGCGTCATTGCGGTTGGTGTCCCGCTCGACGATGCCGACGCGCCGCAGTATCCGCGCCAGCTCCGGATAACCCATCTCCGGCTCGCTGCCTGATGCGGTGGCCGCGCGGATGGCCGTACCGGCCGAGATGCTGTGGATACGGCCGCCCGCCGTGCGGTCGAAGCGGCGCACGGCGATCGCGTGCTGGCCGTCCAGCGCAATGACCCGCGTGGCGGCCACGGCGATGCCCGCGCGCGCGGCGAGCGTCATGGCCGCGTGCTCGATCAGCGGCGTGTCGACGGGCTCGCCGTTGAAGAACTTGATCACCCACGGCTCGCCGTCGATCTCGATCAGCGCCTTGGGCTTGGCGCCGCCGAGGCTGCCGCCGGCGCGCACGATGCGCGCTTCCTGGGCGCTGATCGGTTCGGAGGCTTCGATCTTCGCCACCACCTCGCCGAGCTGCTGCGCCTGTCCCAGCCGGGGCAGCGGGCTTCCCTCGCGCGGACTGTAGGTATGCGGCGAGGTCGATACGCCCAGCGCGCCGAAGCGTTCGTCGCCGGCGTAATACAGATATTCCATCAGCGACAGGCGCGTGGGTTTGTCGACAAAGCGGATCACCTTCTCGCCCCAGCGGTCCGGCCGCGCATCGTCGACCGCGCCGACCGCGCGCTGCGCACCGGCGGCCAGCCGGCCGGGCGGCAGTTGCTCCACGTCGACCAGGGGCAGGTCCTCGCTCAAGGCGAAGCCGGTGGACAGCCATGCCTCGCCGTAGCGCAGCGAAACACCCTTGCCGGCGGAGACCAGCTTCAAGGCGCCGACCGGGCGCGGATGCGCCGGATCGGCCAGGTACCAGAGGTAGAGATTGTCCAGGCGCATCTCAGCTCTTTGCCTGGCGCTTGTAGGCGCGCGCCTCGGCCGATGCCAGGGCGCGCGTGCGCCCCAGCGCCTCGGCCTTGCGGACATCCATCTCGATCGCGCCCTGGTCGTGCTCGGGTGCGGCGAGTTTCCCGAGTTCGCCGTCGCGCTGGATCAGCCACAGCGCGGTGGCGACGATGCCGATGCCGACCGAGGGGTCGCCCGCTTCAAGCCGCTGCAGGGTGGGCACGGAAACGCCCATGCGGTTGGCCCAGGTCTTCAGGGATTCCTTGCGGCGCAGGCGCGCCACGGCGAGGTCGGCGCCGAGTTTTTCAATGGCGGCCGAGGTTGCCGGAGGGAGCTGCTGGAGGGCGCGGGCAAGCTTTGGCATACATATAGATTATAACGAAACCGCGCCAATTGTAAATATCTATATATACGAAATGAAAAAGGCCGGCTGGATCGAGCCCACTGCACCCAGAAAAAAAGCCGCCCGAGGGCGGCTCTTTTCATCCCTCGCAGGACGGCCCCCTCAGTCGCCTGCCCCCACCGCCTCCGGCAAGCCCGGCACGAATTCCTTCCCGCTCGGCACCTTGGCGCTGGAGGCCTTCAGGGCTCCGCCGATCGGCTCGACCCGCCCGCTCAGGCATTTGCCCAGGAACTGCTCGGCCACCGCGTTGAAGGCGATGCTGTTCTCCGGACGGGCGAAGCCGTGGCCTTCATCGGGGAACAGCACATAGGTCACCGGGATGTTCTTGGCCTGCATGGCCTTGACGATCTGGTCCGACTCCGCCTGGTTCACGCGCGGGTCGTTGGCGCCCTGCCCGATCAGCAGCGGGCGCTTGATCGCCCCGGCCTTGAACAGCGGCGAGCGCTCCTGCAGCAGCTGGCGGCCGGCCTCGGTGGTGGGGTCGCCCATGCGCTTGTAGAACTGCGCCTTGCCGGCTTCCCAGTACGGCGGGATGGTCTTCAGCAGCGTGGCGAGATTGGACGGGCCGACGATGTCCACGCCGCAGGCGAAGGTATCCGGCGTGAAGGCCAGGCCGGCCAGGGTGGCGTAGCCGCCGTAGGAGCCGCCCATGATGGCGACCTTGTCGGCGGTGGTGATGCGGTTCTTCACCGCCCACTGCACGGCGTCGATCAGGTCGTCGTGCATCTTGCGGCCCCACTGCAGGTCGCCGGCGGAGAGGTACTTCTTGCCGAAGCCGGTCGAGCCGCGGTAGTTCACCGACAGCACCGCATAGCCGCGGTTGGCCAGCCACTGGTGGTAGCTGCTGTAGCCGTAGGTGTCGCGCGCCCATGGCCCGCCGTGCACGAACAGCACCATCGGCAGCGGTTTGTCGGGGCGGCCCGGATGCGCCTTGTCGCTGCCGGCGGGCAAGGTCAGATACGACACTTCGGTCAGCCCGTCGCGCGTGCGGATCTCCTGCGGATACATCGGCGCCAGCGTCGCATCCGCCAGCTCCGGCCGGCTGACGAACAGCGCGGTGAGCTTCTTCGCCTTGCGCTCGTACAGATACGTGGTGCCGGGCTTGACCACCGGGTCCACCACCACCGTCCAGACATCGTCGGCGTCGGTGCGCGAGGTGATCTCGAACTTGCCCTTGAGCTGGTCTTTCAGGAAATCCAGGTCGCCCTTCACCGCCGGATCCAGCGCCGTCCATTCCGGCTTGAGGTATTGCGAGGAATACGCCTGCACCTTGCCGGTGGCCGGGTCGCTGAGCGTGTCGTCGATATCGGCCTTGGCGTTCTGCGCCAGCACGCGGGTAGTGCCCGTGGCGACGTCTTCGGCGAGCAAGGCCGCGGTGTCGCGGCCGCGCGAATCGAGCCAGTACAGCGTCTTGCCGTCCACGGTGAAACCGGCCGGCTGCGTGGTGAGCGAATCGTCCAGGCCGACACTGCTGAACGGCTTGGCGTCGACCTTGCCGTCGGCCATGCGGTAGTAGTCGGTGCCGCCGTCCGGGCGGGATTTCTCGGCGATGCGCAAGACGAGCTGATCGTCGGCGACGAAGCCCGCGTATTCGCCCTTGTTCTCGTACACCTCGCTGAGCTTGCCGGTCTTCAGGTCCAGGCTGTAGATGTCGTGCCAGCGCGGGTCGCGGTTGTTCACGCCGATCAGGATGCGGTCCTTGATATGCACGCTGGTGCCGACCACGCGCACGCGGGTCTTCTGGAACGGCGTCAGCGACTGCGGCTCGCCGCCCTGCACGTCCACCTTGTAGAGCAGGAAATTCTCGTCGCCGCCGCGGTCGTTGACGTACAGCACCGAGGACGAATCCGGCGCCCAGAAATACTGGCGGATCGGCCGCTGCTTTTCGGCGGTGAGCGGCTTGGCCTTGTCCGGCTCGCCCGCCGGAGCCACCCATACGTTGAGTACGCCGTCGCGCGGCGCGATCCAGGCCAGCCACTTGCCGTCCGGGCTGAGCTTGCCGGCGACGCGGCTGGGATTGCCGAACAGCTTGGCGCGCTCGATCAGCGGCGCGCTGGTGGCGGGGGCGGTATCCGCCCAGGCCATGGTGGCGGACAGGCCGGCGGCGGCGATGGCCGCGGCGAGCAACAGCTTGCGCATACCCTTCTCCTTGGTGCGTGCTTCGTGCGGGGAAAACGTAGCCACCATCGCCCGCGGGCACTCAGCCCAGCAGACGCTCGCAGATGGCCTGGTACAGCGAAGGCAGTTTTTCCAGGTCGGCCACGGCGACGCATTCGTCCACCTTGTGGATGGTCGCGTTGACCGGCCCCAGCTCCACCACTTCGGCGCCCAGCGGTGCGATAAAGCGCCCGTCCGAGGTGCCGCCGCCGGTGCTCTGCTCCGGCTCCGTGCCGCACAGCTCGCGGCATACCGACACCACCGCGTCGCGCAGCGCGCCGCCGGCGGGGCAGAGGAAAGGTTCGCCGGAGAGGCTCCACTCCAGCGCGTAGTCGAGATGATGGCGATCGAGAATCCGCTCGACGCGCGCGCGCAGCTCGTCCGCGCGGCTGGCGGTGCTGTAGCGGAAATTGATCAGCGCCACCAGCGCACCGGGAATGACATTGCTCGCGCCGGTGCCGGCGTTGAGGTTGGACACCTGGAACGAGGTCGGCGGGAAATCCGCATTGCCGGCATCCCAGCGTTCCACCGCCAGCTCGGTGAGCGCGGGCGCGAAAGCGTGGATCGGGTTCTTCGCCTTCTCCGGATACGCCACGTGGCCTTGAATGCCGCGCACCGTCAGCGTCGCCGACAGCGAACCGCGCCGGCCGACGCGGATCAGGTCGCCCAGGCGCTCCTTCGACGACGGCTCGCCCACCACGCACCAGTCGATGCGCTCGCCGCTGGCGCGAAAATGTTCGGCCACCTTGCGCACGCCGTCGAGATTGGCCGGGCCTTCCTCGTCGCTGGTCATCAGGAAACCGACGCGGCCGCGATGCTCCGGATGCGCCGCGGCGAAGGCCTCCAGCGCCACCGCCATCGCCGCCACCGAGCCTTTCATGTCCGCCGCGCCGCGGCCGTAGAGATAGCCGTCGCGCACCACCGGTTCGAACGGATCGCTCTGCCAGCTTTCCGCCGGCCCGCTCGGCACCACGTCGGTATGGCCGAGGAACACCAGCAGCGGGCCGCCTTCGCCATGCGTGGCCCAGAGGTTGTCCACCTCGCCGTAGCGCAGGTGCTCGACCTTGAAACCCACGCGCGCCAGGCGCTCGGCCAGCAAGGCCTGGCAGCCGGCGTCGTCGGGCGTCACCGAGCGGCGGCGGATCAGTTCGGCGGTGAGGTCGAAGACGGCGGACATGCGGATTCCCATGGATGCAGCGAGGGCCGGTCTCGCCGTGGAGAAGAAACTAGCCGATCAGCGCGCCGCCGATCACGTGTCCAACGGCATAGGTGATCGAAGCTGCCGCGGCAGTAATCCCGAGCTGCCGCGCGATCGAGAACACCACGCTGCGGCCGGTGAACAGCGAGGTGCCGATGCCGATCAGGGCCAGC
>Ga0065165_1002687_pt1 | contig 14319 bp, 15 predicted proteins | sample AraplaMF_Cvi_mMF_FD_63813 | JGI IMG/M metagenome (GOLD analysis project Ga0065165, IMG submission 63813) | Arabidopsis root microbial communities from the University of North Carolina, USA - plate scrape MF_Cvi_mMF (version 2) (version 3) | ecosystem: Host-associated > Plants > Roots >...
AGAACCCCATCAAGGGACGATCATCGCGTCGATCCCGTACAGAAGCAGGTTCCCGGCGAGTGGATGACGCAAAAAGGGATTGACTAACCAGGGCCCGTTACAGAAGCCCGGATGGAGCGCGGCGAAATCCGGGTTCTGTCCGCGCGGTGAGACCGCCCCGGATTGCGCTGCGCTCCATCCGGGCTACGGGTCTTCGCGAGGACGAAAGCTCGCGCCTCGTCATTGCGAGCGAAGCGAAGCAATCCAGACTGTCACTGCGGAAGGACTCTGGATTGCTTCGTCGCTTCGCTCTTCGCAATGACGGCGGAGACCCCTTACCTCATCGGCGGCGCATACTGCACGCCACCGGCATTCCACAGCTGGTTCATGCCGCGCGGGATCTTCAATTTCGACTTCTCGCCGATGTTGCGCTCGTACATCTCGCCGTAATTGCCGACGTGGCGGATGATGCGGACGACCCAGTCCTTGGTGAGGCCGAGCTGCTCGCCGTAATTGCCCTCGGTGCCGACCAGCCGCATCACTTCCGGCTTCTTCGACTTCAGGGCTTCGTCGATGTTCTCCGAGGTCACGCCGAGCTCCTCGGCGTTGATCATGGCGTAGAGCGTCCACTTCACGATCATCATCCAGTCGTCGTCACGCTGGCGCACGACGGGGGCGAGCGGCTCCTTGGAGATCATGTCCGGCAGGATCATGTGGTCGCCGGGCTTCGACAGGTTCAGCCTGAGCGCATAGAGCTGGGAGACGTCGGCGGAGAGCGTGTCGCACTTGCCGGTGTCGTAGGCCTTCACCACGTCATCCAGCTTGTCGAACTTCACCTCTTCGTACTTCATGTTGTTGGCGCGGAAATAGTCGGCGACGTTGAGCAGCGTCGTGGTGCCGGACTGCACGCAGACCTTGCTGCCATCAAGGTCGAGCGAGGTCTCCTTGTTGCGTGCCCGCGGCAGCATGAAGCCTGCGCCGTCGTAATAGGCGACCGCGGGGAAATAGAGGTCGTAGTCGAGCTCGCGCGCCATGCTCCAGGTCGAGTTGCGCGAGAGGATGTCGACTTTCCGGCTCTGCAATTCCTTGAAGCGCTCGCCGGCGTCGAGCGGAACGAACTTCGCCTTGGCCGGATCGTTGAAGATCGCCGCGGCCACTGCGCGGCAGAAATCGACGTCGAAGCCGGTCCAGTTGCCCTTGTCGTCGGGGATCGAGAAGCCCGGCAGGCCCTTGTTGACGCCGCACAGCACCTCGCCGCGGCGCACCGTGCGCTTCAGCGTGCGGGTGTCGTAGAACTCGTAGGTGATGGCCAAGGCGGCGACCAGCACGGCGACCGCGAGCCCGATCAGCAGGCCGCCTCGAAATGTGCGCATCATGTTGCTCTCTCGAAAAATCGGGAAAAGGAATTGGGATGGAGGCGGGCGAGCATGGTCGGGAGGACCATGCTCGAACGATCAGGCCCTAGAGTTCGGGCTTCTGCCGGATCACCACCTTGGTGCCGACAGGAACGCGATCGTAGAGATCGGCGACGTCGTTGTTGACGAGACGGAAGCAGCCCGAGGAGACCTTGGTGCCGATCGTGTCGGGGCGGTTGGTGCCGTGGATGCGGTAGACGGTGGTGCCGAGATACATGGCGCGGGCGCCGAGCGGATTGCCGGGGCCGCCGGCCATGAAGCGCGGCAGGTAGGGCTGACGCTGGATCATTTCCGCCGGCGGCGTCCAGTCCGGCCATTCCTTCTTGTTGGTGATGTTCACCAGCCCCTGCCACTGGAAGCCGTCGCGGCCGACGCCGATGCCATAGCGGATCGCGCGCCCGCCCGGCTGCACCAGATAGAGGTGGCGCTCGGTGGTCGAGATGATGATGGTGCCCGGCGCCTCGGTCGTGCGGTAGTACACGACCTGCTTCTGCCATTCCGGATCGAGCTCGTAGCTGTCGTCGGCGACCAGGCCCGGCTCGTCGCCGCGGTCAGGCTGCTGGGCCATGGCTTGCGGCGCGGACAGAACCAGGCCGATCGCAGCCACCAACGCCCCGGTCAGGCGACGAAAATCCGTCATTTCAAGCTCTCCCCGCTGCCACAGCGCAAATCATTCAAGGCCATCAAATCTCAGGGGCATGTTCATGGCAAGTTGATGGCGCGCCCGGCTGATATGTCACGAGAATGCTTATGGTTTTTTGACGGGTCGGGGCAATGCCACAAACAGGGGATGGCGCGAAAAGCAGTGTTCGTCGCCGCGAGGGCGGTGTGCTCCCTCCCCCGCTCGCGGGGGAGGGTCGGGGAGAGGGTATCTCCACGACGGGGCACTCCCCGGGAGGATAGAACCCTCACCCGCCGCTACGCGGCGACCTCTCCCGCAAGCGGGAGAGGCTCAGACCAAACGCGCGGCGGAATCGAACCGCGCCAATTGGCACTCGATGCCAGCTAAATCTTGTTGCTCTCCCGCGTGATCCCGAGCCGCCGGACGATTTCCGTCCCGACGGCCCGCGCCTCCACCCGCGAGCCGATACGCGGACTGCGAAACCGTTGCCCCGCGCGGGTTCTGATCGTGACGATGCAGTGCTCGTCCTCGGACCGGCCGCGGCGGTCGACGGTGATCGTCTTCACCGCATGCCCCTCGATATGGTCCGTTCGCGGCGTGCCGTCGCCCCACAGCCGTTCGACACGGATATCGCTCTCGCGGATGACCCAGAAGGCGCCGGTCACGAGGTTGGCGTAGCGGTACACGGCGAACGCCGCAAGCGCGCCGAGCGGCAGCAGCAGGATATCGACATGGCTGGGCGGCCATCCGCGCCAGAGCTTGTAGGCGTAGGGCACGGCGGACAGGGCGACGGCGATCAGCGCCACGATCCTGATGTCCCGCGCGGAAAACGCCTCGAGCGGCTCGCCGAGCTGCATCTCGGGATTGCTGGCATCGAGCGGATTGACCGGCTCCTCGACATTGGGAACGTCGAATGCCGCGGCGATCCGGGCCACGGTGTCGCGCACATGGGTGACGTCCGAGATCGGCGGTGACGTCAGGCGCTCGCCCGAAACCAGCGTGAAGACCAGCTGAAAGCGCGCCTTCACCCTCTTGCCGCCGGGGACCTGCAATCCCGCGATGTCGTCCTTGGCAACGATCCGCGTCTGGAGTTTTCCGAACGGGCGCTGATGCCCGATCAGGATCTCGTCAGGCGTGACGATCCACACCACCGCCGGCGCCATCATGATGCCGATGACGAATCCGGCTCCGACCAGCAGCGCGGCCACGGAGATCAGGATTTCCAGCGTGTCGTGCGTAAACAGGCCCGGTGTGAAGCACAGCGCGACGGCCGCCGCAAAGCCGGCCATGACCAGCCGCTGCGCGATCGAGGCGCCTTCGCGAAGGCGGATGTCGGTGCTGGTGGTCGCGTCGTCCATTGCGGGCGGCTGATTCCGGTGCTCGCGAAACTCCACGGACGGGTCCGTGGAGTCAAGCAACAACGACGACATCAGCCGCCCGGTGCCTGTGCGGGACCTAGCTGCTGGCGTTCAGCAGCTTCGCCACGGTACGGTCGATCTCGTCGTAGCGGCCTTCGCCCTCGTGCTGGAACACGATCTTGCCGTTCTGGTCGATGATGTATTGCGCCGGCCAATACCGGTTGCTGTAGGCATCCCAGGTCCTGGACTCATTGTCCTGCGCCACCGGATAGGTGATGCCGTGCCGCTTCAGTGCGGCCTGCACGTTCGAGGCCGACCGCTCGAACGGGAATTCCGGCGTGTGCACGCCGACGACGACGAGGCCCTTGTCCTTGTATTTTGCGTAGAGGTCGGTGACGTGCGGCAGCGTGTTGACGCAGTTGACGCAGCCATAGGTCCAGAAATCGACCAGCACGACCTTGCCGCGGAGGTCGGCCATGCTGAGCGGCTTCGAGTTGAACCAGTTGCTGATGCCGGCGAAGTCGGGCGCGGCCTGCTGGCTCGCGGCGGCGACCTGGACCGGCACCGCGGGCGCGGTGGCGACGGGCGTTGCGCGCGCGGCCTCGTCGCAGAGGCCGGGAATGACGGCCCCTGTCACGGCGATGCCGATCAGCGCGGCGGAAACGGCGAGCAGCTTGAAAGTCATGGGCTAGTCCTCCGGTGAAGTCGTGGGTTGATCACAGGCCGATCTGGCCGGTGGGATAGAAGCCGGTGAGCCACGCCACGATCAGCGTGTCGTATTGGAAATAGGCGGCGACCGCGAAGGCGATCACGACGACACCAAAGCCCTGCTGGAGCCGCGGCGAAATCCGCGCGAGGCTGCGCACGCGTGTGGTCGCGGCCTGTCCGCCATAGGCGATCGCCAGCATCGGGATCGCCGCGCCGATGGCGTAGGCGATCAGCAGCGCGCTGGCCCAGGCGGCGTTCTTCTGGGTCGCCACCAGGGTCAGGATCGAGCCGAGCACCGGGCCGGCGCAGGGCGTCCAGACCAGGCCCAGCGTGGTACCGAGCACGAGACCGCCGAGCGCGCCCTCGCGCTGAGGGGCGCCGGAATTGCCGAGATCGAGCCAGCCATTGAGCCGGATCGACAGCCATTCGAACGGCGCCGGCCACAGCATCAACAGGCCGAAGCCGAGCAGCAGGATCGAGGCCGCCTCGCGCAGCACGTTCGGATCGAAGTCGAACAGCCGCGTCAGCGCGCCGAGCAGCAACGCGACCGCGGAGAACGAGACGACGAAGCCGAGCGCGATCATGGCCGGGCGCAGATGTCCGGCACGCCCGATCGAAGCGCCGAGCAGGATCGGCAGCATCGGCAGCGTGCAAGGTGCTGCGATGGTGAGGACACCGGCGAGGAGAGCGAAAAGCAGTTCGAGCATCGGGGGCACTCGTGAGGGTCACGAGAGCAGTTCGGGATGGATGCGCGGGTCGTTACGCAGCGTCACGCTTTCGTGACGGGGGGGCGCCGGAACGAAGGTGCGCTCCCTCACCCGCTTGCGGGAGAGGGTGCGCACCGCCGGCTCGGCTTAGCGTGCGAATACCAAAGTGAGATTGTTCGCGGGCATTTCGATCGTATCGATGGGGTGAAGGCCCACCGCCTTCGCGAGGGTCTCGACCTCGCCGATATCACGCACGCCCCAGTCGGGATTGCCTTCGCGCAACGAGGTATCGAACACGGCGTTGCTGAGCGCGGTGTGCTTGCCGTCGCGCTTGAACGGGCCATAGAGGAACAGCTTGCCGTCGGCGCGCAAATAGCGGCCGGCGCCGGCGAACAGGCCTTCGGCCACGGTCCACGGCGCGATATGGATGACGTTGGCACAGAACACGGCCGCGAGACTGGTCGGTGCCTGACCGCTTTTCATCTCCGGGCACCAGTCGGGATCGGTGAGATCGATCCGTAGCGGCGAGCGGATGTTTTGCAGGCCCGAATGGACGCGCCAGGCCTCGATGCTCTTGACGTGCCGCTGGTTGAGGTCGCTCGGCCACCAGACGAGATCAGGCGTATGGCGAGCGAAATGGACCACGTGCTGGCCGGTTCCGCTGCCGACCTCGACCACGTTGCCGGTCAGGCCTGCGAGATGCTTTTCCAGAGCGGCCCAGAGCGGCTCGTGGTTGCGATGAAAAGCCGGCGCATCGAGACGGCCATCGGGCTCGACGCGCCCGCCGTCCCTGCCAAATTCAACGACATAGTCAGCCAATTGACGTCCCCGGGAAATGAGAAAGCAGACCAAAACGCAAGCAAGGACCAAACGCCCCGAACACATGCCGGTTAAACCCGGCCGATGAACGATCTATCTCTTCAGTTGCAATGCGGAAGATATTAACGCCATTTCGTGCCCTGCATAGTCTTGATTGTCAGGGCATCCCCTTTGTGCTTTGGAACATTATATTTCCGCCAGAGATCATCGACATAACGCCTCGGAACGTTCCCTTGACCGCTTTTCTCCGCAAACCCGCCCTGCTCCTCGCGCTGGCCGCCCTCACCGGCATTGCCATGAGCCCGGCACGGGCACAATCCGCCGTGACCGAGGGCCAGAAGCTCGCCTTCGACCGCAGCAAGGGCAACTGCCTGACCTGCCACGTCATCAAGGGCGGTGACTTGCCCGGGACAATCGGTCCGGAGCTGAAGGATCTCAAATCAAAATACCCTGATCGCAACGAGCTGGCCGCTATCATCTTCGACGAGACCAAGCGCAATCCGCAGACCATGATGCCGCCGTTCGGCCGGAACCGGATTTTGACAGAGCAGGAGATCAGCGCGATCGTTGATTTCCTGCAAACCCTGTGACGTCAGGCACGCCGAGAGGGTGTGCGGGAGACCTTTGATGACCACGACCACCAGCTCCCAACCGACGCGGCGCCTGATCCTTCAAGGTGCGGCCGGCGTCGCGCTGCTCGGCCTCGGCAATTTGCCGTTCGGCGCGACGTCCGCGCTCGCGGCCGCCAACGACAAATATCCGGACGAGGCGTTCAAGCTGAAGAACGAAGCGGATGCGATCAAGGCGCTGTACGGCAAGACCGCCGAGCCCTCCGACAAGATCAAGCTCGATGCGCCCGAGATCGCCGAGAACGGCGGCGTGGTGCCGATCTCGGTGACGACGACGCTCGACAAGGTGAGCTCGATCTCGTTCTTCGTGGCCGAGAACCCGAACGCGCTTGCGGCGTCCTACAGGATTCCCGATGGCACGATCCCTGGTGTCGCGAACCGCCTGAAGATGGCCAAGACCAGCAACGTGACCGCGATCGTGGAAGCCGACGGCAAGCTCTACAGCGCGACCAAGGAAGTGAAAGTCACCGTCGGCGGCTGCGGCGGTTAGGAGGATCGGTCCGATGGCATCAAGCATTCGCGTGCGCGCAACATCCAACGGCGACATCACCGAGGTGCAGACGCTGATCCAGCACCCCATGGACACCGGCCTGGTCAAGGATCCCAAGGGCGAGCTGATCCCGGCGCTCTACATCCAGGAGCTGAAGTTCGAATGTAACGGCAAGGACGTCTTCGTCGCCAATTGGGGCACCGCGGTCTCCAAGGACCCCTACGTCAAGTTCAGCTTCAAGGGCGGCAAGAAGGGCGACGACATCAAGATCTCCTGGACCGACAACAAGGGTGGATCGGACACGACCACCGCGAAGATTGCGTGATGAAGGCCCGCACCGCCCTCCTGCTTGGTTCGCTCAGCGCCGCGCTGGTCGCGTTTGCCCTGACCTCTCCGCGCGTGGTCGCGGCCGACAAGGTCGATCCCGTCGCTGACGCCAAAGCGTTCCAGAACTTCTTCTTCCGCAAGTTTCCGGACGTGAAGCACGAGGATTTCGTCAACGGTCCTTATTCGATGAACGCGGACATGAAGCGGCAGTGGCAGGAGAAGGAAGAATTCCCGCCCTACGAGTTCGCGCTCGACGCCGGCAAGGAGATGTTCGCGACGCGTTTCAAGAACGGCAAGACCTATGCCGACTGCTTTCCGAACGGCGGCATCGGCATCCGCCAGAACTATCCCTATTTCGACACCACGGAGGGCAAGGTCGTCACGCTGGAGCTGGCACTCAACCGCTGCCGCGAGGCCAATGGCGAGGCACCCTATTCCTACGTCAAGGACGAGATGGCCTCCCTGACGGCGTACATGGCGTTCACCTCGCGCGGCAAGCCGATGGACATCAAAATACCCGATGATCCGCGCGCGCTCGCGGCGTTCGAGAACGGCAAGCGTTACTTCTACACCCGCCGCGGCCAGCTGAATTTCTCCTGCGCAAGCTGCCATGTGCAGAGCCCGGGCGAGCGCATTCGCGCCGAGATTTTGGCGCCGGCGCTCGGCATTCTGAACGCGATGCCGATCTACCGCTCGGAATGGAGCGGCATGGGCACCACCAGCCGCCGCTTCATCACCTGCAACAGCCAGACCCGCGCGGTTCCGCTGGAGCCGCAGGCGGATGAATATCGCGACGTCGAATATTTCCTGTCCTACGTCGCCAACGGCTTGCCGATTTCGGGCCCGGGAGCGCGGCCATGAAGCGGTCACTTACCTTGGCCATTCTACTCGCCCTAAGCCTCGCGCCGGCAGCGCGCGCGGCAAGCGAGGCTGACTACAAGGCGGCCTATGCCGCTGCGGAGACTGCGTCCAGGGAGGCCGCCGGCATGCGCAACCAATGGACCGTGACAGTATCCGCGCTGGCGGCCGCCAAAAAGGCGGGCGACGGCGGCGATTTCGATCGCGCGGTGAGTGCAGCCAAGGAAGCCGAAGCACTGGCGAAGGCATCGATCGTCCAGGCCACGTCTGAAAAAGAGGCGTGGAAGGCGATGGAAATCCGCTAGACTGAATCTCAGTGAAACGGTCGAGCTGCCGGACCAAGATGGGATCGATTCAGCTAGCGCAACAGGGATGGTGCTCTCCCGCTTGCGGGGGAGGGCTGGGGTGGGGGTGTCTCCACAAGCGAGGGTCCCAATGAGGCGCGAGCCCTCACCCGGCGCTGCGCGCCGACCTCTCCCGCAAGCGGGAGAGGTCAAACAAGCGATCCGCCGCCGCGATTTCCTGAAGAACACAGCCGTAGCAGTCGCATCGCTCAGCCTGCCGCGGCTCGCGCGCGGCGCCGAAGCCGCCAGCATTTACGACATCGAGCGGTTCGGCAATGCGCGCATCCTGCACATCACCGACACGCATGCGCAGCTCAACCCGGTCTATGTCCGCGAGCCCAGCGTCAATATCGGCGTCGGTGAGATGGCGGGGCGTCCGCCGCATCTGGTCGGGCGCGCCTTCCTGGAGCGATTCGGAATCCGGCCCGACAGTGCCGATGCCTATGCCTTCACCTGCTTCGAATTCGAGAAGTCCGCCGGACGGTTCGGCAAGCTCGGCGGCTTCGCCCATCTGAAGACGCTGGTCGACCGCCTGCGCGGCGATGCCGGTGAGACGCGCTCGATGCTCGTCGACGGCGGCGACCTCTGGCAAGGCACGGGCCTCGCCAACGTCATGCAGGGCCGCGACATGGTCGAGGTCGCCAATCTGCTCGGCATCGAGGCGATGACCGGGCATTGGGAGTTCACCTATGGCGAGCAGGCGCTGCGCGACAATCTCGAGCGCTTCAAGGGCGAGTTCCTGGCGCAGAACGTCTTCCTGACCGAGGAAGCCGCGTTCAACGACGCCGCCGCGTTCGACAAGGCGACGGGACGCGTGTTCAAGCCCTCGATCATCAAGGAGCTCGGTGGCCATCGCGTCGCCATCGTCGGCCAGGCCTTCCCTTACGTGCCGATCGCGCATCCAAAGCGGTTCACACCGGACTGGACCTTCGGCATCCGCGAGGAAGAGCTTCAGAAGCATGTCGACGCCTTGCGGGCGACGGACAAGGTCGATGCCGTCATCCTGCTGTCGCATAACGGCATGGACGTCGATCTCAAGCTCGCAAGCCGCGTCAGCGGCATCGACGTCATCCTCGGCGGCCATACCCATGATGCCGTGCCGCAGCCGATCCCAGTGAAGAACGCCGGCGGCACCACGCTCGTCACCAATGCCGGCTCCAACGGGAAATTCCTGGCCGTGCTCGACCTCGCGCTCGACAAGGGCAAGGTGAGCGACGTCAAATATCATCTGCTGCCAATTTATTCCGAGCTGCTGAAGCCCGACCCCGCCATGGCCGAGTTGATCGGACGGGTGCGCGCACCGCATGTCGCGGACTGGGCGGAGAAGATCGCAACGCCGGACCGCCTGCTCTATCGCCGCGACAATTTCGCCGGCCCCGTCGACGAGCTGATCTGCACCGCACTGCGCGCCGAGCTCGATGCCGAGATCGCACTCTCGCCTGGCTTCCGCTGGGGCGTCACCGCGCTGTCAGGCCAGCCGTTCACCATGGAGGATGTGCTCGCGGAAACTGCGATCACCTATCCCGAGACCTATGTGCAGGAGATGCTGGGGGCGGACATCAAGACCGTACTGGAGGACATCTGCGACAATCTCTTCAATGTCGATCCCTATTACCAGCAGGGCGGCGACATGGTGCGCGCCGGCGGGCTCAGCTACACCTGTAGCCCGACAAACGCGATCGGCAGCCGCATCTCCGAGCTCAAGCTCGCCAACGGCAAGGCGCTCAGCGCTAACAGGCACTACAAGGTCGCGGGCTGGGCCTCGGTCAACGGCCAGCAGGGCGCGCCGGTGTGGGACGTCGTCGCGAAATATCTGCGCTCGGGGCGGATGTTGCAGGAACGGCTTGGCGGCGGCGTCACGCTGAAAGGCGTCGACGGCAATCCCGGCATTGCGGGATAGGGATGAGGCGGTAGGCCTTTTGTAGCGCAGTGCCGCGACACCCACGGTGTCATTCCCCGCGAAAGCGGGGAATCCAGTACGCCGCGGCTCCTCCGTATCCCTCGCCGTCTCTGGAATACTGGATCGCCCGCTTTCGCGGCGATGACAGCGGTGGAGGAGCCCCATCACGCGGAATAAAAATCTTCCAAAATTCCTCCTCTACACAGTGAATTGCTTCTCTTTATATCCCCCAACGTAGTAGAATCCTCGAAATCAGTCCCAGGCCGGGTTCCGCCATGATCTTCCGCCAGCTCTTTGACAGCGTTTCGGGCACCTACAGTTATGTGCTCGCCAGCCGCCACGGCGGCGAGGCCCTGATCCTCGATCCCGTGCTGGAGAAGGTCGACCGCTACTGCCAGCTGCTGCGCGAGCTCGATCTCAAGCTGGTCAAGGCGGTCGACACCCATCTCCATGCCGACCACGTCACCGGGCTCGGCGAGCTGCGCGACCGCACCCATTGCATGACCGTGATGGGCGACCAGACCAAGGCCGACGTGGTCGCCATGCGGGTCGCCGACGGCGACAAGGTGACGATCGAGGGCCTGTCGCTCGACGTGATGTACACGCCCGGCCACACCGACGATTCCTATTCCTATCTGATGGGCGACCGCGTCTTCACCGGCGATACGCTCTTGATCCGCGGCACCGGCCGCACCGATTTCCAGAACGGCTCGTCGCGCGCGCAGTACGATTCGATCTTCAATCGGCTGCTAAAGCTGCCGGACGAGACGATGGTGTTTCCGGCGCATGATTACAAGGGCGACACGGTCTCCACCATCGGCGAGGAGAAGCGCTACAATCCCAGGCTTCAGGTGCGCTCGGTCGACGAGTATATCGAGCTGATGGCGAACCTGAAGCTGCCGAACCCGAAGATGATGGACGTGGCGGTGCCCGCCAACATGCGGGTCGGCCTGCATCAGGAGGAGCTGGAGAAGGAAGGCCGCGCGCTCAGCGCCACCGAGGCGATCCGCTCGCTCCACCGGCCCGACATCCTGCTGGTCGACCTGCGCGAGAGCAACGAGCGCGCCAAGCACGGCATGCTCGAAGGCGCACTGCACACGCCCTATCCGTCCGTCGAGGAAAGCCTCAAGCCCGGCGGCATGCTGCGCGAGGTCGCGGCCGCGACCGGGCGCAGAATCGTGTTCTTCTGCGCCTTCGGCGAGCGCTCGGCGATGGCGGTTGCGGCTGCCAAGGAGGCGGGCCTTTCCAACACCGCGCATATCGCGGGCGGCATCGATGCCTGGAAGAAAGCGGGCGGACCTGTGCTGCACTGACGCCCCGTCTTGCGCCAGATCAGGAACCGCACATATTTCCCGGATAGGATCGGGTGCAGCATCACCATCCGGGACCAGTCATGGCCAAGACCGCAAAGCCGAACGAGCCGCCCAAGATAGCCGACACCAAGCAAGCGGGCGACAAGCCGAAGGCACCCCCGCCTCCGCGCGACGATGACGATTACGAGGACGGCGACATCGCAACGCCGAAGCGGGATCGTTACGGCAGTGACGACGAGCCGTTGTGAGGGCGGCCTATGCTGGCGCCGCACTCACCCCTGTCATCCCTGCGAACGCGGGACGGCGGACAGACCCCACCCGCACTACCTGCCATGCGCCGGCGTTCATGGACAAATAACGGCTCTCCCCGATAGTTTGCGCTCCCTCAGGGAGTGAAACGGAACTGCAATGGTCGACGTTCTCGCCGCACCGCAACAAGGCAAGGCGGACAGAGCGCTGCGCACGCTGACGGGAATCTCGATCGCGCATTGGGTCAGCCATTTCCATCTGCTGGTCCTGCCGATGCTGTTTCCGTTCCTGAAGGACAGGCTCGGCGTCGGCTATGTCGAGCTCGGCTTCGCGCTGACCATTCTTGCCGTCGTGTCGGGCCTGACGCAGGCACCGACCGGCTACCTGGTCGACCATTTTGGCGCGCGGAAGATCCTGCTGCTCGGGCTCACGCTTGGCGGCTGCGCGCTGATCCTGCTCGGCCTGCATCTGAGCTACACCTCGCTGATCGCCTGCGCCGTGCTGCTCGGGCTGGCCAACAGCGTCTATCATCCCGCTGACTATGCGATCCTCGCCGAGCACATGGACGAGGCGCGGATGGGCCGCGCCTTCTCGGTCCACACCTTTGCCGGCTATCTCGGCGGTGCGGTGACGCCGGCGATCGTGGCTGCGCTGGTCATCGTGTCGGGCGGCGTCGGCGCGCTGATCGCATCGGGTGCGATCGCCATTCTGGTGGCGCTGCTGCTGGTGGCCATGGGCATTCCCGAGGCCGGCGCACACAAGACAAAGCCGGGCAACGAGAACGCGCCGAAGCAGGCCGTGATCACGCCAGCGCTGATCACGCTGACCGCGCTGTTCATGCTGCTCAGCCTGTCAGTCGCCGGCATCAACAATTTTGGCGTGGTGGCGCTGATGAGCGGCTACGCCACATCCTATTCGGTCGCTAATGTCGCACTGACTGCGTTCCTCGGCTGTAGCGCCGTGGGCGTGCTCGCGGGCGGCTTCCTCGCCGACCACACCGAGCATCACGGTTACGTCGCCGCGGCCTGCTTCGCCGCAAACGCGGCCATCGTGCTGCTGATCGCACTGGTGACGCTGCCGGGCTGGGCGCTCACCGCCACGATGGCCACCGCGGGCTTCCTCTCCGGCGTGATCGCGCCCTCGCGCGACATGCTGGTGCGCAATGCCGCGCCGGCAGGTGCTGCGGGGCGCGCCTTCGGCATCGTCTCCACCGGCTTCAATCTCGGCGGCATCGTCTCTCCGCTGCTGTTCGGCTGGATCATGGACCAGAGCGCGCCGCATTGGGTGTTCGGGGCTTCCGTGATCTTCATGCTGGCCACCGTGGTGCTGTCGCCGTTCACGGAACGGAAGCCAGCCAAGGCTGCTGCGCAACCCTGAGCGCTCTTCCCCGCGGTTGACACTGCGCGAGCGCGCCCGAAAATGCGCTCAAGCAAAACAACAAAACGGGAAGAAACACCATGAGCACCCCTGATCTTGTGATCCGCGGCGGCACCGTCGCGGACGGAAGCGGCGGCGAGCTGTTCGAGGCCGACGTCGCCATCACCGGCGGCAGGATCAGCGAGGTCGGCAAGGTTTCGGCGAAGGGTGCCGAAGAGATCGATGCGCGCGGCAAGCTCGTGACGCCGGGCTTCGTCGACGTTCACACGCATTACGACGGCCAGGTGACCTGGAGCCAGGACATCACGCCGTCGTCGCAGAACGGCGTCACCACCGCGATCATGGGCAATTGCGGCGTCGGCTTCGCGCCTTGCAAGCCCGCCGACCACACCCGCTTGATCCAGCTGATGGAAGGTGTCGAGGACATTCCCGAGCCCGTGCTGAGCGCCGGCATTCCCTGGGCGTGGGAGAGCTTTCCGGATTACATGAACTGGCTCAGCAAGCGTGATTTCGATATCGACGTCGGCGCGCAGCTGCCGCACGCCGCGCTACGCGTCTATGTCATGGGCGAGCGCGGTGCCCGCCGCGATCCCTCGACGGCGGAAGACAATGCGGCGATGGCAAAGCTCGCGGGCGAAGCGGTCCGCTCCGGCGCGCTCGGCTTCTCGACCTCGCGCACGCTCAACCACCGCACCTCGACCGGCGATTTCACGCCGACCTTGAAGGCGGGCGAGGACGAGCTCACCGCGATTGCCGGCGCGATGCATCGCGAAGGCCGCAGCGTGCTGCAATTCGTGCTGGATCTGTCGACCCTCCACGAAGATTTGCCGATGATGCTGCGGGTCGCCGACAGCACGAGGTGCCCGATCTCGTTCTCGATCACGCAGAACGACAAGGCGCCGAACCGCTGGCGCCAGACGCTGGACGAGATCAACGCGGCGGCGAAGCGCGGCCTCTCCATCACCGCGCAGATCGCGGCGCGGCCGGTCGGGCTCTTGCTCGGTCTTGAGCTGTCACGCAACCCGTTCCAGACCCATCCGAGCTACAAGGCGATCGCGCATCTGCCGTTGAAAGAGCGGCTGGCGCGGCTGCACCAGAGCGAGGTGCGCAAGGCGATCCTGAGCGAGACGGCGACCGCGACCGACGATCCGCTGTTCTTCCGGCCCAACTACGACAAGATGTTCCTGCTCGGCGATCCCCCCGATTACGAGCAGCCGCCGGAGA
>Ga0065165_1002690_pt1 | contig 14310 bp, 14 predicted proteins | sample AraplaMF_Cvi_mMF_FD_63813 | JGI IMG/M metagenome (GOLD analysis project Ga0065165, IMG submission 63813) | Arabidopsis root microbial communities from the University of North Carolina, USA - plate scrape MF_Cvi_mMF (version 2) (version 3) | ecosystem: Host-associated > Plants > Roots >...
GAGGATATTCGCCACCATCTGCTGGCGAGCACCTGCCTCGGCGCGAATGAAGCGCAGGATCGTGTCTGCCGTACCATCCTCGATCCAGAGCGTCGCTCGCGGTGCTGGCGCACCTCGGGCTGTCGAGCGGCGGCTGACGCGGGTGGGTCCTGCGGGTGGCCGGGCGGTCTTGTGGTCGACACGAGGCGCGCCCACAATCGCCGCTCCCACTCCAAGGAGCACCTCATGGGACTGCTGGATTCCGTGGTCGGCATGGTGACCGGCCAGAGCGACCCGATGGGCCAGGGCGGCGGCAACCACGCGGCGCTGATCGCCGCGGTGGTGTCGATGCTGAACGCGAACGGCTCGGGCGGCGGGCTCGCTGACCTGATCGCGCGCTTCGAGCAGGGTGGGCTCGGCTCGGTGATCGGCTCGTGGGTGTCGACCGGGCACAACCTGCCGATCTCGGCCGAGCAGCTGCAGAGCGTGCTCGGTTCGGGCCAGCTCGCGCAGATCGCCGAGCAGCTCGGGCTGTCGCAAGGCGAGGCGGCCGCGCAGTTGTCGCGGGTGCTGCCGCAGGTGGTCGATCACCTGACGCCGAACGGGCAGCTGCCCGCTGACGCCGAAGGCGGTGACATCGGGAGCCTGATCGGCAGCCTGCTGAGACGCTGATCCGTCGCCCGGAAATGGGCATCCCGGGCGACGTCAGCGCGCCGAGCCGGCCACCAGGTCGAAGCGGAACAGCCGGCACTCGATCGGGCCGTTCCACATCGGCACGCGCTTCGACTCCTTCAGGCGCATCGCGCCGGGCAGCTTCATGTCCGGGCTCAGCACATAGGCGGTCCAGCCGCCGTCGTGCTGCGTGTACGCGCGCTTCCAGTGCGCCGACAGGCGCGGGAAGAAGTCGGCGGCCAGCGCCTTGTTGTCGCCGTCAGGCTCGTCGCGCGACGTCGCCGACGCGCGTGCCTTGCCGGCCACCTCGATGCGCTCGCCATACGGCGGGTTGATCATCAGCGTGCCGGGCAGGCCGGCCGGCAGCGCGGGCGCCGGCCGTTCCAGCGCATCGCCGCCGTTGAACTGGATCGCGTCCTCGACCCCGGCGCGCTGCGCATTGCGGCGTGCGAAATCGACCATCCGGAACGACACGTCGCTCGCATGGATCGGCACCGCGCTCGCATGGATGCGCGACTGCGCATGGCTCTTCACGCGCTGCCACTGCGCGCGCATCTCGGCATCGGCAAACGGCAACAGCCGCTCGAACGCGAAACGCCGCTTCAGCCCGGGCGCGATGCCGCAGGCGATCTGCGCGGCCTCGATCGCGATGGTGCCCGAGCCGCAACACGGGTCGTGCAGCGCACCGCCGGCCTCGGGCGTGCCGCGCCAGCCGGCGGCGGCCAGCATCGCGGCGGCCAGCGTCTCCTTCAGCGGCGCATCGCCCTTGTCCTCTCGCCAGCCGCGCTTGAACAGCGGCTCGCCCGAGGTGTCGACGTACAGCGACGCCCGCGCCTCGCCGACGTGCAGCAGCAGCGGCAGGTCGGGGTGGCGGGTGTCGACGCTCGGGCGCGTGCCGGTGGCCTCGCGCAGCTGGTCGCAGACCGCGTCCTTGATGCGCAGCGCGGCGAAGTTCAGGCTGCGCAGCGGGCTGCGGTGCGCGGTGGTGTCGACGCGCAGCGTGTGCTCCGGCGTGATCCATTGCTGCCAGTCGACGCCGCGGGCGAGTTCGTACAGGTCGTGCTCGTCGCGGTACGGCCCTTCGGCCACCTCGGCCAGCACGCGCTGCGCGAGCCGGCACTCGAGGTTCAGCGTCATCACGTCGAGCGGGTCGCCGTCGAGCGCGACGCCGCCGCGACCGGCATGCACCTTCGCGGTCGGCAGGATGCGCAGCACCTCTTCTTCAAGGAGCGCTTCGACGCCCGCGGCACAGGGCAGGAACAGGGGCAGGGCGCACATCGGGGATTGAGTTCAGAGTGAGGCTTCGGCTCAGAGCGATTTGCGGAGGTTCGCCGGCGCGATCTTCAGCGCCTCGCGGTACTTGGCCACCGTGCGCCGCGCGACCTGGATGCCCTGCTCTTCGAGCATGTGGCTCAGCTGGCTGTCCGACAGCGGCTTGACCGGGTCCTCGGCACTCACCAGCTGCTTGATCAGCGCCCGCACCGCGGTGCTCGACGCGTTGCCGCCGGCCTCGGTGTTCAGCGACGACCCGAAGAAGTACTTCAGCTCGAAGGTGCCGAACATCGTGGCCATGTACTTGGCCGTCGTCACGCGCGAGATGGTCGACTCGTGCAGGCCCAGCTCGTCGGCGATCTCGCGCAGCACCAGCGGCTTCATCGCGATCTCGCCGTGCGTGAAGAAGCTCTTCTGCCGCTCGACGATGGCCTGCGACACGCGCTGGATGGTGTCGAAGCGCTGCTGGATGTTCTTCATGAACCAGCGCGCTTCCTGCAGCCGCGAGCTCAGCGCGCTGCCGCCGCCGGCCCCGCGGCCCTGGCGGATCGCCTGCGCATAGAGGTCGTTGATGCGCAGCTTGGGCATCACGTCCGGGTTCAGCACGACCTTCCAGTTGCGGCCCGATTTCTGCACGATCACGTCGGGCACGATGATGTTGGCTTCGGCGCGCGCGAACGGGCGGCCCGGCTTCGGCTCCAGCGCGACGATCAGCGTCTGCGCTTCCTTGATGAGCTCCTCGTCGGCACCGGTCGCCGCCATCAGCTTCTTCATGTCGCGGCGCGCCAGCAGGTCGAGGTGCTGCTTGCAGATGATGATCGCGATCATCTGCGCCTCGCAGCGCTCCTGCGCACGCAGCTGCAGCGTCAGGCATTCGCCGAGGTTGCGGGCGCCGACGCCCAGCGGCTCCATGTTCTGCAGCCACTTCAGCGCGCACTGCAGGCGCTCGAGGATCTCTTCCTGCTGCTCGGGGTCGGCGGCCAGTTCGGCGGCGATCTCCTCCAGCGGGTCGGCAAGGTAGCCGTCGTCGTCCAGCGACTCGATCAGCACGGTGATCGCGGCGGCGTCCTCGGCGCTGACGCGCATGCCGAGCAGCTGTTCGCGCAGGTGTTCCTGCAGGCTGGGGGCCTGCGGGTTGCGGTCCTGGCCGTCGAAGTCGTCGTCGGCATTGCTGCCGCTGCCGGCCGCGCTGGGCGTCTCGCGGATGCCGTCGAAATCGTCGCGCTCGGTGCCGTTCTCCCAGTCCTCGCGCTCGGTCGCGCCGAACTCGGCACTGTCGACGCCGGCGGCCTCGTCGGGCGCGCTGTCGGCCGAGCTTTCGCTGGCCGAGCTGCTGTCGGCCTCGCGTTCGGCATTGCGCTCCGACACCGTCAGGCGCTCGACCATCGGCTCGGTCGCGCCGGCTTCTTCCTGCTCGGCTTCGAGGAAGGGGTTCTGCTCCAGCATCTGCTCGACTTCCTGGTGGAGTTCGAGCGTGGACAGCTGCAGCAGCCGGATCGACTGCTGCAGCTGCGGCGTCAAGGCCAGGTGCTGCGACAGGCGGACCTGAAGAGAGGGCTTCATGTCGTCAGCCCCTTACATGCGGAAGTGTTCGCCGAGGTAGACCTTTCGCACATCGGCGTTGTCGACGATCTCGGCCGGCGTGCCCTCGGTGAGCACGCGCCCCTCGCTGATGATGTACGCGCGATCGCAGATGCCCAGCGTTTCGCGCACGTTGTGGTCGGTGATCAGCACACCGATGCCACGGCTTTTCAGGAACCCGATGATGCGCTGGATCTCGATCACCGCGATCGGGTCGACGCCGGCGAACGGCTCGTCCAGCAGGATGAAGCGCGGCTGCGTGGCCAGCGCCCGGGCGATCTCGACGCGCCGGCGCTCGCCGCCCGACAGCGCCGGTGCCGGGCTGTCGCGCAGCTTCTCGATGCTCAGGTCGTTCAGCAGGTCGCCGAGCAGCTTGTCGACGGTGGCCTTCGGCAGCTCCTTGCCGTCGGGGCCGCGCTGCAGCTCGAGCACCGCGCGGATGTTCTCCTCGACGGTCAGCTTGCGGAAGATCGAGGCTTCCTGCGGCAGGTAGCTCAGGCCCAGGCGCGAGCGCTGGTGGATCGGCAGGCGCTCGACCCGCTGGCCGTCGATCAGGATCTGGCCGTCGTCGGCGCGGACCAGGCCGACGATCATGTAGAAGCTGGTGGTCTTGCCGGCGCCGTTCGGGCCGAGCAGTCCGACGACCTCGCCGCTGCGCACCGACAGCCGCACGTCCTTGACCACCTTGCGGGCGCCGTAGGTCTTCTGCAGGCCGATGGCTTCGAGCCGGCTGGCGTCGGACGGCATCGCGGAGGGAGAGACCGGCACGGCGCTCAACGGCGTGCTCCCGGCGCGGGTTGAACTGCGGGCTGCGAGGCGGCTTGCGACGCCGCTTCGGCGGCGGCCGGCGTGCCTTCCTTCGGCGTGAACACGTAGCGCACGCGGCCGGTCGGGTTGGCCGGGGTCACCGCGGCGCTGCCGCCGGCCACGGTGAACAGCTCGGCCGTGCCGTCGTAGGTGATCAGCGCGCCGGTCACCTCGTCGGCCACCGCGGTGCCGCGCAGGCGCCGCACCGAGGCCTTGTTGACGAAGCGGATGGTGTCGAGCTTGCTGTCGAACTCGAGGCGCTCGGCCTCGCCCTCGACGAATTCGTTCACGCCTTCGCGCTTCTGGCGGAAGCTGGCCGGCTGGGTCGGCGTGCCGACCGCGATGGCCGACTGGTAGCCGTCGGCGCTTTCACGCACTTCGATGCGCGCCGCCTTGATCAGCATCGTGCCCTTGGTGACGACGACGTTGCCGTTGAAGACCACCAGCTGGTTGATCAGGTCGACCTTGCCGGGCTGGTCGGATTCGACCTCCATCTTCTTCAGCCGGTCGGCCCGTTCGGCCTGGGCCGGCAGCGCTGCGGCAAGCAGGCAGCCGGCGGCGACAAGCGCCAGGCGGCAGCGGAACAACGAGGAGGTGTAGGTAAGTGGAGTCATTGCGGCATGAAACTTGCAGGCCATTCTAGCCACAGTTTCACGCCGCCGGGGTTACGAGATGAAGTCGGCGTTGCACCGACTTCGGGCGCTCAACCGCCGGTGCGCGACTTCTGGATCAGGAAGTCGGTGACCTGCAGCATCCGCTCGTTGGTGCCGGCCAGCGACCCCGACGTGAAGTAGCGGCCGTTGATGCCCAGGGCCGGTACGCCGTCGAGCTTGTAGCCCTCGGCCAGCTTGGCCGCCTGCTTGGTCTTGGTCTGCGTCGAGAACGAGTTGTAGGCTTCGAGGAACTTGGCGCTGTCGATGCCGTTCTTGGCCATGAACGCGGCGATCTCGTCGGGCTTGTCGAGGCGGGCGTGCTCGTTGTGGATCGCGTAGAAGACCTTGCGGTGCATCGCCTCGACCTTGCCCATCGATTCGAGCGCGTAGAAGATCTTCTGGTGCGCGACGAAAGGCTCGTCGCGGAAAGCGACCGGCACGCGGCGGAACACCACGTCGGCCGGCAGCTTCTTCTGCCAGGCGTCGAGTGCCGGCTCGAAGGCGTTGCAGTGCGGGCAGCCGTACCAGAAGAATTCCACCACCTCGATCTTGCCCGGCGTGGCCGGCGACACCGGCTGGGCGAACTTGACGTAGTTGGTGCCTTCGACCGGAGCGGCGCCTTGCGCCAGGGCGCCGGTGCTGGTCGAAAGGGCGAGGGTGCCCAGGCTTGCTCCAACCAACTGTGCCGAGAAATCGCGACGGTTCATGTTCAGTGTTCCAAAGTGGTAAGGGTCAACGACGAGCGGTGGAGTCGGTGTCGGATGCGAAAGTTCAGGGCCGTTGCCGAACCCCGGCCAGTTCTTCACTTCTTTACTTCTGCACGCGGACCAGCGCCGATTCCACGCCCACGCCATCCAGTTTTTCCTTCGCCAGGTCGGCATCTTCCTTCTTGTCGTAGGGGCCGAGGCGCACCCGGAACATCGTGCGGCCGGCCTGCTCACGTTCGGTGATCTTGGCCTGCAGGCCCATCATCGCCAATTTGGCGCGTTGCTGCTCGGCATCCTCGACGCGGCCGAAAGCGCCTGCCTGGACGAAGTAGCTCAACGCATCCGAGCCGGGTTTGGTGGACGTGACCACCGGCGCCGGCGGCGTGGCCGCTGCCGGGGCGGCCGTGGTGCTCGCGGCCCGGCCCTCGAGGATCGCCGCCGGGTCGCGGCGCGAGGTGCTGGCGGCCGGCGTCGACACGACGGGCGGTGCACCGGTCGGGACGGACGGCGGGAAGGCCGGGGCGGGCGCCGCCACGACGCCGCTGGCGGCCTGGCTGCCCATGCGCACCGGCACCTTGCCCGACAGCGAGCCGTTCGGGTCCCAGTTCTTGTTCTTCTCGGCCTCGGCCGCGTCTTGTTCGGCCGTTCGCTGCGGCACCTTGTTGATGAAGGGCACCGGCACCTTCGCGATGTACAGCGCGACGCCCAGCGCAAGCGCCAGGCCGATCAGCAGCCCGACGATCAGGCCCAGGACGAAACCGCCACGTTGGCTTTTCATGACAGCCCCTCGCCGGATGAGTACATCCGCCGATCCCCCGAGGGGATGCCGGCCGGCTTGGGAGCGGCCCGGCGCTCGGCCGGCTTCGCGTTCAATCGCATTGACATGTGTTCGCTCCATTACATCCGGTCGGGGGCGGCCACGCCCAGCACCTGCAGCGCATTGCGCAGCACCTGGGCGGTGGCGGCCAGCAGCGCGAGGCGGGCGCGCGTCAGGCTGGGGTTGTCTGTCACCAGGAAACGCTCGGCCGCGTAATAGCTGTGGAAGGCGCTGGCGACGTCGCGCAGGTAGAACGTGACGTCGTGCGGCGCCAGGTCGGCCGCGGCATGCGTCAGCATGTCGGGGTATTCGGCCAGCTTCAGCAGCAGCGCGGCCTCGGTCGGTGCGGCGAGCAGCGACAGGTCGGCGCCCTTCAGCGCGTCGAGGTCGCCGCCATGCTCGGCCACCCAGTCGCGCAGCACCTTGCTGATGCGCGCATGGGCGTACTGCACGTAGAACACCGGGTTCTCGTCGTTCTGCTTCAGCGCCAGGTCGACGTCGAAGGTGAACTCGGTGTCGGCCTTGCGGCTGATCATGAAGAAGCGCACCGCGTCGCGGCTGGTCCAGTCGATCAGGTCGCGCAGCGTCACGTAGCCGCCGGCGCGCTTGGAGATCTTCACCTCCTCGCCGCCGCGCATCACCGTGACCATCTTGTTCAGCACGTAGTCGGGGTAGTCGGCGGGGATGTTCTCGCCAACGCCCTGCAGCCCGGCGCGCACGCGCGCGATGGTGCCGTGGTGGTCGGTGCCCTGGATGTTGACCACCTTCGTGAAGCCGCGCTCCCACTTGTTGAGGTGGTACGCGACGTCGGGCACGAAGTAGGTGTAGGTGCCGTCGGACTTGCGCATCACGCGGTCCTTGTCGTCACCGTAGTCGGTGCTGCGCAGCCACAGCGCGCCGCCGTCCTCGAAGGTCTTGCCGGCGGCCTTCAGCTTGGCCACCGTCTGCTCGACCCGGCCGCTGCCGTACAGGCTGGACTCGAGGAAGTAGTTGTCGAAGCGCACGCCGAAAGCCTGCAGGTCAAGATCCTGCTCGTGCCGAAGGTAGGCCACCGCGAACTGGCGGATGCTGTCGAGGTCGTCGGGGTCGCCCGATGCGGTGAACTCGCGGTCGTCCGATTTCACGGTCTTCTTCGCGAGGAAGTCGGCCGCGATGTCGGCGATGTATTCGCCGTTGTAGGCCGACTCCGGCCAAGCCGCGTCGCCCGGCTTCAGGCCCTTGATGCGAGCCTGCGTGGTGGCGGCCAGCGTCGCGATCTGCACGCCGGCGTCGTTGTAGTAAAACTCGCGCGTGACCTGCCAGCCCTGCGTGTCGAGCAGGCTGCAGATCGCATCGCCCAGCGCGGCCTGACGGCCGTGGCCGACATGCAGCGGGCCGGTGGGGTTGGCCGAGACGAACTCCACCATCACGCGGCGATCGATCGGCGGCTGCTTGCCGAAGCCGGCACCGGCCGCCAGGATCTCGCCGATCACCGACTGCTTCGCGGCCGCCTTCAGGCGCAGGTTGATGAAGCCGGGACCGGCGATCTCGAGCGCCTCGACATGGCGCTGCACCGCGGGCTGCCGGTTCAGCGCGTCGATCAGCGCCTGGGCCAGTTCGCGGGGGTTCTTCTTCAGCGGCTTGGCCAGCTGCATCGCGAGGGTGACCGCGAAGTCGCCGTGCGATGCCTGCTTGGGCGATTCGAACGCAATCGGCACGCTGCTGCCGGGGTGGACATCGGCAACCGCCGCGGCCAGCGCCTGCAGCAGTTCCTGTTTGGCTTGGATCATGGCGGCGATTCTAAGTGGCGCCTCCGGGGTGGCGCGCAGAGGGCGGGCCGAGCGCCGGGCCGCTCCCGAGCCGGCCCGCCGTCCCCCTGGGGACCGACCGGTGTATTCCACCGGGCGAGGGACACCGTGCACGGATTAGCACTCACTTTGGTGTTCAATTTGGCACACTGGTGTCGAGCGACGGTGCCAAGATGGCACTCTCGGCCTCCAGGCCCTTCGGCATCCCGGTGCCGACAACGCATCACCCATGAGTCTTCCGCTCGCCACCTCCGAACCCCATGCCGTCTCGGGCCTGCCGTTGCCGGCCCAGGTCGGCAAGTACCCGGTGCTGCGCCGGCTCGGCGAAGGGGCGACCAGCGAGGTGTTCCTCGCGCGCGACGAGTTCCACCAGCGCGACGTCGCGATCAAGCGGGTGCGCCTGGGGGCGGTGAACGACCCGAACGACGGCCGCTTCTTCGAGCGCTTCTTCGCCGCCGAGGCCGCGCTGGTCGGCCGGCTGCAGCACCCGAACGTGGTGCAGATCTTCGACGCGGTGGCCGACTCCAACGAGCCCTATCTGGTGATGGAGTACGTGTCGGGCCACACGCTGCGCCAGTACTGCCGCGCCGACCAGTTGCTGCCGCTGGAGCTGATCGTCGAAATCGGCTTCAAGTGCGCGATGGCGCTCGGCTACGTGTTCCGCCAGGGGCTGGTGCACCGCGACGTGAAGCCGGCCAACATCCTCGCGGTGATCACCAACGGCAGCATCACCGACGTGAAGGTCACCGACTTCGGCAGCGTGCTCAACATGTCGGCCGAGACGACCCAGGTCTACCGCGTCGGCTCGCTCGCCTACATGGCGCCCGAGCAGCTCGACGGCGCCTCGCTCGACAGCCGGGCCGACATGTACTCGCTCGGCGCGGTGCTGTACCACCTGATCGCCGGCCGGCCGCCGTTCGACGCGCCGTCGCAGTCGGCGATGATGAACCAGGTCTACAACGCGATGCCGCTGCCACCGAGCCAGCTGCGCTCGGGCGTCGGCGAAGGCGTCGACGCGGTGATCCTGCGGGCGCTGGCCAAGCGCCCCGACGACCGCTTCGCGAGCTGGGACGAGTTCGCGCAGGCGCTGTCCGGGCTGATCGTCAACCACCAGGTGCCGCGCGGCCAGCTGCAGGGCGTGCTCGATTCGGAGCGCTTCAACCTGCTGCGCACGCTCGACTTCTTCTCGAACTTCGGCGACGTCGAGCTGTGGGAGGTGGTGCACCGCGCCAGGTGGCAGCGCTACACATTCGGCCATGCGCTGTACCGGCGCGGCGAGGAAACGCGCAACTTCCACATCATCGCGCAGGGCGAGGTCGAGGTCTTCCGCGAAGGCACGAAGGTCGCGCAGCTCGGTGCCGGCACCTCGGTCGGCGAGATGGTCTACCTGGCGCCCAGCGCCGAGTTGCGCCGCCACAGCACCGACGTGATCGTCACCGAATCGGCCACCACGATCACCTTCACGCCGGACACGCTGGCCCAGGTCAGCCCCGGCTGCCGCCACCTGTTCGACGAGGCCTTCATCCGCGTGCTGGTGCGCCGGCTGCATGCCGCGCACGAGGCCCTGGCCCACCCGCGCCGGATCATGTGACGCGACATGTTGTGACATGGACGGACGCATGTTGACCCAAGCTCACGCTTGATCACATTCGACCGAGGTGCTTCAATCCGGCCGGCGACGCACCGTTCGCCGCACCCCGGAGGAATCCCATGAAGAAACTGAGCACCCTGGTGGCCTTGGGCCTGATCGCGCTGTCGAACGTGGCGTTTGCGGCCGATGCGGCGACCTGCGAGTCGAAGGCGACCGACAAGAAGCTGGCCGGCGCGGCGAAGAACAGCTTCATGAAGAAATGCGAGCGCGAGGCCAAGGCGAGCGGCGCGGGTTCGGCATGCGAGATGCAAGCCGCCGACAAGAAGCTGAAGGGCGCGGCGAAGAACAGCTTCGTCAAGAAGTGCACCAAGGATGCGTCGGCCCCGGCCGCTGCTGCATCCGCCGCCAAGTAAGTCAGGTGGGGCCTGCGGTGTCCTTCCAATAGGCGGCGTCGCCGTAGGTCTGCTTCAGGAAATCGATCCACAGGCGCACGCGCAGCGGCAGGTGCTTGCGCTGCGGGAACACCGCGTAGATGCCATTCGGCGGCGCGGCGTAGTCGTCCAGCGTGCTGACCAGCGCGCCGCTTGCGACCTCGCCCTCGACCTCCCAGGTCGAGCGCCAGGCGATGCCGAGCCCGGCCAGGCACCAGTCGTGCAGCACCTGGCCATCGCTGCAATCGAGCCGGCCGTTCAGCCGCAGGTGCTGCACCTGGCCGTCGATCGTGAAGGCCCAGCCGCGCGTCTGGCTGGCGTCGCTGCTCAGCGTCAGGCATTCGTGCTGGGCCAGGTCGTGCGGCGTGCGCGGCGTGCCGGCGCGTTTCAGGTAGGCCGGCGTCGCGACGCACAGCCGCCGGTTGTCGGCCAGCCGCACGCTGACGAGGCTGCTGTCAGGCAGCTCGCCGACGCGCACCGCGCAATCGACGCCTTCGTTGACGATGTCGACCAGCCGGTCGCTGAGGTTCAGCGAGACGCTGACCTCGGGGTGCAGCGCGAGGAAGCGCGGCACCAGCGGCGCGACGTGCCGGCGGCCGAAACCGGCCGGTGCCGTCAGCCGCAGGTAACCCGCGGCCTTGACGCCGCCGGCGCTGACGCTCGATTCGGCATTCGCCAGGTCGGCCAGCAGCCGCTGGCAGTCTTCGAGGAAGGCGCTGCCTTCATGCGTCAGTGTGATGCGGCGGGTGGTGCGCGCCAGCAGCTTGACGCCGAGCCGCTCTTCCAGTGCGTCGATGCGCCGGCCGATGACCGCCGGCGCGACGCCCTCGGCATGGGCCGCGGCCGTCAGGCTGCCCTTGGCAGCGACCGATACGAACGATTCGATCTGCTTTAGCCGGTCCATGGCGCGGGATTATGCGCGCCGGAGTCATCAATCTGCCTTGATGCCGGAATCGCGAACCACCTTGCCCCAGCGCGCGTGCTCGGCCTTCAGGAACTGCGCGAACTGCTCCGGCGTGCCGCCCATCGGTGCGCTGCCGTCGGCGAGCAGCGCGGCCAGCGTGTCGGCCCGGCCGAGCGCGCGGTTGACGGCGGCGTTGAGCTTGCGCACTGCATCGCGCGGCGTCGCCGCCGGTGCCACCAGGCCCTTCCAGTCGGTCGCCTCGAAGCCGGCGTAGCCCGATTCGGCGACCGTCGGCACCTCGGGCATCACCGGCAGCCGGCGCGCCGACGTGACGGCCAGCGCCCGCAGCTTGCCGCCGCGCACCAGCGCGGTCACGGCTTGCGGCGTGCCGAACATGAAATCGGTCTGGCCGCCGATCAGGTCGGTGAGTGCCGGCCCGGCACCCTTGTACGGCACGTTCGTGAAGCTCACGCCGGCGAGTCGGCCGAACATCTCGCCGGCGAGGTGGCCGACGGTGCCGTTCGAGGCCAGTGCCTGCAGCAGCGTGCCTGGCTTCGCCTTGGCGGCCGAGACGATGGACGCGAGCGACTTGAACGGCGATTCGGTGCGCACCACCAGCACCACCGGCAGCGAGGCCACCAGCGCGACCGGCGTGAAATCCTTCAGCGGATCGAAGGGCATCTTCGCCAGCAGCGCCGGGTTCACTGCGAGGTTGGCGGTCTGGCCCATGCCGAGCGTGTAGCCGTCGGCGGCGGCCTTGGCGACCGCATCGAGCCCGATGTTGCCGCCGGCCCCGGCTCGGTTGTCGACGACGAAGTTCCAGCCGGTGTCGGCGCCGATCTTGCCGGCGATCAGCCGCGAGACCACGTCGGTCGCGCCGGCCGGCGGGAACGGCACGACGAGCCGGATCGGCTGGGTGGGGAAGGCCGGCTCGGCCAGCGCGGGCCAGGCGGCCACGGCCGGCAGACCGGCGAGGAGGGTGCGGCGCAGCGGGTTCATCGGGGGGTGTCTCCAGGTTGTTGTTCGGAATCAGAGGGAGCGATCACGCCGTCGGCACGCAGCGCAAGGATCTGCGCGGCGTCCAGCCCGAGCGATTGCAGCAACGCCTCGGTGTGCTCGCCGATCGCCGGTGGGTCGCTGCGCAGTGGCGGGCGCCGCCCATCGAGCGTGATCGGCAGCAGTGGCGTGCGGGTGTGGCGGCCGTCTGGCAGCGTGACCGGCGCGAGGCCGCCGGTGGCCTGCAGGTGCGGGTCGTCGAACAGGTCGTGGGGCCGCGTGATCGGCGCCCACGGCAGTCCGTGGGCCTCGAAGCGTGCGCCGATGTCGGCCGCGCGGTGCGCCGCCATGCGCTCGCGCAGCAGCGGCAACATCCAGTCGCGGGCCGCGACGCGCAGGTTGTTGGTCGCGAGTCGCGGGTCGGCCTTCAGGTCGGCGAAGCCGAACGCGTCGCACAGGCCGGCCCATTGGCCGTCGGACACCACCGCGAGGAAGATCTGCTCGCCACCGGCCACTTCGAAGATGTCGTAGACGCCCCAGGCCGGGATGCGGCTGGGCATCGGCGCGGCCGGCCGGCCGGTCACCGCGAACTGCATCATGTGCTGCGCGACCAGGAACACGTTGTTCTCGAACAGCGCGCTGCGCACCTCCTGGCCGCGGCCGGTGGTCGCGCGCTGCGCGAGCGCGGCCAGCGCACCGATCGCGCCGAACATGCCGCCCATGATGTCGTTGACGCTGCTGCCGGCGCGCAGCGGCTGCCCGACCGGCCCGGTCATGTAGGCCAGGCCGCCCATCATCTGCACCACCTCGTCGAGTGCGGTGCGGTGCTCGTACGGGCCCGGCAGGAAGCCCTTGTGAGAGACGTAGACCAGGCCCGGGTTCAGCGCGGCCAGGCGGTCGTAGCCGAGGCCGAGCGCGGCCAGGCCGCCGGGCTTGAAGTTCTCGCAGAACACGTCGGCCGTCGCGACCAGCTTCAGCACCAGCTCGAGGCCGCGCGGCTGCCGCACGTCGATCGCGAGGCTTTTCTTGTTGCGGTTGAACATCGGGAAGAAGCCGGCGCCTGACCCCTGCAGCCGCCGGGTGGCGTCGCCGGCCAGCGGCTCGACCTTGATGACCTCGGCGCCGAGGTCGGCCAGCACCATGCCGCAGCTCGGCCCCATCACCATGTGGGTGAACTCGATGACGCGGATGCCGGCCAACGGCAGGTCCCTGCTTTCCATCGGTGCGTTCATGCCGGCACGAACCCGAGCGGCAGCCCGGCGGGCGGCGTGTGACCGTACAGCGGCTCGCCAGCAAGCGACTGCTGCAGCACCTCGCGCGCGGCGAACAGGGCCGGCAGGTCGACGCCCGTGCGCACGCCCATCGCCTCGAACATGAACACCAGGTCTTCGGTGACGACGTTGCCCGACGCGCCCGGCGCATACGGGCAGCCGCCCAGGCCGGCCAGCGAGCTGTCGAAGGCGCGCACGCCGGCGTCGTACGCGGCCAGGCAGTTCGCGAGCCCGAGCCCGCGCGTGTTGTGCAGGTGGGCGGCGCCGGCATGCCGGCCGATCTCGGCCCGCAGCCGGGCGAACAGCCGCCGCACCTGGGCCGGGTTGGCCATGCCGGTGGTGTCCGACAGGCCCGATTCGTCGGCGCCGGCGTCGATCGCCAGCCCGGCCAGGCGGATCACCGCGTCTTCCGGCACCGGGCCTTCGAGCGTGCAGCCGAACGCCGTCGAGATGCCGGCCTCGATGCGCACGCCGGGCGCGATCTCGTCGCGCAGTTCGGCGATGGCACGCACCACGTCGATCATCTCCAGCGGCGTCTTGCGCACGTTGGCCAGCGAGTGCGCGCTGCTGGCCGACACCGGCAGCGTCAGCTTGTGCACGCCGGCGGCCAGCGCGGCTTCGGCGCCGCGCAGGTTCGGCACCAGCGCCATCACGGTGAGCCCGGGCAGCGTCAGCGCATGCGCGACGACCTCGGCGACGTCGGCCATCTGCGGCAGCAGCCGGGCCGGCACGAACGAGCCGACCTCGATCTCGCGCAGGCCGGCGGCATGCAGCGCGTCGATCCAGCGCAGCTTGTCGGCCGTCGGCATCACGCGCGCGATGCTCTGCAGGCCGTCGCGGGG
>Ga0065165_1002693_pt1 | contig 14302 bp, 13 predicted proteins | sample AraplaMF_Cvi_mMF_FD_63813 | JGI IMG/M metagenome (GOLD analysis project Ga0065165, IMG submission 63813) | Arabidopsis root microbial communities from the University of North Carolina, USA - plate scrape MF_Cvi_mMF (version 2) (version 3) | ecosystem: Host-associated > Plants > Roots >...
TCCAGGCGCTCAAGGACTGCGGCGGCGACCCGGCCAAAACGCGGGCGCTGATTGCCGATGGGCGCTTGCAGGTGCTGGCGGGCGAGGGCGCCTTCTACGGCCCGAAGATCGAATACCACCTGAAGGACAGCCTCGGCCGTCCGTGGCAGGTCGGCACCATGCAGGTCGACTTCTCGATGCCGGGCCGCCTGGGCGCCGAGTACGTCGCCGAAGACAACACCCGCAAGGTGCCGGTGATGCTGCACCGTGCGATCGTCGGTTCGATGGAGCGCTTCATCGGCATCCTGATCGAGAACTATGCGGGTGCGCTGCCCTTGTGGCTGGCGCCGGTTCAGGTTGCAATTCTGAACATTTCTGACGCGCAAGCTTCCTATGTGAAAGAAGTCGAGGCGCGCCTGAAAGCTGCCGGACTCCGCGTTCACGCTGATTTGCGGAACGAGAAGATTACCTATAAAATCCGGGAGCATTCCGTCCAAAAACTGCCGTACATCTTAGTTGTCGGGGATAAAGAGCGGGATGCCAACACTGTGGCCGTTCGCGCACGTGGCAATGTCGACCTGGGCGTGATGTCCGTCGACGCATTGCTGGAACGCCTCCTCGGCGAGGTGGCAACCAAGGCGAAGTAAGCAATCTTGCGCCTTGAGACGGCCCGATCCATTTAACTTTTAAAGGAAACACCATAGCTACTGACAAGTCGTCACATCGCATCAATGGCGAAATCACCTATCCCGAAATGCGTCTGAACGGGGTGGACAACGAGCCGCTGGGCATTGTGAGCCTGGCCGACGCCTTCCGTATGGCCGAGGAAGCGAACGTGGACCTGGTCGAGATCGCGCCAAACGCGGTCCCGCCGGTCTGCCGCCTGATGGACTACGGCAAGTTCAAGTATTCGGAACAGAAGAAGGCCCACGAAGCGAAGCTGAAGCAGAAGATCATCCAGGTCAAAGAGATCAAGTTCCGTCCGGGTACGGACGAAGGCGACTACAGCATCAAGCTGCGTAACCTGATCAAATTCCTGGAAGAGGGCGATAAGACCAAGATCACCCTGCGCTTCCGCGGTCGCGAAATGGCCCACCAGGACATCGGTGCCCGCATGCTGGAGCGTCTGCGTGGCGACCTCGAGCCGTATGGCCAGGTCGAGCAGTTCCCGAAGCTGGAAGGCCGCCAGATGATCATGGTGGTCGCGCCGAAGAAGAAGAAATAATTCTTCGCTCGTTGTGAAGTCAGCCGGGCCAGGCCCGGGTCCCAGGTTCGCCTGCGGCCCGGGCCTGGCCTATTTCGTTTGGCGATCGCCACGAATTCGCTGTTGGGCCGGCATCCGATGCCCACGGCGCCGCAATCCTGTGATATCATCTGCGGTTCCCGTATCGTTTGATGCGGGAATGCAAGACTGTAGTGGACTCGCTTCTGCTGCAGAAACAAGTGAAAGCAGGCATCCAAGAGCAGCGTTGCTGCCACCTGCAATCCTGTTACATATGAGGCTGCCTGTAAGAGGGCAGATGACTATGCCGAAAATGAAAACCAAAAGCTCCGCGAAGAAGCGTTTTCGCGTGCGTCCGGGTGGTACCGTCAAATCGGGTATGGCGTTCAAGCGTCACATCCTGACCAAGAAGACCACCAAGAACAAGCGCCAGCTGCGTGGCACCCGTAACATCAATGCGTCGGACGTCCAGAGCGTCTACCGCATGATGCCGTCGGCCGTCTAATCTCACATCACTAAGGAGCTACTATGCCTCGAGTAAAACGTGGGGTTACTGCACGTGCCCGTCACAAGAAGGTTCTTGAACTTGCTAAAGGCTACCGTGGCCGTCGCAGTAAAGTATTCCGTATTGCCAAGCAAGCAGTCATGCGCGCTGGCCAGTACGCATACCGCGATCGCCGCAACAAGAAGCGCGTCTTCCGCGCACTGTGGATCACCCGTATCAACGCAGCTTCGCGTTCGCACGGCATGACCTACAGCGCCTTCATGAACGGCCTGAAGAAAGCCGCGATTGAACTGGACCGTAAAGTCCTGGCCGACATGGCTGTGAACGACAAGCCGGCATTTGCCGCTATCGTGAACACCGTCAAGACCAAGCTGGCTGCTTAATCAGTCGTCAGCAAAGAAGTACAGCGCCGCGCGGCTGAAAGGCTGCCGGCGCATAAAGGACGGGGCAAAGGTTGAAGGACCGATGCCCCGTTTTTGATTCTGGCGTTCCCCGCCATTCAAAACAGGAAAAGAACAAGCATGAACTCGCTGGAAGAACTCGTCGTCTCGGCCCAAGCTGATTTCGGAGCCGCACAAGACGCTGCCGCGCTGGAAAACGCGAAGGCGAAATACCTGGGCAAGACCGGCCAGGTGACCGAACTGATGAAGGGCCTCGGCAAGCTCGACCCCGACCAGCGCAAGGCGCAGGGCGCCCTGATCAACGCCGCCAAAGAAAAAATCGAACAGGCCCTGACGGCCCGCCGCGAAGATCTTGCCAACGCCCAGCTGATGGCGCGCCTGAACGCCGAGAGTATCGACGTCACCCTGCCGGGCCGAGGCCGCTCGACCGGCGGCATCCACCCGGTCATGCGCACCTGGGAACGGGTCGAACAGATCTTCCGCTCGATCGGTTTCGACGTGGCCGACGGCCCGGAAATCGAGACCGACTGGACCAACTTCACCGCGCTGAACAGCCCGGAAAACCACCCGGCGCGTTCGATGCAGGACACCTTCTACATCGAGGGTCAGGACAGCCAGGGCAAGCCGCTGCTGCTGCGTACCCACACCAGCCCGATGCAGGTGCGCTATGCCCGCACCCACACCCCGCCGATCAAGGTGATCGCGCCGGGCCGCACCTACCGCGTCGACAGCGACGCCACCCACTCGCCGATGTTCCACCAGGTCGAAGGCCTGTGGATCGGCGAAAACATCAGCTTTGCCGACCTCAAGGGCGTATACCTGAACTTCGTGAAGGCTTTCTTCGAGACCGACGACCTGCAGGTGCGTTTCCGTCCGTCCTACTTCCCGTTCACCGAGCCTTCGGCCGAGATCGACATCGCCTTCGGCTCCGGTCCGCTGAAAGGCCGCTGGCTGGAAGTCTCGGGCGCCGGCCAGGTGCACCCGATCGTCGTGCGCAACTTCGGACTGGATCCGGAAAAGTTCATCGGCTTCGCGTTCGGCTCCGGCCTCGAGCGCCTGACCATGCTGCGCTACGGAATCAATGACCTGCGTCTCTTCTATGAAGGCGATCTGCGCTTCCTGAAGCAATTCAACTAATAAGAAGAACAACGATCCGATAAGGTAAAGAACATGCAATTCTCCGAAAACTGGCTCCGTTCCATGGTCGATCCGAAGATGAATTCGGACGAACTGGCCCACCTGCTCACCATGTCCGGCCTCGAAGTGGAAGAGGTCGAAGCGGTCGCGCCGCCGTTCTCGAACGTGGTCGTCGCTGAAGTCAAGGAAGTCGCCAAGCACCCGAACGCCGACCGCCTGAACGTCTGCCAGGTCGATGCCGGCACCGGCACCCTGCTGAACATCGTCTGCGGTGCGCCGAACGTGCGCGCGGGCATGAAGGCGATTTGCGCCAAGGCCGGCGCGCTGCTGCCGCCGGGCGCCGACGGCAAACCTTTCGAAATCAAGGTCGGCAAGCTGCGCGGCGTCGAATCGCAAGGCATGATGTGCTCGGCCCGCGAACTCGGCATCTCCGAAGAAAGCAGCGGCCTGATGGAGCTGCCGGAAGATGCGCCGGTCGGCCAGAACATCCGCGATTACCTGGGCCTGAATGACCAGAAATTCACCATCAAGCTGACCCCGAACAAGGCGGACTGCCTGTCGGTGCTGGGCGTGGCGCGCGAAGTGTCGGCCCTGACCGGCTCGCCGCTCACCGTGCCGGCAGCCCGCGTCGTGCCCGTCACCATCGACGACGTCCTGCCCGTGAAGGTGTCGGCGCCGGACCTGTGCGGGCGCTTCAGCGGCCGCGTGATCCGCGGCCTGAACGCGCGCGCCGCCACCCCCGAGTGGATGAAGCGCCGCCTGGAACGCAGCGGCCAGCGCTCGGTGTCGGCCCTGGTCGACATCTCCAACTACGTGATGCTGGAAATGGGCCAGCCCTCGCACGTGTTCGACCTGGCCAAGATCCACGGCGGCATCGACGTGCGCTGGGGCAGGAAAGGTGAAAGCATTAGGCTCCTGAACGGCAACACGATCGAAGTCGACGAGTGGGTTGGCGTGATCGCCGACGACAAGCAGCTCGAGTCGCTGGCCGGCATCATGGGCGGGGACTCCACCGCCGTCACCCTGGACACCACCGACATCTACCTGGAAGCCGCATTCTGGTGGCCGGGTGCCATCCAGGGCCGTGCGCGCCGCTTCAACTTCTCGACCGATGCCGCGCACCGCTACGAGCGCGGCGTCGACTATGCCGGCACGGTCGAGCGCATCGAGCGCATTACCGCGTTGATCGTCGAGATCTGCGGGATGCCGACCACCAAAGTCGGCCCGATCGACGACCAGATCGTCAACCTGCCGCAGCGCCAGCCGGTCGTGCTGCGCACCGAGCGCGCGCAGAAGGTGATCGGCGTGGCAATCGACGACGACACCGTGGCCGACATCTTCACCCGCCTCGGCCTGCCGTTCGAGCGCGAGCCGGGCCGCTTCACGGTCAACGCGCCTTCCTACCGTTTCGACATCGAGATCGAGGAAGACCTGATCGAGGAAGTCGCTCGCGTGTATGGCTTCGAGAACATCCCGGCACTGCCGCCGGTGGCGCCGTCCGCGATGCTGATCGAACCGGAAAACACGCGCTCGCTGTTCGCGATCCGGCATCAGTTGGCCGACCTCGGCTATCAGGAAGTGGTCAACATGAGCTTCGTGGAAAGCCAGTGGGAAGCCGACTTTGCCGGCAATACCGACCCGATCAAGCTGCAGAACCCGATCGCCAGCCAGATGAGCGTGATGCGCTCGAACCTGATCGGCAGCCTGATCGCCAACGTGCGCTACAACGTCAACCGCAAGGCCGGCCGCGTGCGTGTGTTCGAAGTGGGCGCCGTGTTCCACCGCAATCCGGAAGCCCAGGACGGCCCGCTGTCCATCGCCGGCTTCGACCAGCCCAAGCGCGTCGCCGCCATGGCCTACGGCCCGGCCGCGGACGAGCAGTGGGGCATGCCGACCCGTGCGGTCGACTACTTCGACGTCAAGGGCGACCTGGAAGCGCTGTTCGCCCCGCGCACGCTCCGTTTCAGCAAGCTCGAGCATCCGGCGCTGCACCCGGGCCGTTCGGCATCGGTCGAACTGGATGGCAAGGTGATCGGTTTCATCGGCGAGCTGCATCCGCGCTGGCTGCAGAAGTACGACCTGCCGCAGGCGCCGGTGCTGTTCGAGGTGGATGCAGAGGCCCTGCGCGAGCGCGTGGTGCCTTCGTATGCGGAAATCTCGAAGTTCCCGGGCGCCACCCGCGACCTCGCGCTGGTGGTCAAACAGGACGTGCCGGCCCAGGCGCTGCTCGACGCTTTCAAGGCCGAACTGGCCTCGCACGCGAACGGTAAGCTCGTGCAAGCCGTTGTTTTGTTTGATGAATATCGCGGCAAGGGGCTGGAACAAGATGAAAAAAGTCTTGCTTTCCGCTTTGGCTTGCAAGATACTCAATCGACGCTGCAGGACGATGCGGTCGAGTCCATCATGACCGCGTTGGCTAGCGCAGCGCAACAAAAACACGGCGCCAGACTGCGCGCTTAATAAGATAAAAGTTCGGGCCCCAAAACGCCGCAAAGCGTCTTCTGGGGCTCCAGCTTCTTCCAAAACACTTGAAGGCAGGGCTTCAAAATTAATAACAACGACTTAGACTCCGTCGTACTCGAGGAAGCGCTGGCGGCCCACCGGGTGCGCCAGGCCGCTGAAAAGGAGTTGCCGACGCTGACCAAGGCGGAGCTGGCCGAGCTGCTGTTCGAGCAGGTGGGCCTGAACAAGCGCGAAGCCAAGGACATGGTCGAAACCTTCTTCGACGAGATCCGCAATGCGCTCGAGCGCGGCGAGGCCGTCAAGCTGTCCGGCTTCGGCAATTTCCAGTTGCGCGACAAGCCGCAGCGTCCGGGCCGCAATCCGAAAACCGGGGAAGAGATTCCCATCACGGCGCGCCGCGTCGTGACCTTCCACGCCAGCCAGAAACTCAAGAGCATGGTCGAGGAGGCCAATCCGGCCGGCTCCGACAATGCGTCGCTGGCGCAGGCAGCGTGAGCAAGCACGAAGCAAGCAAGCAAACTGAGCGATGAATGACCGACCCAACAAGATGGAACTGACCGTATTGCCGCCGATCCCCGCCAAGCGTTATTTCACGATCGGTGAAGTCAGTGAATTGTGCGGGGTCAAGCCGCATGTGCTGCGCTACTGGGAGCAGGAATTTACCCAGCTTAAGCCGGTCAAACGCCGTGGGAATCGCCGGTATTACCAGCACCACGAAGTCCTGCTGATCCGGCGGATCCGCGAACTGTTGTACGAACAAGGCTTCACGATCAGCGGCGCCCGCAACCGTCTCGACGGACGCGGCGGCGCGGACGAGGTTGAACTTGCGACGGCGCCACCTGCGCCCGAGCCGAGCATCGCACCGGAGCTGTTGCGCGAGGAATTGCACGCCATCCTCGCCATCCTGAAGCACGGACCGCCGGCAGTCTGAACCGGCTCGTCGGTAGCGTCAGCTATCGCTATCGATGGACTATCGGGCTCAAGCATTCGTGCTCCTGTTGTTCTGCACCTAGGAGGTGCTAGAATGTCACTTGCTTATTTTGCTGACCCAAACGCAAGCTAGATCCGGGCGTGAGTGTCAGCCTCGGCTCTTTCCTGCCTCAGGAAAAATCTAAGGGAAGACAATGATACGCGTTGCCATTTGTGACGATCACCAGATAGTTCGAGCAGGTTTCAAGCAGATTTTTTCGTCGTCGGGCGACTTCGAAGTCGTCGCCGAAGGCGCAACCGGGCGTGAAGCCCTCGACATCGCACGCCGCGAGATTTGCGACGTGCTGCTATTGGATATTGCCATGCCCGACCAGAGCGGCATCGATATCCTGCGCACCATCCGCCAGGGCCAGCCGAACCTGCCGGTGTTGATCCTGTCGGGTTACCCGGCCCAGCAGTATGCGCTCAACCTGTTCAAGATGGGCGCGAACGGCTACCTCAACAAGGAATGCGACGCCGACGAGCTCAAGACGGCCGTGCGTACCGTCTACCAGGGCCGCCGCTACGTCAGCTCCCAGGTGGGCGAATTGCTGGCCCAGAGCTTCGACCGCGATCCGAACACCGCGCTGCACACTGAGCTGTCGGACCGCGAATTTCAGGTCTTCCTGCGCCTGGCCAAGGGCGCAACCGTGTCGGACATCGGCAATGCGCTGTCGCTGTCGATCAAGACGGTCTCGACCTACCGCACCCGCATCATGGAAAAGATGGGCCTGCAGTCGAACAGCGACCTGACCTATTACGCAATGAAAAATAACCTGCTCGATTGAGCAGGGTAGTCTGCTCATTCGAGCAGATTCGCGTTCCGCACGGGAGGCTGTCCATCGGGCACCCTCCCGTTGTACTTTGCCCCCCACACGCCAGCCCGTCTGAGGCTGCAGAGCAATTTCCATCGGTCTATAATCGCCCGAAGAATCTTCGCTGCGTGAAAGGAAACCCCAGGATGTACTTCAGCACCGACCCCGCATTCAGGCCGGTCCGCAGCCTTCCCGTCTACCAAACGCTGCTGTGCGCGGTCTGCGTCCTCATCCTGGTGCTCAACGGCATCAGCCTGGTGCGCAACCTCGACCGCCTGAAGGAAGCCAATAGCATGCAGGCCCAGGCGGACCGCGTGTCGACCCGGCTGCAGTACGTGAACCTGCTGGTGACGGATGCCGACAGCGGGCTGCGCGGCTATTTCCTTTCCGGTCTGGAGTCCTATCTCGGCCCGCTGCGCACCGCCGACCGCGAGCTCGACGGCCAGTTTGCCATCCTCACATCCCTGCTGACGGACAATCCTTCCCAGCTGAAGAACCTGGCCCAGCTGCAAACCCTGGTGCGCCGCCGTGTCGGCCTGATGCATCAGGCGCTGGACGTCTACCGCCATGGCGGCCTGCAGGACATCATCGCCATCGCCCGTACCCAGGAAGACCAGGGCCAGATGGACGAGATCCGCCTGCAGGTGGTGGTGATGACCGGCGAGCAGAACGACACGCTGGCTTCGCGCGGCGCCGCTTTCTACGACCAGTACCGGTGGACGGCCTTGCTGGGCCTCGGCACGAACATCGCTGCGATCGCCGTGCTGATCCTGTTCTATAACCTGATCTGGCGCGGCTTCAGCCTGCGCCTGTCGGCGGAGCGCGCCCTGCAGCAGAGTAACGATCAACTGGAGACGCTGGTGGCCTCGCGTACCGAGCAGCTGTCGGTGCTGTCGCGCCACCTGATCCGCGTGTCGGAGGAAGAAAAGGCGCGCCTGGCGCGCGAGCTGCACGACGAGATGGGCGCCAACCTGACGGCCATCGGCATGTATCTGTCCAGCGTGGGCGAGCAGTTGAAGGACACGCATCCGGAACAGGCCGCCGCCCTGGGCTGCGCCCGCGCGACTTTGCTCGAAACGGTGCAGCTGAAACGCCGCATCATCGAGGATTTGCGGCCCAGCCTGCTGGACAACCTGGGCCTGGCCGCGGCCCTGCAAAGCTATTGCGAGGATTACGCGCGCGCCACCCGTCTCGATTGCGAAGCCCTGATCGAAGGCGAGGTCGACAAGGCCGGGCCGATGCAGGCGATTGCCTTGTTCCGCATCGCGCAGGAAGCCCTCAACAACATCGCCAAATACGCCCAGGCGCGCCACGTGGTCGTGCACCTGGCGCGCGACGGCGAGGGGATTGCGCTGGAAGTGAGCGACGACGGCGTCGGCATCCCGCCCGATGCGATGCGCCGGCCCAAGTCGCACGGCCTGATCGGCATGCGTGAACGGGCGCTGCTGCTGGGCGGCAGCCTGACGGTGGAGCGGGGAGTGAACGGGGTGGGCACCTGTGTACAAGCCTGGGTGCCGCTGGAAGGTGGTGCGACTGCGGTAGAGAATACTGCGGAAGCCAGCTTAACGCTGCCCGCCGCCGAAGCGCCCTTGGCGCCCGGCAGCGGCAGCCTGGCAATCATGCGCGTGCCACATCCATCAGCAGACGGTCGTACTCGCTCTTAGCGACCTTGTAGCATTCGCCGGCGTAGTCTTCCAGGCCCTGGCGGTTCAGCACGGTGATGTTGCCGCGGCGGTACTGGATCAGGCCTTCGTCCTGCAGCTTGCCGGCGGCAGCGGTGATGCTTTCGCGGCGCACGCCCAGCATGATCGAGATCAGTTCCTGGGTCACTTTCAGCTCGTTGCTGGCCGAGCGGTCCAGGCGGTCCAGCAGCCAGCGGCACAGCTTCTGCTCGATCGAGCTGTGGCGGCCGCCGACGGCGTTCTGGGCCATCTGGGCGAACAGGGCATTGGTGTAGCGCATCAGCAGCTGGGGCAGGGCGCCGCCCTTGTTGAAGGCGTCGCGCAGGAACTGGGTTTTCAGGCGGTAGCCGTAACCGGCGCTCTGGACCACGGCCGAGCAGGTAGCGCGTTCGCCCATGAACAGCGACACGCCGACTGCGCCTTCATGGCCGACCACGGCGATCTCGGTGGTGGCGCCGTCTTCCATCACGTACAGCAGGGAGACGATGGCGGTGGTGGGGAAGAACACATATTCCAGTTTGCTGCCGTATTCGAACAGTTCCTTGCCGAAGGGCAGCGGAACCAGTTCCAGGTGCTCAAACAGGGCTTCCAGGTCTTGGCGCGGCAGGGCCGCAAGCAACTCATTCTGTTGGGTGCCGCTGTAGCTGACGACCGGACGGGACGCCACTTTGAATTCCTCAGCCGATGCCGGAATCTGGTTGACCGACTGGGCCTTCTGCGCGGTAACACCAAGTTGAGCGTTGTTCATATTGTCCTCGTTATCTCTGACTTACTTCGTATGCTTCGTGGGGTGCGATTTTCTTGGATGGGTTTCCTCATCGCGATGTGTGTACTTTATTGCCATAGTCTCTTGCCGAACATAAGACTAGTCGTCGCCCCCATGTAGGTTCTATGCATGATGTTTTGTCAGTCCAGTCCTACTAGAGAGAAACATTCAAAAAAGGCACTTTTGTGGCCAACCGCACTGTCCGGACTGCATTAAAACGATTTCGCGCTCAGCCATATAGGCGGTTTTGGCAACGTTAGACCCTTCCATACGTTCGGCAGGAACATAGCGCGTCCTCTCGTCGTTTACCGTCGTTAACGAAAACTTCACACACTACAGTGGAGGCCGCCCGACTTGTCCTACAGTGGATTTCAAGACAAACGGGGCGAGACTCGGTAAAATCGAGGGTTTATGCATAGCGCCGCGAAGGCGAAACCATGTCCAACGAAACCGCAGCAAGCACCCAAGAAAACGACGCCGCTCATGTGGCCACCGAGGCCGCCGCACCCAGCGCCAAATCCGCCGCGCAGATCGCGCGCGAAGTCGGCCGCCGCCGTACCTTCGGCATCATTTCCCACCCTGACGCGGGTAAAACCACGCTCACCGAGAAGCTCCTGCTGTTCTCGGGCGCGATCCAGCTGGCCGGTACCGTCAAGGGCCGCAAGAGCGGCCGCCACGCCACCTCCGACTGGATGGACATCGAGAAGCAGCGCGGCATCTCGGTCGCGTCCTCGGTGATGCAGTTCGAGTTCCGCGACCACGTGATCAACCTGCTCGACACCCCGGGCCACCAGGACTTCTCGGAAGACACCTACCGCGTGCTGACCGCGGTCGACTCGGCCCTGATGGTGATCGACGCCGCCAAGGGTGTCGAGGAGCAGACGATCAAGCTCCTGGACGTGTGCCGCATGCGCGCCACGCCGATCGTCACCTTCATGAACAAGCTGGACCGCGAAACCCGCGATCCGCTCGAGCTGCTCGACGAAGTGGAATCGGTGCTGAAGATCGAGTGCGCGCCGGTGACCTGGCCGATCGGCATGGGCAAGAACTTCCGCGGCGTGTATCACCTGATCAAGGATGAGATCATGCTGTTCAAGGCCGGCGAGGAAAAAGCCGACGGCGACTACGAGATCATCAAGGGCATCGACAATCCGCGCCTGGCGGAGATGTTCCCGCTCGAGATCGAACAGCTGAAGATGGAAGTGGAGCTGGTGCACGGCGCTTCGCACGTGTTCGACCTGGAGCGCTTCCTGTCCGGCGTGCAGACCCCGGTGTTCTTCGGCTCCGCGATCAACAACTTCGGCGTGCGCGAGATCCTGTCGGCGCTGATCGACTGGGCCCCGGCTCCGCGCGAACGCGACGCCACCGTGCGCGCCGTGAAGCCCGAGGAGCAGCCGTTCTCCGGCTTCGTCTTCAAGATCCAGGCGAACATGGACCCGGCCCACCGCGACCGCATCGCCTTCCTGCGCGTGTGCTCGGGACGCTTCGAGAAGGGCATGAAGGTCAAGCACCTGCGCCTGGGCCGCGAAGTGAAGCTGTCGTCCGTCGTGACCTTCATGGCCTCCAGCCGCGAACAGGTCGAAGAGGCCTATGCCGGCGACATCATCGGCCTGCCGAACCACGGCAACATGCAGATCGGCGACAGCTTCTCGGAAGGCGAGCTGCTGACCTTTACCGGCATCCCGTACTTTGCGCCGGACCTGTTCCGCACGGTGCGCATCCGCAATCCGCTGAAGACCAAGCAGCTGCACAAGGGCTTGCAGCAGCTGGGCGAAGAGGGCGCGGTGCAGGTGTTCAAGCCGGTGGTCGGCAGCGACCTGATCCTGGGCGCGGTCGGCGTGCTGCAGTTCGAAGTGGTGGCCAGCCGCCTGCTGAACGAGTACGGCGTCGACGCCGTGTTCGAAGGCTCCAGCATCAGCAGCGCACGCTGGGTGTCGAGCGACGACAAGAAGGCCTTGTCCGACTTCGAGTCGCAGCTGGCGCCGCAGGTGGCGTACGACGCCGCCGGCAACCTGGCCTTCCTGGCGACGTCCGGCGTCAACCTGCGCCTGACCCAGGAGCGCTGGCCGAAGCTGCAGTTCCACGCGACGCGCGAGCACGCGGCCAAGCTGGATTAAGTTGTAGCGCGTGGGCACGGCGTGCCCACGCACACATTACACCCCGCGTTTGCGCAGCAGCGCCTCCACCACGCTGCCCACCCAGCAAGCCACAAACACAATCCCGCAAAGCTTGATCGACAAGGGCGTCGGCATCGCCTCCGCCTGCGCCGCGATCGCGGCCGGATCCAGCCGCAGGGCCCCCGATTGCACCGCCCCGATCAGCGCATTCGCCTGGTCGATGTCGAAACTCAGGTAGACGTAGCCGGCCACCAGCGCCGGCAGCGCAAACAGCAGCGCCAGGCGCCGCTTGCCCAGATACCACTGGCCAACGCCAGGAAACACCAGTGCCGACAGCGCTGCTGCGACACCTTTGGAACGGTTCATGCGCATCCTTTCTGAATTTGAGCGAGCACAATAGCAAATGTGATCGACAGCGTAGATTTCCTCAATGCACGCCGTTTTCCGTGCTGGCCGGAAAGGCCGAGCGACATCGTTGACAGGGAGGGAGACCATGACGCTGATGAACGACCACGCGCGCGCCTGCGCGCAATGCCTGGAAGGCGGCCGCTGATGCTGTCCCGTCTCCGGATCGGCCCCAAGCTGCTGCTGGCTCCCGGCGTCGTGCTGGTGCTGCTGGTGCTCCTGTCCTGCGGCGCCTACGTCGCCATGCTGCGCCAGAACGACTCGCTCGACACCATCGTCCAGCAGCGCGCCACCCACATGCGCGCCGCCTCCGAACTGGTGGCATCGGCGCAACGCGCGCATGCGCAAGCCTACCAGATCCTCACCTGGATCAGCGGCAGCTTTCCGGATACGCGGGTCGAGCCGCTGGTGCGCGACGTCCAGCAGCAGCAGGCGGCCATCGAGCGCGGCTTCGCCGGTCTGCAGCGCCTGGCACAGGACGCCCCGCCGCGCCTGCGCGAGGCCGAGCTGCGCTATGTCGAGCAGGCCGCTTCCGCCTGGCGCCTGTACGTGCCGGCCGTGCGCGACGTGATCGAGATCGCCCGCGTGGACCAGTCGATCAGCGCCAACGCGATGGCCAAGGCCGAGCGCGCGTTCGGCGTAGTGGCGCAGCGCCTGAGCGACCTGGCGCGCCGCGAACAGGAGCTGTCGGAAGAGGCCTCCTTCGATGCCTCGAACGAATTCCGCAGCGTCGCCACCATGATGCCGATCGTGATCGTGCTGTCGATCGCGGCCTCGCTGGCGATCACGATGGCGGTGCGGCGCTCGCTGCTGGGCGAGATCGGCGCGATCGAGGCCGCCGCCAGCAGCCTGGCCAGCGGCGACCTGACCGTGCGCGCACGGGTCGACGGCGACGACGAGATCGCGACCACCTCGCGCGCGCTGGACGACAGCATCCGCAACCTGAACGGCTCGCTGCGCACGATCCTGGAATCGGCGCGCTCGATCGGCTCGGCCTCGCGCGAGATCGCCCTCGGGCGGGCCGGCCTGCCGCCGCGTGCCGGCGTGCGCGCCTCGCTCGAACAGACCGCGGTCTCGATGAACGACCTGGCGGCGGCGATGATGGAAACGGCCGACTCGGCGCACCGGGCGAACCGCCTGGCCGAGGCGGCATCGAGCGCGGCCCAGCAGGGCGGCAGCGTGGTGCACCGCCTGGTGGCGACCCTGGAAAGCGTGCGCCGTTCGGCCGCGCGCCTGGACGAGATCGGCGAGTCGATCGAACTGGCCTGCAGCCGCGCCGGCAGCCTGGCGCTGGGCGCGGCCGTCGATGCGGCCCAGGGCGGACCGCAGGCCTGGACCTTCGCCCAGGCAGCCTGCGAGGTGAGGGCGCTGGCCGGCCGCGCGGTGGCCGAGGCACGCGAGGCGCGCGAACTGGCGCGCCAGACCGTGGCGGCGATCGAGGGCGGCACCGCCACCGCGCTGGATGCCGGCACCAGCATGGCGATTCTTACCAGCTCGGTGCAGGAAGTCGGGGACATCGTCAACCGCATCGGCTGCGCCAGCGCGGCGCGCGCCGAGAACCTGGCCGGCGTCAACCAGGCCATCGTGCGCATGGACGAGCTGACCCAGCAGGGCACGCGGATGGTGGAAGATGCGGCGATGGCCGCGCGCACGCTGCAGGAGCAGGCGCTCAGCCTGTCGCAGGCGGTGCAGGCCTTCCGGCTGGACGAAGTGGTGCAGTCCTGCGCCGAGGCCGGCAATGAAGAAGGGGCCGCAGGAGCGCCCGACAAGCGCCCCGGCAGCCCCGGGCATCCCTACCTACGCCTAGCAAGCAGCCGTCGGCCGGGGCCTCGATAAACCTA
>Ga0065165_1002694_pt1 | contig 14300 bp, 11 predicted proteins | sample AraplaMF_Cvi_mMF_FD_63813 | JGI IMG/M metagenome (GOLD analysis project Ga0065165, IMG submission 63813) | Arabidopsis root microbial communities from the University of North Carolina, USA - plate scrape MF_Cvi_mMF (version 2) (version 3) | ecosystem: Host-associated > Plants > Roots >...
GAAAGCCCGTACCTACCTGATGCTGATGGCCACCGGGACGAGGATCGCGGCGGCCATCAGCATCAGGTAGGTACGGGCTTTCATGGGCCGATATTTTACTTGCATTAAGCAGGGCCCGCTTGGCCCCGGCCCGCGCGCCCCGCGCCAGCGCTTCGGGATAGCATGCTTCTACCCAACGAGCGAAGGAGGATGGCATGGCAAAAGTACTGGTTCTCTATTACTCCACCTACGGCCACATCGAGCAGATGGCGCAGGCGGTGGCGGAAGGCGCGCGCAAAGGCGGCGCCACGGTCGAGCTCAAGCGCGTGCCGGAAACGGTGCCCGAGCACATCGCGCGCCCGGCCCACTTCAAGCTCGATCAGCAGGCCCCGATCGCCACTGTCGACGAGCTGCCGGACTACGACGCCATCGTCATCGGCGCCCCGACCCGCTACGGCCGCATGCCCTCGCAGATGGCTGCCTTCCTCGACCAGACCGGCGGCCTGTGGGCGCGCGGCGCGCTGCACGGCAAGGTCGGCGCCGCCTTCACCTCGACCGCCACCCAGCACGGCGGCCAGGAGACCACGCTGTTCTCGATCATCACCAACCTGCTGCACCTGGGGATGGTCGTCGTGGGCCTGCCGTACAGTTTTGCCGGCCAGATGACGCTGGACGAGATCACGGGCGGCAGCCCGTACGGCGCCAGCACCATCGCCGGCGGGCAGGGGCAGCGCCAGCCGAGCCAGCTGGAGCTGGACGGGGCGCGCTTCCAGGGGGAACTGGTGGCGAAGACTGCAGCCAAGTTGTTTGCTTAGCTCGTCGTTCCCGGCAATGCCGGGAACGCCGGTGTCGGCGATATGTCACAAAAGTAAAATTCCCTCCCATCGTCTCCCTGTTTTATAGGAAAATCCACGCCAAGTATTTTCTGTTTGACACTAATTTCGGCCCGGTGCTATAGTCCGGCCAAAGCCATGGGAACGTTTCCAAGTTGAAGCGGTCCACGATAAATGGCAGCCGAAACATTGGAGACGAGATGATTGGTCGCAGGGTGGCGCTCGCCGCCTGGCTTTGCGCATCCGCTGCGGCGGCGCATGCCGGTCCGCGGGCCGAGGTGATCCACTGGTGGACCTCCGGAGGCGAGTCGGCCGCCGTGCGCCAGGTCGCCCAGGCCTACCGCGACGCCGGCGGCACCTGGATCGACAGCGCCATCGCCGGCGGCGACCAGTCGCGCGCCGTCACCGTCAACCGCATCATTGGCGGCAATCCGCCTACCGCCGCCCAGTTCAACACCTCCAAGCAGTTCCTCGACATCATCGAGGAAGACATGCTCAACGACGTCGACGACATCGCGCGCCGCGAGAACTGGGACAGCCTGCTGCCGGAACCCATCGTCGGCGTCATCAAGGTCAAGGGCCATTGGTACGCGGCGCCGATGAACATCCACATGCAGACCTGGCTGTGGTATTCGAAGGCTGCCTTCGCCAAAGCCGGCATCAAGAGCGAGCCCGCCAGCGTCGACGAACTGTTCGCGGCGCTGGACAAGCTGAAGGCCGCCGGCCTGATCCCGCTGGCCCACGGCGGCCAGTCCTGGCAGGAAGTAATCCTGTTTTCGAGCATGCTGTCGAACCTGGGCGGGCGCGAACTCTATCTGAAAGTGATCCGCGACCGCGACCAGGCCGCCATCAACTCCGCCGCCTTCCGCAAGGTGCTGCTGGCCTACAAGCGCCTGCAATCCTATGTCGACCCGGCTTCGCCCGGCCGCAACTGGAACGACGCCACCGCGCTGGTCATCTCGGGACGGGCCGGCATCCAGATCATGGGCGACTGGGCCAAGGGCGAATTCACCAACGCCGGCCAGAACGCCGGCAAACAATATGGCTGCATCCCGGGCCTCTCAGGCAACAGTCCCTACCTGATCCAGGGCGATGTGTTCGTGTTCCCGAGAACCGACGATGCGGACGCCATCCGCGCCCAGAAGCTGATGGCCAGCGTGGTCGAACGCCCGAACGTGCAGCTCCAGTTCAGCAAACTGAAAGGCTCGCTGCCTGTCCGTCCCGACCTCGACGCCAGCCAGCTCGATGTCTGCGCGCAGAAGGGCATGGCGATCCTGCGCGACCGCACGCGCCCGGTGGGCGTGACCGAGGTGTACCTGACGCCGGACCAGAACGGGGCACTGCAGGACGTGCTGACCGCGTACTGGAATACCAATATGCCGGTCGAGAAGGCCCAGAAGAGTATCGCTTCGGCGCTGCGCTACTAAAGGGGAAACGCGATGATCCTTGGACGCCAGCTTCGCTCGATCACGCCTTATACGGCGCTGCTGCCGATGTTCGTCACGGTCCTGGTCGGCTATATCGGCTCGGCCTTGTGGACCCTGGGGATGTCGATGACCGCGTCGCGCACCTTCCCGTCCAGCCACTTCATCGGCCTGGCCCAGTACCAGCGCCTGTTCGATAACGAGCGCTGGATGCTCTCGCTGAACAACCTGGCCGTGTACGGCATCCTGTTCGTCATCGCCTGCCTGGTGATCGGCTTCCTGCTGGCGGTTTTCATCGACCAGAACGTGACCGGCGAGGGCGTGCTGCGCACCGTGTTCCTGTATCCCTACGCGATGTCCTTCGTCGCCACCGGCCTGGTGTGGCAATGGTTGCTGCAGCCGGGCGACGGCATTGATTCCGCCGTCCGTGCGCTGGGCTTCCACGACTTCCGGCTCGACTGGCTGGTGAACCAGGACATGGCGATCTACACCGTCGTCATCGCCACCGTGTGGCAGGCGTCGGGCCTGGTGATGGCGCTGATGCTGGCAGGCCTGCGCGGCGTCGATCCGGAGATCTGGAAGGCGGCGCGCCTGGACGGCATTCCGGCCTGGCGGGTCTACCTGCAGATCGTGCTGCCGATGCTGTGGCCGACCATCGCCACCGTGCTCCTGCTGCTGGCGACCGCCGTCGTGAAGCTGTACGACGCCGTGGTCGCGATGACCCAGGGCGGTCCCGGCACCGCCAGCGAAGTGCCGGCCAAGTTCATCATGGACCACCTGTTCCTGCGCTCGAACGTCGGCCTGGCTTCGGCTGGTGCGGTCGTGCTGCTGGTGCCGGTGCTGGCGCTGCTCGCGCCCTATGCCTATGCTCGCAGCCGCAAGGAGGCCGCATGAATTTCCACAGCATCGCCCAGCGCTTGCCGGCCGACGTCGCCGGCGGCGAGAATGTAGAGCGCAGCGCGGTCCGCACGCGCCGGCGCCGCCTGACCCCGGCCCGCATCGGCATCTACGCCTTCCTGTTCGGCGCCGCGCTGTTCTTCCTGCTGCCGCTGTACGTCATGATCGTCACCTCGCTCAAGAGCATGGACGAGATCCGCGCCGGCGGCATCTTCGCGCTGCCGCTCGCGGCCACGCTGGAACCCTGGCGCCAGGCCTGGAGCACGGTCTGCACCGGCGCCGCCTGCGAAGGCCTGCGTACCGGCTTCTGGAATTCGGTGGCGATCACCGTGCCATCGACCCTGCTGCCGATCCTGATCGGCGCGATCAACGGCTATGCGCTGTCCTTCTGGCGTCCACGCTTCGCGAACCTGCTGTTCGGGGTGCTGATGGCCGGCGCCTTCGTGCCGGTGCAGGTGATGATCTATCCGCTGGTGCGGGTGATGGCGCTGGCCGGCGTGTTCGGCTCGCTGCCGGCCATCGTGCTGGTGCACCTGGTGTTCGGCATGCCGATGATGACGCTGCTGTTCCGGAATTACTACTGCTCGGTGCCGCAGGAGCTGTTCCATGCGGCGCGCGTCGACGGCGCCGGCTTCTGGCGCATCTTCCTGCGCGTGATGCTGCCGATGTCTCTGCCGATCATTGTGGTCGCCGCCATCATCCAGGTGACCGGCGTGTGGAACGACTATATCCTCGGCCTGGTGTTCGCGGGACGCGAGAACCTGCCGATGACGGTCCAGCTGAACAACGTGATCAACACCACCACCGGCACCCGCCTGTACAACGTGAACATGGCGGCGACCATCCTCACGGCGCTGGTGCCGCTGGCCCTGTATTTTGGCTCGGGCCGCTGGTTCGTGCGCGGCATCGCCGCCGGCGCAGTGAAAGGTTAAAGAGATGGCCAACGTCAATCTGCGCAAGCTGAACATCGTCCTGGGCGGCAAAAGCATCATCCGCGATCTCGACTTGCAGGTCGAGCCGGGCGAATTCCTGGTGCTGCTCGGGCCTTCGGGCTGCGGCAAGTCGACCCTCCTGCACAGCATCGCCGGCCTGGTCGACGCCGACTCGGGCGCGATCGAGATCGGCGGCCGCGACATGACCGACGCCGACCCCAGCGAGCGCGGGATCGGCATGGTGTTCCAGTCCTATGCGCTGTATCCCACCATGAGCGTGCAGGACAACATGTCCTTCGGCTTGAAGATTGCCGGCATGCCGAAGGCCGACATCAAGCGCCGCGTCGGCCATGCGGCGGAGATGCTGCAGCTCGGCGCACTGCTGGACCGCAAACCTTCGCAGCTGTCGGGCGGCCAGCGCCAGCGGGTGGCGATCGGGCGCGCGCTGGTGCGCGAAGCCCAGGTCTTCCTGTTCGACGAGCCGCTGTCGAATCTCGACGCCAAGCTGCGCGCCGAGCTGCGCCGCGAGCTGAAGCTGCTGCACCACAAGCTCGGCTCGACCATGATCTACGTGACCCACGACCAGGTCGAGGCGATGACCCTGGCTTCGCGCATCGTCGTTATGGAGAAAGGCCAGGTGCAGCAGATCGGCACGCCGCTCGACGTCTACGAGCGCCCGGCCAACCGCTTCGTCGCCGGCTTCCTCGGTGCGCCGGCGATGGCCTTCGTCGACGGCGCACTGGACGGAGCAGGGCGCTTCACGGCCGATGATCTGTCGCTAGTGCCGGGCCCCGGCTGCTGCGCGCCCGGAGTTGCAGGCGGGCCGGCGGTGCTGGGCGTGCGTCCGGAGCACGTGGGGATCCGCGCGGATGGCGCGCTGGCGGGCACGGTGTCGCTGGTCGAGCCGATGGGGAATCACCAGGTCGTGTGGATCCGCTGCGCCGGCCACACGCTGGCTTCGCTGGTGCATGAGGACAGCGCGGCGAACAAATACGAACCGGGGCAGGCAGTCCGCTTCACCATCGATGCAGGCAGGGTCTCGCTGTTCGACCCGCAGTCGGGAAACCGCCTGTGAAGGGCAGGGATGCGCTATGCTTGCGGTTTTGAACATATTTTTTTGAGGACCGGTCTGTGGCCACTATCAAGGATGTAGCGAAGCTTGCCGGTGTCGGATTGGGCACGGCTTCGCGCGTGGTCAGCGGCAAAGGTTCGGTATCGCCGGCCACGCTCGCCAAGGTCAAGAAGGCGATCGACGAACTCGGTTTCCGGCCTTCGCACGCGGCGCGTGCGCTGCTGTCCGGCTCCAGCCGCATGATCGGAGTCTACATCCCGGTGCTGAGCGGGACCTTCTACACGCCGATCCTGCAGATCATCGACACCGAGCTGCGCGCGGCCGGCCTGCACATGGTGCTGGCCTTCGGTGTCGGCCTCGGCGACGAGCGGCGCCAGGCCATCGAGGGCATCGAGTTCCTGATCGAGCGTGGGTGCGATGGCCTGATCATGATGACCAGCGCGCTGCTGGAAGAAGACGTCGCCTCGCTGGGCCTGAAGGCCGGTCAGCTGGTCTCGCTGAACCACAGCTTCGACAGCATCCCCGAGCAGTGCTTCACGGTGGACCACACGCTGGGCGGACGCCTGGCGGCGCGTGCGCTGCTCGACCACAAGCACCGCCGCATCGCGCTGATCGAAGGCCCGCGCCGCCTCGCTGACAACGTCGCACGTATCGACGGCTTCACGGCCGAACTGCGCGAGAACGGCATCGACCCGGACAAGATCTGGCGCGTCGAGAGCGACTTCTCGCCGGCCGGCGGCTGGGCCGCGGCCAAGGAGCTGCTGGAATCCGGCTACCAGTGCAGTGCGCTGTTCTGCGCCAACGACGAGATGGCCGTGGGCGCGCTGTCCTATTTCCAGGAAGCCGGGGTGCGCGTGCCGCACGACCTGTCGGTGATCGGCTACGACGACACGCCCAGCGCGGCGTTCTCGGCGCCGCGCCTGACCTCCGTCCACATGCCCTGGCGCGAGATGACCCAGAACGGCGTCAACGCGCTGCTGAACCTGTGCTACGACATGAAGCGCACCGTCACGCGCAACTTCCCGGTCAGCGTGACCCTGCGCGCTTCGCTGTCGACCGCGGCGAGCGGGAGGCGCAAGGCGGCCTGACCGCGATGCGCCGCCGGCGCTTTTTTTTGAACCGAGGCTGGAAAGCTTTCCAATACCGAGAACAGACCATGAGCACAACGATCCGCACCGAACCGCAGGCCCCGCAGCGCAGCGATTTCGCATCCGATTTCCTGTGGGGCTGCGCCACCTCGTCCTACCAGATCGAAGGGGCGGCGAACGAAGACGGGCGGGTCGAATCGATCTGGGACCGCTTCGCCGCCACGCCCGGACGGATCCGCGACGGCTCCAGCGGTGCGGTGGCCTGCGACCATTACCACCGCTGGCCGGAAGATCTCGACATCGGACGCGATCTCGGCCTGAACGCCTATCGCTTCTCGATCGCCTGGCCGCGCATCTTCTCGGAGGTGGGCGGCCGGCCGAACCCGAAGGGCCTGGATTTCTACTCGCGCCTTGTGGACGGGATGCTGGAGCGCGGCCTGCAGCCCTGGGCCACGCTCTATCACTGGGACTTGCCGCAGTTCCTGCAGGACCGCGGCGGCTGGAACGAGCGCGCCACCGTCGACGCCTTCCTCGAGCTGGCCGACGCCATGACGCGCAAGCTGGGCGACCGGGTCAAGCACTGGATCACACATAACGAACCCTGGTGCACCGCCATCATCGGCAATTTCGAGGGCTGGCACGCGCCGGGCCTGACGGACTTCAGGACCGCCCTGCAGGTCAGCCACCACGTGCTGCTCTCGCACGGCAAGGCGGTGCCGCTGATCCGGGCGAATGTGCCGGATGCGAAGGTCGGTATCTCGCTCAGCCTGCACCCGCTGCGCGCCGCCAGCGCCGACCCGCGCGACCTCGCCGCGATGGAACGCCACGACGGCCTGCGCTACCGCTGGTTCCTCGATCCGCTGTACGGCCGCGGCTATCCCGGCAAGATCCTCGAGCTGGTTGGCGATGCCGCCCCGGCCGTGCTGCCGGGCGACCTCGAAGCGATCGCCGCGCCGACCGATTTCCTCGGCGTGAATTACTACTTCCCGGAGACCATCGCCGACGACCCGGGCCATGCCCCGCTGGGCGCGCGCGTGCTGCCGCCCGACCCCGCGGGCGAGACCACGGCCATGGGCTGGCCGGTGGAGCCTGAGGGCATGGCGGAACTGCTGGCGCGGGTCGAGAACGACTACCATCCGGGCCCGATCTACGTGACGGAAAACGGTTCCTGCTACGAGGACGTGGTAGACGAGGATGGCCGGGTCGATGACACCCAGCGCCGCCATTACCTGATGCGCCACCTTGGCGCGTTGCGCGAGGCGATCGACGGCGGCGTGCCGGTGAAGGGCTATTTTGCCTGGAGCCTGGTCGACAACTTCGAGTGGGCCGAGGGCTACCAGAAGCGTTTCGGCCTGGTGCACATCGATTACGCGACCCAGCAGCGGCGCCTGAAGGACAGCGCGAAGTGGTACCAGTCCTTCCTGAAGGGGCGGTAAAACAACAGGCCCGGACCGGGCCTTTTTGTTGACAGCTTCATCAATGTCATTCACTATTGTCGGGTAAGGTTGGAATCGTTTCCAAATCCTTGGAAATCGATTTCCCGGCCAGCTACCCAGAACATAACAACGTGGAGACGTCCCGCATGCACCAGCCCCTCCGTACCAGCGCCCTGGCTTTGGCCCTTGCGCTGGCCTTGCCGGCCATGGCCGCGCAGCCGCAAGCCGCCAAACCGCTGACCGACTGGCCGCACATCAGCAGCGCCTTCAAGAAGGACGCCGCGCTCGAGGCGCGCGTGGCCGAGATCCTCGGCAAGATGACGCTGGCGCAGAAGATCGGCCAGATGACCCAGCCCGAGATCAAGGCGGTGACGCCGGATGAAGTGCGCCAGTACTATCTCGGCTCGGTGCTGAACGGCGGCGGCAGCTGGCCGAACAACGACAAGCACGCCAAGGCCGCCGACTGGCTGGCAATGGCGAATGCATTCTACGACGCCTCGATGGCGACCGACATGGCCGTCAAGGTGCCGGTAGTGTGGGGCACGGACGCCGTCCATGGCCACAACAACGTCTACGGCGCCACCATGTTCCCGCACAATATCGGCCTCGGCGCGGCGCGCGATCCGAAGCTGGTGGGCGAGATCGGCGCAGCGACTGCGAAGGCCGTGCGCGCGACCGGCATCGCCTGGGTGTTTGGCCCGACCCTGGCCGTCGTGCGCGACGACCGCTGGGGACGCACCTACGAAAGCTATGCCGAAGACCCGGCGGTCGTGCACAGCTATGCCGGCGCCTATGTGAAGGGCATGCAGGACAGCTTCAGGCAGGATGCCAACACCATCGCCACCGCCAAGCACTTCATGGGCGACGGCGGCACCGACCAGGGCAAGGACCGCGGCGTCAACAAGTCCAGCGAGCGGGAGATGATGAACATCCACGCGCAGGGCTATTACACGGCCCTGGCCGCCGGCGCCCAGACGGTGATGGCCTCCTTTAACAGCTGGGATGACGTCGGCGCCGGGAAAAATTATGGGAAGGTGCACGGCAGCCGCGACATGCTGACCGGGATCCTGAAGGAGAAGATGGGCTTCGACGGCTTTGTCGTCACCGACTGGAACGGCAACGGCGAAGTCCCGGGCTGCACCGCCGCCAGCTGCGCCCAGGCCATCAATGCCGGCGTTGACATGGTGATGGTGACGGACGAATGGAAGGCCTTCATCAAGAACACCATGGCCGACGTCGAAGCCGGCCGGATTCCGATGGCGCGCATCGACGACGCCGTCAGACGCATCCTGCGCGTCAAGCTGCGCGCCGGCCTGTTCGGCAAGCGGCCCTCGCAGAACGCCTATGCCGGCAAGGATGCCGCGCTGCAGGACCGTGAGCTGGCGCGCCGCGCCGTCCGCGAGTCGCTGGTGCTGCTGAAGAACGAAGGGCCGGCGCTGCCGCTGGCGGCCGGCAAGAAGCTGCTGGTGGTCGGCAAGGCCGCCGACAGCATGGCCAACCAGACCGGGGGCTGGGCGCTGACCTGGCAGGGCACGACCAATACCAATGCCGACTTCCCGAATGCGGACACGATCCTGGCCGGCATCCGCGCCGCCGCCGGCAAGGACAAGGTGACGTTCAGCGCCGACGGTGCCGGCGTGAACCCGGCCGACTACGATGCCGTGATCGCCGTGATCGGCGAAGGCCCGTATGCGGAAGGCGACGGCGACATCGGCCCGTCCGGCACCCTGCGCCATAGCAGCCGCTATCCGGAAGACCTGGCCGTGCTGCAGCAGGTGGCGGGCAAGGGCAAGCCGGTGGTGACCGTGTTCCTGTCCGGCCGCCCGCTGTGGGTGAACGATTTGCTGAATTTGTCTGACACCTTCATCGCCGCCTGGCTGCCGGGTACGGAAGGCAAGGGCGTATCCGACCTGCTGGTCGCAGGCAAGGGGGCGAAGACCTATGACTTCAAGGGCACGCTGTCCTTCTCGTGGCCGAAGACTGTCTGCCAGACCCCGCTCAACGTCGGTGACGCCAACTACGCGCCGCTGTTCGCCTACGGCTATGGCCTGAAGAAGGGCTCGCGCTCGCAGCTGGGCAAACTGGATGTGGATTACCCGGCCGGTGGCTGCGGCGCCTCGAACGTGTATCCGCTGTTCGGCCAGTCCGACCGCGCCAGCTTCCCGCTGCAGCTGCGCAGCGGTTCAAGCGTGCAGCCGCTCGGCGCCGACCTGAACGCCACCGTCAGCCTGCCGGGCATCACCGCCGCCACCGCGCAGATCACGACCCAGCAGGACGCCAAGCAGGTCACCTGGACCGGCCCGGCCGGCTTCGAAGCCCACGGCGCCAGGCCGCTGGTGCTGCCGGCGGCTGCAGCCAAGGATGCGGCGCTACGCTTCGATACCATCGTGCAGTCCGCACCCGCCGGCAAGGTGAGCATCGCCATGGGCGGCACGGCGCTGGACGCCACCCGCCTGTTCGCAGGCCTGGCCGGCAAGGGCAAGCAGTCCGTCAAGATTCCGCTGGCCTGCTTCACGGCGAAAGGCGCGGACCTGGCAAAGATCGATACGCCCTTCAGCGTGAGCAGCAGCGGCGCCTTCTCCGCTGCCTTCGGCAACATCGATGCGGTGGGCGGCGCGGCTCTTGATCCCGATGCGGTCCGCTGCGAGGTGCTGCAATGAGCACCCAGTTGGCTCATCGCCTGCTTGCGGATATCGGCGGCACCAATGCCCGTTTCGCCCTGCAGCAGGTGGGCAGCGCCGGCTTTGCCGACATCGAAGTGCTGGCCTGCGGCGACTATCCCACCATCGAGGATGCGGTGCGCGCCTACCTCGGGCGCGCCGCGGCGCGCGGGCTGGCCGCGGACGGCGTCCGGCACGCGGCGATCGCCATCGCCAATCCGGTCGAGGGCGATGAAGTCAGCATGACCAATCACTGCTGGAGTTTCAGCATCCAGGCACTGAAGGCCGCGCTGCAGCTGGACACGCTGCTGGTGGTGAACGATTTCGCCGCGCTGGCGATGTCGCTGCCGCATTTGAACGCCGGCCAGCGCGAGCGCATCGGCGGCGGCGTCGAACAGGCCGGCAAGCCGATCGGCCTGATCGGGCCGGGTACCGGGCTGGGCGTCTCCGGCGTCATCCCCTGCGGCGGGCGCTGGATCGCGCTGGCGGGCGAGGGCGGCCACGCCAGTTTCGCGCCGGTGACGAAGCAGGAAATGCAGATCCTGCAGGCGCTGTGGGAAGAATTCGGCCATGTGTCGGCCGAGCGCCTGCTGTCGGGCATGGGGCTGGAACTGATCCACCGCGCGCTGGCGAACCAGCGCCTGTCCGCGCCCGAGATCACCAGCCGCGCGCTGGACGGCAGCAGCTTCGCCTGCCGCGAGACGGTGGATACCTTCTGCGCGGTGCTGGGCAGCGTGGCCGGCAACGTCGCGCTGACGCTCGGCGCGACCGGCGGCATGTATATTGGCGGCGGCATCGTGCCGCGCCTGGGCAGCCTGTTCACCGGCTCACGCTTCCGCGAACGCTTCGAAGGCAAGGGCAGGCTCTCCAGCTACCTGGCGCGCATCCCGACCTGGCTGATCACGGAAGAATATCCGGCGCTGCGCGGGGTCGCGGCGATGCTGGACGATGCATTGCAATCATAACGATAACGAGTACAAAGGAGACACCATGGCACAATCCGCTCACAACCCGGCGCTGGCGCCGGCGGCGCAGGCCGGCGCCGCCAACAACACCGGCCCGCTGGTCATCGTCACCATCCTGTTCTTCATGTGGGGTTTGCTGACCTCCCTGAACGATGTCCTGATCCCGCACCTGAAGGCGATCTACACCCTCAGCTACGTGCAGGCGATGCTGGTGCAGTTCTGCTTCTTCGGTGCCTATTTCATCGTCTCGGTACCGGCCGGTGCGCTGATCCGCCGGGTCGGCTACCAGACCGGCGCCGTGATCGGTCTGCTGATCGCGGCCGCCGGCTGCGCGCTGTTCTACCCGGCCTCGAAGAGCGGCTACGGCCTTTTCCTGTTCGCCTTCTTCGTGCTGGCGAGCGGGATCACCATCCTGCAGGTGGCGGCGAATCCCTACGTGACCGTGCTCGGCCCGGCCAGCACGGCCTCCAGCCGCCTGACGCTCACGCAAGCCTTCAATTCGCTCGGCACCACCATCGCGCCCTACGTGGGCGGCATCCTGATCCTGTCCGGCGCGGCGGTCGGCGCCGACAAGCTGGCGGCCATGAACGCCGGCGAACTGGCGGCCTACCGCGCGCACGAAGCGGCAAGCGTGCAGGGCCCCTACCTGGCGCTGGCGGCGGCGCTGGCCATCCTGGCCGTGCTGTTCGCGCTGGCGCGCCTGCCGAAGATCTCGCATGGCGAAGAGACCACCGCCGCGGCCAGCGGCAAGGCCTCGGCGCTGGCCTACCGCCACCTGGTGCTGGGCGCCGTCGCCATCTTCCTGTATGTGGGCGGTGAAGTCAGCATCGGCAGCTTCCTGGTCAACTTCCTCGGCGAGCAGCAGATCGCCGGCCTGGCGCCTGCCGTCGCCGCCGGCTACGTCAGCCTGTACTGGGGCGGCGCGCTGGTCGGCCGCTTCATCGGCTTTGCCGTGATGCGTTACGTCAGCCCGGGCAAGAGCCTGGCCTTCAACTCGCTGGTCGCCATCGCGCTGGTCCTGACCGGGATCTTCGGCAAGGGCGCGCTGGCGATGTGGGCGATCCTGGCGGTCGGCCTGTTCAACTCGATCATGTTCCCGACCATCTTCAGCATGGCCGTGCATGGCCTGGGCCGCCATACCGGCCAGGGCTCGGGCATCCTGTGCATGGCCATCGTCGGCGGCGCCATCGTGCCTTTCGTGCAGGGCGCGCTGGCGGATTCGATCGGCCTGCAGACCTCGTTCTTCGTACCGGCCGCCTGCTATGCCTTCATCCTCTACTTTGGCCTGAAGTACGCCAAGCTGCATCTCGAGGCGTCGGCACCGGCCTGAAACCGGCTCTCACTGTCTCCGCTCTGGCGATCCCAAGGCGGTGATTCCCCCAGCGACGCGCTCGCGTGCCGCTGGGTTTTTTATTGGTCATCGTGTAAGATGACGGCACCCATTGGGGAGTAGCCTGCTCCTGTCCCTCAGGAGTTCCCGTATCAACATACTCGTCGCCTTTCAGGCAACGTGGTACGGGCAGCCGTCTCGCACTGCAGACCGGTTGGCAAGACCTTTGGCATCCTGCGCGCTTTTGACCGGGCCGCGTGGGCATGCCTCCGTCTTCGCCCGGCCAGCGAGAAACCATGAATCTAGCCGCCACGCTTGCCATCGCGCTTGCCATGTCCACCGACGCCTTTGCCGTCGCCATCGGCAAGGGCGCCGCACTGCACCGTCCCCATCTCAAGGAAGCCCTGCGCACCGGGATTATCTTCGGCGTCATCGAAGGCCTGACGCCGCTGGTCGGCTGGGCGCTCGGCAAAGTCGCGGCGCCCTATGTGGAAGCCTGGGACCACTGGATCGCCTTCACCCTTCTCGGCGTGCTGGGCCTGCGCATGATCCACGCCAGCCTGACGGCGGACGAGGAAGAGGACGAGAAGCCGCGCTCGCATTCGTTCTGGCTGCTGGCCATCACCGGCTTCGCGACCAGCATCGACGCCATGGTGGTGGGCGCCAGCCTGGCCTTCATCGACGCGAACATCTTCACCACGGCCGGTGCGATCGGGCTGGCCACCTTCACGATGGTGACCCTGGGTGTGATGCTGGGACGCGGGCTGGGCCAGCTGGTGGGCAAGCGCGCGGAGCTGATCGGCGGCCTGGTGCTGATCGTGATCGGCGGGCTGATCCTGTATGAGCACTTGAGCGCGGGCTGAGACGCCTGGGCACACATTGCGCTAGATCAAACGTTTGCAATGTAGCATTAGTTTCCAGCATACATTGCAAATTGAGAACGATAAGATGATTCTTGTCGCAAGTTTTCCTGCGATAAGTCATCGCGTCCCTGTCCGGACGGCGATTCCTTTCTGGTGCTGCCCATATAAGGCGACGTATCTTGAAAATCCACTCCGCATCTCTTTTCAGGTTTGCCGTGGCGGCAGGCCTGCTGGGCCTCGCCGGCGCCTTCACCGGCGTCTCGGCGTTCACGCAGCACGGCGGTACCCAGCTGGGCAACCCCGTCCCGATGGGCCACGAATGGATCACCCGCATGGCCGCCATCGAGCTGCTGCATCCGGGCAGTACACGAGACAGCAAGGATCCGCGCCTGGAATGGAAGGGAAACCAGGGCAGGGCGAAAAACCTGGACCTCGGTGCGGCCGGCGCGGAAGTCGAACGCATCAAGGCCCGCAAGACGGAGGAGAACACCTATGGGGCGACTTACCAGTTCGTCTGGGACGCGATCATCGGCGAGCGCTGGGTCGATATCGGCGGGAATAATCTCGCGAAGTCGAAGACGGTTCATGAACAGGATTGCCTGGACCTCGTGACCCAGGAGCCCGCCGAGGTCCAGTACGACCACTACATGCGCCAACCCGGGGATGCCGGCGCCCAGGGCGGCCTGGATGCCGCCAGGGCATCGGCCCAGCGTTTCATCAAGCACTTCGTTGCGGCTGCCACGGCGAAACCGGGCACGATGAAGGTCTGGGATGGCGGGGGCTACAGCGTGCTCGTGTCGGTCGACCGCAACTATTTCCTG
>Ga0065165_1002695_pt1 | contig 14279 bp, 7 predicted proteins | sample AraplaMF_Cvi_mMF_FD_63813 | JGI IMG/M metagenome (GOLD analysis project Ga0065165, IMG submission 63813) | Arabidopsis root microbial communities from the University of North Carolina, USA - plate scrape MF_Cvi_mMF (version 2) (version 3) | ecosystem: Host-associated > Plants > Roots > Endosphere...
CCGTGCCCGCCAGTGCCGACGAACAGGTCCGCCTTGCCAGCCTCCGGGGCCTGCGCCCCGGCGATGCCCGGCACGGTGCCGCCCAGCGCGGCAAGCCCTGCGCCGGCAAGCAACTGGCGACGATTGGCAGTGATCATGCGCCCCTCCCTTTTCAGAACCGCTCGGCGAGCAAAGCCGGCTTGCGCTTGGCGACATCGAGGATCAGCTCGCCGAACAGCCCGTTGGCCCAGGCGAACCAGGTCCGCGTGAACTTGGCCGGATCGTCCTTGTTGAAGCTCTCGTGCATGAAGCCGGTGCCGGCATGCGTGGCCTTGAGCCAGCGCAGGCACTGGCGGACCGTCGCATCGTCGTCGCTGTTGCGGGCATGGACGATGATCGACATCGGCCAGATCATGTCCATTCCGACATGCGGGCCGCCGATGCCCTGCGCGGCTTTCCCTTCGAAGAAGTACGGATTGCGCTTGCTCCACGCGAGCGCGGCCGAGCGGCGGAACAGCGGGTCGTTGCGGTCCGCCGCGCCGAGCAGGGCGAGTCCGCACAGGCTCGGCACATTGGCGTCGTCCATGAAGATGGCATTGCCGAAGCCGTCGACCTCATAGGCCCAGACCTCGCCGCCCTGCCCGTCCGGGATCTTGCCGTGCGCGTCGAGTGCGGCCTGCACCTCGGCCGCGAGCACGAGGCAATTCTGCGCCGCCGCGGCATCGCCGCGCGCCTCGTTATGGACCTGCGCGAGCATCTTGAGCGCGGAGACGGCGAACAGGTTCGAAGGGATCAGGAAGGGCAGTACGCAGGCATCGTCCGAGGGCCGGAACATCGAGTGGATGAGACCGACCTTCCGCGTCGGCGCACCATAGCCCTCGAGCATCTGCGTCTCGGTCGGCGAGGGAGCCGAGCGCTGGAAATGATAGGGACCGGGCCCGTCCTTGCGCTGCTGCTCGCGGAAGGTGGCGACGGCGCGCGCCATCGCCCGCGCCCAGAGCGCGTCGAACGGCGCCTTGTCGCGCGTCGCGGTCCAATAGCCGTGCGCCAGCCGCATCGGATAGCAGAGCGAGTCGATCTCCCATTTCCGCTCCGCGACGCCCGGCTTCATGTCGGTCTTGTCGGACTGCGACCAGTCGAGATTGGTCTTGGCCGACAGGTCTTCCATGAAGGCGTTGGCGTAGGAATCGACCAGGATGCAGCGCGCCTGGCGCTGGATCAGGCCGTGGAACAGGCGGCGCAGCTCGGCGTCCTGCGGCGCGAGATGCACATAGGTCTGGAGCTGCGCCGAGCTGTCGCGCAGCCACAATGCGTTGATGTCGCCGGTTATGATGACGGCGTCGGGCTTGCCGTCCACCGTGCCGAAATGCGCCACGGTGGTGTCGAGCGTGTTCGGGTAGCAATTCTCGAACAGCCAGGCGAGTTCGGGGTCGGCGATCTTCACCTTTGTCGCCTTGATCTCTGCCTCGACCGCCTTGCTGACGAAGCGCCGCGCGCTCGCCGGCGGCCGCTTCGAGACAAAGCCGTCGGCCGCCAGCGCGCGGGCGGGCAAGGCCGCCGTCAGCGCCAGCGCGCCTGCCCCGGCCATCACTTCGCGACGATTCATGTCCCCTCTCCTTCTTGTCGTTGCGATCAGCGCGCGGCCGGCGCGCCCATCGAGAAGGGCGCATTCGCCTTGGCGGTGCCCCATTGCTGGTTGGGCGTCGGGCCCATCACGAAGCGCACGGTGCCGCCCGCCTGCAGCGCCTCACGCGGGAACCACGGCTTGTCCCAGGCCTTGCCGTTGAGCGTGACCGACTGGATGTAGACATTGCCGGGCGCATTGTTCGCCGCCTCGATCGTCAGTGTCTTGCCCTTGGGCATGGCGACGCGCACCGAGCGAAACAGCGGGCTGCCGATCGCATATTGGCCGACGCTCGGCGTCACGGGATAGAAGCCCAAAGCCGAAAAGACGTACCAGGCCGAGGTCTGGCCATTGTCCTCGTCGCCCGGATAGCCGTCCGGCGTCGCCGAATAGAGCTTGGCCATCACGTCGCGGACATGCGCCTGCGCTTTCCACGGCTGGCCGGCCCAGTCGTAGAGATAGATCATGTGCTGGATCGGCTGGTTGCCATGGGCGTACTGGCCCATGTTCACGATCTGCATTTCGCGCGTCTCGTGGATCACCGAACCGTAATAGCTGTCGTCGAACATAGGCGGCGAGGTGAAGATCGAATCGAGCTTGTCGGTGAAGGCCTTGTCGCCGCCGCTCAGGTTGATCAGCCCCTGCACGTCCTGCATCGCCGAGAAGCTGTAATGCATCGCGTTGCCCTCGGTGAAGGCGTCGCCCCAGGCATAGGGATTGAACGGCTGCATCCAGCTGCCGTCGCGGTTGCGGCCGCGCATCCATCCGGTCTGCGCATCATAGACCTTGCGGTAATTCTGCGCGTGCTCGGCGTACTTCTTCGCATCCTCGGTCTTGCCGAGCGCCGCGGCGAGGCGTGACAGCGAGAAGTCGGCCGTCGCATATTCGAGCGTGCGCGCGGCGCTCTCGTTGATACCTACATCATAGGGCACGTAACCGAGCCGGTTGTAATATTCGACGCCCTCGCGGCCGACCGCGGTGAGCACATTGCCCTTGCGGTCGCGCGGCCGCCCCTCGGAGGTGGTCGCATTCTTGACCATCGCCTCGTAGAGCGTCTCGACATCGAAGCCGCGCACGCCGTTGAGGTACGCGTCGGCGATGATGTTGGTCGAGTTCGACCCGATCATCACGTCGCGCTGGCCGGGGCTCATCCACTCGGGGAGCCAGCCGCCCTCCTTATAGGCATTGGCGAGCCCCTGCATGATCTGGCCGTCGAGATCCGGGCGGACCAGCGCGAAATAGGGGAATACCGCGCGCCACGTGTCCCAGAAGCCGTTGTCGGTGAACAGCGGACCATTATGCACCTTGCCGTCATAGGGACTGTAATGGACGGTCTTTCCTCCGGCATCCACCTCGTGGAACATGCGCGGGAAGAGCAGCATGCGATACATCGCCGAATAGAAGGTGCGGCGATTGTCGATGCTCGGGTCGCTCACCTGGATGCGGCCGAGCTCGCTTTCCCACGCCGCCTTCGCCTTGGCCTCGGTCGCGGCGAAACCGTCATTGCCGATCTCGGCGGCGAGATTGCGCTCGGCCTGTTCGGGGCTGATGAACGACGAGGCGACCTTCACCCCGACCTGCTCGCCGTCGCGCGTCTTGAAGCTGACCACCGCGCCGACATGCCCGCCCTCGCGGGTGAGGTCGGAGGCAAGCTGCCAATTGTCATCCCACGTGCGCGTGACGGTGAAGTCATGGTCGAATTGGGCGACGAAGTAATTGTGGAAATTCTCCGGCACGCCGCCGTGATTGTTGCGGACATAGCCGATGATCCGCCGCTTCTCCGGCTCGATCTTGACCATCGATCCGCCGGCCAGCCCGTCGAGCAGGATGTGCGCATCGTCGCTCTTCGGGAAGGTGAAGCGGAAGCTCGCCGCGCGGTTGGTCGGCGCCACTTCGGCGGTAACGTCGTAATCGGCGAGATAGACCTTGTAGCGATAGGGGTGCGCTTCCTCGGCCTTGTGGCTGAACCAGCTCGCGCGCTCGTCTTCCTTGAGCTTGAGCGGGCCCGTCTCCGCGAACAAAGCGAAGGCGGCGTAGTCGTTCATCCATGGGCTGGGCTGGTGCGTCTGCTTGATGCCGTTGATCTTCGGATCATCGTACATATAGCCCCAGCCGCTACCGGGCTTGCCCGTCACCGGCGTCCAGAAATTCATGCCCCAGGGCACGGCCACCGCGGGATAGGTGTTGCCGTAGGAAAGATCGTGGTCCGAATCCGTGCCCATCAGCGGGTTGACGAGATCGGCGAGCGATTCCGCCGGCGCCGAAGCCTCGCGCGCCATCGCTGGAGCGACCAGCAGCTGCGCCGGCAGGCACAGACCGGTGGTCGCGAGCAGGGCGGCGGCGCTGCGCAGCGCCCGGGCAAAACGATTCTTCACTTGAGGACTCCCCCTGGACGATATTTGGGCGCGTTCGCCCGGATCATTTCCGCCCGCCGAACGGCCGCGGTGCGACGCCCTGATTGGTCATAACGACCGGCTTGATCGTGCCGTCGGCGGCGAAGACCATGGGGTCGATCGCCAACTCGCGGTGCTCGCCCTTGTCGTCGCCGAGCGGACGGCGGTGATAGACGATGTACCAGTCGTCGGTACCGGGCACGTTGACCACCGAATGATGGCCCGCGCCGCGCGCGATGCGGAAGTCCTGCTGCAGGATCTTGCCCATCGGCTTGAACGGTCCGATCGGGCTCGGCCCCGTCGCATAAGCGACGCTATAGTCGGGGCCGGTCCAGCCGCCTTCGGACCACATCAGATAATAGACGCCCTTGCGCTTGATGAGGAACGACCCCTCGACATAGCCGGGCGGCGTGATTTCCTTGTACGTGCTGCCGTCGGCGAACGGGATAACCGAGCGCAAATCCTCGCTCAGGCGCACCACGTTGCAGTGCTGCCAGCCGCCATAATAGAGATATACCTGCCCGTCGTCGTCGCGATAGACGAAGGGGTCGATCGGTTGGGCTTTATTGTGGAAAGCACCGATCAGCGGCTTGCCCAGCGCGTCCCTGAACGGCCCACCCGGCTTGTCCGCCACCGCCAGCCCGATCCCGCCGGTCTCGGCGTCGCTCTGGATGTCGTTGGCGCCGAAGAACATGTAATAGCGCCCGTTGCGCTCGATCACCGAGGGCGCCCAGACCGCATATCCCGCCCAAGGGACGTCGGCGACGTCGATGACATGCTCGTGCTTCGTCCAGTGGACGAGATCGGGCGACGAGAAGGCGTTGAAGAAGGTCTGCTGGACATAAGACGGCCGCACCGTCTTGCGCAGCCTCAGCGCCGCCTGCTCGGGCGTGAAATGCTTCGACACGTCGGGTGTGCCGTAATCGTCGGAATAGGTGGGGTAGATCCAGTATTGTCCGGCGAACACGCGGATCTCGGGATCGGCATACCAGCCGGGAACGATCGGATTTTCCGCATACGCGGCCCCGGCTCCGACGAGAGCGGCCGCGGCGACCAATGCGGCCCGGAATTTCTTCATGCCAGATCTGCGCTCCATTTCGTGGTCCCCGGCCCGCTGGATATCGGGCCGGGGCGCCGAACGATACCGGTCCCTTGAAAAGGGGGAGGTGGTCCGGGGGGGGGATGGACCACCTCCTGAGTCAGGGGGCTGACTCAACTCGTCAGGTCAGAAGTTGAACGACAACCCCATGTAGAAGCGACGGCCCGAATAGACGTTCGAGATGAACCGGTCCTTCGTGTCGTTGCCGAGGTGCTGGCGCTGTTCCGACTTTGTCAGGTTGATGACCGACGCGGTCAGCTGCAGGTTCTTCATGATGTTGAAGGACCCGTTCAGGTCGATCTGCTCATAGGGGTCGTCATAGACGTTCAGACCCGATTGCAGCCCTTCGACTTTCTCGCCGCGACGGTTGTACGACGCACGCAGCAGCACCGGACCGTGCTCGTAGAAGATCGAGGCGTTGATCTGCGTCTTGGCGCTGCCGACCAGAGCCGACTTGCCGAGGCTTGCGCCGTTCAACGAGACGTCGGCGAGCGAGGTGTCGTTATAGGTGAAGTTCACCTGCGCGCCGAGCCCGAAGTCCAGCGTGTGCTGGGCATAGAGTTCGACACCCTGCGACACCGCGCTGGAGCCGTTGGCCTGCGTCGCATATTGCTGGACGGTCACGGTCTGGCCGGCGACTTCCTGCGGCAGATCGATCACCACAGGCACGATGAAGTCCTTCACGTCCTTGCGGAACGCGGTCGCGCCGACGACCGAACCGGGGTGGAAATACCATTCCACGCCGATGTCATACTGCCAGGCGCTGAACGGCTTGAGGTCAAAATTGCCGCCGTTGCCGAACCAGCCCGGCAACGCGCCGAACTGGGCGCGGTCATAGACGAACGCATCCGAGTTGAAGGTCAGCGAGCGAGCGCCGGCGAGATCGCCATAGCCCGGGCGTGCGATCACCTTCGAGACCTGCCCGCGGAGCAGCAGGCTCGGCGTCACTTCCCACGCGATGTTGAAGCTCGGAAGAAAGTCGGTGTAGCTCTTCGATTCGTTGTTCTGGCTGAAGACCTTCACTTCGCGCTGGGCCTGCGGGATCACAAGGCAGTTCCCGTCCGGACCGACCGGAGGCGGAATGAACGGATCGCCGTTGGTGTTCACGCAATAGTCGTTCTCGTAATAGAGCACGTCGGTCGAGACGCCGCTCTGCCGGGTGTTGGCGACACGGAGGCCGATATTGCCGCGGATGTTGTCGGTCTTGAAGTTAACCTGGGCATAGCCCGCCCAGATCCGTTCCTTGATGTTGTAGACATTCTGCGGCTCGGGAACGCGAACCGGCCCGTTATAGGTCGCGTTCAGGTAGTTCAGATAATTGTCCATGTTGAACGCGGGGAACACATTCGTCGTGAAGCCGCCCGCGATGTTGCCGATCGGCTGGCTCAGGAAGAAGCCGGGCTGCGTGACGGCGGCGCCGGGGGTATCCTGATAGCGCAGCGTGTTGGCATCGTCCGAATACCACTCGAACCGCCCAGTCTCACGGTGAACCCTTCCGTCACGCCATTTGGCGCCGACCTGGATCGAGTCGATGAAACTGTCGAAATGGCGCGTGAGGTCGACCTGGGCGTAGGTCTGCTCGATCGAGCTGTTGGTGAAGCCCGAGCCGGTCGAACCCAGGTCGATCTGCGAGATGCCGTTCATCAGATTCTGCTGCAGGTCCGGCGAGAACTGCATCGCCACCGATTGATCGGTGAACGTCCACTGGCTGAGCGTATTGCCGTTGACGTTACCCGCCGCACCGGTCCCGGTCACCATGCGCGGCTTGGCCTGCGCGTAGAACTGGAACGAGGGACCGCCGGTGGCGCGGGTCTTGCCTCCCGTGAAGCTCACGTTCAGGCGCCCGACAGTCCAGTCGCCATGCAGGTCGAAGGTATTGGAGACCGACTTCTCGCGAGCATAATAGCTCTGCAGCGCGGGCGTCTCCATGGTGCACGGCGACGGGTTCGTGGTCACGTTGCGGCAGCCGGTCCCTTCGGCCGGCACCTGGAAGGTGGCCGACTGCAGAATGGTGCCGCTGGGGTCGAACTTCGCGTTGGTGAAGAAGTTGCCGTAGCCCCACTCGGGGATCTTGACCACGTTGTTGACGTTGTCGCCGTCCAGCTGGAACCGGAAATAATTGGCGGTGAGCTCGAGATTGTCGAACGGCTTCGCCTGCACGGTTGCCTGGATGCCGAGCCGCTTGCGCTTCTGTACGAAGACAGTCTCGTCCACCGACTGCGGCGCCCAATAGCCGTTATAGTGCGTGCCGCCCTGCGTGGTCGTGCCGCCGCCCCAATAGGAAATCGCGTCGTTGTTCGAATAAGTGTTGCCGTTGACGTCGGTCGCTGGCGTCGCGGTCGAATCGTCGGCCCACCAGTGCCAGCTCTCGGTGCTGGAACTGAGCGTGCGATTGGTGCGCTCCTGATAGGTCGCGCCGACCAGGACGCCGAAGGTTTTGCTTTCGTTGTGCCACGAAAGCAGGCCCGATACGCTCGGCTCGACCTTGTCGGACACGTCCGCATAGGAGCCTTCCGCCGAGACGTTGCCCGACCAAGGCTCGAGATCGAACGGCTTGCGCGTGTGGTTGATGATGACGCCACCGACACCACCCTCGTCGAGCCTTGCCTCGGGCGACTTGAACACCTCGACGCTGGCGATCAGGTTCGACGGCAGCAGCAGATAATTGAATGAGCGCGACGGATCGCCGGAATCGGCCGAGGCGATGAAGTTGCCGTTCAGTTCGGTCAGCGTCAGGTCGGAGCTGAGGCCTCGGATGCTGACGCGCGAGCCTTCGCCGCCGTCGCGATCGATGACCACGCCCGGCACGCGCTGCAGCGAGTCAGCGACGTTCTTGTCGGGGAACTTGCCGACATCCTGCGCGGTGATCACGTCGATGAAGGCATTGGCCTCGCGCTTCTGCGACAGGCTCTGCTCGATCGATTGACGGAAGCCGGTGACGACGATGTCGCCGCCCTCCTCCGAGCCCTCCTGGGCTTGCGCGCCGTCCTGCTGCGCCTGTCCGGCCGCGGGCGCCTGCTGCGCGTGAGCTACGCCGCCCATCGCCACGATGATGCTCGCCGAAGCCAGCAACTCGCACAACGTCCGGCCGCGCTTGGCCGACGAAATCTTGTTGAAAACAGTCATCCCCAATCCACCTCCCAGAATGGGCCATTCGGCCCGGTTATGTTTTCCCGCCCCCGGATCGAGGGGCGGCGTCGTAATATAAAATCAAATTGTCAATTATATCCGAGCCCAATGGTGGTGGCTTCCCGACCACCCGATGCCGGTGCCACCCAAGGCGGCGCCGGCAGCCCCCTCAGGGGCCCGTCGCCTCTCTCCGGTTCGCAAGATCCAGCTGCGGCATCAGCGGTCTTCCCACAAAGGGGCGGCCATGCGCGCGAATGCCTCGGGCGGCGCCTTCGCCACCTCGCGGTCATAGGTCAGCAGGCCGTTGATCTCGCCCTCGACATCGGTGGTCTGGGTGTAGACCGAGGCGCTCAGCCCGTTCTCGCGGGCCTGGCGCACCACCTCCTCGAACTTGCGCCGGTAGCGGGCGAGATAGTCCTTGGGATCAGTGGTGACCTGATAGCTCCAGCGCTTGTCCGGGCGCCACAAATGGCCCTCGATCGGCCAGCCCACCCCGCCATATTCGCCGATCACGATCGCGCGCGTGCTCTGGCGGGTCGGGGTGTGCGGCACGTCCTCATAAGTGTGGATGTCGAACATGTCGGAGACGCCGGGCGCCACGTCGAGCCAGCCACTGTCGGCGTCGACCACCCGGCTCGGGTCCATGCCCTTCACCCAGCGCGCGAGCGTCGCGGAATCATACTGTCCCCAGCCCTCGTTGTTGACCACCCAGGTAACGATCGAGGGAAAAGCGCGCAGGTCGCCGATCATGTGCGCCAGCTCGTTCTGCTGCTCGGCCATCACGTCGGACGAGAGCACCGCCTGGCTTTGGCTGGTGCCGGCGAGGAACTGGTCCTCTCCGCCGCCCGAGGGCATGTCCTGCCAGATCAGCATGCCGAGATGGTCGGCATCGTAATAGTAACGCGCCGGCTCGACCTTGATGTGCTTGCGGACCATGTTGAAGCCCGCTTTCTTGAGGAACTCGAGGTCGTAGCGCATCGCCGTCTCGGACGGCGGGGTGAGCAGCCCGTCGGGCCACCAGCCCTGGTCGAGCGTGCCGTTCTGGAAATAAGGCTTGTTGTTGAGCAGCAAGGCTGGCTGGCCTGTGACCTTGCCCGGGCCGACCGAGATCTTGCGCATTGCAAAATAGGCATTCACCCGGTCGCGCGGCTCACCCTGCACCTGCGCCGCGGCATAGGTCTCGCTCTCGCCGCGGGTGAAGCGCGCGTCATAGGCGGCACGGTTGCGATCTTGCTTGCCCGCCCAGGGATCGCGCACCGTCACCAGCTCGGCAACGAGATCGTAGAGGAAGGGATCCTCGGGCGACCAGAGATGCGCGTCGGGCACGCTCAGGCTGGCATGGCGATTGGCGCGCAGGATGGTCGAGGCGATCGTCTTGCCGCCCGAACGCACGCTGAGCCGCACCGCATCGGTGTCGGTCGCCCAGCCGTTCAGCGCGACATCGACCTCGACCTTTCCGCGGTCGATATCGGGCGTCGCGCGGACATCGGCGATGTGCAGCGCCGGCACCGGCTCGAGCCACACCGTCTGCCAGATGCCGCTCACCGGCGTGTACCAGATGCCGTCGGGATCGAGGATCTGCTTGCCGCGCGGCTGGCTGCCGGCGCTGGTCGGGTCCTCGACCTGCACCACCAGCTCGTTCGCGCCGGGTTTGAGGAAGGCGGTGATGTCGAGGCCGAAAGCGTCCGATCCTCCCTCATGCGCGCCGACGATCGCGCCGTTCACCCAGATGCGCGCGGCATGATCGACCGCGCCGAAATTGAGCATGACGTGCTGCCCGGCCCAGTCGGCGGGCACGGTGAAGCTGCGGCGGTACCAGATGCGATCGTCGGGCAGCACTTTCCGCGCGACACCGGACAGGCGGGACTCCACCGCGAAGGGCACCAGGATCTTGCCGTCCATCTGCGCTGGAGTCGGCATCGGCGCCGCGGCCTTGGTGATCGCATAATCCCATCGGCCGTTGAGATTCTGCCACCGCGCGCGTTCGAGTTGCGGACGCGGATAGCCGCGCCAGGCATTGTCGGGCGTAACCGCCTTGCCCCAGCGCGTCATGATCGCACCGGTATAGGTCGAGTCAGCCCGCTGTGCCGGCGCGGGAGCGTTCGCCACCTGCGCGACGGCGCAGGCCGGCCACGCGGAGGCGAGAAACAGTGCTGTCAGAATCTTGCGCATTCTTCCCCCTCAGCGCCGGTGCATCGACGGCGGCGCATCGGCCGGCGCGCTGCCCCAGGCGGGATTCGGTTTCGGCCCCATGGTCAGCACCAGCGTCGCGCCATTGGCGATGTCGGCGTGGCTGAACCATGGTTTGGTCCAGCGCTTGCCGTTGAGCGTGGCGGACTGGATGTAGAGATTCTCGGCCGAGTTGTTCTTCGCCACGATCTCGAACGTCTTGCCGTTGCCCATCTTGAGCACCGAACGGTCGAAGAGCGGGCTGCCGAGCACATAGACGTCGCTCGACGGATCGACCGTGTAGAAGCCGAGCGCGCTCAGCGCGTACCAGGACGAGGTCGCACCCTGATCGTCCATGCCGGGATAGCCATAGCCGCTCGCGTCGCTGCCGTAGAGATCACGCAGGATGCGGCGCGTCAGTTCCTGCGTCTTCCACGGCTGGCCGCTCCAGGCATAGAGATAGGGCGCCTGCTGGTCGGGCTGGTTGCCCTGGACATATTGGCCGATCACGCCGGTGCAGTCGCGGCAGATGCCCTTGGGCGCGTAGGGCGTCGAGAAGAACTGGTCGAGCTTGGCGTTGAATGCCGCGCGGCCGCCGAGCAGATCGATCAGGCCCTGCACGTCCTGCGGCACCAGCCAGAGCGTCGACCAGCCCGACGCTTCCTTCATCATGAAGTTGTAATAGGGCTCGCGCGGATCGAAGGGCGCGATCCACTTGCCGTCGGCGGTGCGGCCGCGCACGAAGCCGATCGAGCGGTCGAACACGTTGCGGTAATTGCCCGCGCGCGCGGCGAAGCGCTTGGCATCCTCCGTCTTGCCGAGCCGTGCGGCGAAATCAGCCATCGCGGCGTCGTCCCACGCATATTCGAGCGTGGTCGCCGCGCCCGCTTTGCCGCCGGCATAAGGCGGGCTGGGATTGCCCGCGGGAATCTCGTCGGCAATCCACCCGTTGCGGTCATATTCGGCGAGGAAGTCGCGCGGCCCCTTGGGATCGGTCGCGTTCTTGCGGAGATACGCGTACGCCGCCGCATAATCGAACGGGATGCCGCGCTTCATCGCGCCGGAATAGAGGAACACGGCATTGTCGCCGTGGAACGAGGTGTTCATGAACCCCCGCTCGCGCGCCATGTCGAGCTCGGACTGCATGATGTCGACCGTCGCCTGCGGCTCGAGCAGTTCGAGCAGCACGATCTGGTTGCGGCCCGTATCCCAGAAGGGCACCGGCCCGTAGCGGTCGTGTGAGGCGACCTGGGTTTTGCCCTTCGTGTCGGTGAAGCTCTCGCCCTTGCGCGCGACGAGGCGCGGGCTGGCGAAGGACTGGAACAGCGTCGAGTAGAACAGCATGCGCTGCTTCGCCGTGCCGCCGCTCACCTGCACGCGGTCGAGCAATTTCGCCCATTCGGCGCGCGCCGCGCCGCGCATGCGGTCGAAGTCCCAGCCCGGGCTCTCCGCCCGCAACCGCTGCTCGGCCGCTTCATAGCTCGGCCCATGCGCGATCTTGACCAGCACCGCCTCGCCTTGGCGTGTCGAGAAGTCGACATAGCTGCCGGCGAAGCTGCCCTCGATGCTGCGCGCGTCGGGCAGCACGTCCTTGTCGCCGATGCCATAGCCACGGGCATCGCCGGGTGACTTGCGGAACGTACCGAAGCTTTTGAACGGCTTGGAGAATTCCGCGACGAAATAGCGTCCGTCGCGCGCGTCATTGTCGTTGTGCTGCGCCGTCACGCCGCGGATCACATGATCGCCGACCACCTCGACCGTGCCGCCGCGTCCCTGCAGGTTGAGGATCACATGCGCGCGCTCGGTCGCCGGGAAGGTGAAGCGCATCAGCGCCGTCGCCTGCGTGGCGGTCAGCTCGACCTTGGTTTTGAAGCTGTCGAGAAAGACCGAATAATAGCCCGGTCGGGCGATCTCGTGCGCCTTGTCGTAATACGCCTCGGTGTAAGCCGGCGGGACGGTCCAGTCGCCGACCACCGGCATCAGCATCGGCGTCGCCCGCGCGCCATAGGTCGGCCCGCCGCCACCGGTGAAACCAATCATCGTCGGGTTGGTGTAGTAATAGGGGGTTGCGACACCCGAGGGGTAGCTCAGCTCGACGTTGAGATTGACCGGCGCCGCCTCGACCGCACTGTGCGGCAGCCGGGCACCGGGCGAGGTGATGCCGGAGTATAGCGGTTCGCCCGCAGGCGGCGCGTTGCCGATGAATTCGGGAGTGTCGAGCGGCGCGGTACCGACCAGCGGATTGGCAATGTCGACCGGCGCACGGCCATCGCCGGATCGATCCGCAGTTTGCGCGATCAGCGTTCCTCCCGCGATTGCTGCGGTCGCAAGAATCGCGAGGCGAGTCGCGCGAATGCCGAGACGGTGAATCCGCCGCGATGCGCCCAAGAAATCCGCCATTCCCCTCTCCGCGTGTAAGCGTGTTGCCGCCCTGCCAGCGGTCTGTGCGGACGAGATTTGATTAAATAAATCATTTTGTCAATTGAACTATGATAAGCGGAGCCGCATTAGCAATCGGCGCAGATCAATGGGTTGGGGTTCAGTCTTGCCCGGCGGCGACGATTGCCGCGCGCAGATCGCGTACGATCCCGCTATCCGTCCGCCGACGCGGAGCGCCCGCAAAGCCAAAGCGAATGCTGGGTACGTCCGGCTGCGGACCGGGGCGGCTGGCCGAGGCATGGACTTCGCGTACGGCCGTCCCTCGAAGTATCTGCCCGACATTGTCAGGCGCGATTCCCGAGCCCGCGATGATGGACAGCCGGTCTCCGGCGGCCCCGACCATAGCTGCGAGCGTGGCCATACCTTCGGCCGCAATCGGCGCACCGCCCGAGCTGAGGATCTTGTCGTAGCCCAGCGCTGCCACCTCGCGCACCGCGGCCACGGGGTCGGGCACGAGATCGATCGCGCGGTGGAGTACGATCGCGGCATCGCGGGCGGCATCGCGAAAGCGGGCCAGCGCCTCGCAGTCGAGCGTCCCGTCCTCGCGCAATGCGCCGACAACCACTCCGCCAATGCCGTGCTCGATTCCGAGGCGGATCTCGTCGCACATCAGCTCCGCATCGCCTTGCATGAGGGCGAAACCGCCGGAACGCGGGCGGATCATCATGTGCACCGGACACCCGGCCGCAATCGCATAGTCGACCAGCGCCATCGACGGGGTGAGGCCGCCAAGTTCCAGGGCCGAACAGAGCTCGATCCGGTCTGCGCCGCCAGCGATCGCCGCATCGATCCCGGCGGCATCGTCAACGCATATTTCGAGAAGCACGGGCATCCGCGATGCCTAGAAGGCGATCCACAAACCTGCCAAGTCCCGGCCTGTCGACACGCGCTATTGCACGGCGGCGATTCAGGGATCGTAGGGGAGGTCCGGGCTCATCGCCGGTCAGATCGATGTCCTCGTCCGCCACCGGGAAGGGCTTTACGATCATCTGATCGTCATCGAGTGCAAGTATCGCAAATTGCCGGTCGAACGCAGGCATGTCGATGCCTCGGCAACGACCGTTCGCCGCCCGCGCGAGGACGACGAGTATGGCAAGCCTGGGCGTCATATCGATCTGTGGCTGCACATGATCCAGATTTCGGCGGGCAAGTTCGAAGCGCCGGGCTCGATGTGCGCGGTTCCCGAACCTAGGCATAGGGTTCGCAGTCGCGCATCGGTATCGATCGCGGACAGGATTATGCCTTCGTTCTCGCCGTCGAGGAATGCATCACCAGGGCGGTTACGATCGCATCGCAGGGAGAGGCCGATGCCCACACGGTCCACACCGCCATGGGCCTGGAGCAGGAAGCCCAGCAACTGCGCCAGAACTTGCTACAGCAACATCTCTGGAAACCGCAGAAAACCGTGGGTCAGAGGAGGTGGTCGGGGAGACAGGATTCGAACCTG
>Ga0065165_1002697_pt1 | contig 14261 bp, 10 predicted proteins | sample AraplaMF_Cvi_mMF_FD_63813 | JGI IMG/M metagenome (GOLD analysis project Ga0065165, IMG submission 63813) | Arabidopsis root microbial communities from the University of North Carolina, USA - plate scrape MF_Cvi_mMF (version 2) (version 3) | ecosystem: Host-associated > Plants > Roots >...
GGGCCCGCTCTGGGTACCGCTCGCGCTCACGCTCAAGGTGGCCTTGTGGGCGACCGCGATCAACCTGGTGCTCGGCGTCGCCGTGGCCTTCGGTCTGTCGCGCTGGCGCTCGCATATGCGCGAGGTGGTGGACTCGGTGCTGACCCTTCCGCTGGTGTTGCCGCCGACGGTGCTGGGCTACTACCTGCTGGTGCTGCTGGGCCGGCGCGGCACGTTTGGCGCGTGGCTCGATCGTCTGGGCATCGAGCTGGTATTCACCTGGCAGGGCGCGGTCATCGCATCGACGCTCGTTGCCTTTCCACTGGTGCAGAAGGCCGCGCGAGCCGCGTTCGAAGCGGTGGATCCGCAACTGGAGGACGCGGCGCGCGTGCTCGGGCTGGGCAGTGCAGCAACTTTCTTCCGGGTGTCGCTCCCTCTTGCGAGCCGCGGTATCACCGCAGGCGCGCTGCTTGCGTTCGCGCGGGCGATGGGCGAGTTCGGCGCGACCTTGATGATCGCGGGCAACCTGCCGGGCCGCACGCAGACGCTTTCCGTGGCGATCTATGCCGCGGTGCAGGCAGGCGACGACCATGCCGCGGGTGTCATGGTGGCGGTCACGTCGCTCGTCTGTGTCGTGGCGCTGCTGCTGGCCGGCTGGCTGGCACCGGACCACCTGCGGAGAACGCGGCCATGAGCGTCGACGTGTCGATTCGCAAGGTGCTGCGCTCGGGCGACCGTCATTTCGAGTTGGACGTCACCTTTGCATCGGAGCATCGGCGGATCGTGCTCTTCGGCCATTCCGGTGCGGGCAAGAGTCAGACGCTGCGCGCCATTGCGGGGCTGCTGACCCCGGATGCAGGACACGTGCGCGTCGACGGTGCCACGCTGTTCGATGCATCGGCTGGGGTGAACCTTCCGCCGCGCGAGCGTGGCGTCGGCTACGTGTTCCAGGATTACGCGCTGTTTCCGCATCTCACGGTGGCCCAGAACATCGGCTTCGCGTTGGCGCGGGGCTGGCTCAATCCCCGCCGACGGCTGCGCGACGAGCGCGTGCGCCGATGGATCGACACCTTCGAACTCGGTGCCGTCGCCGGCAGTTATCCGTCGCGCATCTCCGGCGGCCAGCGGCAGCGCGTGGCGCTCGCGCGTGCGCTCGTGGCGGAACCGCGGCTCATGCTCCTGGACGAACCCTTCGCCGCGCTCGATCCCGCGTTGCGCGCACGCATGCGCAGCGAGTTGCGCTCGTTGCAGGCACGCCTGGACCTGCAGATGCTGGTCATCACGCACGATCCCGCCGACGTGGAAGCCCTCGACGGCCACACCATCGAACTGCGCGAAGGCCGCGTGGTTTAGTCGGTCACGCCGAGAATCACCGACGACGCGTCGAACAGGGCGACCACCGGCTTGCCTTCGGCGAGCTCCAGCGCGCCCATGCTTTCCATGGTGACGACGGCGGCAATACTACCGCCACCGTCGAGGGCAACGTTCACCTCGCCATTCACCGCGCCGGGCAGCACACGCGACACCGTGCCGGGCAGGCAGTTCGACGCGGATACCCGCAGGCCGTCGCCGGGAAGTCCGATAAGCACCCAGCTCGCCTTCACCAGCGCGACCACGGCCCGCCCCGGCACAAGTTCGAGGCTGATGGCGCTTTCGCGCGTCACCGTGGCGACCACAGACGCACCCCCGGGCAGATCGACGAACACGGTGTCGTTGACCGCACCTTCATCCATGCGGGACACGGTGCCGGCCAGCTGGTTGCGTGCGCTCGTGCGCATCGTGAAGGTCCTCAACATGTGGAGATCGTCGGCGGCGTTATCGCCCAACGCCGCCAGACGATCGACGAAGCGGCGGTGCTCGGTCTCGATGCGGCGAAACGATTCGATCAGGCGTTCGGCCCGCGGTGTCAGCCGGGCACCGCCGCCGCCACGGCCGCCGGCGGAACGCACGACCAGGGGTTCGCCGGCGAGGTTATTCATGGTGTCCACCGCATCCCAGGCGCCCTTGTAACTCATGCCGACGACCTTGGCGGCGGCGGTGATGGAACCGGTGGCGGCGATCTGCGCCAGCAGTTCCACGCGGTCGATACCGCCCCAGCGGCGGGCGCCATCGGTCAACCAGAGCGAGCCTTCGTAATGGAGCATCGTCTTCCCCAGGGACCCAGGCCACCATCGAAGTTTAGGCTTCCCGGCCCGGTCGTGGGATCATTCCCGGCATTCATGACGATACGACAGGCAGGCGCGGTGGTGCTCAGGCGGGATTCGAAGACTTCCAAGGCGATCGCCACGCGGACGGTGAAGCTGCTCGTGATGGCCGCGATCGTTGGGGGCGCCGTCTTCCTTCTCCACCGCTATATCGCTCGCATGGCCTGGTACGACGTGCGCGAGGCCATCGACCGCATTCCGCGCTGGCACGTGGTGGGCTCCATTGCCGCCACGCTGACGAGTTGGGTCTGCCTGACCGCCTACGACGTTTTCGCCGTGGAGACCGTGGTGCCCGGGAAGGTGTCGATGCGGATGAAGATCTTTTCCGGCTTCACCACCCACGCCATCTGCAATGCGCTGGGCTTCCACGCCATCACGGGCACGGCGCTGCGTTACCGCATGCTTTCCACCCAGGGCGTGGGTGCGGCCGACGTCGCGCGAGTGGTAGGGCTGGTTGGCTTCGCGGTCGGCATGGGGTTTGCCTCCGCCGCGTGCCTCGCATTGATGCTCGAACCGTCCATCGCGCGGGGGTGGGGGCGGTGGCCCGGCGTGGCTTTGCTCGTCGGCTTCGTGGTCCTGTTGCGCTGGCTTGCCGGGAAGCACGACGAACTGAAGGTATGGAAGTTCAGCACGCCGGTGCCGTCGGCACGCTCGGCGGGTGCGCAGATGGCGATCGGCGTGGTGGAGATGATCGGCGCCACCGGCGCGATGTATCTGCTGCTGCCGACCGAGATCGCCGGCAGTTTTCTCGACTTCGCGCCGATCTACGTGGGCGCGATCCTCGCCGGCATCGTCAGCAACACGCCGGGAGGCATCGGCGCGTTCGAGGCGATCACCCTCGCGGCCTTCCCCCAGGAGCAGCGGGCACAGGTGCTGGCTGCCTTGCTCGCTTATCGCGCCATCTACGGCCTGGGGCCGCTGGCAGTGGCGTCGCTGGCGCTCGCGGCGTTCGAGGTGCGTCGCCGGGTGGGCAGCCCCGCATGAAGCCGCTGACGATACTGGCCCTGTTGTTACTGGCGGGCTGCGCCACGCCGCATGCCCGGCGCGCCGACGTACTGTTCTGGAATCAGGCGCAGCGCGAGGCGTCGTTCCGCGCAATGGAGACGCACTACGCGAGCAACGTGGTGCGGCACGGGACGGCCCATCCGCTGCCTGCCGGAGCGCCGCTCCAGCCCCGGTTCGACGACGGGGGCACGCTCGAAACATACATGGCCGTGCACCACGTCGCGGGGCTGATGGTGGTGCAGGACGGCCGTATGCGCTTGGAACGCTACGGCCTCGGGGCCACGCCGTCGACGCGCTGGACCTCATTCTCCGTGGCGAAATCCTTCACCTCGACCCTCGTCGGCGCCGCGCTTCGCGACGGTGCGATCCGCAGCCTGGACGACAAGGTGACTCGATACATTCCCGAACTGGCGACAGGCGCCTATCGCGACGTCACGGTCCGCCAGCTCCTCGAGATGACATCGGGCGTCCGCTGGAACGAGGATTACGCCGATCCGCATTCCGACGTGGCGATGATGTACGAGGGCACGCGCGAACCGGGCGTACCGCTGCTCGTCACATACATGTCGCGCTTGCCGCGGGAATTCGCGCCGGGCGAGCGCTGGATCTACAAAACCGGCGAAACCGACCTGGCTGGCATCCTCGTCACGCGCGCCACGGGCAAGTCGCTTGCGGTGTACCTGTCGGAAAAGATCTGGAAGCCCTATGGCATGGCGTCGGATGCGCTCTGGCTGAAAGACGAGGTGGACGGCACCGAGGCGGGAGGTTCGGGCGTGTCGGCCACGCTGGCGGACTACGCACGGCTCGGCCAGTTCCTGCTCGACGGCGGTGTAGCCGCGGGAAAACCGGTACTGGCGGACGGCTGGCTTGCCGATGCCGCGCGCCGTCACTCGGACATCGGCGTGCCGGGCCGCGGGTATGGATACCAATGGTGGACCTACGACGACGGCAGCTTCGAAGGCATCGGCATCTTCGGCCAGCTGTTGCACGTGGATCCTCGGCGGCACCTGGTCATCGTGCAACTCGCCGCCTGGCCCGTGGCGACAAGCGAAGCGGAAGCCAACGCACGGGCCGGCCTTGTCAGGGCGGTGAATCGGGCAGTGGATGACGGCGGCTAGCGGGGCGGCATGTTCAAGGCGGGAGATGGGGGATGGGAAGTGGGGGCGCAGTCCCCGGCGTGAGCGCCAGGGCCCTCGTAACGTCGCGGGTGCCGAGATGCAAACGTGAGCCACCCGTTCCCTCATTCGACCGCCGGAAAGAACGCCCCCGCTTCCCATCCCCCAACCCCTTAAACTATCCATCCCCTACAGCAACAGCCGTCCCCCAAAATGTCCCTCTCCTGGAACGACCTCACCTGCACTCCGGACAAGGAGGCCATCGACGCGCTCGCCGAATCCTGGCGCTGGCGCATCGGGGATGCCTTCACGCCGCTTCTGTTCACAGCGCTCGGCGACATGTTCTACGAAGCCGACGAGGGCGGCATCTTCTGGCTCAACACGGGCACGGCCGAGTTGGAACGCGTGGCGGAGAGCGTGGAAGGCTTCAACAACCTGCTGCGCGAAGAGGTCGCCGAGGACTGGCTGCTGCCGTCACTCGTGGAAGCATTGATCGAAGCCGGCAAGACGCGCGCGGAAGGCGAGTGCTACACGTACGTGACCCTGCCGGTGTTCGCGGAAGGCGAATACTCGGTGGAGAACCTCAACCCGGTGCCCGCTAAGGAGCACTTCGAACTCACCGGCTCCGTGCTGCAGCAACTTCAGGACGTGCCCGACGGTACGAACGTGAACATCGACATCACGCACTGAGCGTTCGCGCCGGCTACAGGAAGTAGTGAACGGTCAGCTCTGGATGAGCAGGGCGCACGCTTCGGCGCGGGATTCCAGCAGCCGGCGCTCGCGGTCGTTTCGCGTCATGCCGGCGGCGCGGAGAAAGGCCGCACGTGCCTCCGCCGGCCGGCCCAGGCGGAACAGCAGATCGCCGTGCACGCTGGGAAGCAGGTGGTAATCCTTCAGCGTGGGCTCGTCGAGAAGCGACTCCACGATGGGCAAGGCTGCTCCCGGGCCTTCGGCCATCGATACCGCCACGGCCCGGTTCAACTCGACGACCGGGGAGGGAAGCACTCCCATCAGATCCTCGTAGAGGGCGGCGATGCGCGGCCAGTCGGTGTCCTCGGCCCGTGCGGCCCGGGCGTGGCAGGCTGCAATCGCGGCCTGTAGCGCGTAGGGTCCACGCGCGCCGCCCAGCCTTTCCGCGCGCTCCAGCGCCTTCAGGCCTCTGCCGATCAGCAGGCGGTTCCAGCGGCTCCGGTCCTGGTCGAGCAGCAGGATGGGCGCACCGTCGACGTCCGTGCGCGCGCCGGTACGCGATGCCTGGATCTCCATGAGCGCGATCAGGCCGTGCACTTCCGCTTCGGACGGCATCAGCTCGGCGAGCACGCGGCCAAGGCGCTGCGCCTCTTCGCACAATGCGGGTCGCATCCAGTCGCCGCCGGCGGTGGCGGCATAACCCTCATTGAAGATGAGGTACAGGACGCGCAGCACCGACGCGAGGCGTTCCTTCAGGGCCTCACCGCGCGGCACCTCGTATGCCACCGATTCGGCAGCCAGGCTCCGTTTCGCACGCACGATGCGCTGGGCCACCGTGGCCTCCGGAAGAATGAAGGCGCGCGCGATCTCGTCGGTGGTGAGGCCGCCCAGGAGCCGCAACGTGAGCGCCACGCGCGCCTCGATCGACAACACGGGATGGCAGGCGGTGAAAATCAGCCGCAGCATGTCGTCGCCGATATCGTCGTCGAGCGCGTCGATCAGTTTCTCGTCGTGCGACTCGAGCAGGCCCTCCATGTCCTTGCCCAGCGCTTCGAGCTTGCGCCCGGCCATACGCTCGCGTCGGATGCGGTCCACGGCGCGATGTTTCGCGGCCTGCGTGAGCCAGGCGCCCGGATTGCGCGGCACGCCGTCGCGCGGCCATTGCTCCAGCGCGGAGACGAGCGCGTCCTGGGCCAGCTCTTCGGCCAGGTCGAGGTCGCGGACCATGCGCGCGATCGTCGCGATCAGCCGCGGCGACTCGATCTTCCAGATCGCGTCGATGGCGCGGTGGGTGTCATGCGTGGTCATGACCACGCATGACAGCATTCGCCGTCATGCGTGGCAAGCCGCGTTGCGGCAATTACGCTGGGATCAGGTCTTCCATCCGCCACAACTCGCGGATCTCGAGGCGCGCGTCGTCGCCATCCGGGAACGGAAAGGTCTCCGTCCAGGCAATGACGTCGTCGATGCTGTCCACCCTGAGTACCCAGAAGCCCGCGACCATTTCCTTGATTTCGGCGAACGGGCCATCGAGCACCGTCGCCTTACCCTGGGAAAAGGTGACCCGCTTCGCGTGCCGGCTGGAAGACAGGCCATGGCCGGCGATGAGGAAGCCGGCTTCGTGACCCGCCCGGTTGGCCTCGCTCATCCGGCCGAGGATCTCCGGACCGGGGTTCCAGTCGGTTTCGCTGCGCTCGTTCGCCTTGAGCATGACGATGTAGCGTGGCTTGGGCGACTCCTCCTCACTGGGATTGCCGAAACCGGACAGCCCGCCGGGGCAACCGATGGGGCGGATCTCGATCTCCGCCTGGCCGTTGGCGTCCTCCGCCGGCCAGCCCTTCACCCATGCCACGGCGTCTTCCATGGAATCGGCTTCGATGATGCTGAAACCGGCGACGAGTTCCTTCGTTTCGGCAAAGGGACCGTCCACCGTCACCGCCTTGCGCCCGGGGCCGAACGTGACACGCACCCCCGTGCTGCTCGGCTTCAGGCCTTCGCCGGCCAGCAGGCGGCCCTCGGCCGCCAGCGTGTCGATGTACTCGCCCATGGCGTCGATCAATTCACGGCTCGGCTTCACGCCGGCCTCGCTGTCACGGTCCGCCTTGCGGACGATGAGGAACTGCATGGCTCACTCCTTACGGACTGGGTTTGTCGCCTGCGTTGACCATCCACGGCACGCCGAACTTGTCGGTGCACATGCCGAAGCCCTTCGCCCAGAAGGTTTCCTGGAACGGCATCTTCACCTCGCCACCGCCGGACAACGCCTTGAAGATCTCGCGGCCCTTCTCGACGTTTTCGATGCCTATGGAGATGGAGAGGCCGCGGACGGTGCCTTCGTCCTGCGGGCTGTCCGAACCCATGAGCATCATCTGGCCGTCGACGGTGAGGTTGACGTGCATGATCCTCTTACCGAAAGCCGCCTTCTCTTCCGGCGTCATCGGGCCGCACCCATTGTCCTGGTCGCCACCTTCCTGCGGTGGCATGTCCTCGTAGCGGTGCAGTTCGTTGATCTTCCCGCCGAGCGCCTTCTCGTAGAACGTGAATGCTTCTTCGCAGTTACCGTTGAAGAACAGGTAAGGCTGGATTTGCATGGGTGAACTCCTTTCGTTTGTTGGGAATACTCAATGGCGGGATGCGAGTTCTGCGCGCAGCCGTTCCTCCTGCGCGCGCGCCTCGGGCGTGAATTCCGCGCCGAAGTCGGCGGCATCGTAGACGCGACGAATCTCAATTTCTGAGCCGACGCCGCCTTCGAACGGGTTGGGCGCACGCTTCATCCACTCGATCGCCTCGTCGAGCGAGCGTACCTGGATCAACCAGAACCCGGCGATGAGCTCGCGGGTTTCCGCGAACGGCCCGTCGATCACCTCGCGGCGATCGCCGAGGAAACGCACGCGAGCCCCGGCGCTGCTGGGGTGCAGGCCTTCTCCGGCCAGCATCACCCCGGCCCGGCACATTTCCTCGTTGAAATGGCCCATGGCCGTGAGCAATGCCTCACTCGGCATCTCGCCGGCCTCGGAGGCGCGTGTCGCTCTCACCATCACCATGAATCGCATCGTCGTTCTCCTACGTAAAGCCGGGACTGGCCGGCCTTTCATGGAGACGTCGATTGTGCACCCGTCGGATCGACAAGGGCGACCGACATTTATTCGATACGTGGCCCGGGCAGGTCAGGCCGGTCGGGCGGGCGCCTCGAAAACGGCCCGGACCCCGTCCGGCTCGAAGCGTACGGCGGCCTCGCCGTGCGCCTCGCATGCCAGGGTCCTTTCGATGAACCGGGTGCCGAACCCCCGCCGGAGCGGCGGCTTCACCGGCGGGCCGCCGCGTTCCTTCCACTCGAGCCTCACCCGGCCGCCGTCTGTGCCGGGGGAAAAGATCCAGGCGAGGGTCACGGTGCCCGAGGCCGTGGAAAGAGCACCGTATTTGCTCGCGTTGGTCAGCAGCTCATGCAGCGCCATGGCCACGGCCACGGCGGTCTCGCCATCCAGTACCAGCGGCGGCCCGGAAAAGCTCACGCGGGCATTGCCCGGGTCGTGCGGGGCGATGGTGGACTCCACCATGCTGAAGAACGCGACGTGCCGGGAGGGTTCCGCAAGTAACAGGTCGTGAGCGCTGGCCAGGGCTCGCAGACGGCTCTCGAAGACGTCCATCGAGCAGTCGAGAGAGCGGTCGCAACGGAAGCTCTGCCGCGCCATGGACTGCACGACCATGAGGATATTCTTCATCCGATGGTTCAGATCGTCGATCACCACTCGTTGGGCGCGTGCCATGTGGCGCAACGTCATCACGTCGTCGAGGGAACTGGTCGCATCGTCGCTCATCGTTTCTACCGTCAGGCCCCTGCGTCCGCCCCTGATTCCCCGGCGCCGGGCGTCCATGGCGGCAAGGGCGCTCCCTGCGCGCCTGCCATCCCGCCGGAAGATAAAGCAAGATACCCGCGCGTTACATGACGTTACGCGGTCGGCGTGAGCCAGGTCACGCATGGGGCCATTCGATCGACTTTTCAGAATATTTCTATTGTGTATCCAGAAGGCAGCCGCGCGCGCACAGCCTTTGCTGTGCCAGAATTCCGCCGTCGCTGCGGCATACGTTGCGCACAGCATCGTCCGCAAGGGGATAGGTGGGCCGTGATCCGTCCGTCGCAATCGCGACGGACGGTCTGCTCGCGTATCCGCAGCGCGCGACGACGCCGTCAACGAAATTATGGAAAGGGAAACGACCATGGACTTGCTTCGCTTCATCGCTTTGTTGCCGCTGCGGCTCGTACGCGGCCTTTTCCGGGCACTGGCCTGGGCGTTGCGGCCCCTTTTCGGCAACGTGTCCTGGTCGGCGCCGGCCTGGGTGCCCGCCACCGGCCGCGCGGCGCGCAGCCATCCCCTGAAATTCACCGCGACCGTCGCCGGCACCCTGCTCCTGGCCGGCGCATGCTGGTTCGGCTGGCAGTGGTGGCAGAACCGGCCGCGGCCGCCCGAACCGGAGCGCATCACTTTCGTGGCGCCAGCGCCGAAGATCACCGACTACGCGACCACCCCGGTCACGATCCATCCCCTGACGGTGACCTTCTCGGCCTCGGCCGCACGGCTGGAATCGCTCGGCAAGCCGGTGACGGACGGCATCGCCATGGATCCGAAGCTGCCCGGCCAGTGGACCTGGGAAAACGACCGGGTGCTGCGCTTCACCCCGGCGGGTGACTGGCCCGTCGGCCGGAAGGTGAGCGTTCGTTTCGACAAGGCGAAGGTATTCGCGCCGCAGGCGCTCCTCGCCGACGACCAGTTCGTCTTCGAAACCGCGCCGTTCACCGCGCGCGTGGTGAACGGCGAGTTCTACCAGGACCCGCAGGACCCGACCCGCAAGAAGACCATCGTGCAACTCGGGTTCAACTACCCCGTGGACTCGGCGCAACTGGAGAAACGGCTGTCGCTGGAACTGCGCAACGGCAACGAGAAGCGCGGCAGCGATCTCAAGTTCACGGTGACCTACGACGAGCAGCGGCTCAACGCCTTCGTCCATTCGCAGCCGCTGCAACTGCCTCGCGACGACGGATCGGTGGCCCTGACGCTCGACGACGGCGTCCGTTCCAGCCGTGGTGGCGACGGCACGGACAAGGACTTGGAAACCTCGGTGCGCGTGCCCGGTCTTTACAGCCTGAAACTCGACGAGGTGTCGGCCACGCTGGTGGACAACGAGCGCTTCGAGCCCGAGCAGGTGGTGGTGATGCAGTTCGGCGGCCCGGTGAGCGATGCCGAACTGGCAAAGAAACTGCAGGTATGGGCGCTGCCCATGGACGACAGCAAGCACTACGGCGTCGACGCCATCGGCGAGGCCGACCTGCGTGACTTCACGCGGCTGAAGCCGGAAATCGTCCCGACGGAAAACGACTGGTCCGAAACGCAGAGCTTCCGTTATCACGCCCAGCCGGGCCAGCGCATCTACGTGCGCGTAGACAAGGGCATGACATCCTTCGGCGGCTACGTGATGCCCAAGGCACGGGCGGACCTGCTCACCGTGCCGGAATATCCCAAACTGCTGCGCTTCATGGCCGACGGTTCCCTGCTGTCGCTGGGCGGCGACCACCGCGTTTCCGTGGTGTCGCGCAACATGCCGGGTATGCGCGTCGAGGTCGGACGGGTGCTGCCCGACCAGCTGCAGCATCTCGTTTCGCTCAATTCCGGCACGTACACGAAACCGCAGCTGTACAGCTTCACGCCGGATCACATCGTCGACCGATTCGTGAGCAAGGTGTCCTTCCCGGACGAAGGGCCGGGCAAGGCACATTACGAAGGATTCGACCTGGGCAAGTACCTTGCTTCAGGCAAGCGCGGCGTGTTTCTCCTGAAGCTCGCCGGCTTCGACCCGAAGGCGGCCGAGGCCGCGCGAACCGCGCGCGAAAAGGCAGCCCGCGAAGCCGCCGCCCGCGAGGCCGGCGGCGATCCCGATGCGGCGGCTTCCGCGGCTGCCGCCGAGGAAGAGAACGACGGCATGATGTACGACGCGCCGCGCGACGAGCGCCTCGTTGTCATCACCGACCTGGGCATGATCGCGAAGAAGTCGCTCGACGGCAGCTACGACATCTTCGTGCAGTCCATCCGGAGCGGCGCGCCCGTCGGCGGTGCTTCCGTGTCCGTCATCGCCAGGAACGGCAGCACGCTGTTCACCCAGGCCACCGACGCCGCCGGAAGCGCGCATTTCGCCAATCTCGCGGGGTTCACGCAGGAGAAAGCGCCGGCGATGTTCGTGGTGCGCCAGGGCGAGGATCTTTCGTTTCTCCCGATCGGGTCGTACGACCGGTCCCTGGACTTTTCCCGTTTCGACATCGGCGGCGAGCCGAACGCGCACAGCCAGGGTCAGTTATCGGGCTATCTCTTCTCCGACCGCGGCATCTACCGCCCCGGCGATCTTTTCCATATCGGGATGATCGTGCGGGCCAACAGCTGGACGCGCAGCGTGGCCGGCATGCCGCTCATCGCCGAAGTGGTGGACCCGCGCGGCACCACCGTGCGCCAGGAAACCGTGTCCATGGACACGGCCGGCTTTGCCGAACTGGCTTATACGACAGCGGAGACCTCGCCCACGGGCAACTGGACCGTGAACCTGTACATCGCCAAGGACGGTAAGCCGTATTCGCAGATCGGCAGCACCACGGTACAGGTGAAGGAGTTCCAGCCCGACCGCATGAAGGTGTCGGCAAAGCTTTCCACCACGGTGGCGGAAGGGTGGGTGAAGCCCGCGCAGCTGAAGGCGCTGGTGGATGTACAGAACCTTTTCGGTACGCCCGCCGCCAACCGCCGGGTGGAAGGTTCGCTCGTGCTCCGTCCGGCCTTCCCATCGTTCCCGAGCTATAAGGACTACCGCTTCTACGATATCCGTCGCGCCAAGGAGGGTTTCGAGGAGAAACTGGCGGACGCGAAAACCGACGACAAGGGCCATGCGGAGTTCGCGCTCGATCTCACGCGCTATGCCGACGCCACCTACCAGCTCTACTTCCTCGCCAAGGCGTACGAAGCCGAGGGCGGCCGCAGCGTGGCCGCCGCCACGCAGGGCATGGTGTCGTCCAACGACTGGCTGGTGGGATACAAGTCGGTGGACAACCTGGACTACGTGAGCCGCGACGCGAAGCGCACCGTGAACCTCGTGGCGATCGATCCGGGCGCGAAGCGCATCGAACTGAAAGGGCTGAAGCAGGCCATTGTCGAAACGCGTTTCGTATCGGTCCTGACAAAGCAGGACTCCGGCGTATTCAAGTACGAATCCAAGGCGCGCGAAACCACGCTTTCCGAAACGCCGCTCACGATTCCCGCGGCCGGACTCGACGTGGCATTACCGACGGACAAGCCGGGCAACTTCGCCCTGGTGGTGAAGAACGCCGACGGCAAGGAAGTGAACCGCGTGGCGTGGTCCGTGGCGGGCGACGGCAACGTGTCCCGCTCGCTGGAGCGGAATGCCGAACTTCAGCTCACCTTGTCGAAGAAGGATTATGCCCCCGGCGAAGCGGTGGATGTGGCCATTCGCGCGCCATACGCCGGCTCCGGGCTCATCACGATCGAGCGCGACAAGGTGTATGCGCACGCGTGGTTCCACGCGGACACCACAAGCTCCGTGCAACACATCACCGTGCCGGCCGGTTTCGAGGGCAACGGCTACATCAACGTGCAGTACGTGCGCGATCCGTCATCCGACGAAATATTCATGAGCCCGCTGTCGTTCGGCGTGGTGCCGTTCTCGGTGAACATGGACGCACGCCGCAATGCCATCGCCGTGGAATCGCCTGCGCTCGTGAAGCCCGGCGATACCGTGACCTTCCGCGTCACGTCGCCCACGCCCACCCGCGCCGTGGTGTTCGCAGTGGATGAAGGCATCCTCCAGGTGGCCCGTTACAAGCTGGGCGACCCGCTGCAGTATTTCTTCCGCAAGCGCATGCTCGAGGTGTCCACCTCGCAGATTCTGGATCTCATCATTCCGGACTTCCAGAAGCTGATGGGCATGGCGGCACCGGGCGGTGACGCCGAGGGTGCGATCGGCCGCCAGTTGAATCCATTCCGCCGCAAGCGCGACAAGCCGGTGGCGTACTGGTCGGGCATCGTCGATGTCGACGGCTCGCGCGATCTTGCCTATAAGGTGCCCGACTACTTCAACGGCAAGCTGCGCGTGATGGCCGTCGCCGTTTCGCCCGAGCGCATGGGCACTTTCGAAGGTGCCACCACCGTGCGTGGCGACTTCGTGCTGTCGCCGAACGTACCGACGACGCTGGCGCCCGGTGACGAAGCCGAGATCAGCGTCGGCGTGGCCAACAACCTCACCGGCCTGGGCGGGAAGGATGTGCCGGTGGCCGTCACCCTGAAGCTCGGTCCGCAGTTGCAGATCGTCGGCGACGCCCTGAAGACGCTCAGTCTGGGCGAGATGCGTGAAGGCGTGGCGATCTTCCGCGTCCGCGCCACGGACAAGCTGGGTTCCGGCAATATGACGTTCACTGCGAACTACGGTGGCAAGTCGGCGAAGCAAAGCGTCGATCTCTCGGTGCGGCCAGCCTCGCCGATGAGTACCGACCTGGCGTTCGGCCACGTGGATGCGCATTCGCGTGGCGACGTCACAGGCCTTCGCGACATGCACGACGAGTACGCCGTGCGCGATGCTGCGTTCTCCACGGTGCCTGCCGTGCTGGCGCGCGGCCTGGCGGCATACCTCGTGGATTTCCCGCATTACTGCACGGAGCAGGTCATCAGCGCGGCCATGCCGGCACTGGTGTTCGGTGAACATCCGGAGTTCGGCGATGTGAAGCCGGCGAGGATGCGGGACGGCACGGCGCCGGCGGCGGACCCGGTGGCCGCCTTGTTCGACACGCTGCGTGCGCGGCAGAACGGGCAGGGCGGTTTCGGCCTGTGGACGGCCACACCCGACACCCATGCCTTCATCACCGACTATGCTGCGCATTACCTGATCGAGGCGGGCGATCGTGGCGTGGCCATACCGCGCGACATGCTCACCGCCGCGGACAACGCACTTCGCCAGATCGCCTCGGATGACTCGGGCGATGCGTTGCCGGATATGCGGCAGCGCGCCTATGCCATCTATCTGCTGACCCGCCAGGGTAACGTCACCACGAACGACATCGCGTCCGTGCAGCGACGCCTGCAGCAGGCCTATCCGAAAGAATGGAAAAGCGACCTGGCCGCAGCCTGGCTGGCGGCGTCGTACAAACTGCTGCACCAGGACAAGCTGGCCGCCGACCTGATGGCGGGACCGCGAAAGCTGCTTACGCGTCCGCCGGCGGACG